>ERZ501047.81-NODE-81-length-33752-cov-7.414636_pt1 | contig 33752 bp, 31 predicted proteins | sample MGYA00510868_ERZ501047 | MGnify/ENA primary metagenome ERZ501047 (study PRJEB25958, sample SAMN03398593) | human skin metagenome | study: EMG produced TPA metagenomics assembly of the Human Skin Microbiome Metagenome (human skin metagenome) data set. | reverse complement strand
GGGCGAGGATCGCAACACCGGTGAGACGATCGCGCCGTACCTGATCGAGGTGTGGCGCCCCCTCTTCGGAGGGGGCGAGGATCGCAACACCGGTGAGACGATCGCGCCGTACCTGATCGAGGTGTGGCGCCCCCTCTTCGGAGGGGCGAGGATCGCAACTCTGGGTTCATGAGCCACGGGACGGTCGTCTTGCGGTGGCGCCCCCTCTTCGGAGGGGGCGAGGATCGCAACTTGTACGCCGCCACCTGCGCCGCGGCGCCCGGGGGTGGCGCCCCCTCTTCGGAGGGGGCGAGGATCGCAACGCCGCGGCCAGCTGGCCGAGGGTGCCCCACCGGGGTGGCGCCCCCTCTTCGGAGGGGGCGAGGATCGCAACCACAGTCCCCCGTCCTCGCCGGGGTGCAGGAGGCCGTGTGGCGCCCCCTCTTCGGAGGGGGCGAGGATCGCAACACGTCGTGGTCGTTGTTACCCCGGCCGAGGTTCCAGGTGGCGCCCCCTCTTCGGAGGGGGCGAGGATCGCAACTGGATCAAGGGCTTCGACAAGTGGGGCCAGGACGTCCAGTGGCGCCCCCTCTTCGGAGGGGGCGAGGATCGCAACTGGATCAAGGGCTTCGACAAGTGGGGCCAGGACGTCCAGTGGCGCCCCCTCTTCGGAGGGGGCGAGGATCGCAACGGCAACGGGTGGCAGACGGCCCGCTACCGGCGAGGCGTGGCGCCCCCTCTTCGGAGGGGGCGAGGATCGCAACACCCAGGCCGACGTCGACCGGATCATCTCCGAGCGGTGGCGCCCCCTCTTCGGAGGGGGCGAGGATCGCAACGGACCCTTGGCGATGGTCGGGCCAGCCGGGAGGCCAGGTGGCGCCCCCTCTTCGGAGGGGGCGAGGATCGCAACGGTCACCCCGCTCGTGTCGGTGCGGTCGTCGCTGGGGGGTGGCGCCCCCTCTTCGGAGGGGGCGAGGATCGCAACGGGATGCCGGTCCAGTCGGCGGCGAGGCCGAGGGTGGGTGGCGCCCCCTCTTCGGAGGGGGCGAGGATCGCAACTGCCAGACGATTCCCGAGCCGCCGGAGTGGGTGCCGGTGGCGCCCCCTCTTCGGAGGGGGCGAGGATCGCAACAGCTGAGCCCCCACGGCGGTGGCGAAGGTCTCCGTGGCGCCCCCTCTTCGGAGGGGGCGAGGATCGCAACGCCGGGTCGTACGGGCTCTTGCCGTCCTTGGCGATGGTGGCGCCCCCTCTTCGGAGGGGGCGAGGATCGCAACCCCAGGTCGTACTGCGGGCACGTCGCGGTGAGGCTGGTGGCGCCCCCTCTTCGGAGGGGGCGAGGATCGCAACCACAGGCTGCTGGTGTAGATGATGGTCGAGTAGACCTGGTGGCGCCCCCTCTTCGGAGGGGGCGAGGATCGCAACTTCGCAGCGAGCTTCCGTCGGTGCTCCAGCCAGTTCTGTGGCGCCCCCTCTTCGGAGGGGGCGAGGATCGCAACCACGCCAGCTCACCGGCCACCACATAGGAGGTCGACGGTGGCGCCCCCTCTTCGGAGGGGGCGAGGATCGCAACCCCGGTGAGGACTTCCCCGGCGCCGGTCTCGCGGGTGGCGCCCCCTCTTCGGAGGGGGCGAGGATCGCAACATCGACTCGTAGTTGACCAGGCACCAGTTCTTGCCGGTGGCGCCCCCTCTTCGGAGGGGGCGAGGATCGCAACCCGCTGATGTGCGAGGCGGTGTCGAGCGCGGTCGAGGGTGGCGCCCCCTCTTCGGAGGGGGCGAGGATCGCAACATGCGGGGGTCACCGTCGCGGTCCAGGAGCCGCCGGTGGCGCCCCCTCTTCGGAGGGGGCGAGGATCGCAACAGCTTGGTGCCCATCGAGGTGGCCAGGCTCTCCATGTGGCGCCCCCTCTTCGGAGGGGGCGAGGATCGCAACTCCAGCAAGGTGAGCAAGTCGGCAGCCTTCGGCTTGTGGCGCCCCCTCCTCGGAGGGGGCGAGGATCGCAACGTGACCGCGATGATCCCCGGCCCGTGGCCCGAGAAGTGGCGCCCCCTCTTCGGAGGGGGCGAGGATCGCAACCGGCTGCTGGTGGAGGTGTGGTGGCAGTGGCACACCCGGTGGCGCCCCCTCTTCGGAGGGGGCGAGGATCGCAACCTGGAGAACCTCGGGACGGCGATGCTGCCGTTGGCGGGTGGCGCCCCCTCTTCGGAGGGGGCGAGGATCGCAACTCGACGGCCCCGTACGCCCCGTAGATGCCGGAGTCGTGGCGCCCCCTCTTCGGAGGGGGCGAGGATCGCAACCAGCGCGGCGGCGTGGATGCCGCCCTCGCGGCCCTGGTGGCGCCCCCTCTTCGGAGGGGGCGAGGATCGCAACGGTGTGGCTCGTCACGGCAGGCCGTGCCAACCACCGTGGCGCCCCCTCTTCGGAGGGGGCGAGGATCGCAACCCGGGCCCGCCAGCCACGATCGACGGGAACCGGTCAGTGGCGCCCCCTCTTCGGAGGGGGCGAGGATCGCAACTCAAAGTTAGGGGGTCGCTGAACGACCCTCATTCGGGGTGGCGCCCCCTCTTCGGAGGGGGCGAGGATCGCAACGACCAGGCGCCGGCCGCGTCGGCCGAGCCGACGTACAGGTGGCGCCCCCTCTTCGGAGGGGGCGAGGATCGCAACACCGGCTACGCGTCCGTGTTCGGCAACGTCGACTCGGTGGCGCCCCCTCTTCGGAGGGGGCGAGGATCGCAACGTCGCGTCACGGGCTGATGGCCAAGAGCGTCAAGGGTGGCGCCCCCTCTTCGGAGGGGCCGAGGATCGCAACGCCCAGCAGGACGGGGTGTGGCTCCGGAGCAAGCTCGTGGCGGTCCCTCTTCGGAGGGCCGAGGATCGCAACACGTTCATGTTCGAGGCGGTGGCGTCGTGACGACCCTGGTGGCGGCCCCTCTTCGGAGGGGCCGAGGATCGCAACATCGGCTCGTAAACCCACGACGCCGGATTGTAGGCAGGGGGGCGGCCCCTCTTCGGAGGGGCCGGGGATCGCAACGGTCTGGTCGGTCTCGCGTTCGTGACGGCCGGCGTGGGTGGCGGCCCCTCTTCGGAGGGGCCGGGGATCGCAACGGTCTGGTCGGTCTCGCGTTCGTGACGGCCGGCGTGGGTGGCGGCCCCTCTTCGGAGGGGCCGAAGATCGCAACTCTCAGCTGCAAAGTTTCCCAAAGGAAACTTTTTGAAGGTGGTGGCCCCTGTTCGGAGGGGCCGTAGATCGCAACTACGTGAGCCAACGGAACAGCCGGGGCTGACGCCACAGGTGGCGGCCCCCCTTCGGAGGGGCCGAGGATCGGAAAGGTAACCCGTCAGCTGGGGCCGGTGGCTGGGAGCTGGGGCGGAGCCGCCACCATCTGGAGCTTGGCCCCCTGCTCACCGAGCCGCAGGGCGAGTTCGGCGATGGTGTCCCGGAGTACCTGTCCGTACGTGTCTGAGACGGGCCCCCCGGCGGCACCACCGGTAGTCGACGCGACGGTCATGATGATGGTGGGTGTGACCGGGCTCACGCTCGAGGCTCTAGTGGTCGGGTCGGCCACCAGAGACAGCCGCGCCACAGCGCGTGCCTGCACCTGCTGAGCACTGAACTGCATGGCGGCGGCGGTCTCCGCGTACGCGGAGCTGAGGCGGGCCTCGGTCATCGCCCGGCCCTGCGGCACTCCTGGCAGGTGGAGCGGGAGGACGTGTGGCCAGGGCTGACGGGAGCCGTCGCTGACGAGACGATGTGCACGCCTCAGACCGTACTCGTGGATGGCTCCGGGAGGCCGGAAAAACGCCGACGGGCCCCCCAAGGAGCGACCCGTCTGTGGTGGTGGCGGGGGTCAGCCCACGACCTCCCAGGTGGCGGTGATGTGGCCGGCGCTGAGCGGGGCGATGGCGGCGAACGCCGCGCGCGACAGGTCGAGGCAACGACCACCGATGTAGGGGCCACGGTCGTTGATGCGCACGATGACCGACTTCCCGGTGGCCGGGTTGGTGACCTTCACCTTGGTGCCGAAGGGGAGCGTCTTGTGCGCCGCCGTCATCGCGTTCGGGTTGAAGACCTCACCCGTGGCCGTCATCTGGCCCTCGTCGTAGAAGGACACGCCGCACGAGTTGCCGGTCGCCGGGGCGAGCGACGTGCTCGGCGCGGCGGGGGCGGCCGTGGTCCGCGCCGCGGGGACGGGCGCCTTCGTGGTGGTGGCCGGAGCCGGCGCCTTGGTGGTCGCGTTCGAGGACACCGGCGCGGTGGTGCTCGAGGTCGGGGAGGCCGACGCGGGGGCGGAGGAGGCCGCCTTCGTGCCGACGGCGGTGATCTCGGTCACGGGAGCCTTGCTGACCGTGGAGGACTTCTTCACCTCGTTGACGACCTGGCCGTCGCGGACCTCCTGGGTCCACAGCTCGTCGGCGGTGCCCGTGGCGCCGGCCTGCACGACCTGCGTGGTGCCCTTGGGGAGGTTCGCGTCCTCCTTGGTCTGCTTCTCGAACGGCACGGCCGACTGCCTGGCGACGTCACGCAGTTCCACGCGGGTGACGACGACCTGCATGCCCTCGGTCACGGGCTCGGACAGCGCAGGCGTCACCTGGTCGAGTCCACCGAGGCTGACCGCGGCCTGGGTGAGGGCGTCGGTGACGGTGCCGTAGGTGCTCACGGGCGTGGTCTTGCCGTCTGCCGTGACCGTGACGCCGCGCGGCGTGGTGACCTCCAGCCGTAGGCCGTCACGGCCGATGGCGCTGCTGCGCGAGGTGCTGACCTGCACGTCGCCCCGGATGCCGAACAGGCCCAGGGCCTCGTCGACCGTGGTGGCGGTGACCCACTGCGTGCGCTCCTGGCCGTCGAGCACGACGGTGACCGGGCGGCCGTAGCGCACCGAGATCTCCGTGCCGTCGCTCACCTTGCTGGTGACCGAGGGCGCGACGGTGTCGTGCTCGCCGACGGTGACGCCCTGCTTGGCGAGCACCTCCCCGACCGTGGCCGGCCACGTGGTGACCTGGCGGCTCTGGCCGTCGACCGTGACCGTGACGTCGGAGGCCAGGGCCTCGTTCACGCCGAACGCGCCGGCACCGCCGACGAGCACGACACCGGCCGCAAGGGCGGGGAAGATCTTTCGCATGGGTTTCCTCACATGGATCGAGTGCGGGGCAAGAGTAACGCCGCCTGAGAGACACCACAAAACTTCCTGAGAATCTCAGGCGTCTGCTCTCATCTGGGATGTGGTGGGCCACGGTGCGCCCCTCTGCCCGCGCGGCCCCACGCCTCGTCCTGTGGGACCGGGTGCAGAACCGGTGCGTATCCGTGCGTTGGTCGGCTGTGAGGGGGGCAGTGCCGCTGTGCGCACCGGTTGTGCAGGGACCTCCGGCGACAGACCGCGCCGGCGCTGCTGGCATGCCCGGGGGCACCTGGACGACGAGTCGACGGCTTGTACGGCCCCGCCCGGCCACGAGGCTCGATCTCAGCCACCCGGCTGCGGGCCAGGCGCGCTGGGTGCGAGATGTGGCCGGCGACACGTGGGGGCGGCGCGGTCGTGCGGCGTGGTGACTAGCCGCGAAGGGACCGGAAACCCCGCAGCCGCAGCGAGTTGCTGACCACGAAGACCGAGCTGAACGCCATGGCGGCGCCCGCGATCATCGGGTTCAGCAGGCCCAGGGCGGCGACGGGGAGCGCGGCCACGTTGTAGGCGAACGCCCAGAACAGGTTCGTCCGGATCGTGCGCAGCGTGGCCCGGCCCAGCCGGACGGCGTCGGCCGCGGCCAGCGGGTCCGACTCCATGAGCGTGAGGTCGCTGGCGGCGATGGCGGCGTCGGTGCCCGAGCCCATGGCGATGCCCAGGTCTGCCTGAGCCAGTGCCGCGGCGTCGTTCACGCCGTCGCCGACCATGGCCACGGTGCGGCCCTCGGCCTGCAGCCGCCGGATCGTGGCCACCTTGTCCTCCGGCGACACCTCGGGGATCACCTCGTCGATGCCCACCTCGCCCGCTGCCCGCTCGGCCGCGGCCCGGGAGTCGCCCGACAGCAGCACGGGGTGCATGCCGAGACCCTTGTACGCACCGACAGCCGCCGCTGCCGATGGCCGGGGCTGGTCGGCGAGCGCCACGTGCCCCAGCACGCGGCCGTCGGCCGCCACCACGACCGTCGTACGCCCCTCGGCGACCGCCGCGGCGAGTCCGGTGGCGACCTCGGCGGGGAGCTCGATGCCCGCCTCGTCGAGCATGCGGCGGGAGCCCGCCACGACCGCGCGCCCCTCGACCTTCGCCCGGACCCCGCGCCCGGGCACCGCGGTGAAGCCGGTGACCGAGGCCTTCTCGGCGGGGAGGGCTGCGATGGCGATGCCGACCGGGTGCTCGGAGGCTCCCTCGACCGCGACCACGGTGCGGCGCAGCTCGTCGGCCGTGACGCCGGGAGCGGGGACGAGGTCGACCACCGACATCACACCGGTGGTGAGCGTGCCGGTCTTGTCGAGCACGATCGTGTCGACCTGCCGGGTCGACTCCAGCACCTCGGGCCCGGAGATCACAATCCCGAGCTGGGCGCCGCGACCTGAACCCACCAGCAGGGCGGTCGGGGTGGCCAGGCCGAGCGCACACGGGCAGGCGATGATGAGCACGGCCACCGCGGTCGGCAGGGCGAACCCGATGGGCTCACCGGCCAGCAACCAGCCGACGAGAGTGAGCACGGCCAGCGCGATGACCACGGGCACGAAGACGGCCGAGATGCGGTCGGCGAGGCGCTGCGCCGGGGCCTTGCCGGTCTGGGCCTGCTCGACGAGCCGGGCCATCTGGGCGAGCTGGGTGTCCGCGCCGACGCGGGTGGCACGCACCACCAGACGGCCGTTGGTGTTCACTGTGCCGCCGGTGACGGGGGAGCCGGGGCCCACGTCGGCGGGCACGGACTCCCCGGTCACCAGCGAGGTGTCGATGGCGGAGGTGCCCTCGACGACCTCGCCGTCGGTGGCGAGCTTCTCCCCGGGCCGTACGACCAGGAGGTCACCCACGGCGACCGTGTCGGCGGCGACGCGGATCTCCTGCCCGTCCCGTACCACCGTCGCCTCCTTCGCGCCCAGGTCGAGCAGGGCGCGGATCGCCGACCCGGCCTCCCGCCGCGACCGGGCCTCGAAGTACCGGCCGAGGAGGATGAACGTGACGATCCCGGTGGCGGCCTCGAAGTAGACGTTGGCGGTGGCGTCACCGCGCATCAGCATCAGCTCGAACGGGTGCTTCAGCCCGATCCGGCCGGCCGAGCCGAAGACCAGGGCATAGACAGACCAGAGGTACGCAGCCGTGGTGCCGAGCGAGACCAGGGTGTCCATGGTGGTCGCGCCGTGGCGGAGGTTTACCAGCGCCGAGCGGTGGAACGGCCAGGCCGCCCAGGTGACCACCGGGGTGGCCAGCGCGAGGGAGAGCCACTGCCAGCCGGGGAGCTGGAGGGCCGGGACCATCGCCATCAGCACCACCGGGACGGTGAAGGCGGCGGCGACCAGGAGCCGGCGTCGGATGGCCAGGGCCGGGTCAGGCGGCTCGGGGGCGTCGGGCTCGGGGACGCTCGCGTCGTACCCCGCCGCCTGGACCGTCGCGATCAGCTCCGCGGCCGTGACGCCGCTCGGGGCCAGCACCAACGCCTTGTTCGTGGCGTAGTTGACCGTGGCCGAGACGCCGTCCAGCTTGGAGAGTTTCTTCTCGATCCGGGCGGCGCAAGAGGCACAGGTCATACCCGTGACATCAAGGGTGACCGACTGGGCGTCCGGGGCGGTGGTGGGTTCGATGGCGGCGGGGGTCATGCAAGGTCCTTACGGAGTGCTGGAACGTGCGCGCGACCCGCCGGGGGAGGGGGTGCGCGCTGGCCTCGTGTCGTGCCCGGGCTGGTGAGAGCCGGGGGCCTGGCCGGCGGTTCGATCGGGCGCGTGAGCTGCGGCTCCGCCCTCCCGCTCGCGCGGGCTGGTGCCGGTCGGCGTGCACGACCTCGGGGAAGACGTATGCAGGGTCTCACAGGACCGACGCACGCCAGCCCCCGAGATCGCCACGGGAGGCCGGGGCCTGGCCGGGAGCGTTCGTCGCGTCAGGCGGGAACGGCGGTGTAGTCGCCGGCCTCGGCCACCGCGGCGGCGATGGTGCCGGCCGGGACGGGCGCGTCGGAGGTGACGACCATCCGGCCGTCGTCGAGGGTGACCCGGACGTCGGTGACGCCGTCGACGGTCGAGACCTCCTCGGTGACGTGGGCGACGCAGTGGCCGCAGGTCATGCCGGTGACGGTGTAGGTGGACTGCATGGTGGTTCCTTCCCTAGGAGCGGACGAGGCGGGCGATGGCGTCGCTGGCCTCGCGGATCTTGGCGTCGGCCTCAGGGCCGCCATGCTCGGCGGCCTGCCGTACGCAGTGGTTGAGGTGCTCGTGGAGCAGCAGCAGGGCCACGGACTGGAGCGCCTTGGTCGCCGCGGAGACCTGGGTGAGCACGTCGATGCAGTACGTGTCGGTCTCCACCATCTTGGCGATGCCTCGCACCTGGCCCTCGATGCGCTTCAGACGCGCCAGGTGGGCGGCGCGGTCGGCGTGGTAGCCGGGCTCACTGTGCTCCATGCTCATACTATACCCCCCTAGGGTTCCTGCTTCCATGGTCCTGGCCCGGGTGCGCCCCGTCGGGGTGAGGGCCGGTGGTCTGCGGCGACTGGCACCTGGCCGACGACCTGGTGCAGGAGAGCCTCATCAAGATGTACGTGTCGTGGCCCGCCCGCAACGCATCGGCGCCGACTCGCTCGCGTACGCACGGAGGGTCGTCGTCAATGCGGCGATCGACCGCGGCCGGCGCCGGTCCAGCCGGGAGCTGGCGACCGCCGAGATCAGGGATGCGTCGGGGAGCGAGCCAGACCGGGACACCCGGATCGTCCTTCGGCGCGCGCTGATGAGGGTCCCTGCCCGCGACGGGCCTGCCTGGTGCTGCGGTTCCTCGAGGACATGTCGGTCGCGGGGGCCGCTGAAGCCCTCGGCTGCTCCGAAGGGACCGTCAAGTCCCAGGTCTCGCGCGGGCTCGACGACCTGCGCGCGGCGCTCTCGGCGGAAGGGCTGTCTGAACACCTACTGGAAGAGGTCACCCTATGAACCGCATCGATCTGCGGGACCGCTTCGCCGACGCGGCGAGCGATGATCCGTACGGGCCCGTCGACGGCTACGCCCTCGCCGGCATCGGCCGGCGTCGCCTCCGCGCCCGACGTCTCGGCGGTGGCGTCGCTGTTGCCGCCACCCTGGGGGTCGCGGGCCTGCTCGCCGTGTCTGTGGGTGGTGGTCTCGCGCGGCAGACGATCAGCCCCGCGGGTCTGCCGTCGCCGGGTTCGTCGGCCTCAACGGCCTCGCGAGCCGCCACCTCAGCTGACCGCGCCCCCGTCACCTCGCCGGTCGCCCCGTCGGCAAACCGTGAGCGCGACGAAGGGGGGCTCGTCCACTGCCTCGCCAGCGACGGTGAGCGCGACCCCTGCCGCCGTCGATGTCGCGGCCATCCTGGCCGGGGCGTGGGTCCCGGGAGAGTCCCTGGCCGGTGCCCGGCTGCTGACCGCCTCGGCTGACGAGTCGGGCCTCATCGCGCTGTTCACCCTGCCGAGCGGGGACTTCCTGGAGGTCCGGCAGCACAACAAGGGAACGGGTGCACCGGACGAGAATGAGCTCTATGCGGTCAACCCGCGCAACTACATGACTCCGCGTACGGGCCGGCTGTTCGGGGAGTTCGCCGGCAACCTGGAGAAGGGCCAGCGTGACGGCAGTCTTCGTACGCGGTACGAAGGCCTCCTCGTCGCTCCGCCCGGGGCGGCGACCGTGGTGCTGCGGCTTGCAGACGGCACTCAGGTCACGATGCAGGTGGTGCAAGGGTTCGCCGTACTGCGGTACGTCCGCCCCACGCCAGGTGCGGCGACGGTGATGGACTTCACGGCCGTCGCCCTCGATGCCTCCGGGCGTCAGCTCGCGGTCTTCGACAAGGCGTACGCACCGCCGGGCGAGAAGTAAGACGGCGAATCGCCCAGAGGTTCTGGCGGTTGAGTACGACGGCCTCGGCAGCTGCATCGGGGGCCGTCATGCTGCCTGCGTGATGGCTGGGTGCCGTCGAAGGTGCGTCGAGGTCGGCGTGGCCTCTCAGCGTGACGACTAGCCGATTTGACTGTCCACAACCCCTGTGCACAACCGCAGTCGTTGACCCCCAGATACCACGAACCCGGCCATCCCCGCACCCCCACCGGCGCGTCGGTGGTCGCGAGGTCGTCCACAGACAGGGTTTCTTCCGTCCACTCCCAGTGAGGACCGTCTCTGCTTGCCAGAGACGCTTTGGTGCAGACCGGTCCACTGCTGTCCACAGATCGTCCCCAGTGCTGGCGGGCCCGGCTAGCGTACGTTCACGCACAACGAGCGCGGCCCTCCCCAGGCCATCCACAAGGGCTGTGGACGCAACCTGCCCGGGGTTCACGCTCAGCCCGGCGTGTCGTCGGCCGGGGGGCGTCTAAGTTCGCCCATCTGAGCAACGACGGCCCGTCCTCCGAGAACTGTCAGAGGTGGTCTCTAGCGTGGTCAGAGATCGCACAGGTCGTCATCGGAAGGGGGCTCCATGAGTGCCATGGAGATGCAGGACACCCAGGTGGACCGTACGCCGCCGCAGGACGTGCAGGCGGAGCAGTCGGTGCTGGGTGCGATGCTGATGAGCAAGGACGCGATCGCCAACGTGGTCGAGGTGCTCAAGGGCGTCGACTTCTACCGGCCGGCGCACGAGCTGATCTTCGAGGCGATCCTCGACCTGTACGGCAAGGGCGAGCCCGCCGACGCCATCACTGTGGCCGCCGAGCTGACCAGGCGCGGGGAGATCGGCCGCTGCGGCGGGCATGTGTACATCCACGACCTGCTCGCCAGCGTGTCCATCGCCGCGAACGCCACCTACTACGCCGAGATCGTGCGCGAGAAGGCTGTGCTGCGGCGCCTGGTGGAGGCCTCGATCAAGATCGCCCAGCTGGGCTACTCCGGCACCGGCGACGTCGCCGACATCGTCGACCTCGCCCAGCAGACCGTGTACAACGTGGCCGAGGGCAAGACCAGCGAGGACTACAAGCCGCTGTCGGCCCTGATCGAGCCGGTGTGGAACGAGCTCGAGGCCATCGCCAGCAACGGCGGCCGCCTGGCGGGCGTGCCCACCGGCTTCGCGGAGTTCGACGAGCTCACCAACGGCCTCCACGCAGGGCAGATGATCATCGTTGCTGCTCGACCGGCCATCGGAAAATCGACCCTCGCGCTCGACTTCGCCCGCGCCGCCGCGATCAAGCACGGCCAGACCACAGCCGTCTTCTCCCTGGAGATGAGCGCGTCCGAGATCATGAACCGGCTCTTGTCGGCGGAGGGACAGCTCAAGCTGCACCACCTGCGTACGGGCCGGTTGAGCGATGCCGACTGGGAGCGGCTGGCCAGCGTCACCGGTCGCATCGAGAGCGCGCCGCTGTTCGTCGACGACTCGCCCAACCTGACGATGATGGAGATCCGCGCCAAGGCCCGCCGGCTCAAGCAGCGGCACAACCTGAAGTTCGTGATCATCGACTACCTGCAGCTGATGACCTCGGGCAAGAAGACCGAGTCCCGCCAGGTCGAGGTCTCCGAGATCTCCCGCCAGATCAAGCTGCTGGCCAAGGAGCTCGACATCCCGGTGCTCGCCCTCTCCCAGCTCAACCGAGGCTCCGAGCAGCGCACCGACAAGAAGCCGATGCTGTCCGACCTGCGTGAGTCAGGCTCCCTGGAGCAGGACGCCGACATGGTGATCCTTCTCCACCGCGACGAGGTCTACAACAAGGACGAGCGCCCCGGCGAGGCCGACCTCATCGTCGCCAAGCACCGCAACGGCGAGACCCGCACCATCACCACCGCGTTCCAGGGCCACTACTCCCGGTTCGTGGACATGCAGCCGCTCTAGGTGGGCTCCGTCGTCGATGTGCCCGCGAATGTGTACCGCCCCCGGCCGACTCGCACGAAGTCGCCGTACCTCGTGGCGTGATGAGGTGGGGCATCCGCGCACAGCCTGCTGATGATGTGCGTGCGGATACTCGACTCGGCGTACGGAGAACCCCATTCGCGCAGGACGGCCACGACCTCAGCGGGGGAGAACGATCCGTCGGCCCGCCCGGAGGCGAGTAGGCGTGCCGCCCGGAGGATGTCTGCGCGAACCGTCATGGTCGCCCGCTCCAGGCGTTCATGCGCTCACCGTAGGTGAGACGAGCCCGGTCGTAGGGGTACATCGCCCTCAGTCGTCGGAGGCGACGACCAGGTGCACGACGCCGGAACTCCGGTCGATGACGACGAACTCGTGGAACCCGAGGCCCCCGACGACCGATCCGTACTCGTGCTCCTGCTCGGCCCCTGGGTTCTCCAGCCGGTGAACCGATCCGGAGCGCAGCACGGCCCAGACCGTCTCGAGGCGGTCCAGCACCTCCGGCGGCTGCCGGTAGTCCGGGTCGGTCCACTCCTGGTCGTTCGCCCACGCCCGTACACGCGCCTCAGCCTCGGCGGCCGTGGTCGGGGTGAAGGAGTCGGCCGTGATGCTGTCGCGCCACCAGCGCCCGTGCACGGCGGGCTCGGTCACCACCGGCTCGGCCGGGAACGGAGAGGCGTAGTCGTGGGCGTACGCAGGGCTGGCGACCAGCGCAGCAAGAAGGGACCGGTCATCCCCGCCGCGCGAAAGCGCGAAGCGGGTCAGGCCGACCCACATGAACGTGCCGCGGTCAAGGTGCACGAGGTCTGACCCCAGCAGCCGCAGTGACATGACGCTGACCGTACGGCAGCCACGGTCCGCAGCGACGAGCCCCTGCGCCCCGCGGCACGGGAGTCAGTAGCCTGCGACCGACAGGGGGATGAGATGACGGTGACCTACGACGAGGGCCTGGTGCGCGATCTGCTTCGTGACCAGCACCCCGACCTCGCCGGCCTGCCGCTGCGCGAGGTCGACGGCGGGTGGGACAACCAGCTGTGGCGGCTCGGCGACGACCTTGCCGTACGGCTGCCGCGCACCGACCGTGCCCCGGACCTGATCCGGCAGGAGCAGCGCTGGCTGCCCGGGCTCGCCCCCCTGCCGCTGCCGGTGCCCGTCCCGGTGCGCACCGGCGAACCGTCCGCCCTGCTCGACCGCCCCTGGACCATCGCCCGCTGGATTGACGGCGAGCCCGCCGACCGTGAGCCAGTCACCAACCCGGCCAGCGCCGAGACCCTCGCCCGGTTCCTCCGCGCCCTCCACCAGCCCGCGCCCGAGGACGCCCCCGCGAACCCCTCCCGCGGCATCTCCCTGGAGGCGCTCGACGCCCAGACCACGGGGATGTTCGACCTGATCCCCGGGCACCCCGCCACCGAGGCGCTCCGCCAGGTCTGGCAGGACGCCCTGGCCGCTTCCCCCTGGGACGGGCCGGGTCTCTGGCTCCACGGCGATCTCCACCCCGCCAACGTGGTGACGCGCGCCGGGGCACTGTGCGGTGTGCTCGACTTCGGCGACATGTGCGCCGGCGACCCGGCCACCGACCTCTCCGCCGCCTGGTTGCTGCTCCCCGAGCCCGCCAGGTTCTTCGAGGCGTACGCCTGCGACCCCGCCTCCATCACCCGGGCCCGTGGCTGGGCGGTCGCCCGTGCCATTGGCCTGGTGATGATCGGCCGCAACGGCCGTCTCGGCGTGCCCGGCGGCAAGCCGACCTGGGAGCCGGCCGGCCAGGCCGCGCTGGAGCGGCTCGCCGCGAGCTGACCCCTACTAGAAGGCACAGATCCGACAGGCACTGCCATATCTGGCAGTGCCTGTGGGATCCGTGCGATTCCGGCGGCCTTGCTAGGGTTCCCGACGAGGCCCCAGCAGGGCCTGCGGACGAGGGAGCAGTACCCGCACCACGACAAGACTGACTCGAAGGGGCTTGTCATGGCATGGTTCGTTCTCGTCGCTTCCGGGATGATGGAGGCCGTCTGGGCCTGCGCCCTCGCCGCCTCCCACGGCTTCCGCCGCCTGCGCCCGACCCTCCTCTTCCTGGCCGCGATGGCCGCCAGCATGGCCGGGCTCGCTTACGCGATGACCTCGCTGCCCACCGGCACCGCGTACGCGGTCTGGGTCGGCATCGGCGCCACGCTCACCGTCGCCTGGGCGATGATCCGCGGGCAGGAGCAGGTCTCGGTCGCCCGCGTCGCCTTGCTCACGCTGCTCGTCGCCTGCGTCGTCGGCCTCAAGGTGGTGAGCTGACGTGGCGTGGGTCCTGCTCCTGGTCAGCGCCCTGATGGAGGCGGTCTGGGCCACGGCGCTCGGCGCCTCCGACGGATTCACGCGCCCCGTCCCGGTCCTCGTCTTCCTCGTCGCCTCCACGCTGAGCATGCTCGGCCTCGGCCAGGCGGCGAAGAGCATCCCGATCGGCACGGCGTACGCGGTCTGGACGGGCGTCGGTGCCGCGCTCACGGTGACGTACGCGATCGTGACCGGCGCGGAACCCGTCACCCCGTGGCGGCTGCTGTTCCTGCTCGGCATCGTCGGTGCCGCGATCGGGCTGAAGCTGCTCCCCGCACCTCCTGACGGGGAGACCCCTCCGGGCTAGCGTGCCGCCATGGCAGTCACGACCAAGCCGGCCACCGCGTCGCGGGTCGACGACGTCGCCACCGTCCTCGCGCCGAAGAAGGAGGGCGCGCAGGGCTGCTGGTGCCTGTCCGTACTCCTCGGCCACACCGAGGAGCAGAAGCTGCACGGGGACGCGCGCGCCGATGCCGTACGCGACCTGTGCGGCCGTCGCGGCAAGCCGCCGGGCGTGCTGGCGTACTCCGACGGTGAGGTCGTCGGCTGGGCAGGGGTGGGGCCCCGAGACGAGCTGCACGAGTTCGCCGCCACGAAGGACCCCGACGCCCAACCGGGGGAGTGGGTCGTCTTCTGCTTCCGGGTACGCGCGGGCCACACAGGCAAGGGCGTCGCCAGCGCCTTGCTGAAGGCCGCCGTCGACCTCGCCCGCGACAAGGGCGCCGGCGCGTTGCTCGGCCTCCCCGGCCGCCCGCCTGAATGATCCCGAGCACGGGTGGAGAAGGGGACATGCCGCCAGCCTCAGAGGCGAGCAACGTCGTCTCACCCGTCCGGGGCCACGGGCCGACCCCCGCCGCGTACGGTGAGGGCAACCGATCCGAAGGAGCAGGCGTCATGGCCGACAAGACCCCCGACCAGCTGGTGCGCGAGATCATGGAGGGCGCCCGCATCGCGGCGTTCGCCCACCACGACGACCAGGGCAACATCATCACGGTGCCCATGGGGGTGCAGAAGTTCGACGACCCGGCCACCACCTACTGGGTGACGCAGAAGAGCAGCGACAAGGTGCGCCACCTGGCGGCCGACCCCCGCGTCAACGTCTACTACGCCAGCGACGACGGCTACGTCTCCCTCACCGGCACCGCCCGGCTGGTGGAGGACCAGGCCAAGCTCAAGGAGCTATGGGACTTCTTCACCGACGCCTACATGGGCGGCGGCCCCGAGGACCCCGACGCGGGCCTGCTCGAGGTGACCGGCGAGTCTGCCTCGTACTGGGCGACCGACAGCGCTCCTGTGACGCTCGTCAAGCTCGTCGCGGCCAAGGTGACGGGCACCCAGACCGAGTCCGGCGACATGGGCGCCGTCGACCTCTGACCCACCGCCTGCGCCCCGTCTGCCGCCACCGGCGTGCAGGCGGGGCGCAGCCGTGACAAGATGCGCCCGCACCCGCCGAGGTGCCAACCACCAGGGAGGGGCCGATGACCAGCACTCGCACGCTCAAGCTGGGGTGCACGATGACGTACACCTCGACGATGCCGGTGGCGACCGTCGCCCAGGTGCGACCCCGCCTCGACGACGGCGTGCCCGAGGACGAGACGGTCAGCCTCTCCGACGAGTCCTGGTCGATGATCCCGGAGCTGCCCGTCACCGACTACCGCGACCTGTACGGCAACCACTGCCGCCGGTTCGTGATCCCGCAGGGCACGACCTCGTGGACGTACGCGGCCCTCGCCACCGTGCCGGACGCGGTCGACGCCGCCGACCCGGACGCGGAGGAGGTGGCGCCCGGCGACCTGCCCGACGACGCGCTGGTCTACACGCTGCCCAGCCGGTTCTGCGAGTCCGACCGCCTCGGCAACGTCGCCAGCAAGCTGTTCGGCTCCCGGCCCCGCGGCTACCAGCGGGTGGCCGACATCTGCGAGTGGACGTGGTCCTACCTCACGTACGCCCACGGCAGCAGCCACTCGGCGACCTCGGCCTACGACGTGTACGGCAGCGGGCGCGGCGTCTGCCGAGACTTCGCGCACCTGCTGGTGGCGATGTGCCGGAGCCTCAACATCCCTGCCCGGTACGCCGCCGGCTACCTGCCCGACATGGACGTGGAGCCGCTGCCCACCGCGATGGACTTCCACGCCTGGACCGAGGTCTTCCTGGGCGGCCGCTGGTGGGCGTTCGATGCCCGCCACAACGAGCGCCGCAAGGGGCGGGTGAAGATCGGGCACGGCCGCGACGCCGCCGACCTCGCCTCCACCACGACGTACGGCGCGCCGTTCCTGAGCCAGTTCACCGTGGTCTGCGAAGAAGTCGTCGCCCCGCACGCCTGACGGCCATCGTTGCTCGGGCCCGTCTACCCTGGCCCGGTGAGCTGGCAGAACACGACGGGTGACTCCTGGGGACGGATCGGGCGACTGCAGATCACCACGACGGCCGCCTTCGTGGTGGTCACGGTGGTCAGCATGCTGGTCTGGATCGTGGTCCCGACGCTGGGCGGCGCCCTCGGGCTGACGGTGCCGGCCCTGCTGTCGGGGCAGGTGTGGCGGGTCGTGACGTGGCCGCTGGTCAACGGCGTCTCGCTCTTCGGCCTGCTGAACCTGTTCTTCTTCTGGATCATCGGCCACGACCTGGAGGCCACCCTCGGCCGCAACGGGATGGCGAAGCTGCTGGCAGGTGTCTGGGCCTCGCTCACCGTCGCCTGCGTCCTGGTCGGCCTCGTGCTGCAGGGCACCGCCCTGGTCGGCGCCTCTATGATCCTGTTCGCGATCTTCCTGCTGTGGATCGCTGAGAACCCCCGACGCCCGATGTTCTTCAACATCCCCGCCTGGGTGCTCGGCGCGCTGATCCTCGGGGTGAACATCGCGCAGATGCTCGCCTACCGCGACGGCGGGGGTCTGCTGACGCTGCTGCTGAGCCTGGCGCTCGTCGCTGTCTGGGCCCGGCGGCTGGGCCTGCTCACCCAGTACGCCTGGCTCCCCGGTGGCCCGCGCCGCCAGCGCCGTCGCGCCGCCCGCACGTCGGCCACCCAGCCCACAGCGTCTCGGCGTGAGCGCAAGCAGGCCGAGCGCCGGGCGAACGACGACGAGCGGCTGGACACCCTGCTCGCCAAGATCAGCGAGCAGGGCCTCCACAGCCTCACCCCCGCCGAGCGCTCCGAGCTCGACCAGATCCGGCTCCGCCGCCGCGGCTGACGACGGCGTCCGACGTCACCGCGTCCGGCTCGCCCCCCGACTCACTGGGCGTCGCGGCGCTGCTTGTCGGTGAACGCGGCCGCGTCGCGTCGCGCCTGGGCAGGCGCCGCGGCCGGCATCGACCGGTAGGCCGACACGCTGTCGGAGGCAGCCGCGTACGCCTCGCGTGACCTGCCCCGTCCGTACGTGAGCGACCGCTCCTTGGCGATGCCCATGCGGGCGCCCACCTCGATCGCGTCCTGGTCGGCCCCCATGTAGAGGAACGTCCACCCGTACGTCTGCTCCTGCTGCGAGATCAGCGCGTGCACGGCCTCGTACGTCCACTCCCGCGACGCGTTCTCCATGCCGTCGGTCATGATCGCCACCAGCACCGTGCCGGGCCGGCGCTCCTCGGGCAGTGTGGCCAGCCGGGCACCGAGGTCGGTCACGGAGCGCCCGATCGCGTCGAGCATCGCGGTGCTGCCGCGCGGCTGCAGCGCCAGGGGCGGCACGTCCTCGAGCCGGACGTCGGTGTAGACCACGTCGAACCGGTCGTCGAACTGCGACAGCGACACCGTGCAATCGCCCGGCGTCTTGCGCTGCTCGGAGATGAACGCGTCGTAGCCGCCCTCGACGTCGGTCTTGATGGACTGCATCGAGCCGGACCTGTCGAGCAGGAACTCGATGTGGGTGAGCGTGTCGTCGGTCATGCGTCCTCCTGGTGCGTGGATCGGCGTGGCGTGAACCTCAGGGGCGTGCGGCGGTCGTACCGCGCCCGCGCCAGCCCCTCCCTCGTGACGCGACCGCCTTCCGCGTACGGCGCCAGCGCGCTGCTCGCTCCCAGCCGGGGCGGGATCGAGTTCGGCGCCATCCCGGCGTCGTTCGCCAGCTGCCGCACCGACCGCCCTTCCAGCGCTGCCTCGGACAACGCCTCGTTGAGGGCTGCCGAGAGGTGCTCGCCGGCCGAGCGCAGGTGACCGATCGCTTCCGCGGCCTGGTCGGGATCGACGAGGTCGAGGGCCTCTCGGGCACGCTGCACGGACTGTCGCAGGTCGTCACTCACGAGACCCAGTATGTGCAGGAACTGCACACGTGCGCAAGTTACTCATGTGCATCCGTTGCCCGCACAACCCCCCGAGGGGAGACGACGTGACGCCGGCGAGGCGGTGTGATGCACTGGTGGCATGAGCGCACGCGTGGTCATCATCGGGTCCGGGTTCGGCGGCCTGTTCGCGGCCAAGGCGCTCCGCAAGGAGCGGGATCTCGAGATCACGCTCATCGACCGCACCACGAGCCACCTGTTCCAGCCGCTGCTCTACCAGGTGGCCACCGGCATCCTGTCGGCGGGCGACATCGCCCCCTCGACGCGCGAGATCCTCAGCGACCAGAAGAACGTACGGGTCGTGCAGGGTCTGGTCGAAGACATCGACCTCGACGCGAAGATCGTGCACTGGCGCTACACCGACACCCGGGAGAAGTCGCCCTACGACTACCTCATCGTCGCGGCCGGGGCGGGGCAGTCGTACTTCGGGCACGACGAGTTCGCCACCTTCGCCCCGGGCATGAAGAGCGTCGACGACGCCCTGGAGCTCCGCTCCCGCATCTTCGGCGCGTTCGAGCGGGCCGAGATCGAGAAGGACCCGGCCGTCCGCGACGCCCTGCTCACCTTCGTCGTGGTCGGCGCCGGGCCCACCGGCGTCGAGATGGCCGGGCAGATCCAGGAGCTCGCGGGCACCACGCTGCGCAACGACTTCCGCACCATCGACCCCACGCAGGCCCGGGTGGTGCTGGTGGATGGTGCCGACCAGGTGCTGCCGCCGTTCGGTCCGTCGCTCGGCCGGCGCACCCAGCGCACGCTGGAGCGCCTGGGCGTCGAGGTGATCCTGGGCGCCATGGTGACCGGGGTGGACCTGGGCGGGCTCGACCTGACCTGGAAGGACGGCCGCACCCAGCGCATCCAGGCCGTGACGAAGGTGTGGGCCGCCGGCGTGCAGGCCAGCCCGCTCGGTCGCATGCTGGGCGAGAAGAGCGGCACCGAGGTCGACCGCTCCGGCCGGGTCAAGGTCAACCCCGACCTCACGCTGAACGGCCACCCCGAGGTCTTCGTGGTCGGCGACATGATGGCGTACGAGAACGTGCCGGGTGTCGCCCAGGGCGCGATCCAGTCCTCCCGCTACGCCGCCGAGCACATCGCCGCCGCCGCGAAGGGCGAGCCCGCCCCCGATGATGGCAAGCCGTTCGCGTACTTCGACAAGGGCTCCATGGCCACGATCGCCCGGTTCCATGCCGTGGCCAAGATCGGCAGGATCGAGCTCACCGGCTTCATCGCGTGGCTGGCCTGGCTGGGCCTGCACCTGTTCTACATCGCCGGCTTCAAGCAGCGGGTCTCCACGCTGCTGCGGTGGGCCATCAGCTTCGTCTCCACGGGGCGGTCGGAGCGCGTCACCACCCACCAGCAGCTGGTGGGCCGGCTGGCCATGGAGCGGCTGGGCTCGGGCACCTCGGCGAGCCTGATCCGCGGCGAGTCCGTGCCGCTGGTCGAGGCGGGCCCCTCGTCCGACGACGCCAAGCCCGTGGAGAACCAGACCAACGCCTAGGTCGTGAGCCCGGTCAGTCCTTGAGCCGGTACGCCCGGAAGCCCACCGCGTTGCCGACGCCGACCTGCTCGCCGAGCCCGGAGGTCATCTGGGGCAGGAACTCCTCGGGCCTCGGGTGGCCGGGCAGCTCGGCCAGGTACGCCTCGTGGCACGCCAGGGAGTCGATGCCCTTCTGGAGCGGCTCGCCGGTGACGTCGGCGTAGTGCGTCGGCTGCGTGTGGCCGCTGACGAGCAGCCAGGTGGCGCCCCACTTGGGCAGGTCCTCGGTGCGCGCCAGCTCGGGGAACACCCAGGTGTTGTCGGCGTCGCGTACGGCGTCGTACGTGGCAAGACCGACGGCCCGGTGATCGGCGTGGTTGATGCCCCAGCCGGGCTCCAGCTCCGGCGTCGGGGTGACCACGACGCCGGGCCGTACGTCGCGGATCGCCCGCGCGATCGCCTGCCGCAGCGGCAGCCCGTGCTCGATGGTGCCGTCGGGGAAGTCGAGGATGCGCAGGTCGCTCACGCCGACGGTCTCGCAGGCGCGGCGCTGCTCCTCGGCGCGCAGCGGTGCCACCTCGGCCGGCGGCAGCTGCATGCCCGCCTCGCCCGCCGAGATCAGCAGGTAGGTCACCGCGGCGCCCGCCGCCGTCCAGCGGGCCACCGCCGCCGACAGGCCGTACTCGGCGTCGTCGGGATGGGCGACGACGACCAGCACACGCTCGAAACCGCTGTCGTCGAGGGCTTCCAGGTCGCTCATGACTGCTCCTCGATGTACCGCTGGACGACCGCGGTGTCCGCATCGCCCATGCCCTGGTCGGTGAGACGTGTGAACACCTCGCGCAGCGGCTCGGTGAGCACCGTGGCGACGCCGGCGCGCTCCGCCTCCTCGGCGACCGAGCGGAGGTCCTTGATCATGAACTTCGCGGGGCCAGACGGGGAGTGGTCGTGGGTGGCGAACCGGGCCGCCTTGACCTGCATCACGCGCGAGCCCGCGTACCCACCGCCGAGCAGGTCGAACATCGCGGCGACGTCGAGGCCGGCACGCTCGGCGATCACCGCGGACTCCGCGCAGGCGGTCACGGCGGCCGCGACGATCAGCTGGTTGCAGGCCTTGGCGACCTGCCCCGCCCCGAGCGGCCCGAGGTGCTCGGCCCGGCCGCAGGCGCTCAGGATCTCGACGGCCCGCGCGGCCGCCTCTGGCTCCCCACCGACCATCACCGAGAGGGTCCCGGCCTTGGCGCCCTCCTCGCCGCCGGAGACGGGGGCATCGACCACCTGGACCTGCCCGCCCGTACGCGTGTCGAGGTCGGCCTGCAGCGTCCGCATCTGCTCCGACGACGTGGTGGAGCAGATGATCAGGCGCAGCGGCCCGGTGAGGCCGGCGAGGAGGCCGTCCTCGCCCTCCAGCAGGGCGGTGACGTCGTCGATCGTAGGCACCATCACCACGATGTCGCTCGCCTGCGCAGCCATCTCCCGGGGCCGATCCACCCAGGTCGCCCCTCGCTCCTCCAGCTCCGCCGCCGAGGCGCGACGGCGGCTGCTGACGAGCAGGCCCTGCCGGGCGCCGAGGATGTGGGTCGCCATCGGGGCGCCCATCACCCCCAGGCCGATGAAGCCCGTGGTGGGGGACGGCACTTCGGTCACGGCTTGTACGTGCCGAGCTGGCCGGCGTCCACGCACTGGGAGCCGTAGAAGCCTGCCGGGATCGTGGTGCGCAGCCCGGCGTTGCGGATGACGCTGCACTGCGGTGCGTCCTGACCCTCGACCACAACCTTCCAGGTGCCGTTGACCTGGGCCCACAAGGTGGCGGCACCGCCGCCGCAGCCGCCCACGCCGCCGCTGGCCAGGTCCGGCACCCGCAGGCCGTCCATGCTCAGGAAGGAGGCGCAGCCGCCCGAGTCCCTGGTGCGGGCCCGGCCGAGCTCGTTGACGAGGAACTTCTTGAGGTCGGGGCTCGCGCCGACGAGGCTGTTGATGTCCGCCTCCGTACGCAACGCGATGCCTGGGGGCGGGAAGGTGATGATCGTGCCGTTGGCCGCTGCCTGACCCGGCTCGGTCGTGGCTGAGGAGGCCGAGGGACGGGGCGACGTGACCGACGCGCTGCTCGAGGCGCTGGCCGAGGCACCGGCCGAGGTGCTGGTCGACGCACTGCTCGACACGGTGCCCGAGGGCGACGCCGAGGCGGACGAGGTCTCGCTCGGGGTGGCGGCGGCACTCGTCGTGGCGCTGGTGGCGCTAGTGGCGCTCGGGGAGGGTGCGCCGGGTGCAGCGGCGGGGGAGGTGCCGCAGCCAGCCATGACCAGTGCCGCGGTCACAGCCGCCGCCAGGGAGAGGGTCCGCATGCGCGCATCCTGCCACGCCGGAGTGCTCAGGGCCGAGCGTTGGCCTGGCTGCGCTCAGGGTTGTCCCGCCCCTGGTGGGGCCCGGAGTGGGTGGAGGGTCAGGCGAGCCCCTCGGTCCCTGCCGCACAGCCGCCGCATAGGCTCCCCGAGAAGCCGCCACCAGACGAAGACGGAGCCCCCATGACCGCCATTGCCCGGCACGCCCTCGACGAGATCCAGCCCGAGGGGCCAGCCGCCGTCCGCACGCATCTCCTCACGAAGACGTACGGACGGGGTGAGGCGACCGTGCACGCTCTCGACCGCGTGAGCGTCGAGCTGTACGCGGGGGAGTTCACCGCCATCATGGGCCAGTCGGGCTCCGGCAAGTCCACGCTCATGCACTGCGCCGCGGGGCTGGACACCCCCACCTCGGGCCAGGTGTGGATCGGCGAGACCGAGATCACGCGCATGGGCGACAAGGAGCTCACGCTGCTGCGGCGCGACCACGTCGGGTTCGTGTTCCAGGCCTTCAACCTGCTGCCGACTCTGAGCGCCAAGGACAACATCCTGCTCCCGCTCAAGCTGGCCAAGCGCCAGCCCGACCAGGGCTGGTTCGACGAGGTGGTGCGGGTGCTGGGTCTGGGGGAGCGGCTCAGCCATCGCCCCTCCGAGCTCTCCGGCGGCCAGCAGCAGCGGGTCGCCGTCGCGCGGGCCATGGTCACCCGGCCCGACGTGATCTTCGCCGACGAGCCGACCGGGGCCCTGGACTCCGCCTCGGGCAGGGACCTGCTGACGTTCCTGCGGCACAGCGTCGTCGAGCTCGGGCAGACGGTGGTCATGGTGACGCACGACGCCGAGGCGGCCTCGTACGCCGATCGCACCATCCGCCTGGCCGACGGCCGGATCGTCTCCGACGAGCGGGTCTGAGCCGATGATCCGCGAGCCCCGGCGACTCATCGCCTCCCTCATCGCCATCGTCTTCGGCGTCACCTTCGCCACCTTCACCCTCACCGTGTCGTCCACCTTCGAGAAGAGCCTGGGCTCCAGCGTCGAGGGGGCCGCCGCCGGCGCGGCCGTGGTGGTGCGCGTGAGCGAGCAGAACGGGCAGCCGATCCCGCCTGCGGCCCTCACCGCCATGCGAGGGGTGCCCGGGGTGACGGCGGTGCAGCCCGACACGGGCGCCGTCGTGTACACGAAGACGTCGAAGGGCGAGCAGATGCTCTACGTGGTCGTCCTGCCGCGCGCGGAGACCGTACGCGTCGTGGACGGCCGCCTGCCCTCGGCGAAGGACGAGATCGTCGTCAACGAACGCCTGGCCTCGGCGCGCGGGCTGGCGGTGGGCTCCAAGGTCGAGCTCACCCAGGTCAGCGAGCCGACGACCCTCACCGTCACGGGCGTGGTGGCCCCCGACAAGAACGCGTACAACCCCGCCGATCCCACGGCGTTCGGTCGCGAGGACGACGTGCTGCGTCTCTCCGGCGCCGACGGCTTCTACCAGGCCTTCGTGTACGGCACGCGGCCCCCCGCCGACATCAAGGCCGACGTGAAGGCGCTGCCGGCGGTCAAGGCCGGTGGGCAGGTCGTCGAGACGGTCGACGAGTACGTGGAGGCGCAGCGCAAGGACCTGGCGAACTTCATGACCGCCATCACCGCGTTCTTCCTGGCGTTCGCAGTGGTGGCCCTGGTGGTCGCCGCCCTCGTGATCGCCAACACCTTCTCGATCCTGGTCGCCCAGCGCACCCGTCAGCTCGCGCTGCTGCGCTGCGTCGGGGCCACCCGCGCCCAGGTGTTCCGTACGGTGCTCGGCGAGGCCGCCCTGCTGGGGCTGGTCGCCGGAGGCGTCGGCGTGCTGATCGGCATCGGGATCGCGTACGCGCTGGTGCTGCTGAGCCGGGGCACGGACTTCGAGCTGTCGCGCTTCGCGGTGTCCCCCGTGGCGGTGCTGCTGCCGTGGGGGATCGCGTTGGGGATGACGGTGCTGGCCGCGCTGCTCCCGGCCCGGCGCGCCACCCGGGTGGCCCCGCTCGCCGCGCTGAGGCCGCAGCTGGCACCGGTCACGGCCACCCGTGCGGGCATCGCCACCCTGATCGTCGGTGCGGTGCTGGCCGTGGCGGGCACGGCCGGCTTGCTGTACGGGGCGGTGAAGCCCGGGGGCAAGGGGTTCGACTGGACCTACCTGGTTGCGGGCATCGCCGGTGGGTTCGCCGCTTTCGTGGGCGTGATGATGCTGGGCACGGTCATCATCCCGGCCCTGGCCCGCGTGGTGGGGGCCATCCCCGCCCGGCTCGGTGGCGTACCAGGTCGGCTGGCGGCCGAGAACAGCCGCCGCAACCCGGCCCGCGCGGCGGCCACGGCCAGCGCGCTGCTGGTCGGGGTCACGCTGATCACGATGACCTTCGTGGGGGCGGCCACGGCCACGGCGAGCCAGGACCGGGAGCTCGACCGGCTGTTCCCGGCCGATCTCACCGTCAGCCCCAGCGGCGGCGCGCTCCCGGACGCGGTCATGGCCAAGGTGGCCGGCTCCAGCGTGGTCAGCACCGTGGAGCGAGCCGACCGGACGGGCGCGAAGGTGAACGGCCGCGACGTCGAGGTCGTCGGTCTCGGCCCGCGCATCCGTGACGTGCTCCGTGACACCCGGGGCATCGACGGGCTGGGTGACTCCACCATCCTGCTGAGCCCCAAGAGCGGGATCGCCGACGGCAGCCAGGTCACGCTCGAGGGCGAGGCGGGCAAGGTCGTCCTGACGGCGGTGGTCAGGGCGAAGGGTCCGGCGACGCCGACGGTGACGCTGTCCACCCTGGCCAAGGTCTCCTCGGAGCGCTACCAGGAGGCCTGGGTGCGGCTGAAGGACGGCGTGAAGGCGTCCGACGGCATCGAGACCCTGTCGGGCGACCTGGCCCAGTACCCGGTGCAGATCTCCGGAGCAGCGCAGGCGCGGGAGGGGTTCGAGCAGGTGATGACCATCGTCCTGAGCGTCATCAACGGGCTGCTCGCCGTGTCCGTGCTGATCGCCCTGGTCGGCATCACCAACACCCTGGGCCTCTCGGTGCTGGAGCGCACCCAGGAGTCCGGCCTGCTGCGGGCGCTCGGTCTCACCCGAGGGCGCCTGCGGTGGATGTTCTCCCTGGAGGCGCTCACCCTGGCCGCGGTGGCCGCCCTGCTCGGCGTCGGGCTGGGGATCGGGTTTGGCCTCGCCGGCTCGTACGCGCTGCTCGGAGGAACCATCGAGGTGGTCCCCGCCGTCCCGTGGGGCACCGTCGCGGCGATCGTGCTCGGCGCGATGGCGGCAGGACTGGTGGCCTCGATCGTCCCCGCGATCCGGGCCGGCAGGATCCAGCCGGCAGCGGCACTCGCGTACGAGTAGGCGCCGGCCCCGGCGCGTACGGTGCGGCGCTCCGACCAGACCGGCCGAGCGCCGCACACACATCTAGGGTCGACGGGGTGCGGGCGGGCGTGCGGGCCTTGCCCTGGTCTCGCAGGCGCTCGACCAAGGCGGGTTCGACGCCCATCCCCTTCGTCCCTCAGGGGATGGTTGCTCAACCGGCGTGGAGCTGGCTCACCCGGTCACTCCAGGCCGCGCCGCTTCAGCAGGTGGCTGACGTCGGGGTCGCTGCCGCGGAAGGCGCGGTAGGAGTCCATGACGTCGACCGAGCCCCCGCGGCTGAGCAGTGTCTTGCGGAAGTGGTCGCCGTTGGCTCGGGACATGCCGCCGTTCTCGGTGAACCAGGCGACGGTGTCGGCGTCCATCACCTCGCTCCAGAGGTAGGAGTAGTAGCCGGCGGCGTACCCGCCGCCCCAGATGTGGCTGAAGTACGTGGTCCGGTAGCGCGGGGGGATCAGCGGGTGCGCCAGCCCGTGGGCCTCCAGCGCCTTGCGCTCGAACTCGACCACCTCGTCGACGCTGGTCGGCAGCTCGTCGAGCGGGGTCTGGTGCCACACCTGGTCGAGCACCATCGCGGAGAACGACTCCACGCCCGCGTACCCCTCGTCGAAGTGCCGTGCCTTCTGCAGCGTCTCGATCCACTCGGTCGGCACGGGCTCGCCGGTCTCGTGGTGGCGGGCGTAGCGGGCGAGCATCCCCGGGTCCCACGCCCACATCTCGTTGACCTGGGAGGGGTACTCGACGAAGTCGCGCGGGGTCGAGGTGCCGGAGCGGGAGCCGTACCGCACGTCGGAGAGCAGCCCGTGCAGGTCGTGCCCGAACTCGTGGAACAGCGTGATGACGTTGTCCCAGCTCATCAGGGTCGGCTTGCCGGGGGCCGGCTTCACGAGGTTGCAGTTGTTGGTGACCACCGGCAGCTCGCCGAGCAGGTGGTTCTGGTCGACCAGCGAGGTCATCCAGGCACCGCCCTGCTTGGAGGGCCGCGTGTACGGGTCGATGACCACCGCCGCCATCGAGCGGCCGTCGGCGTCGTTGACCTCGTACACCCGGCACTCGTCGGTGTAGCCGACCAGGTCCTGGCGCGGGGTGAACGTGATGCCGTACAGCTCGGTGGCGGCGGCGAAGACACCGTCGACCAGGACGCGCTCGAAGTCCAGGTACGGGCGCAGCACCTCGTCGTCCAGGCTGAACCGCGCAGCCCGCTCCTGCTCGGCGTAGAACTGCCAGTCCCACGGCTCGAACGTGGCGCCGGGGTGGTCGGCCTCCAGCCGGGCCCGCAGCGGCTCGGCCTCGGCGTCGGCGTTGCGGACGGCAGCCGGGGCCACCCGGGCCAGGATCGCGTTCACGGCATCGGTGGTCTTGGCGCAGCCGTCGTCGGCGATGAACGCGGCGTGGTGGTCGAAGCCCAGCAGCGTGGCTCGCTCCGACCGCAGCCGAGCCAGGTTGACCACGATGTCGCGGGTGTCGTGCTCGCCGCCGTCGCCGCGGGTCACCGAGGCGCGGAACAGACGCTCGCGGACGGACCGGTCGGCCAGCCGGTCGAGCAACGGCTGCCCGCTGGTGTTGATGAGCTCCAGCACCCAGCCGTCGACGCCGAGCCGCTCGGCCGCCGCCTTGGCCGACTCGCGATCGGCCTCGGTGAGCCCGGCCAGCTCGGCCTCGTCGGTGACGTGCACCGCCGCGGCGTTGCGCCCCGCGACCACCGTGGTCGACCAGCGCGCCTCCAGCACGGCGATCTGCTCGTTGAGCTGCTTGAGCCGCTCCTGCGCCTCGGCGGGCAGGTTGACGCCGAGGCGGCGGATGTCACGCAGCCGCTCCGACACCACCCAGGCCGTCTCCCGGTCCAGCTCGACCTGCCCGGCATCGGCCCGCTGCTGCAGAGCCTCCAGCCGGTCCTGGAGGCGGCGGTCCAGCATGATGGCGTCGCTGTGCGCGGCGAGCAGCGGGGAGAGCTCCTCCTCGATCGCGTCACGCTCGTCGTTGGTGTCGGCGCTCTTGAGCGTCCAGAACCCGGAGGCGGCGCGGTTCAGCAGCACCCCGGAGGTCTCCCAGGCCTCGACCACGTTCTCCACCGTCGCCGGCTCGGTCGAGGTGGCCAGCGCGTCGAGCGCGGCCAGCTGCTGGGCCATGCCCTCCAGGATCGCCTCCCGCCACTGCGCGTCGGAGATGCCAGCGAAGTCCTGGATGGCGAACGGCAGGCGCGGGTTCTCGAGCAGCGGGTTGGTGGGCACGGTGACTCCTTCGGTCGTGGTGGCCCCCATCCAAGCAGCCACCTCCGACAAGCGCCCACCTCGACCCCACCTAGCAAGCGTTCTGCGCAGACCGAAGCGAAATTTCGCTTCGGTCTGGACAGAACATGTGTTCAGTGCGGGTGGGGGGCGTGCGGCCCCTCCCGGGTCAGTAGTCGAAGTGCTGGTAGTCGACGAAGCTGGCGCCCCACTTGAAGCCCTGGCTGCGCAGCGCCACCACCACCGGGGTGGAGGCGAAGAGCATCCCCTTGCGGACGTTGCCGCGGTCGGCGTAGTCGGCGTTGGGGTACCAGCGGTCGGCGAGGTACGGGTTCTCGTACGTGTTGATGTCCAGCGCGGTCCCATACGCGTGGGGCGACATGCGGCTCGGGTTGCCGACCACCGTGCGGCAGTTGAACGCCGACGTGTTGTCGGCGGCCATCACCTTGACGTTGTCGCCGCCCCAGTAGTCCTCGCGCCACATCTGCCGGATCGGGAACCGGTCGTCGAGCGCGACCCGGAACGCGTACGCGATCTTGTCGACCATGTCGTCGCGCACGATGATCTCGCCGCGCCGCACCTTGCCGTCGAAGCTCCAGTAGTTCAGCCGCACCAGGCGCAGCCGGTCGGGCCCGACGGGGCAGCCGGGGCGCCAGGTGGCCCACACGTCGGCTGCGGTGACCCGGCTCACCTGCACGTCGAGGATCGGCGCCACGCCCGAGAGCAGCGAGCCGCCCTTGAAGTCCTGCCGGCGGCCGCCGTTATAGCTGTACTCCGGCCCGACCGGGAACCCGTACCAGCCGCCCAGCGCACCGTGGTCGCCCCAGTCGAACATGATCGGGCCGCTGACCTCCCAGGCGCCGACGCCCGGCGTCCAGACGAAGTGGCCGTTCACGAAGTTCTGCATGACGTGCTGACCCACCTGGTACGCGGCGCCGGTCGGCGTGCCGAGCACCGACAGGTTGCCGCCGATCTCCCGGTAGCGGGAGTCGAGGATGCCCCAGGTCAGCGCGGTGCCGAACTGCGCCGACCACCACAGGGTGCCGGTGCCGAAGCGCTGGTAGGAGCCGCCGCCGGACCCGGTCTCTGGCCCGGTCGGGAACCCGAGGATGCCCGAGACCCCGCCGTAGGCCAGCCACATCGAGCGGATCGCGCCCCACACCGCGTACGTGCCGGTGCCCGACGACGACGCGACGTCACCTCCCTGGAAGGGCTGCAGGAGGCCGCCGGCGACCGCCTGCTGCGCCCCGGTCGGGAACCCGAGCGGGGACGCCGACCCACCGACCCGTCGCACCTCCGCGTCGATCGGGCCGACGGTGGCGACGGCGCCGGTCGTGGGCGACCACCAGTACGTGCCGAACTGGAACGGCTGCGTCGACCCGCCGGGGATGCCCTTCTCACCGCCCATCGGGAACCCCACCGACGAGCTGGGGCCGCCCAGGGCGACGTACATCTGCGAGATGGCGCCGAACGTCTCCCAGGCGCCGGTGCCCGAGCTCCACCAGACCCACCCGTTGACGAACTGCTGCGCGGCGCCCCAGGCGAACGGGCGCTCGGGGCCCAGCGGGGCGCCCATCTTGCCGGTCTCCTCGCCGAGGGCGACGTAGCGCATGAAGATGCCGCCGCGCACCTCGTACGTGCCCTGCGGCGAGGTCACCATCAGGCCCTGCGCGAACGACTGACGGGTGGCTGCCGGGGGCGCGGACGGGAACCCGAGCACCCCGTCGGACGCCCCGATGGCCAGGTAGCGCTGGTAGACGCGGCCGAGCACCTCCCAGGTGCCCCACTGCGAGGAGTAGATGCGGCCGTTCGCGTACTGCTTGTAGCGACCGCCGGTCACGTTGACGGTCGCCTGGTACGCCCCGAGGGGCCCGGCTGCGCCGCCGAGGGCGGCGTACCGCTCGTCGATCGGGTCGACCGCCGCGGCCGTCACCGACGTCGACGGGGCCGGGGTGGAGGCGGCCGGAGTCGACGGCGCGGGCGTCGACGGAGCCGGGGTCGAGGGGGTGGCCGACGGCGTGGCCGAGGAAGGCGGAGGAGTGACCGCTGACGGCGTGGCGGACGCCTTGGACGTGCTCGACGGGGTCGCCGCCGGGGTGGAGGGCCGAGACGACGGCGTCACCGTGGCCGATGGTGACGCGCTGGCCGGCGGGTTCGTGCTGGCCGGCGCCGTGGCCGACGGCGCGCCGCTGGCGGAGGCGGACGGGGCTGCCGACGGAGTGGGGGTCGCCGTGACCGACGGAGTCGGCGACGCGGTCGTCTCCGGGCCCGGTGCGGGCGTCGGCTCGGCGCCCTGCGCCACCTGCGCTGCCCACAGCACCGCGACGACGACCGCCGCCCCCGCTGCGCGTACCCGACTGGCCATGTGACCTCCTCTGTGCCGGTGATCCTGGCAGACGCGCGCCGGTCGGGGCAGCAAGCCCAGGAGGTCGCCGGCGTTCGCCCTCTCCAGATCAACGCCCCGGAACCTGTCCAGGTTGCACCGAGCTGCCCACCTGCTGCGCCTATCCTGGCGCCAGCCGCCATGGGGGGCGGGCGACAGGAGGTACTCCGGATGGCTCGTGGACTCGTACCGACAGCGACCGCTGCGGCCCTGGCTGGCTGCCTCGTCCTCTCGGCGTGCTCCTCCAGCGGAGGCGTGGCCAGCCCTCAGGCCCCGGTCAGCAGGTCGGTGGGCCCGAGCGACCCGTACGGCGCCTCGGCCTCGCCCACGGTCGCCACACCCTCGGCCACGCGGACCACCGCGCCGGTGACCCCGGCGCCGTCCACCGCGCCCGCAGGGCCGCGGGCGCCGTCGGTCAGCGAGGCCAGGGCGATCCTCAAGGAGTACAACGACCGCAAGAACGTCGGCGCGAACGCCCCGAACAAGCAGAACTACGCCCTGGCCGACGGCGGGTTCCTGCTCGAGTACGACGACTGGCGGGCCCAGCTGGAGGTGGCGCTCGCGGCGAAGCGGGGCAAGCTGCAGCCGCTGGGGCCGGTGACGTACACGCTCGACGACGTGCTCGGGTGGAGCAAGGAGGGCGGGCTGGAGATGCTCGTCCTCTCCGTGAGCAAGCGTGAGCCGGCCGGGGGGTCGTCGGTGGTGATGGTGCTGGCGCGTGGCGACGGGCAGCCCTGGATCAACGTGGCCGAGGCTGGCCAGGCCGACGACATCAGGCCGGCCTCGCCGCTCGGCACCATCTCGCCCGCGAACCCGGGGGTGGTGGGCGCCGTCCAGACGTACTTCATGAACGGTCAGGTCCCTCCCGGCGTCTCTCTGAGCGACTACTTCACGCCGTATCAGCCGCCCTTCGACAACTCCAACCCCAGCCTGTCCTCGCAGTTCAACGTCAGCGTCACCTGCGTCGCCTTCAACCCCGGGCACGCCTGGCAGATGCCGGTGTCCGGGAACCAGGTGCTGACCATCGTCATCCCCCGCTGCGCCACCGACCTGTCGGCCCGCACCTCCGACGTCTACATCACGCCGGCCATCGACGACGAGGCCGAGTCGCAGGGCCTCACCAAGTCCTCCAAGCTACGCGCCATCCACGAAGTGGAGGTCCGGGCGACAGCGGTGGTCACGGCCGGTGACAAGCACGTCTGGTCCGGCGGGTTCCCGGCCAAGATCGTGAAGTCGCAGTACGTCCCGCGCTGAGGCCTCGGCGCGGGCGGTGGACAGCGAACCTCGCCTGGCGAGGGGGTGCAAGGATGGCGGCATGACCACCATCTGGGGGCACCGTGGCGCGAGTGCGTACGCGCCCGAGAACACTCTCGCTGCCTTCGCCCTGGCTCGCACCATGGGTGCGCACGGGGTGGAGCTCGACGTGCAGCTCACCGCCGACGGCCGCCTCGTCTGCATCCACGACGAGACCCTGGATCGCACCACCGACGGCCACGGCTGGGTGCAGGACCACACCCTCGACGAGATCGGCCGGCTCGACGCGAGCGCCGGCATGAGCGAGTACGCCGGGGAGCGGGTGCCGACCCTCGACGAGGTGTTCGAGCTCTTGGCCGGCACCGGGATGTACGTGAACGTGGAGCTCAAGAACAGCGTGCGGCCCTACCCCGGCATGGAGGAGACCGTGCTCGCCCTCGTCGACGAGTTCGGCATGGGCGACAGGGTCGTGATCTCGTCGTTCAACCACATCTCCCTCGCCGGTCTGCGCGAGTCGGGTGCCCAGGAGCGGGTATCTGGTCTCGGTCTGCTGCACGGCGACGTCCTGCACGAGCCCTGGGCGTACGCGCAGGGTCTCGGTCTGACGGCCCTTCACCCACCGTTCGCGTACGTGCAGTACGTGCCGGAGACCGTGGAGCGCTCGCATGCCCTGGGGCTGGCCGTGAACCCGTGGACCCTCAACGACGTCGACGAGATGCGTCAGGCCGTGGAGCTGGGGGTCGACGCGATCATCACCAACTTCCCGGACAAGGGGCTGGAGCTGGTCTGACCCCGCAGGCGGGGGCGGTCGCCGCCCGGCTCAGCCTGCCGGCTCCAGCAGCGTCCGCTCGGCCTTGGAGGGCTGCGGGTAGACCCGCTGCAGCTCCTGGGCGTCGTCCACCTCGGCGTGCGCGACCCAGCGAGGCTGCCACTCGCCCTGGTTGACCTGGACGAACCCCGCCGCGGCCGCTGCCGCCACGTCGTCGCCGGCGTAGTCGACGAGGAGCGCCGATCCCGCACGCCGCAGCAGCTGCACCGGCAGCCCGCGCCAGGTCCCGATGGTGGTGACGCCGGTGACCCGCGTGATCCACTCGTGGGGGACAGCGAGGCGGAACGTCCCGTCGTGACCCTTCTGGAAGTGGTCGGGGGCGCTCACGCCGTAGGCGATCACCACGCTCTCCCGCTCCGTCAGCGTCACGGTCTGGTGGACGGTGCCGTCCTGCAGCTCCGCGTACGCGCCGTTCTCGATGCGGCGCCCCGCAGCTGGAGCGGCCGCGGGACCCTGACCGACCCAGTGCCCGTGCCGGGCGTTGTACGTCGACACGTACTCTTCCCGCCCGTCGCTGAACAGGCGCCAGATCTCCGCGAGATGGGGGACCGCCACGCTGGCGTAGCCGAGGATCTCGTGCTCGTCGAGCGGGTGCCCGCTGGTCGAGCCGGGAGCCTCACCACGACCCGTCCAGGGGCGGGCGTGACGTCGCACCAGCGGCATCGGCTCCGTCCCGGCGGGCAGCGTCACGTCGGCGCCCACGGGGGTGATCAGGTCCTCGGCCCGGACGCCGGCGAAACGCAGCACCTCGACCGACTCGGCCGACCGGCTGAAGGCGAGGGTGTCCGAGCCGGCCTGGGTGTGCAGCGCGAAGCCCAGCCCGAGGGCGTCGTGGAGCGTCGCGGGCGTGGTCAGGTGCTTCACCTGCGCCCACGGGTGGACCAGCCCCCGGACGGTGGTGACCTCCCCAGCCATCAGGAGGTCCGCCTCGCCGGGCAGCAGGACCTTCTGATAGGGCGTTGCCAGATGCGCCGGCAGGGGCACCAGCGGCGAGTCCGTACGCCCCCACTGGGTCGGCAGCAGGGTGATGCGTGGGCCGAGGGTGGTGCCGGCCCGTAGGTCGTGCCACATCCGGGTGAACTGCGCGGCGGGCAGACCCGAGAGGCCCAGCAGGGCGATGGCGGCCGGGAGGGTGATGACCCAGGCGGCGTCGAACACCGTGATGCCGAGGCCCTCGACCCGTGGGCCCGGCTGCCCGGGGCTGGTGCTCAGCGGCGGGCCGGGCACCGCCGCGTTCTGCCCGGCGGCGGGCGGGACGGTCGCGACCGTGGGCTGGGGCTGGCCAGGAGCCACGGGGCCGGGGGTCCCGGGGAGCGTGCCGCTCGGTGCCGCGGAGGTGGGGGCCCCAGGCGGCGCCGGCGCAGGGGGTGCGGC
>ERZ501047.80-NODE-80-length-33841-cov-4.754099_pt1 | contig 33841 bp, 28 predicted proteins | sample MGYA00510868_ERZ501047 | MGnify/ENA primary metagenome ERZ501047 (study PRJEB25958, sample SAMN03398593) | human skin metagenome | study: EMG produced TPA metagenomics assembly of the Human Skin Microbiome Metagenome (human skin metagenome) data set. | reverse complement strand
GGCCGCGCCGCCGACGGCCAAGCCGAGCCGGCGCAAGGGCCGGGTCGGCGTACCGAGTTGGAATGACGTGATGTTCGGCCCCAGTCGGGGCGCGAACGAGCAGGACTAGCCGCGCGGCAGGGACCCGCCATACGGCGGGACTTGGCCGCTCAGCAGGGCGGCAGCGGGCAGGCGTCGAGTTCCAGCGGAAGCACATCCGCGGACAGGGCCGCGGCGTGGGCGGCGTGCGAGTTCATCCGGCGCATGTAGTGACGGCGGCAGAGCACCTCATACTCGACCATGCCCGGAGCGGCACTGTCGGTGTCGCCGACCACGACCTGCTCACCCTCGACCACCATCACCCCGTCGACGACGCGGGCATTGTGGGTGGCCCGGCGTCCGCACCAGCACAGCGCTTCGACCTGGAGCACTTGCACCCGGTCGGCGAGTTCGATCAGCCGCCGCGAGCCGGGGAAGAGCTGGGTGCGGAAGTCCGCGGTGATCCCGAAGGCGTAGATGTCGATGTCGAGTTCGTCGACCACCCGGGCCAGTTGCTCGACCTGTTCGGGGGTGTAGAACTGCGCCTCGTCCCCGATGACGAAATCGACCCGATGGCCGCCGGTGAGATGGGTGACCACGAGTTCCCAGATGTCGAGGTCCTCGGTGACCTCCAGCGCCTCGGTGGCCAGGCCGAGCCGCGAGGAGAGCACCGACTCCCCCGCCCGGTCCAGCCGGGTGAGGATCAGGCCCGAGCGGCCCCGGGCGCGGTGGTTGTGGTCCATCTGCAGCGCCAGGGTCGACTTGCCGCAGTCCATGGTCCCGGAGAAGAACACAAGCTCGGCCACGACCGTCAACCCTAACCCGCCCCGGTGGCCGCTTGATCCGCCCCGCCGCCCAGCGGGGCCACCCCGACGAACTCACGCGTTATCCACGAGGTCACGCGTTATAACGCATGACTTGGTGGCTAACGCATCGCCTCGTGGATAGCGCGTGAGTTTGCGGTGGGCGCGCCAACCCGGCCGTATGCGGCGGTGGCCGGTTCAGAGCGTGGCCGGGCGGTGCAGCAGCGGCACCGCGACCTCATCCCGGGTCAGCGACCCGTGCAGGCCGAGCAGGTGCAGCAGGACCGGCTTGCTGGTGCGCGAGTCCTGGACCGCCAGCCCCGGCCCGAAGGCGACCACCAGATCACCGATCCGCTCGACATTGCGCGCGGCCACCGGCCCGAACCACCCCTCGTCCACGGCCTGCTCCCGGGTGAGCACCAGCGCCGCATCCCCTAAGCGGCCACGCCAGCGTTCCGCGACCTCCGCCGCGGCACCGGGCAGGCAGTAGACGTGTGGGGCGCGGGCCTCGTGGGTGATCGCGCGCACCCCGGCCGCGAGTTCGGTGTCGGTGGCCAGGTCGAGCCGGTCGGCGAACGGGATGTCCACCATGCCGTGGTCGGCGGTGATCGTCAGGCTGGTGTCCGCCGGCAATTGTTCGGCGAGCCGGCGCAGCGCGGCGTCGGCCTCTTCCAACGCCTCGGTCCACTGCGGCGATTCACAGCCGAACTCGTGCCCGGCTCGGTCGATCGCCCCCCAATACACATAGACGTATGCCCGTTGGGTCGCCGTCGCCGCGCGCACCGCCGCGCGCACGGTCGAAGACAGCGAGGACGCGCCGACGAATCGCCCGCCGCGCTGGCCGGCCTGGGTCAACCCAGAACCGTCGAAATAGGGCAGCCCGATCCGGGTCACCTCGACCCCGGCCGCGGTCAGCTTCTCGAAGACCGTGGGATGGGATTGCCACAGCAGGGGATCCGGTCCGCCTTCCCACGACAGGTGGTCGAAGACCCGGCCGGTCTCCGGGTGCGCGAGTTCATAGCCGAGAATCCCGTGCTCGCCCGGCGGCATACCCGTGCCCAGCGAGGTCAGCGAGGTCGCCGTGGTGGTCGGGAAGCCGCAGTCCAGCTCGGTGACCGCCGGCAGTAGTGAGCGCAAGAAGGGCGCATGCCCGGCCCGCCGCCGCAGCAATTCCAGGCCCAGTCCGTCGAGCAGCACGAGCACGGCACGGCGCGCGGGCGCCATACCGAGTTCGTATGCCGGGTGCTCACCCCCCAGGTCGACGTCCAGCGACGCGGCCAGGGCCGGGAGCACCCCAGGCAGGCTGGCGTGCTGGTAGGCCGGCGGGACGAACCCGAGCGGACCGGCGGAAGTCACCGGCCGATGGCGCCGGACAGGGCGCCGGCGAAGGCCCGGGCCTGACTCAACGAGTCGCGGCCGTCGGCGTCGGCGGAGATGCGCATGACCAGGTCATCGGAGGCGATGGTGCCCTCATACCCGTGGTCGGCGTCGCAAGCCGGATCGCCGCAGGTGGCGGGCATGACATCGACCCGGCTCACCGTCCCCCAGCCGACGGTGAGGGTCAGTTCCCGGCCCAGCGTACCCGGGCGGTAATCGCGCGGATTGGCGACCACATCGGTGAGCATCACCCCGCGCACGAAGCGCAGCGGGATGGATTCACTCGTCGCGGTGGCCAGGTCCTCCACCCCATTCGGGTCGTCGCTGTGATCGTCCGCGTGCACCAGCACCAGGCGGGTCGGCGTCAGCGCCAGCACGGTGATGTGGCGCCGGATGGTGTCGTGATCGAAGGTCGTCTCCTGGTGCACCAGGTGGGAGACCACGTCCTCACTCGAAAGTGCCTCGGCGACCACATCGGCGACCAGCGCCGGGTAGTAACCGGCCCGCTCGATTGCCGAGAAGAGCTGCGGCGGCAGGCTGCGGGCGGGCGCGGGGTGACGGGACGGCATACCGGCAATTCTGCCCCAGCCCGCTCGCCGCCCCGCTCCGCGCTCAGGTCAAGGAGCGCCGGCGCACATCCTTGCGCTTGGCCGGCAGCGCCAGTTCGATCGTCGCCCCGAGGATGCACGCACCGGCCGGGTGGGCGATCACCGGGTCGAGCCGGATGGCGGCGATCTCCGACATGTCATCGCAGAGCAGCGAGAGACGACCGACGATCTCCTCCAGCACCTCTCGGTGCACCGGCGGCGAGCCCTTGTATCCCGCCAGCAGGGGCGCCGCCCGGATCGAGGTGAGCAACTCGCGTACGTCGACATCGGTGAGCGGCGGGATCCGATAGGCCACATCGCGCAGCAGATCGGTGGCCGGCCCCCCGATCGAAAAGGCGATCACCGGCCCAAACAGCCGGTCTTCGGTGCCGGTCACCAGGCAGGCGATCCCGGCCGGGGCCATCCGCTGCACGGCGTAGGCGGCGCGGTCGTACACCGAGAGCCGGGCATCCAGGCTCTCGTATGCCTCCCGGACCGCCTCCGGCGTCCGCAAATCCAGCCGCATGCCTTGCAGCGAGGGATTGCCGCGCACCACCGGGGAGAGGGATTTCACGACGACCGGGTAGCCGAGTTCTTCGGCGGCGTCCACCGCCTCCTGCGCCGAGATCACCTCCGCGCGCGGCCACAGGTCGAGCCCGTATGTCGCGAGCAGAGCCCGCGCATCGGCGTCGGAGAGCGTGAGCCCGCCCGGATTGGCGGCCAGGTGGGCGTCGATGAGTTCTTGCGCGCCGGTGCGATCGATCCCCTGCCGGGACAGCGGCGCGCCCTTGTCCTTGCGCCGCCATTGCGCATAGCGCACCGCGAAACCGAGCGCCCGGGCCGCGTCCTCGGGGGAGGTATAGAGCGGCAGGTCCCGGGGCACCGCGCTCCCGTCCACCGGCGGCGCCCCGGCGAAGGACTGGGTGGCCATCCCGATCCCGCCGATCATGATCGCCGCGCAGGTCTTGTCGTGGGCGGCGGCCACCTCGGCGATGAGCTGGGCCGCTTCCTGCTCCACCCGGCGCAGCGGCGGGGCGTAGCCAACCAACACGCAATCCACCTGCGGATCACCGAAGGCCGCCTCGAGCTGGGCCCGGAAGTCCGCCAGCGGTGCCTGCCCGGAGACGCTCTTGGGCCCGTGGGTGATCTCCAGCCCCTGCGCCTCCGCGGCGCCCGCGGTGAGCGCGGCGAGCTGCGGGGAGTTGCCGACTACCGCGGTCCGCCGCCCGGGCGGCAACGGCTGGTGGATGAGCACCTGGGCGACGTCGAACATCTGGTGGATGTCGTCGACGTGCACCACTCCGGCCTGCGCCAGCATGGAGCGGAAGGCCGCCGGGTCGACCTCGACCTCGCGCACCCGGTGACCCGGGATGACGTCGTGGCGGGCGCCATACCGGGACACCCCGGACTTCACCACGATCACCGGCTTGCTCATCGCCAGGCGTCGGGCGATCCGGGAGAACTTGCGCGGGTTGCCCATCGACTCCAGATAGAGCCCGACCGCGCGGGTGCGCTCGTCGTCCATCCAGTACTGCATGAGGTCGTTGCCGGAGACGTCGAGGCGGTTGCCCGCCGAGACGAAGGAGGAGATCCCGAGGCGGCGCTGGGCGGAGGAGGCGAGGACGGCGATCCCCAGCGGTCCGCTCTGGGCGAAGAGCCCGAGGTGACCGCGCGGCGGCATGATCGGGGTGATCGAGGCATTCATCGACACCGCCTCGTCGGTGTTGGCGACGCCGAAGGACGCCGGGCCGATTATCCGCATCCCGCTGTCGCGTGCCCGGCGCAGCAGTCGCCGATCCAGCTTCTGCCCGTCTCGGCCGGCCTCGGCGAAACCGGTAGAGAGCACGACCAAACCGTGTACCCCGGCCTGCGCGCAGTCCTCGACCACACCGAGCACCGTCGCGGCGGGGACCGCGATGACGGCCAAGTCGACCTGGGCCGGGATCGCCCCCACGCTCGGGTATGCCGCGACCCCGAGGATCTCGCTGGCGTTCGGGTTGACCGCATACAACTGGCCGGCGAACTGTCCCTCCAGGAGGTGGCGGAGCACTTCGTGCCCGGCCGAACCGGGGTCGCGGCCCGCGCCGACCACGGCGATTACCTTGGGGGCCAAGAGCGTGGCCAGGCTCACCGATTCGGCCCGGTGCTCCCGGGCCAGCCGCACCTCTTCGGACTTCTCGGTGGGCTCGATGTCGAAGTGGACCATGATCACGCCGTCTTCGATGCGGCGGGAGACCAGATAGCCCGCGTCGCTGAAGACGGCGAGCATCTTGCGGTTCTGCGGCAGCACCTCCGCTTCGAAGGTGCTCACCCCGTGGTCCCGGGCGATATCGGCCAGATGCTCCAGCAGCACCGAGCCGATGCCCTTGCCCTGATAGGCGTCGCTGATATTGAAGGCCACCTCGGCCGAGGTCGGGGTGATCCGGTCATACCGGCCGATGCCGATGATCTCCCCGCGCAGCATCACCACCAGGGCTACCCGGTCGTCATAGTCGACGTGGGTGAAGCGGTGCACATCGCGCTCGCTGAGTTGCTTGAGCGGGGCAAAGAAGCGCAGGTAGATCGAGTCCGCGGACTGACCGGCATGGAAGCGCCGCAGCCGGTCGGCGTCGTCGGGGACGATCGGGCGGACATGGGCGACGCTGCCGTCGCGCAGGACGACATCGGCCTCCCACTGGGAGGGATAGCCAGGCGGCAGTGCCGGGTCGTCCATGGGTCCAATATCGCAGACCGCGCGACTTGCCAGACTGGCCCGTCATGGACGTGCTCTCGGCCGTGCGCCGACGACGGATGACCCGCCGGTTCGTTGCCGACCGCCCGGTGTCCGATGCGGATCTGTTGACCTTGTTGGAGCTGGTCGGCCGGGCACCGAGCGCGGGATTCGCCCAGGGCAGCGACTGGGTGGTCCTACGCAGCGAGATTGAGCGCGAGCGCTTTTGGGCCGCGGCCACCCCGGCCGACGGCCCGGGCCCTAGCGATCCCGGGCGCGCGGCGTGGCTGCGCGGGGTGCGGGCCGCCCCGGTGCTCGTGGTCGCCCTCGCCGACGAGACCGCATACCGGCGCCGGTATGCCGCGCCCGACAAGGGCGGCGTGTTGCCGGCCGAGCAGGACTGGCCGGTCCCCTGCTGGCTCACCGACACCGCGATGGGGGCGATGCTCCTGCTCCTCGGGGCCACCGAGTTGGGGCTGGGGGCGCTCTTCTTCGGGGTGCCGGGGCCGCGGCATACCGTCGTCAAGGCGGCGCTGGATATCCCGCCGGACCGGTCGATCGTCGGGGTGATCGCCCTCGGTCACGAGGAGCGGCGCGTGGGCGGTTCGGCGCGCAGGCGCGCGCGGCGCAGCCTGGCGGACTACACGCATTGGGGGGCCTTCGGCGTGGCCGGTCCGGCTGCGGCATACCTCGTCGGAGACAATGCCGGGCAGACCAGCCCGCGGCCCTGAGCCGCGGCCCACCAGCACCGACGGAGAGCATTCGCACGCATGGCAGGCCAGGACGACACCCCCGCGCCCACGCCGGAACGGATCGTCGATATCGACGTGAGCGAGGAGATGCGCAACGCCTTCCTCGAATATTCGGTGTCGGTGATTCACTCCCGGGCCCTCCCGGATGCCCGCGACGGGCTCAAGCCGGTCCAGCGGCGCATCCTCTACGCGATGCACGAGCTCGGGTTGCGGCCCGACCGCGGGCACGTGAAGTCCTCGCGGGTGGTCGGCGAGGTCATGGGCAAATACCACCCGCACGGGGACACCGCGATATATGACGCCCTGGTGCGCATGGCACAGCCCTTTGCCATGCGTCTGCCGCTGGTCGACGGGCACGGCAACTTCGGCTCCCTGGATGCCGGGCCGGCGGCCTCGCGGTATACCGAGGCCCGCCTTGCCGACGCCGCCCTGCTCATGGTCACGGGGCTGGAAGAGGAGACCGTCAACGAGGTCCCCAACTACGACGACCAGCTCATGCAGCCCGAGGTGCTGCCCGCGGCATACCCCAATCTGCTGGTCAATGGGACCACCGGCATCGCGGTGGGGATGGCGACCTCGATGCCGCCGCACAATCTCGTCGAGGTGATCGCCGCCGCGCGCCACCTGCTCACCCACCCGCAATGCTCGCTGGACGACCTGATGAAGTTCGTGCCGGGGCCGGACCTGCCCGAGGGCGGGCGGATCGTCGGCCTGGAGGGCATCCGGGATGCCTATCTGACCGGCCGCGGGATCTTCAAGACCCGGGCCACCACCCGGGTGGAGAAGGTCAGCCCCCGCCGGACCGGGATCGTGGTCACCGAGCTGCCCTACCAGGTGGGTCCGGAAAAGGTCATCGCCCGGATCAAGGAACTGGTCCAGGCCAAGAAGCTCACCGGGATCAGCGATCTGAAGGATCTGACCGACCGCAAACATGGTCTGCGGCTGGTCATCGAGATCAAGAACGGCTTCAACCCCGACGCGGTGCTCGCCGAGCTCTACCGGCTCACGCCGATGGAGGACTCCTTCGGGATCAACAATGTCGCGCTGGTCGAGGGACAGCCGCGCACCCTGGGCCTGAAGGAACTGCTGCAGGTCTTCGTCGACTTCCGGCTGGAGGTGGTGCGCCGGCGCAGCGAGTTCCGCCTGGCCCGGCGCCGCGAGCGCTTGCACCTGCTCGAGGGTCTGCTCATCGCCATCGCCGATATCGACGAGGTCATCCAGATCATCCGCAGCAGCGATGACACGGAGATGGCCCGCACCCGGCTGATGCAGGTCTTCGACCTGACGCCGGTGCAGGCGGAGTACATCCTCGAGTTGCGACTGCGCCGGCTGACCAAGTTCAGCCGCATCGAGCTGGAGAGCGAGCAGGCCGAATTGCGCGCGCAGATCGCGGAACTCGAGGCGCTACTGGCGGACGAGAAGCTGCTGCGCAAGCAGGTCTCCACCGAGCTGGCCGAGGTGGCCAAGAGCCATGGCACGCCGCGGCGCACCGTGCTCTTGGAATCCGCCGGTATGCCGGCCGCCACCACCCCGTTGGAGGTCGCCGACGACCCGTGTTGGGTGCTGCTCTCCTCCACCGGGCTGCTCGCGCGCACCACCACCGCCGATCCCATCCCGACCGAGGGGCCGCGCGCCAAGCACGACGCCATCGTCGGCGCGGTGCGCACCATCGCCCGCGGGTATGTCGGCCTGGTCACCACGGCCGGGCGAATGGTGCGGGTCAGCGCGCTGGACCTGCCGCTGCTGCCGCCGACCAGTGGCGCCCCGAACCTCGCCGGCGGTACTCCCGCCAAGGCGTATGTCGATCTCGCCCGCGGCGAGCAGTTGCTCACCCTGGCCGGCATCGGCCCAGACTCCCCCACCCTGGCCCTGGGCACCGCCGGCGGTGTGGTTAAGCGGGTACAGCCGGACTATCCGGCCGGGCGCGGGGAATGGGAGTTGATCGCGCTCAAGCCCGGTGACCGGGTGGTCGGGGCGGCGCCGGTCACCACGGACGACGCCGAGCTGATCTTCCTCACCGCGGCGGCCCAGTTGCTGCACTTCCCTGCCTCCGCGGTCCGCCCGCAGGGGCGGGCGGCCGCCGGGATGGCCGGGATCCGGCTGGCGGCCAAGGATTCGGTGCTCTTCTTCGGGGTGCTCGACCCCGGCGCCCCGGCGGTGGTGGTCACCACCGCGGGCAGCAGCGAGGCGCCACCCGGCACCCAGGCCGGGGCGTGGAAGGTCACGGCATACCAGGAGTACCCGGCCAAGGGACGCGGCACTGCCGGCGTGCGGGCGCACCGCTTCCTGCGTGGGGAGGACACCCTGGTGTTCGCCTGGGCGGGCAATACGCCGGCGCGGGCCGCCGCGGCCAATGGGGTGGCCATCGAGCTGCCCGAGCCCACCGGGAAGCGCGATGGCTCCGGACTGGCGGCCCCGGCGATCGTCGCCGCCATCGGGGCCCCGGTGGCCTGAACCACCGCAGCCTGGGCCACCGGGGCGCCGGGGAGGTCGCGCGTTAGTTCGTCGTGTCCTGGGTCATGGCCAGGTCTTGCGGGTCGCGGATGAGGGTGCGCTTGGCACGCAGGCCGCGGTTGGCGAACCAGGTCAACGCCCAGAGCACGACGCCGATGGCCAGCAGCACCGCGGCGATCTTGTACTGGATGGTGTCGCGCCCGGTCCATGGGCCGACGAAGAAGGCGCACAGCAGGGCGCCGAGCACCGGCAGGACGCTCGGAGCGACGAAGTGTTCCCGGGAGAGCACGTCCTTGCGCAGCACCAGCACGCAGATGTTGACGATCGTGAAGACGGCCAGCAGCAGCAATGCCGTTGTCCCGCCCAGCGCGGAGATGACATCGCCGGAGTTCTTGGTGACCAAGATGATCAGGCCGAAGGCGATCGCGGTGGTGAAGAGGATCGCGACATACGGGGTCCGACGGCCGGCGTGGACCCGACCCAGGAATGGCGGGAGCACCTCTTGGCGGGCCATGCCGTAGATCAACCGGGAGGCCATGAGCATATTGATGAGGGCCGAATTGGCGACCGCGAACATCGAGATGAAGGGCAACAGCTTCTCGATCGGCACGCTGGGTGCGGCCGTCTCCACGACCTTCACCAGCGGGGTGTCGGACTCCCCGAGTTCGCCGACCGGGACGATCGCCACCGCGAAGAGCGCGACCAGGATGTAGATCAGACCGGTGATCCCGATGCCGGTGATCATCATCTTGGGGAAATTGCGCACCGGGTCGTGGGTCTCTTCGGCCATATTGACCGAGTCCTCGAAGCCGACCATGGCGAAGAAGGCCAGCGAGGTCGCCGCGGTGACCGCCAGGAAGGCGCTCTTGTCGCTCGGGCTGTCGAAGACCATGGTCCGGGAGAAGTCGGTCTTGCCGGCGAAGAGCGCGTAGAAACCGACGAAGATCACCAGCAGCAGACCGGAGAGCTCCACGCAGGTCAGCACGATATTGGCCTTGACACTCTCGCCGACCCCGCGGAAGTTCACGGCGGCGACCAGGAGCATGAAGCCCAGGGCGATGAACATCACGAGGTTGGTATTGGTGGCATCCCAGCCGAAGCCCTTGGCCATGTTCGAGGCGAAGGCCCGCGAGGCGGTGGAGGCCGAGGTGATCCCCGAGCACATAACCGTGAAGGCGACGATGAAGGTCAGGAAGTGCACGCCGAATGCTTTGTGCGTATAGAGCGCGGCGCCCGCGGCCTGGGGGTACTTGGTCACCAGCTCCAGGTAGCTGAAGGCGGTGATCATCGCGATGACGAAGGCCACCAGGAAGGGCACCCAGGCGGCGCCGCCGACCTCTTGGGCGACATCACCAGTCAGCGCATAGACACCCGTGCCCAGGATGTCGCCGACGATGAAGAGCAGGAGCAACTTGGGCCCCATCACTCGGTTGAGTTCGGTGTGCTCCTCGCCCGGCACGCCAGTGGTCGGCCCCTCGCCTGGCACGTGATTGCCGATGGCTACGCTGCTCATCGCCTGCTCCTTTCCCGCGGTATGCCGCCCGCACCCCGGGAGAGTTCCGGGGCCGCACGACCTCCACAGCTTGTCAGCCGCACCCGGGCCGGTATGCCGCCCGTCACCGAATAGTTATCACTCCGGCCACAGCCGCCCCACCCGTTTCGCCACCCCTGCTCAGGCGTCGATGCGGTCGCGATCCAACTTCGCGGCTCCGGCGACGATGAAGTCCCGGCGCGGCGCTACCTCATTGCCCATCAGCAAGTCAAAGGTGAGCACTGCATTCTGGGCATCCTCCACGGTCACCCGGCGCAGGGTGCGGTGCACCGGGTCCATGGTGGTCTCGGCGAGCTGGTTGGCGTCCATCTCCCCGAGGCCCTTGTACCGCTGCAGTGGTTGCTTGATGCTGCGGCCCCGCTTGGTCAGAGCGGCCACCGTGCTGCGCATCTGACCCTCGGAGTAGGTGTAGATCAGCTCATTGGGCTTGCTGCCGGGGTTGACCACCTCGATGCGGTGCAGGGGCGGCACCGCGGCATACAGCCGGCCCGCCTCGACCAGCGGTCGCATATAGCGGAAGAACAGGGTGATCAGGAGGGTCCGGATGTGGGCGCCGTCGACGTCGGCGTCGGTCATCACGATGACCTTGCCGTAGCGGACCTGATCGAGATCGAAGGTGCGCCCCGAGCCGGCACCGATGACCTGCAGGATCGCGGCGCATTCGGCGTTCTTGAGGGTGTCGGCGACCGAGGCCTTCTGGACGTTGAGGATCTTGCCGCGGATCGGCAACAGCGCCTGGAACTCGCTGGAGCGGGCGAGCTTGGCCGTCCCCAGGGCGCTGTCTCCCTCGACGATGAAGAGCTCGGTGCGGGAGAGGTCATTGCTGCGGCAGTCGGCGAGCTTGGCCGGCAGCGTGGAGGACTCCAGCAGGCTTTTGGCGCGCTGGGTCTCCTTGTGCAGCCGGGCCGAGACCCGGGCCTTCATCTCGGCGACGACCTTTTTGAGCACCTCCGCGGCCTGGGCCTTCTCCCCCCGCTTGGGGGCCTCGAAGCGCTCGGTGAGCTCCCGCTCCACCACCCGCGCCACGATTGCTCGCACCGCAGGGGTGCCCAGCACCTCCTTGGTCTGCCCCTCGAACTGCGGCTCGGCCAGCCGGACGGTGACCACCGCGGTGAGGCCCGCCAGCACATCGTCCTTCTCCACCTTGTCGGTGCCCGGCTTGAGCGTGCGCGCGTTCACCTCCACCTGCTTGCGCAGCACCTTGAGCATCGCCTGCTCGAAACCGGCGATATGGGTGCCGCCCTTGGGCGTGGCGATGATGTTGACGAATGAGGTGACCAGCGTGTCGAAACCGGTCCCCCAGCGCAGCGCGATGTCCACACCGCATTCCCGGGTGAGCTCTTGTGAAGTCATCTGGCCCTTGTCATCGAGCACCGGCACGGTCTCGGTGAAGCTGCCGCTGCCCTGGAGCCGCCAGATGTCGCTGACCGGCTCGTCGGTGGCCAGGAAGTCGGCGAACTCGCTGATCCCGCCCTCGTGGTGGAAGACCTCCTCGTGCGGGCCGTCGGCACCCAGGGTGCCCGGCAGACCGCGCTCGTCCCGGATCACCAGCTTCAGCCCGGGCACCAGGAATGAGGTTTGCCGGGCCCGGGCCCGCAGCGCCTCGTCGTCGAATTCGGCGTCCTTGACGAAAATCTGCGGGTCGGCCCAGTAGCGCACCCGGGTGCCGGTGCGCGTCCGGGCGACCTTGCCGGTGATGCGCAGGGTCGGCGTCTCGTCATAGGGCGCGAAGGGCGAACCCGGCGAGGGCAGGCCCTCCGGGTCGGTGAAGATGCCGGGCTCGCCGCGGCGGAAGCTCATCGCATGGGTCTGGCCACCGCGGTCCACCCGCACGTCCATCCGGGCGGAGAGGGCATTGACCACGGAGGCACCGACGCCGTGCAGACCGCCGGAAGCGGCATACGAGCCCCCGCCGAACTTCCCGCCGGCGTGCAGCTTGGTGTAGACGACCTCCACACCGGTCAGCCCGGTGCGCGGTTCGATATCCACCGGCACCCCACGCCCGTTGTCGCCGACCTCGACCGAGCCGTCGGCGAAGAGGGTGACGGTGATGGTGTCGCAGACGCCGGCGAGGGCCTCATCGACGGAGTTGTCGATGATCTCCCACAGGCAGTGCATCAGGCCGCGGCCGTCGGTGGAGCCGATATACATACCGGGTCGCTTGCGCACCGCCTCGAGGCCCTCAAGGACCTGCAGGTGGTGGGCGGTGTAACTGGTCGTGCGACTCGCGCCGGGCAAGGTCGGATCCTTCCGTATCGAAACTGCGCCTCACGGTAACCCGGGGCACTGACAGCCCCCGGCATGGCGCGCGAACGACCACCGCCGTTGCCGCTCGCCACGAGCCGCCGATCGGTGGGCAAAGACAGCCGGGAAGCAATACGCATGTTTGACTGTTGCAACCGGCGCTGACTCACCGGCGTCACAGATTTGCACCGGCGAGACCCCTCACCATGGAAGTAGGTATGACCGTGAACGCGGCACTGGCCCCCTCTCTGACCGCAGCGGACCGCTGCGACCGCTGTGGTGCCCAGGCCTATGTCCGGGCCCGACTGCACGCCGGCGGCGAACTGCTCTTCTGCCTGCACCACTCCCGCGAGCACCTGCCGAAGCTGCGCGGCCTGGCCGAGATCGACGACGAGACCGAGCGCCTGGTGGAGACCCCGGCGCTCGAGCCCGGCCAGCAGAACTGACGGCAGGTATTTAGCGAGCCGCCATGAATGGCGCTGTCGGGGTCATCCCGGAGGCGGGCATCTGGGTTCCCGGACTGCTCATCGTCGCCGGGATCCTCGGCGTTCTCATCCCGGTCATCCCCGGCCTGCTCCTCGCGCTGGCCGGGGTGGCCGTTTGGGCCGCCGATCTGGGCACTCGCACCGGCTGGAGCGTCTTTGGCGTCTGTGTGCTCATCTACTTAGCCGGGTTGACCACACAGTTCTTACTGCCTGGCCGGCGGATGAAGGCGGCCGGGATCGCTACTTCGACGCTGGCCTTGGGCGTAGCACTGGGGATCGTCGGCTTCTTTGTCATCCCGGTCATTGGCGGGCCCATTGGTTTCGTCCTGGGCATCTACCTGGTGGAGTCCGGCAAGAGCCGCAGCCGCGAGCAGGCCTGGCGTGCCACCAAGGCGGCCTTGCGCGGTGTCCTGCACAGCATCGGCATCGAATTGCTAGCCGGTATGGCGATCCTCGCCACCTGGGTGGCCGGAGTGCTGATCACCCGCTGAGGCGCAGCTCGCTCTACCGGCAAGCCACTCCCCACCGAGCTACTACCTGGGGGCTACTACCAACCGCCGCGACGGCGGTCCCAGCGCTGCTCCATACGTTCCATGAAGGAGCCCTGGCGCGAGCCGCGGGCGGGGCGGGACATGCGCCCGGCCTTGCCGCGGGCGGGGCGGGACATGCGCCCGGCCTTGCCGCTGGCGGTAGCAGTGCCGCGCACCGAGCGGGCACTGGCACCACCGGTGGTGCGCACCCGCACGCTGCCGTCGGCCGCGACCGAGCCGAGCGCGGCGGCCTTCTTGCGGGGCGGAGCGAAGGCGAAGGCCAGCGCGGCGACCATCACCACGAAGCCGAGGACACCGACGATCCACGTGGTGTTGACGCCCAGGAGCACCAGGCCGAGACCGGCCAGCACCCCGATGCCTCCGATCGCGCGGCGCGTGGTGGATGAGGCGCGGGGCGTGGACTTCATCTGGGTGGCGAACCGCGGGTCCTCCGCATACAGCGCCTGCTCCATCTCCTCGAGCAACTGCTGTTCACGCTCCGACAGAGCCATTGGCGCCTCCCTGCTCCATGCTCGGCCCGGCTGATGACCGGGCGGACGACTCCCTGCCAGTATGACTCGCGAACCTGGCTGCGACGCGGCCCGGTCCCCAAGATTCCTGTGCTGTGGACAGAATAGGTGCCAATTCTCGCCCCGCAAAGGGGTGTCAATCCCGGCGGATCAGACTTGCCGGCCGTACACTTCCCGATCCGAACCGGGCCGCGGCCCGATCCACCGCCCGGTCGGCATCTCGCCAGCCGTGCTCCGGCTCTTCCAGGGTGAGCTGCACCGGCGCATTCGCTGCGGCCACCAAGCCCTCCATACGCACCCCCACCAGCCGCAATCGGGCCCGCTGCAGGCCGAGCGCGTCATAGAGCGCCTTGGCGCTGGCATAGACGTCCTGGGTGACATCAGTGGGATCGCGCAGGGTCTTGGCGCGCGTGATCGTGGTGAAGTCGGCGAAGCGCACCTTGATCGAGACGGTGCGCCCCACCAGGCCGGCGGCGCGCATCCGGGAGGTGGTGCGCGCAGACAGTCGCAGCAGTTCCCGGTGGATGAAGTCCGGGTCATCGACATCGACCGGGAAGGTTTCATCGGCGCCGATGCTCTTCTCCCGGCGCACCGGCTCCACCCGGCGAGAGTCGCGGCCCCAGGCCAGATCGTGCAGGTGCGCCCCGCCGATGTCGCCGAGCGCCCGCTTGAGAGTGGGCAAGGGGGTATGCGCGATATCGGCGACCGTGTGCAACCCCAGGCGGGAAAGCTGCTCCTCCGTCTTCTCCCCCACCCCCCACAGGGCGCCCACCGGCAGTTGCTGGACGAAGGAGACGACCTCGCCGACCGGGACCACCAGCAGCCCGTCGGGCTTGCACAGGCTGGAGGCAAGCTTGGCAACGAACTTGCTCGGGGCGACTCCGACCGAGCAGGTCACTCCCTGCTCGTCGTGGACGGTGTCGCGGATGTGCTGGGCGATGACCGCGGGGCTGCCCAGGCGGCGGACCGCGCCGCCGACGTCGAGGAAGGCCTCGTCGAGACTGAGCGGCTCGACCTGTGGGGTGATGGTGGCGAAGGTCTCCATGACGGCCGCGGACATGCGGGCATACAACTCGTGATCGGGAGCCAGGACGGTGGCTTGCGGGCAGAGCCGACGAGCTCGCTGCATCGGCATCGCCGAGGTGACCCCGAAGGCGCGAGCCTCATAGGTGGCCGAGAGGACCACTCCGCGGGTGCCGCCGCCGATGATGACGGGGGTGCCGACCAGGTCCGGGCGCGCGAGTAGGGAGGCCGAGGCATAGAAGGCATCCATGTCCACGTGCAGCACGGTGCACCCGGTGTCATCGGGCGGCTCCAGGTCTACGCGAGGTGGAGGACGGAACTGGCGGCGGGTCATGCGCGCATCGAACCCACCTCAGTCGTGACGGCGAGCCACCACGTGCAGGGCGGCCCCGATCTGGCCGATCGCCCCGAACTCCGGATGCGTGGCGAGGGCGGTCTCCAGATCCAGCAGAGCGGCGCGGTCGGCATCGGAATCCAGGTGGACCGAGGGCACCAGGTCACTGAAGAGACGCACGCCATGGCTGGTTTCCACGGTGAATCCGCATTGGGTGACCAGGGCCTCGACGGCGGTCTTGTCGAAGCGCCGGGGCAGCGGGTCGCTCGGGCCAAAACGTCCATCGGGGCTGCGCAGCGCGGCCCCGGCCTGCGCGAACTCGCCGGCCAGGGCGCGGGAGAGGACTACGGCGAGCCGCTGGGCGGTGACCACCGACAGGTGTCCGCCGGGGACGATGACCTCCCCGATGCGGCGCACCGTGTGTTTGGGGTCGTCGACGACCTCGAGAGCGCCGTGCAGGCAGACCAGGTCAACCCGGGCGCGCAGGATGGATTGCAGGTCGTCGGCGTCGCCTTGGGTGGCGCGCAGATAGTCCTCGACTCCCGCCTCGGCGACCCGGCGGCGCAGCGCGGCCAGCGCATCGGGGCTGGGGTCGACGACGATGACCTCGTGCCCCTCCTGGGCCAGCGGGACGGCGAGGCCGCCGGTGCCACCGCCCAGGTCGAGCACCCGCAGGGGGCGGCCCAGCTCCTGGCGACGCTCGGCGGTGAGCCGGGAAACCGTCGCCCACACGGCGGCGGTACGCAGCCCGGTCTCCACCCCGCGTCGGGGCCGGGTGCGCTCACTGGTCATAGCTCCCAATGTAGTGGTGGGCACCGACAGCGGGGGGCTGACCACCAACCCGGTAGCCACCGAACTCACCGGCCGGCTGAGCCGGGGCTGGCGTGCCAGAGCTTGCGGGAGGTGACCGAATCCCCGGCGGGCTTGATATCGGCATACGGGCTCTGTTGGTAACCGGAGGCGTGCACCAACACTCGGCGCCGGCCACCGGACTCGGCGACCCCGGTGCGTTCACCGGCGGGCATGGGGTTGCCCCGGGCATCCAGCGGTATGTCGTTGGCGGCCATGAGCGCCTGGACCGCCTCGATCCCGCCGGCCAGCCAGGCCTCCCAGAGGGCCGCCAGTTCCCAGGCACCGGTGGCTCGGAGGGAAATGCCGCGGGCGCCGGTGCGCCGGGTGATCCCACGCACCAGCAGCAGCCAGGAGTGGAAGACGGTGTCGGCGAAGGGGCCCTGGACGTCCTCGAAGAAGGTGGAGTCCGAGGGACCGGTGCCGTCCTCCAGGGTGAGGAAGACGACCCGGCGCCCGGAACGCACCGGCGGGGTCTGGGTGGCGACCTTGACCCCGGCGACCAGCACGGTGGCGGCGGAGCGGGCCTGCAGCAGCCGCGAACTGGGGGTCACCGCCAGCGCCCGCAACATGGGGGCATAGAAGTCCATGACATGGCCGCTGGCGTCGAGACCGAGGATGTCCAGTTCGGCCCGGATGCGTTCGGGGGCATCCATATCCGGCAAACCGGCGCCAACGCTCAACTGCGGTTCGTCCCCGAGTTCGAGGGCCAATTGCACCGGTTCGGCGCGGACCGGGGCGCTGGCCTGGGACTGCGCCGCGGCCAACTCCCGCGGGTCGCTCGCCGGTCCGAGCGTGACCATGGGTGCCGGCCGGGTGCGCCGACGCCCGGTGCGTAGCCCGCGTTCGTAACGATCGAGTTCGGCGATCCCGAGCAGCAGATCGCGCCGGGTGATCCGGCCGTGCCGGCCCAGGCCGCCGCCGGTGCTGGCGCCCATGCCATAGATCCCATCGAATCCACCGGCCATGACCAGCTTCTCCAGCACCGGCCGGGACACCCGGGCCCGGTGCCAGAAATCGGCGAGGCTGGCATACGGCTGACCGGTGACGATCCGGGCCACCTCGGCCTCGCTGATCCCGCCGACATCGGCCAGGGACAACCGGATTCCCCAACCGGTGCCATCGGCGACGCCGGGAATGGCGTCTGCTCGGGCGGCCGGGCCGGAGGGTGCCCAGGTGGTCCCCAGCGGCACCATCCGCGCCGCCTCCTCCTCGAGTCGTTCGACCCGGTAGCTCGCGCTGGAGGCGTTGACGTCGAGGCCGAGGATGGCGACCCCGTGCACCCGGGCGTCATCGAGGATGAGGCGTTTGGGATACATCCCCGGGTCGTGGGTGAGCACCCCGGCAAGGAAGTGCGCCGGATAGTGGGTCTTGAGCCAGGCCGACTGGTAGGTCGGCAGGGCGAAGGCGGCGGCATGCGCCTTGCAGAAGCCGAAGGAGGCAAAGGCCTTGAGCACCGCCCAGATCCGGTCGATGTCCGCCGCCTGGTAGCCGCGTGCGGCGGCCGCCGGGCGCCACCATTGCTCGATCTCCACGATGCCGGTGCTGCTGCCCATGGCGCGGCGTACCTCGTCGGACTGGGCCAGGGAGACCCCGGTGGTCTCGCTGATGATCCGCAGCATCTGCTCGTGGAAGACGACCACGCCCTCGGTCTCGCGCAGCGCGGGGATGAGGCTCGGATGGAGATAGTCGGCCTCGCTCCAGCCGTGCCGGGCCTCCAGGAAGGGACGAATCATGTCGGATTTGACCGGCCCGGGGCGGAAGAGGGAGATGTCGATGATGAGGTCCTCGAAGCGCACCGGGCCGAACTTGCCGATGAGTTCGCGCTGACCCGGGCTCTCGATCTGGAAGCAGCCCAGGGTGTGCGTGGTGCGGATCATCGCGAAGGTCGCCTCGTCATCCAGTGGCACTTGCGCACGATCATCGAGGTCGACGGAATCCCCTGCGGTGCGGGCGATCTCGGAAACGGCATACGCCATCGCCGACTGCATCCGGATGCCGAGGACGTCGAGTTTGAGCAGGCCGAGCGCCTCGACATCGTCCTTGTCGAACTGGCTCATCGGGAAGCCCAGCCAGCTGGACTCCACCGGAGTGCGATCCAGCAGCGTGCCATTGGACAGGATCACTCCGCACGGGTGCAGGGCGATATGCCGCGGCAGGCCGTCGAGCGCCTCGACCAGATCGAAGAGGGTGCCCAGCTGCGCACCGTCCAGGCCGCGACGGCGCAGCTCGGGCAGGTCGGCGATGGCCTGACGGGCGTCGCGGGCCCGGATGTGCGGGAATGCCTTGGCGATCTCGTCGATCTCGGCGGGCGGCATACCGAGCGCGGCGCCGACATCGCGGATCGCATGGCGCACCTTGTAGGTGTCCATCATCGAGACGCAGGTGACCCGTTCGCCGCCGAAGCGATCCAGGATGCGCTCGTAGATCTCGGTGCGCCGCGCCGACTCCACGTCGATGTCGATATCGGGCAGTTCCGCGCGCAATGGGGAGCAGAAGCGCTCCATGAGCAGGTCGTAGCGGATCGGATCGACGCCGCTGATACCGAGCAGATAGTTGACCAGGCTGCCGGCACCGGACCCGCGCGCGGCGACCCGTACTCCCATCTCGCGGATCAGGTCCACGACCGTCGCCACCGTCATGAAGTAGGTCGGATAGCCCAGTGCCGCAACGACATCCAGCTCTTCGCGCAGGCGGTCCTCGACGATACGGCGTTCGCTCTCGGTGGCCCCGGCATACCGGGTCGCGATCGCCGCCTGGCACCGCTGCACCAGGACGTGCTGGGGATCGACGCCCTCGGGGATGCCGAGGATGTGCGGCTCGGGCAGGTGGACCGCGCCGATGCCGAGATCGCGTCGAGGATGCTGGGCGCACCGGTGCGCCAGGGACAGGGTGTCGGCCAGCAGTCGGTCCGCCCGCTCGTATGTCGTATGCCCGCCCCGCTCGGCCACCTCGCGGGCGATCCGGTGCATGGTCGCGGTGGTGGCGAGATGGCCCGCCTCGGAGACCCGGTCCAGGTGGCGGCGATCGAGCAGGACCAGCCGCCGGGCGGCGTCCAGGACGTCGGCGATCCGGGCATCGAGCGGATCGATATGCCGGACCGCAGCGGACAGGATCGCCGGCACTCCCTCGGCGTCGGCGAGATTGAGCATCCGGGCGGCGTGATTGCGCGACCCCGGTGACCCATCCGGCCCGCCATGGCAGACGACCTCGACGAAGAGTCCATCGGTCGGCAGGATCGCCCGCCAGGCCTGCAGCAGGGCCCGGGCCCCCGCGCGATCCCCGCGCAGCACCGCCCGGCCGACATCACTGTCGGGCCCCAGGAGCGTGATCAGCCGGGCCGGGGCCGCTCCCTCTCGTGGCCCCGGTGCTGGCAGGTGGATCGGCGCCGGCAGCTGGATCGACGCCGGGGTTGGCATGGTGAGCGGCGCGGATCGTGGGCGATCGCTGTCCCCCTGACGACAGCGATCGTCCACGATCAGTCCCGCTGCCTCGCTCGCCTCCCCGGCAAAGGCGGCCACCCGGTCCGGCGCGCTCACCGGATTGCCGCGCTCCCCGCGCAGGTGGGTGTCGGTGACCAGCCGGCACAGGGCCGCCCAGCCGGTGCCGTGCGCCACCCCCGTGGCTGGCCCGTCCAGTCCGGTGCCGGTGGCCAGCACGGTGACCCGCGGCAGCCGTGGGTCGACGATCGCCCCACCGCGCACCGGGGTCCGTGGGGGCCGCCGGCGCGGATCGGGTGGTGGATCGAGGATGCCCCGGGCCATCGCCAGGTCGACGCCGAGCACCGCCGAGAGCCCCGCTTTGGCGGCGGCCTGGACGAAGCGGACCGCGCCATACAGGCCGTCGCGGTCGGTCAGGGCGATGGCCGGCTGACCATATTGCGCGGCCCGCTCCACCAGGGCCTCGGGCATGGCCGAGCCATAGCGCATCGAAAACCCCGAAGCGAGGTGCAGGTGGGCGAAGTCGGTCATCGGTCTTTCCGGTTGATGCGCAGCACTGGTGGTGACCCGGGGCGGGAACCGGTCGGCGTCAGCGGGGCACCGCCGGCGCCAGGCGTTCCGGCTCGCGACGCCGAGCCAGGCCGAGCAAGGCCCGACAGCGGTCGTGGAACTCCGCCGCCGACCGGACCAGGTCATCGGCATCGCGGCCGGTCACTGCCCCAGGCACCTCGGTCCGGCGGGCCGCACAGATCGCGAAATAGCTCGCCCATTCGTGCAATTCGGGCGCCACGACGGGCAACAACTCCCATACATTGCGCGGTCCGCCGGTGCCCCGCGAGCCGGCAGCCCGGGGGCCGCGAATCGCGAGCACGGCGGCCGCAGCGCGCAGCGCGGCGAGTTGGGCGGCGGCATACCGCTGGACGAGGTGGGCCGCCTCACCGGCGGCGGTCAGACTCTCCCCGGAGCCCGCGAGCAGGTCGAGCGCGGAGGCGACACGCTGGGCCGGAATGCGTTCTCGCACAGCACCTCCCGCAGCGGAGGCAACATAGGCAGTCATCGTCGCCGCCCCTAGTCCAGGACCCGCAACAGGGTCCATGTCGGCGCGGCGGCCGCATCGCTGTCCCGGCCGATGTCATAGATCCCGGCGCGCGACGCCCGCCCCGCGCTGGCCTCAACCCGCCATACGGTCCGCTCCCCCGCCAGCGGCGCACCGACCGGGTCCTGCCACCACGAGCGGCGCTCGGTCCAACGGTCGACGACCCCACGCACCGCATACAGTCGGCCCCGCCAGATGAACGCTCGCAGCCCCTCCTCCGGGGCATCGACCTCGATGGTTTCCTCGTGTCGGCGCGACATCTTCACTCCCCTCATCGTTCGAACAAGTGTTCGGATATGAGGATAGTCAGATCGTACGTATGTCCGTCAACCCCCACCCTGGGGCGGGGTGGCTCAGTCCGGCAGGAGGGAGATTTTCTGCCAGATCTTGCCGGCCATCTCGGTCGTCATCGTCTCGATGGTGCTGATCGTGTCCAGCACGACGGAGTCCTCGGAGGTCTCCGCACACAGCGCGGCCACCTTGCCGATCAGACTGAGCAGTTCCGAGCAATAGTCGAGGTAGTGCTCGAGGTCGTCGCGGTTCAGGGCCGGGTCCGCGGACTTGGGCGAGGGCTGAAAGCCCGGCCGCAGCCGCTCGGGATCCTTGGTCAGTTGGTGCATGTCAACGATGTGCGCCAGCGAACGCAGTCGGTGCAGGATCCGCAGCAGGTGAGTGCGCTCCAGGCGCTCCGGCAGCGCCTGGAGGAAGAAGACTGCGAGCCCCGCGAAGACCAGGTCGTTGATCGCCGATTCGATGATCGGCACCCATTCGAACGACTGGTCGGGGCCATGGTGGATCGCATCCCGCACCGCCATGGCGAAAAGCACCACCGTGCCCAGGATGACCACGAGGGCCAGAATCCGGCCGGCCCAGGCCAAGATCTTGGTGCGCCGCGGATGACCCGTGCCGCCCGGGATCACCTCCTGGGCGATCTGCGCAAGTTCCGCCGGGATCCGCCCGAGACCGCGCTCGGGGAAGCGCGCCGCGATGCGCTCCCCCAGCCGCAGGATCGTCTCGTGGACCCGCACCCCGTCCAGCCGGTCAACACCATCCAAACCGACCGGGTTCGCGCGCGCCACGCCCATACCGTATGCCGGGTGCTCGTATTCACCCGCCGAACCTGCGCGCAACCTGCCGCAGCAAACGCTGGGTTCGAACATTCGGCAGCACGAGCCTCTACCAGTGGCGATAACTCGTCTCCTCTACTAGGTTCTGCATAGCCGGGCTAGGTCGCCCGGCGACCTCTACAACCAAGGGAGTTGCGTTATGGCGCGATACATGAAGTGGGGGGGGGCGCACAGTGGGCTTGGCTGCGGCCCTGGGCCTGATCTCTGCCCCGGCCTTTGGCGCTGAGTTCAAGCAGAATTTCAACGCCTTTGCCTACGGCACTCAGCGCCTTCCAGGTAGTTCCTCAAACGATCCTGCCCTGCCGTCGGTATCCTCGGGTGCCGTTTGGACCGATGCCCCGTCCGGCTTCTGTAGCAACAAGTATCAGTTCCAGTTCATGCGCGATCGGGCTGGACTTCCCGACGTGGCCATCGCCAGCCGCGCCGGGATCCGCTTTTGCGACCCGCAATATGGGGTGACGGGGCTGTCTTGGCCGAGTTCCAAGTACCACTTCGACGTTCGAGTCACGGATCGGCCGAGCACAGGGAGTGGGTCTGGGTGGATTAGTGCCCGCTACTGACGTAGCTATCGAGGGGCTATCCCAGGGGTATAGGAACCGCCAGGTGCTTTTCGATGTCACGTGCACCTTCGCGTCCGGTATCACCGCCCTCCTGGGGCGCAATGGTGCGGGCAAAACAACATTGATCCGCTCCATGGTCGGAGATCTCCGGCCCTGGAACGGATCGATCCGCCTGGGCGACAGCACGATGAGCAAGGGCTGGGATCGCACCCAGTTGGCTGCAATCGGATATCTCCCCCAGGATCCGCGCTTTCCCAATCACATGCGCGTCCAGGACGCCATCGCCTATGCCCAATGGCTCAAGTGCGGCGACGGCGGCTCAGCCCGCCAGCGCGCGAGCCTGGACGCGGTCGGCCTCGTTGACCGGGCCGGGTCCACAATCGGCAGCCTGTCCGGCGGTATGCGGCGTCGACTCGCTTTGGCGTGCGCCACGGTGACGCAGCCTCGGTTGCTCTTGTTGGACGAACCGACGGTCGGGCTCGACCCTGAGCAACGCGCTGGCCTGCGCGAGTTGATCCACGCCGCCGCGGACGACTGCGCGGTGGTCTTCAGTACGCACGAACTGGGCGAAATCGACCACTTCGATCCCAATGTCGTGGTGATCGACCAGGGCCGGATCGCTTTCTGCGGCACGGCGGATGAATTGCGCGCCAAGGCGGACGAGGGGACTTCCCCGGCCGTGCGCCTGGAGCGCGGCTTCCTCACACTGCGCGCCCCGCTGACATGATCGCCGCCTACCGGGCGCTGCTCCGCATGAGTTGGACGCGCCTTGGGGCGTCGTTGACCGCCGTCATCGCTCTGCTCAATCTCACGGCTAATCAGGGCTGGGTCGGCGGGTCAGCGTCAACCGCGGTTGCGGTCACCAATGCCTTCGGCCTGGCCATCCCATTGACCTTGGCTAGCGCCGGGCTCGATGCTGCGCGCGACCGGCAGCCTGACCGCGCCCTCGACATCCGGCGCGCGGCACGCCCTCAGGCGGCGATCAATGCGGTGCATTACCTGGCGTCGGTGACCTGGGTCAGCGGTGCCTATCTCGCTGTGGTCCTCGCGGCCTCGATCGCGACGCTGCGCGCAAGCCCCGGCAATTGGCCCTCCGTCCCCGCCTTGGCCGTGGGCTATCTGCAGGTTCTCGCCTTCGTGGCGGTTGCCATGGCGATTGGGCGGCGCGTGCCGGTGCTCGTGGGGCTGGTCGTCAATACGGTCGTCGCCTATCTGGCGATCACCTTCTTGGCCGGCGAACCGGAGACCAGCGCCGCCCTCTTCACCATCGTGGACGACACTTTCGGCCCGCCGGGCACCGCATTCAACTCCGCGGTCGCCTGGCGGCAAGCGCTGTGGTTCCTCATCCTTGGGACCGCCGCCGGCGCCGCGCTCCTGCCGCGGGCCACCTGGCGCCGGGTCCTCACCTTCTCCGCCCTGCTCGTCGCGAGCGCCGCCCTCCTGGTCACCGGACCGGCGCTGCGCTGGGTGGCCCCGGCCGATTCCACCGCGCTCTCCGATTGCACCGGATCGGTATGCGTCTGGCGCGACCATCTGAAGTCGCGGCCGGCGATCGTCAATGTGATCGGCACGCTGACGGCTACTCGGGACAGTTCTTTGCCGATCCCTTCGAGGTGGCAGGAATCCGCCACCCCAATCGCCGAAGCCGCCACCATCTACCTCGGCTCTGCCGACGCCAGTGATCGGCAGGTGGCCGATGGGGTCGCCCAGGGCTATCTGTCCTGGTTGGTATGCCACTCCCCCGTCGATGCGCCTGCGGCGATGGCCCGCGAGCAGTGGTTGAGCGCCCGGCTGGTTCCCGACGAGGCCGGGCTGTTTCCGCATGTGACCGAGGTGAACGGCTGGCCCCAGTCGCGGCAATGGGCGTGGTTTGCCGAAATCGTGCCAGCCGATTGTCACCCGTCGTGAGGCAGTTTTTCGGTGCCCGTAGGCCGCTGCTCGGGTTGGCCATCATCGCTGGGCTGGGTGCGCTCTCCCTCATCCTCGGCGGTCTGCAACTTCCGTCGCTGAGGCCGGCGCTCGGGGAGATCTATGTGCCGGTCATTGCCAGCGCACTGATTTCCGTCATCCTCGGCATCACCTGCGCGTCCCTCCTGGAGTCGCCATTGACCGTCCTGGAGCGGACCGCGGCCCGGGATCTACGGCCGGCCCGCGCGTTCGCGCTTGCGGCGGTGACCCTGCCGGCCGTGGCGCTCTGCGCCGCGAGTGCACTGCTCCATACCGACAATGGGGCGCTGTTGCGCGAACCGGGCCACGCCTTGGCCGCCCTCGGCCTCAGCTTGCTCTGCCTACGACGTATGCCGCTCCCCCTGGCCTGGTGTCTCGTCCTTGCCTATGCACTGATGTGCCTCGTCACTGGCGGGGCGTTGCCCAGCGTGTCGGCACTCTTTCTCTTCGACGCGACGGGCACGTGGCCGCGATTCGTGGCGGCCGTCGCGGTTTGGGTCCTCGGCGGGCTGGCCTATGTATTCGGTGCCCCGCGCCCAGTCCAGGTGGGCGAGGAACACTGGTGGGAGTGACCGTTGGCCCCCGAGGCTGGCCTCAGGCGCCGGCCTCGCCGAGCGCGGCGTCAAGCATCCGGTGCCCCTGCTCTTCGAACTCGCGGTCCCCGACGCGATGGGCCCAACAGGCTGTCCCGATGGCCTGCCGGATCTGCTCGCGCTGCCAGGACTGCGGCTCCCGCGGATCGCTGCCATAGCCATCCAGGAACGCGCGCTCCAGCTCCGGATTGCCCGGGAAGTCCTGCGCCGCAATGCGATTCAGATCGGTGGAGGCTGGACGCAGAGCCGCGCGCCCGAAGTCGATCACGCGCACGACCGTGCCGTCCGTGAGCCAGTTGCGCGGCTGCCAGTCCCCGTGGGTGGGCACCAAGCGGACCGGCGGCGTCGGCCACGCGGCGATCAACTCCCGCAGGTGCCGCTCCCGCTCCGGGAGTATGCGGTGTGGCCCGCCCAACCAGTGCTCGACCATCCGGGCGTTCTCGCGCGCCTCGTAGTCCGCGTCCACCTGCCCGGATTGCCCGTGAAAAGAGCGAGCAACTCCCCGGCCTGGGCGAAGGTGTCCGGATCCCGCTCGGCAGCCGTGCCCAATACCAGTTCGCCGGGCAGGAAGGTGGTGACCAGCAGCTTTGCCTCGGCGTCGGCGTGCACCAGCCGTGGCGCCCGCCCGATACGGGTCCAGGGGTGCAGCCACTCACGGTGCGCCCGCAGCTCGCGGTCCAGGTGGTGATCCCCGGGACCGCTCGCCTTTGCGATGAACTCCCCGTCGCGGTGGCGCAGGTGCAGCACCCGTGTCTCCAGGAGACCCCAGCTGTAGTCGGCGATCACCTGCACCCCGGGAAGCCAGTGCGCCAGCAGCGCCTCCTGCCGACCCGACAGACCCGGGAACACCGTCATACCGGGCGAACTCAACGAAGCGCGGCGAGCCCGAGGTTCTCGAAAACCTCCATGCTCGCCGTGGAGCGGTTCATCGTGATGAAGTGCAGGCCCGGCGCGCCCTCGGCCAGCATGACCTGCGCCAGTTCGGTGGCAATCTCCACGCCGACCGCGCGCACCGCCTCCGGGTCACCGTCGACGGCAGTGAGCCGGTCCACGACCGGCGGCGGCAGCGGGGTGCCCATGAGCTGCGCCATCCGGGCGATCTGCTTGACATTGGTGACCGGCATCAGACCCGGCGTGATCGGTAAATCCCGATGTGCGGCAACGGCATCGCGCAACCGCAGATAGGACTGCGCGTCGAAAACCATCTGCGTGACGGCGAACTCTGCCCCGGCGTCCGCCTTGCGAACTAGGGTCTGCACATCGTGGTCGAAGTCGGGCGACTCGGGGTGCACATCGGGGAAGGCCGCCACCCCGACGGTGAAATCGCCCAGCGAACGGATCAGCCGCACCAGGTCATCGGCGTGCGAGAGGCCGTCCGGATGCGCAACCCACGTCCCGTCACCACCGCGCGGCGGATCTCCGCGCAGGGCAAGGATGTTGCGGATGCCGACCGCCGCATACTGACCGATCACATTGCGCAACTGGGCAATCGACGCACCGACACAGGTCAGGTGCGCCATCGGCACCAGCGTGGTCTCCTCGGCGATCCGAGCCGTGGCATGCACGGTGCGGTCCTGGCTGGTGCCGCCCGCGCCATAGGTCACCGAGACAAAATCGGGCCGGGTCTCCTCCAGCCGATGCACCGCGTCCATGAGGACCGCCTCGCCGGCATCGTCCTTCGGCGGGAAGAACTCGAAGCTGATCGTGGGACGGTCAGCGCGCAGATCCCCCGGAATGGACATATCTCCAAGCCTAAGTGACCTGCTGTGCGGGTCGTGCCGCGTGTTCACCGTTGAGACGGGCCACCGCGTCTGAGTCGATCGCGGGCGCCATAGGGTGAGCACACCGGGCCGGAACGGGCTGGTCATGGCGATGGAGAGGGGTTGCGGGTGATCGACACCACAGAGGTTCGTCGCCGCGTGGATGACGCCATCACCCGCCAACTGGACCTCGGGCGCGCCGACCTTGCCGACCTGATGCCCGAGGCCCACGACCTACTCGCCGCTATTGGCGCATTGATGGCCGGCGGGAAGCGGCTGCGTCCGCTCTTCCTGCATCTGGGTTATCGCGCCGCCGGCCGCCCGGACGACGCGGCTGCCGTGGAACTGGCCGCGTCGGTGGAGTTCCTGCAGGCCGCCGCCCTCATCCACGACGACGTGATCGACCGCTCCGCCACCCGCCGCGGCGTGCCGACCGTGCATACCGCCCTGGCCGCCGCGCATCGCGACCGCGGCTGGGAGGGCGACGCGGAACGCTTCGGCGAGGCCGGCGCCATACTTGCCGGCAACCTCTGTCTGGGTTGGTCACAGGCCCGGTATGCCGGGTGCGGCCTGTCCGCCGACGACCTGGCCCGGGCGCGTCCCGCGTTCGATCTCATGCATACCCAACTAATGGCCGGCCAGTACCTCGATGTGGTCGAGGCGGCCCGGCCGTGGTCGCAGTTGAGCGCCGCGCAGCGGATCGACCAGGCCACCCGGGTCATCACCTATAAGTCCGCCAAATACTCCATCCAGCACCCCTTGCTCATCGGGGCGCAGGCGGGCGGGGTGTCCGGGGCGGCGCTGGACGCGCTCGGCGACTACGGCCTCGCGCTGGGCATCGCCTTCCAGCTGCGAGACGACCTGCTCGGGATCTTCGGCGACCCGGCGGAGACCGGCAAGCCGGCGGGTGATGACCTGCGCGAGGGCAAGCGCACGGTGCTCATCGCGCACACTCTCGCCGGTTGCGCAGAGCCCGAACAGGCGTATGTGGAGCGCGCCCTCGGCGATCCCGGCCTGGACGATGCCGCGATCGAGAAGCTGCGCGACGTGATCCGCCGCAGCGGCGCGGTGGCCCGGGTCGAGGCCGCGATCGCCCAGCACGCCGGGGACGCCGCTGCGGCTCTGGACCGAGTCGGCGTCGACCCGGAAGCCGCCACCGTGTTGCGCGAGATGATCGGCCGGGTCACCGAACGCCGGGCGTGAGCTGGCCAGCCCAGGCGGCATACCGGCTGGGGCGGGACGTGCTGCGAAGTCGCGCATTATCCACCGACTCATGCGTTAACCACGAGGTCGCGCGTTCTAACGCATGACCTCGTGGTTAATGCATGATTTCGGGCGCATGACCTCGTGCGCGTGCCCTCGGCGGTGGGATCAGCCCAGTTCCATGGCCCGGCGGCGCACCTCGGTCTTGAAGCCGGCGTGCAGCGCATCCACCGCGTGGGTGCCACCCCCGGGCAAGGTCTCATCGGGGGTGAACAGCCATTCGAGGATCTCCTCATCGTCAAAACCGTTGTCGCCCAACACCGTCACCGTGCCCTTGAGCGAGGCCAAGGGCGTGCGATCGACCAGGAATGCCGCGGGCACCGCCATCCGCTTCGGCGTCCCGCGCCGCAGCCCGATCAGCTCGCGCTCCTCCAGGAGCCGGCGTACGCCATTGGGTGAGGTCCCAACTCGGGCCGCCACCTCTTCGATCGAGAGCCACTCGCTGACCAGGTCTTCCACGCTCACCCGGCCAGACTGCCATACGGCATACCGGGGATGTGTGGCCCGTCACCCTGCTCACCGGTCGCAACTTGGGTATCGTGCGTCTCGTCTTTCACACCAGTCACGGACCTCGTCCCGAGTGCCCCGCTCCCGGCCGGAAGGATTTTCATGGCCCCGCTCTTCACCCTCCCCGCGACGCCGCCGCCCGCGGTGGACCTGCCCGCGGTGGCGGCGCACTCCGGCGCGAGCGGCCGGCATACGGTGCGGGCCGAGGAAACCGTCTACGGCATCGCGCAGCAGTACGGGACCACCAGCAGCGCCATCGCCCGGGCCAACTCACTCAGCGACGCGCGCCTCGTCCACCCCGGCGAGGTCCTGGTGATCCCGGCCAATGACTCCGGCGCCACGAAGCGTCCCGCGCGGACAGTGGGCGGGCATACGGTCAGCGCCGGCGAGACCCTCAGCGGCATCGCCGCGCGCTATGGCACGACCACCTCGGCCATCGCCAAGAGCAATGGCATCGCGCCCTCCAGCATCATCCGGCCCGGCCAGAAGCTGCGGGTCCCCGGCGCTACCGACCGCGTTGAGCGCAGCTTCGATACCGCCCAGCGCTCCACCTCGGCGGCGAGCCGCGGCGGCGCCAGCCGCAGCCAGGTCCGCGATCTGATCACCAGCACCGCCAACCGGTATGGCGTCGACCCCAGCCTCGCGCTGGCCATCGGCTGGCAGGAGTCGGGCTGGCAGCAGGGCGTCAGCTCGCACGTCGGCGCGGTCGGAGTCATGCAGGTCATGCCCGGCTCCGGCAAGTGGGCCGGCGGTCTGATCGATCGGTCGCTGGACTTGCACGACCTTGAGGACAATGTCACCGCCGGGGTCGTCATCCTCGCCCAGCTTGGCCGGATGGCCGAGAACCGCGACGAGGTCATCGCCGCCTACTACCAGGGCCTGGGGTCGGTGCGCGAGCGCGGCTGGTACTCCGACACCCGGCAGTATGTCGCCAACGTCAACTACTTCCGCTCGCGCCTGTGAGCTGCGGGTTCGGGGGCCGGCGCGTAGCGCCGTAACATCATGGCGATGAATGCCGTGGGACCGGACGACCTGCTCGGGTCGGTCGTCGACGGCCGATACACGATTCTGGAACGCATCGCCACCGGCGGTATGGCGAGTGTCTACCGCGCGGTCGATACCCGTCTGGATCGGGATGTGGCCGTCAAGGTCATGCGCCCCCACCTGCGACACGACGAGGCCTTCGTCTCCCGGTTCCGGCGCGAGGCCCGGGCTGCGGCCCGGCTCTCCCACCCCAATATCGTCTCCGTCTTCGATCAGGGCGAGGACCAGGGCCGGGTCTTCCTGGTCATGGAATATGTCCCCGGCCGCACATTGCGCCAGGTGCTGGAGGAGGAGGGGTCGCTGACCCCCCGCGCGGCGCTGGACATCATGGATCAGGTCCTGTCCGCGCTCGGCGAGGCGCATGCCGGCGGCATCGTGCACCGCGACGTGAAGCCGGAGAATGTCATCATCCGCGACGACGGCATCGTCAAGGTCGCCGACTTCGGGCTGGCCCGGGCGACCACCGCGGAGACCGCGACTTCGGCCACCACCGAGGTGCTCGGCACGCTGGCGTATGTCGCCCCCGAGCAAGTGGAACTCGGCCAGGTCACCCCGCGCAGCGACAACTATGCCGCCGGCCTGATCCTGAGCGAACTGCTCACCGGTGCAAAGGTTTTCGACGGCCAAAGCATCCCCAATGTCCTCTGGCAGCACCTGCACGCCGAGGTCCCAGCGCCCTCGGCCAGGGTTGCCGGGCTGCCGTCGAGCCTCGACGCGTTGGTGCTGAGTGCCACCGCCAAGGATCCGCAGCAGCGTCCCGGCGACGCCCTGGAGTTCCGCGAGCAGTTGCGTCGGGTCCGGCGCGAGTTGGACAGCGACACTCTGGACCGCAGGGCCGAGGCGCCGGGGCCAGCGGGCACACCTGGTACTGCGACGCCGGGCACCGCATCGCCGGGCACCGCATCGCCGGAGAATGCGCCGGCGGGGCGGGGCACGCCGGATCCGGACCTGCCGGCGGGCGCCACCACCCAGGTGCTCCACGCCGCGAGCTCTCCCGACGCGCCCACTCAGGCCCTCGGCGGCCGCTATCCCACGAGCGCCCAGGCCGCCGGCGCCATGTCGACGCGTGCCCAGGCGGCGGGCGCCCAGTCGGCGACCACACAGCCATCGAATGAACAGTCGCCGAACGCGCAGGCCCGGACCCTGTCCCCCGCGACGCCGTCTCAGCGACCGGCCGTGCATACCGGACCCGGTGGCGGCGCGAGCCGAGCCAACGTCATACCTGGACACGGCGATTCCGACGACGCGCCGCGGCGGTCGCGGCGCGGCCTGCTTGTCGCGATCCTCGCGCTCCTGCTCGCCGCCGGCGGCGCGACCTGGTACTTCCTGTCCGGACCCGGCTCGCCGACCACGGTGCCTGCGCTGGCCGGCCTGTCCGCTGCCGAGGCGCACTCGGCCCTCGACCGCGCTCACCTGGACGGCAAGGACACCGAGGCGTTCAGCGAGGATGTGCCGCGCGGCCAGATCATCTCCGCCACCCCGGGCGAGGGGTCGCAATTGCGTCGCGGCGCCGATGTCACGCTCGTGGTCTCCAAGGGCCAGGAACGGTATGCCGTGCCCGAGGTCGTCGGGGTCACCCGCAAGACCGCGACCGCGCGCCTGGCCAAGGCCAATCTCGAGGCCGGTCAACTGACCGAGGAGTTCTCCGAGACCGTGGAACGCGGCCGGGTCTTGCGCGCCGATCCGCAGCCCGGTGCCCAGGTCAAGCGCGGCACCCAGGTGACGCTGGTGGTCAGCGCCGGCCCCCAGCCCTTCGATGTGCCCGATTTCCACGGTATGCCGTTCGACGAGGCCCAGGCGCTGGCCACCGAGCAGGGCCTGGAACTGACCCGCACCGAGGACATCTTCTCCGACGACTACGCCGAGGGTGAGGTGGCCGACCAGTCGCCGACGACCGGACAGGTGACTCGCGGGGATTCGGTGAGCGTCGCGGTCTCCAAGGGCCCGGACTTGGTCGAGGTCCCCAGCTGCTTCAACCACACCGAGGCCGAATCGCTCGCGCTGCTCAAGGCCGCCGGCTTCGAGGTGAAGGTGGACCGCTTCCTCGGCGGGCCGCTCGACCGGTGCACCGGCCAGGACCCGGCCGGCGGCGCCAAGGCACCCCGCGGCAGCCTGATCACCATCACGATCGTCTAGCCACGCGTGAATTCCGCGCCGCGCCGCCACGAACTGGTGTCCACCCTGCTGCTGCTCGCCATGACGGCGGTATGGGGGTCCACCTTCTTCCTGATCAAGGACGTCGTCGCGACGATCCCGTCCGCGGACTTCCTGCTGGTGCGGTTCCTGGTCGCGGCGGGCGCGATGTTGGCCCTCTTCCACCGGAACGTGCGGGCGCTGTCCGCGCGCCAGGTGCGTCTGGCGCTGGTGCCCGGCGGCCTGTATGGCGGGGCGCAACTGCTGCAGACGATCGGGCTGGAACACACCTCGGCCTCGGTGTCCGGCTTCCTCACGGGTGCCTATGTGGTGCTCACCCCGCTGATCGCGGCGTGGCTGCTGCGCGAGCGCATCCCGGCGACGGTCTGGGCCGCGGTGGTGCTGGCCACCATCGGTCTGGCGGTCTTGGCGTTGCGCGGGCTGGCCCTGGGGACCGGGGAAATGCTGACGCTAGGCGCCGCCATTCTCTATGCGGCACAGATCGTCTGGCTGGGTCGGTGGTCGTCGCCGCGGGAGGCCACCGGTATGGCGGTGATCCAGACCGTGGCCATCTGCCTGGTCTGCGCCGTGGCCGGCCTGCCCGGCGGGGTGATGCTGCCGTCCTCCGGTGGCCCGTGGGCGTCGCTGCTCTACATGGCGCTGGTCGCCGGGGCCTTTGCGATCTGGGCGCAAACCTGGGCCCAGGCGCACATGCCGGCGACCCGGGCGGCCATCGTGATGACCACAGAGCCGGTCTTCGCGGCGGGCTTTGCCGTCGCCTTCGGCGGTGAATCCCTCACGGCCCGTATGGTATTCGGCGGCCTCCTGGTGCTGGCCGCGATGTACCTCGCGGAGTTCGGCGGCCGCCCGACGGACGAGCCCAAGCCGGCCTGGCCCAGCGAAGCCCGCCACCACCAGGCCCCCTGACCCGCCCCGCTCGTGCGGGGTTAGCGCTCGTCGTGCGGGGTTAGCCGCGGTCGTGCGGGCCTATACCCCCGCACGACGAGACCCGACCCCGCACCACCAGGCCAGATCCCGCACGACATACCCGGACCCCGCACCACATGGGCGCGGGTCAGTCCCGGGAGAGCATCTCCGCGACGAGGAAGGCGAGCTCCAGGCCCTGGCGATGGTTGAGCCGGGGGTCGCAGACGCTCTCATACCGCTTGGTCAGGTCGGCGTCGACGATTTTCTCGGCGCCGCCAAGGCATTCGGTGACGTCATTGCCGGTGAGCTCGACGTGGATGCCGCCGGGCACGGTCCCCAGTTCGTGGTGCACCTCAAAGAAGCCGCGGACCTCATCGACGATGTCGTCGAAGTTGCGCGTCTTGTAGCCCGAGGTGGACTCAAAAGTGTTGCCGTGCATGGGATCGCAGATCCAAGTCGCGGCCGACCCGGCCTTCACCGCGGCCTCCACGACCCCGGGCAGCGATTCGCGGATCTGCCCCGCACCCATCCGGGTGATGAAGGTCAGCCGCCCCGGCTCGCGGTCGGGGTCGACGAGATCCACGAGCTGCTCGATGTATGCCGGGTCGGACTTGGTGGACAGCTTGACGCCGACCGGGTTGTGCACCCGCGAAAGGAAGTCGAGGTGCGCCCCATCCAATTGCCGCGTGCGCTCCCCCACCCAGACAAAGTGCCCGGAGGTGTCATAGAGCCGGCCGGTGCGCGAATCGATGCGGGTCAGCGGCCGTTCGTAGTCAAGGATGAGCGCCTCGTGGGCGGCAAAGAACTCCACCTGCCGCATCGCGTCGAAGTCGGCACCGCAGGCCGACATGAAGCGCATCGCCTTGTCGATATCGCGAGCGAGCCTCTCGTACAAGGCATTCGCCGGGTTGGCCACGAACCCCTTGTTCCACTCGTGGACGTGCCGCAGATCGGCATAGCCGCCGGTAGTGAAGGCGCGCACTAGGTTCAAGGTGGCGCTGCTGGCGTGATACGCCCGGACCAGACGCTGCGGGTCGGGCTGGCGCGCGGCTTCCTCGAACTCGTAGTCGTTGACCATGTCGCCGCGGTATGCCGTGAGCGTGACACCCTCGCGGGTCTCGGTGTTGCTGCTGCGCGGCTTCGCGTACTGCCCGGCCATCCGGCCGACCTTGACCACGGGCACCGACGCGCCATAG
>ERZ501047.79-NODE-79-length-33928-cov-4.718537_pt1 | contig 33928 bp, 30 predicted proteins | sample MGYA00510868_ERZ501047 | MGnify/ENA primary metagenome ERZ501047 (study PRJEB25958, sample SAMN03398593) | human skin metagenome | study: EMG produced TPA metagenomics assembly of the Human Skin Microbiome Metagenome (human skin metagenome) data set. | reverse complement strand
ACGTGGGGGGCGGCGCAGGCGGCGGCGTGGTGCTGGTCGTCGTTGGCGTCGTGGTGGTGCTCGTGGGAGTCGTGGTGGTCGACGTCGGCGTGGTCGGATTGCTCGTCGGCGGCCGGGTGCTGGTGGGCGCCGGGGGACGCGGCGTGGTCGGTGCCGGTGGGCGCGAGGTGGTCGTGACGGTGGGTGGCGCCGTGGGATTGCCGGACTGGGTGGGATTGCTGGCATCGAGGCGGCGCCGTTCCAGATCGGCGGTGGTGGAGCGCAGGTCGGCGAGCCGGAGCGCGAGATCCGACCGTTCGCGGCTCAGTCGTGAGGCCTGGGATCCGGCCAGTGCCAGCTCGTCCCGTGCTATCCGCTCGGCCTGCTGCGCCTGCTGCGCGGCCTCGGTGCGAGCGGCTTCGGCCGCGGCGGCCTCGCGCTCGAGGGCATCCGCGGTGGCGCTGACCACGAGGGCCGAGCGCAGACCGGCCTCCTGGTTGGCGCCGACGATCTCCAGGGAGGCGGCCCGGTCAACGAAGTCTTGGGGGTGGCCGGCCTCCAGTAGGGGGCCGAGCGAGTCGAACGCGCCGCCTTGCTCGTACACGGCCACCGCGTAGTCGCGTAGATCTGCGCGGGCGTCCTTGGCCTCGGCCTGCGCCGCCTGCGCCTTGCGCCGCGCCTCGGCGGCGGCCTTGGTCGCCTGTTTGAGTTCGTATGCCGCACCATTGGCCGCTTCGCCCAGCCGGGCGGCGCGCTCCTGAGTGCTCGCCACCTCAGCCGCGGCCTGGGCATAGCGCGCGTCGAGCGCGGCGATCTGTAGCCCGGTCCCCGCGACGGCGGCCCGGGAGCGGTCGACGTCAGCCTGGCTCGGGTAGCGCTCGTCCGCGTGGGCTCCCAGCGCGGAGCCGAGCAGCAGCACACTGGCGGCGGCGACGCCGCCGAGGGCGTGAGTGGGCGTCATACGGGCTCGAACGCACGCGGTGCGGGCATTGGCGAGGACTCCTGGGGGACGGGCGCCGGGGGAAGCGCGGGGGCCATTCAGGGTAGCGAGGAGTAGTCCCACGAGTCACTTCCGTCACCGTCGTCTAGGCCGCTGACGTGCACCGATGCCCGGGAGCGTCCGAATAGCACCGGTGTTTTTCCGCACGTCACGGGCACTCCTGGGCGAGGCGGGCGGAGGTGATAACGAGCCGATAACGAATCCGCCGAGTGGCCGAACCGACGGGAAAAGCGCAGGTGTGGGGGCCATCGCTAACGACGGCCCCCACCTCACCGCCGGGGGACACCCAGGACAACCTTGCGGTTGGCTCCCACCTGGGATCCACACGACAGCGGTGTCCACAATTCTAGTCACTTCTCTAGCGAGTTGCCGCAGGGCTTCGTCAGTATCTGGACAACCTGCGCAATTCCTCCTGCTCCCACGGGGCAACGACGTCGTATCACTACCCTGGGGCTATGCCGCAACCCGCCGCCGACGCCCCACTCGCTCTCATCACCGGCGGAGGGACCGGGATCGGTGCCGCGATCGCCCACCGCCTGGTCGACCGAGGCTTTACCGTCCTGCTGACCGGCCGGCGGCCGGAACCGCTGGAGCAGACGGCCGCGAAACTCGGTCCCGCCGCGCGCATTGCCGTCATGGACGTCACCGATCCCGCCGCCGTGGCACAGGTCATCGGCGGGCTCGAGCGGCTTGACGTCTTGGTCAACAATGCGGGCGGTGCGCTGGGCATGGCGCCCATCGCGGATACCGACCCCGAGCAGTGGCGCACGATGTTCGAGAGCAATGTCATGGGCAGCCTGCATGTCACCCGGGCCGCGCTTCCCCTGCTGCGCACCTCCCCGAGGGCCACCATCGTCGACATGTCATCGACCGCCGCGCAGATCGTCTACGAGGGCGGCGCCGGGTATGCAGTGGCCAAGCACGGCACCTCCGTTTTTTCCGAGACCCTGCGTCTGGAACTGGCCGGCACCCACATCCGGGTCATCGACATCCGTCCGGGCATGGTACACACCGAGGGCTTCTCGCTGACCCGCTTCGGCGGCGACCAGGACCGGGCCGACGCGGTCTATCAGGGCGTGGACCGGCCCCTGGTCGCCGACGACGTCGCCGCCTGCGTGGAGTTCGCCGTATGCCTGCCCCAACACGTCAATATCGACTCCCTCACCATCCGCCCGGTGGCCCAGGCCGCCCAGCACAAGTTGCACCGCGGGCCTATCGACTGGCAGGAGTGAGTCCGACCGGGGCGGCTGTGGTCTGTGGGGCGGTCAGGCGCCGGTGCGCGGCGGCGGATTGCGCCGCAGCAACCGGGGCAGGTATGCCGCTCCGGGCGCCTCATCGCTGACCGCGGCGATGTCGTCGGGATTGGCGATGCCGCAGCGCTGCAGCGACAGGCAGCCGCAGCCGATGCAGGAGTCCAGCCCGTCGCGCAGCTTGCGCAAGGCCGCCATCTGCTCATCCAGGCGGCTACCCCAGTGCCGGGAAATGCGCTGCCAATCGGCCTTGGTGGGATTGCGGCCGCCCGGGAGGCGGTCGAGTTCGGCGCGGATCTCCTCCAGGCTCAGACCGACATTGGCCGCGGCCCGGATGAACGCGAGCCGCCGCAAGACGGCGCGTTGGTACTGCCGCCGCCCGCCCGGGGTCCGCGTCGCAGCAATCAGCCCCTCCGCCTCATAGAAACGCAGGGCGCTTGCGGCGAATCCGCTGCGCTCGGCGACCTCCGAGATCGGCAAGAGGTCACTAGCCCTCTTCACGACCACCGGCTCACCTCCACCTCTTCACGACCACCGGCTCACCTCCACCTCTCCCCTCCTATCGCTCCAGCCCCTATCGCTCCATTCACCCTCGCTCAGTCCCAATCCCAAGAACTCCACTGCGGGGCTTGACCTCAAGTTTACTTGAACTTGAATGCTGGCCGCATGAACGATCCAACAACCGCCATTGCCGACCGCGTCGCCCTGATCACCGGCGGCTCCGCCGGCCTCGGCCGCGTCCTGGTCCACGCCCTGCTCGCCGACGGCTGGACAGTCGTAACGGACGCCCGGCGCACCTCCCGCCTAGACGAACTCGCCGCGGCGCTGCCGCAGGAGCAGCGGGGACGACTACACGCCATACCGGGTGATGTCACGGATCCGGTGCACCGCATGGCGATTCAGGACACGCTGGCCGATCTCGGCCGTCTGGACCTACTCATCAACAACGCCAGCGCCCTCGGGCCACAGGACGCCTACCCATCCCTGGCCCCGCTCGCCGAGACCACCGAGGCGCAACTCGCCGAGGTGCTGACCACCAACGCCATCGCCCCGCTGGTCCTGTCCGCCAGCCTGCTGCCCCAGTTGGAGCGCTCGGGTGGCGTCCTCATCTCGGTGTCGTCCGATGCCGGAGTGGAGCACTACCCCACCTGGGGCCCGTATGGCGCGTCCAAGGCCGCTCTCGACCACCTCACCCTGACCCTGGGTGAGGAGAACCCCGCCATCCGCGCGTATGCCGTCGACCCCGGCGACCTGCGCACCGAGATGCACCAGGCGGCCTTCCCCGGTGAGGACATCGGCGACCGGCCAGAGCCGGAGAGCGCCGTCCCCGGTTTCCTTGCGCTAATCGCGCAGCGGCCCGCGTCCGGGCGCTATCGCGCCCCCGAAATCGTGGGCGCGACGAGTGAGGAGGAGACGCGATGAGCCTGGTGCTGGAGCAGCCGACAACCCGATTCGATGCCGCCGCAGCACAATTCGCGCCGCAGCCCGCGGAGTTCCGGGGGTTGGCGCGCGAGGATGTGCGTTTGCTGGTGGCTAGGCCCGAGGGCATCACCCATGCGCGGTTCCGCGATCTGCCCGAGCACCTGGAGCCCGGTGATGCGGTGGTGGTGAACAACTCGGCGACCGTCGCTGGCCAACTCGACGGCATCCGAATGCGGGGCGGTATGGCGGTGGTGGTCCACCTGGCGGCGCCACTGGACGATGGCACCTGGGTGATCGAACTGCGTACCGCCCCGGACGCTGCCCGGGCGATCCTGGACTCCGAGGTCGGCGAGGCGGTTCGCGTGCCGGCGGGCCGGGCCGGATTCGACGAGGTCCGACTTCGGCTCGTCGAGCCCTACCCGTTCACCTCATCCCCCACCGGCCAGGGCAACCGGCTCTGGCGCGCCCAGGTGACCGGCCCGATCACCGAGGTGGCCCAGCGCCTCGGGCGACCGATCTCGTATGGCTATCTCGACCGGTCATACGACCTGGAGGCCTATCAGACGGTCTTCGCGGCCGAACCCGGAAGCGCCGAGATGCCCTCTGCGGCACGGCCATTCACCCACGACATCGTCACCCGGCTGGTGTCTCGCGGGGTGGCCGTGGTGCCGGTAACCCTGCATACCGGGGTGTCTTCTCAGGAGGCCGGCGAGGGCCCGCAGGCCGAACGCTTCCGGGTGAGCGATGCGGCGGCGCGGCAACTCAACGCCGTCCGGGCTGGCGGCGGGCGCATCGTCGCAGTCGGCACCACGGCGACCCGGGCGGTGGAGTCCGCCGTGGAGGGCGGGGTGGTCGTGGCGCGCTCGGGCTGGACCGAACGGATTGTCACCCCCGGCCAGCCGCCCGCGATCGTGGACGGGCTGATCACCGGCTGGCACGATCCGCAGGCCTCCCACCTGCTGCTCGTGGAAGCCGTCGCCGGCGGTGAACTCACCCCGCAGGCGTATGACGCTGCCGTCGCGGAGCGCTATCTCTGGCATGAGTTCGGTGACAGCGCGCTGCTGCTGCCGGCCCGCTCTTAGGGCGACAACTCGAGAGTGCAGACCGGGGCGCCGGGTATGCGAGCACCCGGCGCCTCGGGTTCTCAGGAGGCGGATGGCGGCCTGGTATAGCGCTGGCGGGCGGCCTCCCCGGTGGTCCCGACCACACCACCAATCGCGGCCCAGGACAGACCGGCCTCTCTCGCGCCCCGAACGGCGGCGATGACCTCGCGTTCGGCTTCGGAGCGCTGGACGACGGCTTGCCGCAGGCGCCCCACCGCCGCGGCATCCAGCTCGTCGGCGGGGTCGGGTTCGTACCCCTCGAAGCGAGCCGCCAACTCGTCGGCGTGCTTGAGGAGGTCGTCGACAGACCGTGGCATGAGCCTCACCTCAGGAATCTCTCTCGGGCTCGCATCGCATGCACAATGACGATCGCGGTGTCGCCCTGAACGAAACCAACTTCGATGAGCACGGCCGCCGGAGTGGCGCCCACGAGCATCGCGAACCCGTCCCCCAGATCCCAAGCCCGGATCGGGTTTCGGTAGGCGTGGCGGATCTGCTCCTCGCTCAAACCGTGCTTCAAGGCGGAATGAGCCATGATGAGATCGTTCAACCCGCCTCCAAGATAACTTGTTACGCAGCTCAAGTCCAGCTATAGGCAGTAAACGTGTACCGGCCGTCCCCGTCCGGCATCGGGACCCGTCCGGCCCCACATCGGACCCAGCACGACGAGTTTGCACCGGCGATCGATCCCCCGGCCCGTGATCTAAGCCGTTCTGTGGATAACAGCTCGACAGTTCAGACCAGGGACACGCAGAAGCCCCGAGGCGATGGCCCGGGGGCTTGGGTCTGCGTAGAGAGTGAGCCGCTTACCGGAATCGAACCGATGACCTCCTATTCCCTACCAGGGTCTGCCCGATCGCCCGCCGTCGGACGGAGTCGCCGTTCGACACGAGACCGGCGATCACGGCAGCCCGTCGATCACGGCCTATGGATCAACGAATCAGTCATCCCCAAGCAACAAGTCCGATCGACGGTCGATAGGTCCAGATCGCAACGACCACCGCCGGGGACATGTACGCGGCCAAGAAAGAGTTCAAGGGAGTCGTCAACCAGTCCAAGCAACTATTGATCCAGTTGCGCAGCCGACCGGCGATGGGATAGCGAGCCAACGGTGCGGTCAACGACCAGATGGTCTGTGAGCGACGTGCGGAGCCGCTCCTCCAAAGGTCAACAGCCAGACCCATCATGGTCGTGAAGCCCACCAGGAGGGTCGCGACCAGAACGACCGGGAATACCGACTGCCAACTGAGTCGCATCAGTTCATCGCCCGCTTCCACGCGCCCAAGGTGCATAGCCACCCAGGCGCCCAGGACCGCCGCGAAGGCGAAGAGAGCGCCTTGCCAGGTCCCTCTGGCGAACATGCCAATCCGTCTGGCGAAGGCGCTCGTCTCGCTAAGCGGACGAGGCGGCGGCAGCCTCCAGCCCACGATGCCCATTGCGATCAGCCCAAGGATGGCGGGAGCCACCATCACCGCCACGCTGATCCGCGGCCCACCCCACTGCGCAACAAGAAGCAGAAGAACAAACCAGATTACGTAAAACCTGTCCCCTGGCTGTGCCAGCCAACGACACGTTCTCTTCACTGTCCGCTTCGACTGCCCCCAGACCATGGTGCCCAAGCTATCCAGAGCAGCTGACAACGTTTAGGAGCTTGTGCGCCCCCCGTACCGGGGGTGCACCCATTGACCCGACCGAACAGCGAGTGAACACGGCGCGCCCGCTGGCCTTCACCAGCAGGAAGGCCCTCCACCGAAGTGGAGGGCTTGATCTGGAGCCGCTTATCGGAATCGAACCGATGACCTATTCATTACGAGTGAATCGCTCTGGCCGACTGAGCTAAAGCGGCGTTGCGCCGAGGCGCCCCAGCAGTATACGGAACCGGCCGGGCGGCGCCCAATCAGCAGCGCAGGCCGTCGGCGGGGACCTTGCCCTTGGCGTAGTAGTCGTTGATCGCCACATCGATGCACGAGTTGGCCCGCATGTATGCCGTGTGCCCGTCCCCGTCCATGGTCACCAGCACCGCCGCCTGCAGTTGGTCGGCGAGGCGGACGGCCCAGTCATACGGGGTGGCCGGGTCGCGGGTGGTGCCGACGACGACGATCGGCGCCGAGCCGGCGGCGGTGATCTTGCCCGGGTGACCGGTGGCCGGGATCGGCCAATATCCGCAGGTCAGCCCTGCCCACGCCAGGAAGCGCCCAAAGATCGGCGCCTGCGCCGAGAACATCTGCGCCCGCTGCATATAGACCGACAGATCCGAGCTGTCCGCGACATCCAGGCAGTTCACCGCGTTGATGACCTGCATCATGTTCCCGGTGTAGCTGCCGGTGCCGGTGCGCTCGGCATAGGTATTCGCCAGCCCCATCAGCTCGGTACCGTCGTGATCGCGCACCACCTTGCGCAGCGCGTCGGTCAGGGTGTCCCACTGACCCTGGTCGTACATCGCCGCCGCCACCCCGTATGCCGCCCAGCCCTCCGTGAGCTCGGTGATGCGCGGGTCGCCCTTGATCGGCACCGGGTTGGCGTCGAGCTGCTTGAAGAAATCGACCATGCCGCTCATCACCGCATCGGTGTTGTCGCCGAGCGGGCAGTCACCGCCGGCGACGCAATCGGCGGCCCACGCCCGGGTCGCGGTCTCGAAGCCGCGCGCCTGCCCCAGCGCCACCTCCTCGGCGCTCAGGTCGGGCGCGAGCGCACCGTCCAACACCATCCGGCCGACCCGGTCAGGGAAGAGCCCGGCATAGGTAGCCCCGAGGAAGGTCCCATAGGACTTGCCGAGGTAGTTGATCTTCGTGTCGCCGAGCACCGCACGCAGGACATCCATGTCCTTGGCGGCCTCGACGGTGGAGACATGCCCCAGCAGGGACCCGGCATTCTCCTTGCACGCCGTGCCGAAATCAATGGCGACCTTCTCCGCGTGGCTGCGTTCCTGCGCGTCGTCGGGGGTCGGGTCCTGACCGAGCATCTCGTCGAGTTGCGCCGGCTGCACGCATTCGATGGGCGCGGACGACTGCACCCCGCGCGGGTCGAAACCAACCAGGTCATACGAGCGGCGTACTGGCGTGCCGACGACGAAGTCCGCGAACTTGGCGTATTCGACTCCGCTGCCGCCCGGGCCGCCGGGGTTGACCAGCAACGAACCGAGCCGGGTGCCACCGCCGCGCTTCTCCACCTTGAGCACGCTGAGCTGGATGGTCTCCCCGTCCGGCTGGGCGTAGTCGACGGGAACGGTGAGCTTGGCGCACTTCGGCCCGCCGCACTCGTTCCACGACAGCTTCTGCGTATAGAAGCGCGCCAACGCCTCCGACCCCGCGGGCACCTGTTCGCTCGCCGACAGCGTCGCACTGGGCGCGGCACTCTCATCGTCGTCGAAGGGATTGGGGACCGTGCAACCGGCCAAGACGAGCGTGGCGGCAGCGAACATCGTGGCTCGCCGACGCCGGCGGACGCGGCGGGCAACGGACATACCAAGAACCTAGCCCGCGGCCCTAAGCGCAAGCTGACCGTCCGGTCGCCGTGCGATAACGATGTGTCCCGGGCAGATAACGATGTGACTCGAGCGGCTCAGCGCGGCAGTTGCAGGGAGATCGCCATCGCCTCCAGCGCGAGCAGCGGCGGCACATTCGCGCCAATTCGCTCCCGCGCCTGGCCGATCGCATCCATCGCCCCGAGCAGCCCGGCGGCCGAGAACGCGCGAGCCAGCTGACCGACCACCGCCTGGTTGTCGGTGTTGACGAGGGTGACGCTGCCACCCATCCGCAACACCAGCGCATCCCGGTACACCGAGAGCAGATCGATCAGCGTCCGGTCGACGACATCGCGGGTGAAGCGCGTAGCCCGGGTTTTCTGATCCTTTTCCAGGGCAGTGAACTGAGCCCGTATGTGGGGTGGCTGGGTGCGCGCGCCCGGATCGGCGCCGAGGGTTTCCAGCAGGCGGGTGCGCTCGGCGGCATTGCGCTCACCGAGCGCGGCATCGCGCTCCTCCTCGGCGATCGCCATCAGGTCCGCGGCGGCCCCGATCGCGTCGCCAACCCCGGTGATCTTGGCGCTCATCGTGACCACCTGGCGGCGCCGGATGCGGGCGCCCTCGTCGCGAGCCAGCCGCCGGGCGATCCCGATATGGCTCTGCGCAGCGCGGGCGCAGTGGATGGCCAGCGCCGGGTCCACGCCATCCCGGTCGACAAGCAATTGGGCAACGGCCTCGGCGGGCGGGGTGCGCAGCCGAACCTGCCGGGAGCGCGAGCGCAGGGTAATGAGTACGTCCTCGACCGAGGGTGCGCAGAGCAACCAGATGGTCCGAGTGCCGGGCTCCTCGATGGCCTTGAGCAAGGCATTGCCGGAATTGTCGGTGAGCCGGTCGGCGTCCTCGATCACCAGGATCCGCCAGCGGCCGACCGAGGGCCGGCGAGCGGCGATCTGGACCAGCGAGCGCGCCTGCTCCACACCGATGGTCAGGCCCTCCGTCGACACCAGGTCCACATCGGCATGCGAGCCGTCGAGCGCGGTGCGACATTCGCGGCATTCGCCGCACCCGCCCTGCGGACACAGCAAAGCGGCGGCGAAGGCGCGGGCCGCGACCGACCGTCCCGATCCCGGCGGCCCGGTGAACAGCCACGCATGGGTCATCGCGGCCGGATCGGCAACCGCCCGGCGCAAGATCGCCAACGCCGGCTCTTGGCCGACGACATCACGCCAGACGCTCATGGGCTCTCCGGCGGGAGCAAACCCTCGGCGCGCAAGCGACCACAGATCTGCGTATGGATCTGCTCCGGCGACCCCGTGCCATCCACGACGAGATAGCGCTCCGGCGCCCCCTGCGCCATGGCCAGGAAGTGCGCCCGAACAGCGGCGTGATAGCCGTCCGCCTCCGACTCGAGCCGGTCGTGCACCTCGCCCCGCCGGCGCCGGCCCTCCTCGCTGGGGACGTCGATCACGATCGTCAGGTCGGGGACCAAGTCGCCGACCGCCCACATCTGCAGGGCCTGCACCTCCGCCGCACCCAGATCGCGACCGGCCCCCTGATAGGCGACCGCGGAGTCCGTATACCGATCGGTGAGCACCACCGAACCCGCCGCCAGTGCCGGGCGCACCACCTGCGCCACATGCTGGGCCTTGTCGGCCGCGAAGATCAGCGCCTCGGCGCGGGGGTCCATCGCATCCCCGTGCAGCACCAGATCGCGCAACGCCTGGCCCAATGCCGTGCCACCCGGCTGCCGGGTGCGCACAACCGGGCGCCCGACGCGCTCGTATGCCGCCGCGAGCAGCCGCGCCTGAGTCGACTTGCCCGCGCCGTCGCCGCCCTCGAGTGCGAGGAAGATCCCGGTGGTCACGATTGGCACCCTAGACGGGTCTACCGACAGGGGGTCGCGCCACTCAGTCCGCAGTCGGCTTGGCGGTCTTCGCCGCCGCGGTCTTCGTCGCCGTGGTCTTCGCCGCCGCTGTTTTCTTCGCGGCGGTGGTCTTTGTCGCCGTGCTCTTGGTCGCGGTGGCCTTCTTCGCCGTCGACTTCTTGGCCGTGGTCTTGCGCGCGGCGGACTTTTTGCGGGTAGTCGGCCCCTTGGCCCGCTTCTCCGCCAGCAGCTCGAACCCGCGCTCGGGCGTGATCGACTCCGGATCGTCGTCGCGACGCAGCGTGGCATTGGTGTCACCGTCGGTGACATAGGGCCCGAAGCGCCCGTCCTTCACCACGACCGGCTTGCCGCTGACCGGATCCGCGCCGAGTTCCTTGAGCGGCGGCTTGGCCGCGGCCCGCCCGCGCTGCTTGGGCTCGGCATAGATGGCCAGCGCCTGCTCGAGGGTGACGTCGAAGAGCTCGCTCTCGCTGGTCAACGAGCGCGAATCGGTGCCCATCTTCAGATACGGCCCATACCGGCCATTCTGCGCGGTGATCTCCACCCCGGTCTCCGGGTGCGCGCCGACGACCCGCGGCAGGCTCAGCAGCCGCAGCGCGGTCTCCAGGTCCAACGTGGCCAGGTCCATGTCCTTGAAGAGCGAGGCCGTACGCGGCTTGACCAGCGCGGCCTTCTTGGCCCCCTCACTGGGCTCGGGCAGCACCTCGGTGACATAGGGCCCAAAGCGCCCCGCCTTGGCGATGATCTCGTGCCCGCTGTCCGGGTCCACACCCAGGCTGCGGCCGTCGTCGGCCGACATCTCCAGCAACTCGCGGGCGCGCTCGACGGTCAGATCGGCCGGCGCGATGTCGTCGGGCAGCGAGGCTCGCCGCGGCGCGGTCTGCGCATCCTCGAGCATCTCGCCGGTGGTCGGGTCGACGCCCTCGGGGGCGGTCTCCTCGACATAGGGGCCATAGCGGCCGACGCGCACGGCGAGCCGGTCACCGATCTCGATGGTGGAGACCGCGCGGGCATCGATATCGCCGAGGTCCTCAACCAGGTCGCGCAAACCCTCGGCGGAGGTGGCCTCGTCGCCGAAGTAAAAACGGCGCAGCCATTCCACCCGGTGCGCGTCGCCGCGGGCGATGCCGTCGAGCTCCGCTTCGAGCACGGCGGTGAAGTCATAGTCCACGAGCCGGCCGAAGTGCTCCTCCATCAGCCGGGTGACCGCGAACGCCAGCCAGGAGGGCACCAGGGCGTTGCCCTGGCTGCTGACATAGCCGCGGTCCTGAATCGTCCCGAGGGTGGAGGCGTAGGTCGAGGGGCGCCCGATCCGCTTCTCCTCCAAGGCTTTTACCAGGGTTGCCTCGGTATAGCGCGGCGGCGGGCTGGTCTCGTGGCCCTGCGCGTCGAGGCGCAGGACATCGAGTTCTTCACCCTCGATCAGCTTCGGCAGGCGACGCTCTTCCTGCGCCGCGAGCTTGGCTTCCTTCTTGCGGTGGGTGTCCTCTTCGTCGCGCCCTTCCTCGTATGCCGCGAGGAAGCCCCGGAAGGTGATGACCGTGCCGCTGGCGCTGAACTCCGCCTCCCGGCCGTCCGGGAGCGTGCCGGTCAGACGCACGGTTGCGGTGGATCCGGTGGCATCGGCCATCTGCGAGGCCACGGTGCGTTTCCAGATCAGGTCGTAGAGCGCGAGTTCGGTGCCGCGCAGTTCCCCGGCGACCTGTGCTGGGGTGCGGAAGGTGTCCCCCGCGGGGCGGATCGCCTCGTGCGCCTCCTGGGCACCCGAGTTACTCGACTTGTAGTGGCGCGGGGCATCGGGGACGTGGTCGGCGCCATACATCTCCCGGGCCTGCGAGCGGGCGGCGTTGAGCGCCGACTGCGAGAGCACCGTGGAGTCGGTACGCATATAGGTGATGTAGCCGTTTTCGTAGAGCCGCTGGGCGACCCGCATCGAATCCTTGGCGGATAGGCGCAGCTTGCGCGAGGCCTCCTGTTGCAGCGTGGAGGTGATGAAAGGCGCCGACGGCCGACGGGTATACGGCTTCTCCTGGACCGACGCGACGCGCAGCCGACCACCACTCAGGCCTTCGGCCACCGCGCGGGCGCCAGCCTCGTCGAGCTGGACGGCCTTGCTGCTGGTCAACTGGCCCGCGTCGTCGAAGTCACGGCCGGTGGCCACGCGCTGGCCGCCCAGAGTGGTCAGCCGAGCGACGAATTGCGCGGGGGCAGTGGTGGCGAACTCCCCTTCCACATCCCAATAGGAGGCGGCGCGGAAGGCCATCCGCTCGCGCTCGCGCTCCACGACCATTCGGGTGGCCACGCTCTGCACGCGGCCGGCGGACAGGCCGGCGCGGACCTTGCGCCACAGGACCGGGGACACCTCATAGCCATAGAGGCGATCGAGGATGCGCCGGGTCTCCTGGGCGTCGACGAGGTTCGCGTCGATATCGCGGGTGTTGGCGGCGGCGCGCTGAATGGCCTCGCGGGTGATCTCGTTGAAGACCATGCGCTTGACCGGCACCTTGGGCTGCAGCGCCTCGCGCAGGTGCCAGGCAATGGCCTCGCCCTCGCGGTCTTCATCGGTGGCCAGGTAGAGCTCGTCGGCGTTCTTGAGCAGCCGCTTGAGCTCGGCGACCTTCTTCTTTTTGTCCGCGTCGACGATGTAGTAGGGCTCGAAGTCGTTGTCGATGTCGACGCCGAACTTGCCGAAGGGCCCCTTCTTCATGTCCGCGGGCAGCTCGGAGGGGGTGGGCAGGTCGCGGATATGCCCGATCGATGCCTCGACGTCATACTCCGGGCCCAGGTAGGCGGAGATGCTCTTGATCTTCGCCGGGGACTCCACGATGACGAGCTTGCGCCCCGCCACTGACAACCACACACCTTCCATCCACCCCGAACGAGCGTGCGGGGTTCGGAAGCACGCTATACCGCGGCTTGCGCCCGCCCAGCCACAATCTACTCTTTGATTGAAAACTAAACAAGTTTCCCGTAGGCTATCTCGTATGTCAGATGCTCCCGTCCTCTTCCTCAGCCACGGCGCCCCTCCGCTCGCCGACGACCCCACCTGGACGCGGCAGTTGCGGGACTGGTCGGCGACCCTGCCGCGACCGGAGCGAATCCTGATGATCTCCGCGCACTGGGAGCAGGCGCCCATCACCGTCAGCGCCAGTGCGCGCCCGGTGCCGCTGGTCTATGACTTCTGGGGCTTCCCTGAGAAGTACTACGCCGTCCGGTATGACGCACCGACCGCCCCGGATCTGGCCGACGACATCACCCGCCTGCTGGGCGGGCCACAGGTGGTCCACCGCGACGAGACCCGGGGGCTGGACCACGGCGCCTATGTCCCGCTGGTGGAGATGTTCCCCCAGGCCGATATCCCCGTGTTGCAGTTGTCCCTGCCGACCCTGGCTCCGCGCGAACTCTTCGCCCTGGGCGAACGGCTCGGCGCTCTGCGGGAGAGCGGCACGATGATCATCGGCTCCGGTTTCACCACGCACAACCTGCGCTGGTTCAACCCCCGCGCCGGCGCGGACAGCACCCCTCCCCCGGTCTCCAGCGAGTTCGACCAGTGGGCTGCCGAGGCGATGGCCGCACAGGATCTGGACGCGCTGCTGGACTTCGAGCATCGGGCCCCGGCCCCCGGCGAGGCGCACCCGCGCACCGAGCACTGGGCGCCACTCTATGTCGCGCTGGGCGCGGCATACGCCAACGGTGGCATCGCGAATACCGCTGCGGTGGAGGGATTCTGGTTCGGCCTGTCCAAGCGCTCCTGGCAGTTCGCCGCCTGAGCCGGCCCGTCCCGAGCGAGGCCGTCCCCCCGGCGGCTAGCGCAGGATGCCGTCGGCGATCCAGCGCCGCAGGCGCGGCAGCAGATCGGCGATGAGGGCGTCCTGGTCCACGTCGAGCAGGCCGGCGATCGCCGCCAAGGCCACCCGGGCGGTCAGTTCCCCGTCGGCAACCGAGACATAGGCCGCGCTCGCGGTGTCCAGATCCTCGGTCCGCCCCAGCCCGCCGCCCTGGGTCAGCCGGATCACCGTGGGATCGCTGGCGCCCGCCCGGAAGTGGTGCGCCACAGTGATATCCGGCGCCACCGACCACGCCGTAGCCAGTACGTCGTCGTCCCCGTGCTCCGCCAGCCACACCCGTGCCTCGATGCCCGCCAGGATCGCCGGGCCCATCGGCGTGGCCACCGGCCCGCGGGCCTCCGTGAGGTCGATGAATGGTTCGCGCTGCGTGGCCGGCCGGTGCAGCGTGACGATGCCGAAACCGACCGCCGCCACGTCGCGGGCCGCAAAATCGGCCAGCCACGCGGCATACATCTGGGCGAACTCAGCGGTTCCGCTGCGGTGGCCACCGTCGCGGGCCCAGGTCTCGGCATACTGCGCGGGGTCCTGGACCTCACGCTGGACGACCCAGACGTCCACGCCGGCGGCGCGGGCCCAGGCCCCGACCCGATCGCGCCAGTCCGCGCCCGCGGCGATCTCCCAGTTGCCGAGCAGTTGGGCGATGCCACCGGGTTCCAAATGCTCGCCCAGCGTGGTGACCAAGTGCTCGACCACGGCGTCGCCCCGGGCGCCGGCGTCGCGATATTCGTAGACCGGCAGTTCGGCCACCCGCGGCGTGATCACGAAGGGCGGGTTGCTGACGATCAGATCGAAGCGCTCCCCCGCCACCGGTTCCAGCAGCGAACCCGCCCGCAGCTCCCAGTCCTGTTCGTTGAGCGCGGCGTTGAAGGCGGCATACGCCAGGGCGGGTGCGGAGATATCGGTGGCCACCACGTGCTCGACGTGGGCGCCGAGGTGCAGCGCCTGGACGCCGCAGCCGGTTCCCAGATCCAGGGCCCGGCGGGCGCGCGGCCGCGGGGTCCACGCGGCCAGGGTGGTCGACGCACCGCCGATCCCGAGGACGTGCTCGGGCAGCAGCGGCGCCCGGGTCGCCACTTCCGACAGGTCCGAGGCGACCCACCAGTCGTGCTGCTCATCGCCATAAGGGCGCAGATCACAGGTCGCGACCAGGGCGTCGCCGGAGGCGCGCACCAACCCGAGGGCGGCGGCGCCGGCCGAACCCAGCCGGGGCAGCGCCGCGGCGACCTCGCGCTCGTCGACCGGGTCGCCGAGGGTGAACAGGCGTAGCAGGATCGCCGCCGGGTCCGCATTGCCCCGGGTATGCAGTTCGGCCGGCACCATCTGGTCGCGCTGCAGCGCGCCGGCAGCGACGGGGCCGAGCAGCTCGCTCAGGTGGGTGACGGTGAACTGGGCGGCCTGTAGATCGGCGCGCAGCGCACCGATCAGATCTGGGTCAACGACGAGCGACATCAAGCTCGACAGTAGGGGGTGCCTCGGGTCCGCGCTGCGGGAGGGGGCCGGTGTCCGCTGCCTGCCCGGCCAGGTCCGGCCAGGCGGTCGGGCGCACGTCCGCACCGAGTGCGGCGTCCGGGTCGGCTCCGGCAGGGTGCACCGCCGTTGCGCCCGAGATATGCCGGGTGCTCGCCTCCGGCGCGAGCGCCGCCGTCGCCCCGGGCCTCGCCTCGGGGCTTGCCTCGGGATTGAGCAGCCCGAGCAGGCGCACGCCCAGCGCCCCGAGGAAGCAGCAGCCGGCGAGCAGTTCCACACACTCCTCCAGGGTCTGGGAGAGGCGTTCCACATCCAGCGGCATGCTCGCCGGGTCCACCGAATCCATCGCCAGGCTGCCAGCCGCGGCCAAAACCCCGATGACGAAGAGCCAGCAGGCCAGCCGGTCGCGGCGCAAGGCCCGCAGCACGAAGGGCAGCACGATCAGGCCGGCAACCCCCATCAGCAGCATCTGGATGTCCCCCGGGGCCAAGAAGTCCAGACCCGGGATGCCGACATTGCGCGGCGCGAGGATCCGGTCGCGGATCCGTTCGTGGATGGCGAAGCGGTCGTCCACGGCCAGATAGGTGAAGCCGAACGTCAGCGCCCAATAGGGCAGCCGCTCGCTACGACCCCAACCGCGCGCCGCACCGGCCACCGCGCAGGCGGCCGCCGCGGCGGCGGCGATCATCAGCACCACGGTCTGCACCCAGGTCATCGGGGTCAGTTCCGGGGCGATCCATTCCCAGTACCGCGGATATTGCGCGGCCGCCAGGGCAGCCGGCACCAGCACGACCACCGCGGCGAGCGCGATCAGCAGACGCGTACGGGCACGCTCGATGAGGGGATGCATGGCATTCACGATGCCGCAACCAGACTCGGGTGCCGGGCAGCCACCACATCGATCGGCGCGCCGTCCGCGGCGGACTGGATCGCGGTGGCGAACATCTGCGCACCGCGGGCCAGGACCTCATCGCGCCACCAGGCGCTGTGCGCGGTCTGCAGCACCCGGCCTTCCTCCAGCAGCAGCGCGTCCAGTGGCTGCGACGGGTCGAAAGCGATCTCGTCCACGGCATACCCGCGCAGCGCGCGCTCTAGCAGGGCGGTGCGTACGTCGTCCTGGTCGACCAGCACCGGGCGGCCCACGTTGACGACGAAGACATCCGGGTGCAGCACGGCCAGGTCGTCTGCGGCCAGGATCGGATAGGTCCCGGCGATCGTCGAGGCGCAGATGGCGACCAGGTCGGCCTCGCGCAACGCCGCGTCCTTGCTCATCATCACGATGCCCTCGCCGGCAGCGGCAGCGGCCGCCGCGGGGTCGATGTCGACGCCGACGACCCGCATACCGAGGCCCCGGGCCAACTCGGCCAGGCGACGGCCGATGCGTCCGGTGCCCACGATCGCCAGGGTGCGCTTGGTCACCTCGACCCCGCGCAGCGAAACCTCGTATGGCGTGCGGCCGCGCGCCTTGTCGTTGGCCAGGTGCACCCGGGTCGCCGAGGCGAAGATCAGGCCGAGGGCGTGCTCGGCAACGGCATTCGTCGCATACTCCGGCAGCGTGGTCACGGTGACGCCGGCCGCGGTCAGGGCGCTCAGGTCCAAGTGCTCGTAGCCGGTCGCGTAGAGCACCACCTGCCGCAGCCGGGGCAGCCGCTCCAACAAGGCCGCATCGAGCACGGGAAGGGTGACATTGGTCGAGGCGAGCACGTCGGCATCGGCGAGCAGCTCGGCTGCCTCGTCCGCACCGGGGGCGAAGGTGCATTGCACGAAGCGCACATCGTGCTGCACCTGCAACGCCTTGACGGCGGCGGCGGGCAGACTGTCCTGGCCGGCCCGGCTGAGAACGACGATGCGTGCCATGCGATTTCCCCTTCTCGCGGTGGCTGCTCCGGTGCAGCCGATATGCCTCATGACGTATGAAGCACCCATCCGGTTGGCCGGATATCTCACGAGAATTGGCCCGGTGTCGGCCGCCTGAGGGCGGCCCACACCGGACCAATCGGTTTCGTTATCGAATGCTGACCTGCGCGCCGGTCAGCGGTCCGGATAACTCGGGGGCACCACATCGGAATGGGTGACCTGCGGCGCCGGTTCGTCGGTGCGGCCAGTGGGCAGGTCGGGCGCCGGTGCCACCCCGGCGGCGGGCGTCTCCTCCCCGCCGATGGAGGTGCCGCGCCGCTTGGAGATGGCGACCGCGGCGATCACCACGAGCAGGGCCAGACCGGCGATGCCGAAGCGGATAGCGTTATTGGCGGAGTCACCGAGGGTCAGGCTGACGATCGCCGGGGCGATGAGGACGGAGACCAGGTTCATCACCTTGATCAACGGGTTGATCGCCGGGCCGGCGGTGTCCTTGAAAGGGTCACCGACGGTGTCCCCGATGACGGTGGCCGCGTGGGCGTCGGTTCCCTTGCCGCCGAACCGGCCGTCCTCGACAATCTTCTTGGCGTTATCCCAGGCCCCGCCGGCGTTGGCGAGGAAGACCGCCATCAGCGCGCCGGCGCCGATCGCCCCGGCGAGGAAGCCGGCGAGCGCGCCGATCCCCAGACCGAATCCCACGGCCACCGGCATCAGCGCGGCGAGCAGGCCGGGGGTGGCCAGTTCGCGCAGCGAGTCGCGGGTGCAGATGTCGACGACCCGGCCGTATTCGGGCTTGGTAGTGCCCTCCATGATCCCGGGGATCTCCCGGAACTGGCGGCGGACCTCGAAGACGATCGCGCCGGCCGCCCGGGTGACCGCGTTGATGGCCAGACCGGAAAAGAGGAAGACGGTCGCGGCCCCGATGAGCAGCCCCACCAGGGTGTTGGGCGAGACGATCTGAGTGTCGAACATCTGCTGCAGGCGCTGGCTCGGTTCGTCCGTCAGCGAGCCGTCGGCAAGCATCGCCTGCAACTGCCCCTGCCAGGCGTCGGAATAGGAGCCGAAGAGCGCCGTCGCCGCGAGGACCGCGGTGGCGATGGCGATGCCCTTGGTGATCGCCTTGGTGGTGTTGCCGACCGCGTCCAGTTCAGTGAGGATCTGCGCGCCCTCGCCGTCCACATCGCCGGACATCTCGGCAATGCCTTGGGCGTTGTCCGAGACCGGGCCGAAGGTGTCCATGGCCACGATGACGCCGACCGTGGTCAGCAGGCCGCAGCCGGCCAGGGCGATGAGGAAGAGCGCCAGCGCCGTGGATCCGCCACCGAGCAGGAAGGCGAGATAGACGGCGCCGCCGATGATCGCGGTGGTGTAGACCGCGGACTCCAGCCCCACCCCGATACCCGAGAGGACCACGGTCGCCGGCCCGGTCAGCGAGGTGCGGGCCACGTCATTGGTGGGCCGGGTCTCGGTGCCGGTGAAATACCCGGTCAGCCACAGGATGATCCCGGCCAGGACGATGCCGATGAGCACGGCGAGCACGGCCGTACGCCGCGGGTCACCGGCCAGCTCGGCGATGCCTTCGGCGCTGGAGCCGAGTTCGGCGAAGGTGTCCGGCAGATAGAGGTATGCCGCGACCACCGACAGCACGGCGCTCACCGCGGCGGAGATATAGAAACCGCGGTTGATCGCGCGCAGCGCATTCTCCCCGGCCCGGGCCTTGGTGATGAAGACGCCGAGCAGCGCGGTGACGGCCCCGATGGCCGGCACGATGAGCGGGAAGACCAGGCCGTAGCTGCCGAAGGCGACCGAGCCGAGGATGAGCGCGGCGACCAGGGTCACGGCATACGACTCGAAGAGGTCGGCCGCCATACCGGCGCAGTCACCGACGTTGTCGCCGACATTGTCGGCGATGGTGGCGGCATTGCGCGGGTCGTCCTCCGGTATGCCGGCCTCCACCTTGCCGACCAGGTCGGCGCCGACGTCCGCTGCCTTGGTGAAGATGCCGCCGCCGACACGCATGAACATCGCCAGCAGGGCGGCGCCGAAACCAAAACCTTCGAGGACCTTGGGGGCGTCGCCCTCATAGAGGAAGACCACGCTGGCGGCGCCGAGCAGACCCAGGCCGACGGTCGCCATACCGACCACGCCGCCGGTGCGGAAGGCGACCTTCATCCCCTCGTCGCGGCTGCCGCGCCGAGCCGCTTCGGCGACCCGGACATTGGCTTTCACCGCGAGGCTCATCCCGAGATAGCCGATGGCGGCGGAGAAGATCGCGCCGAGGATGAAGAATCCTGAGCGTCCCCAGCGCACGCCGGCGGTGTCGGCGGGTAGCAGAAGCAGCAGCCCGAAGACCAGGACCACGAAGATGCCCAGGGTGCGGAACTGGCGGCGCAGATAGGCCTGCGCGCCTTCCTCGACCGCCGCACCGATGGTCTGCATATTGTCGGTGCCGGGGTCCGCGGCGAGCACCTGGGAGCGGAAGACCCAGCCCATCACCAGGGCGGTCAGCGCGATGACCCCCACCGCGAGTGTCAGGGTCTGGTTGGACCCGGACAGGTCCAGTGCCGTCTCAGCGACAGGCAGAAGGGATAGACCGGTCACTGCCATCCTCCTTGATGGTGAGTGTCGGACGCCGGTGAGGCGCCAATCGCCCAGGTAGCCGAGGGGGCAACCGAGGCGATCGTCGCGTCAGGCTATACCTGCGCGCCGCAGTCCGCACCCGTCCAGTAGGGGGCGCGCCAAGGAGGGTGTCGCGTCAGGCTTGGGCGGTGCTGGTCGCGGTGATCGCGGAGACGGCGCTGTCCACGTCGTCGTGCAACTGCAGCACGGTGTCCAGGCCGGTAGCCATGAAGACCCGCCGGACCCGGTCGGTGGTGACCACACAGTGCAACTGGCCGCCGCGCGTGCGGACTTCCTTGAGCCGGCCGACGAGCACACCCAAGCCGGTGGAGTCCATGAAGGTGACCTCGGTGAGATCGGCCACGAGGTTGTCGCCCGCCTCGGAGATGGCCTTGGACAGGGCCGACCGCAGCGTATGCGCGGTCGTCGCGTCCACCTCGCCGCTGGCGTGAACGACAGCGACGTGATCGCGACGCTCAGTGGAAACGGCGAGCATCGAGGTTCTCCTTCGGACAAGCGTGGCGGCGGGGGAGTAGCCGCGCTCCGGGCATACCGTAGACCACGGATGCGATCCACACCATGCATGCCCCCAGGTCAGGCGGCAATCGAGGGTCGCGAGTGGACGTTCTCGACCCTCGCGTCCCTGCTCGGCGCGTCCGAGATCGAGGCGCTGCGGCATGTGGAACAGGTGCCAGCGCGGCCCGGGGCTCGGGTGCCTATGCCGGACTGGGTCGAACCGCGGCTAGCGTCGGCGCTGGTCGGCCAGGGGATCGAGCAGCTGTGGTCCCATCAGGCGCAGGCCGCTCAGGCGGTGCGCGATGGGCGCCATACCGTGCTGGCGACGGGGACGGCCTCGGGCAAGAGCCTGGGGTACCTGCTGCCCGGGCTGAGCGCGGTGCTCGAGGGCACGCAGGCGCCGAATGGGCGTGGTGCCACGCTGCTCTATCTCGCGCCGACCAAGGCGCTGGCCGCCGACCAGGCGGCGCACATCGAGGCCTTGGGGCTGCCCGGGATCCGGTGCGCGACGTATGACGGGGACACCGGCCCGGATGAGCGCCGGTGGATCCGTGATCACGCCAATGTGGTGCTCACTAATCCCGATCTGCTGCACCACTCGCTGCTGCCCGGGCATGCCCAGTGGGCGTCCTTCCTGCGGGCGCTGCAGGTCGTCGTGGTCGATGAGGCCCACGCCTACCGGGGGATCTTCGGCTCCGGGGTGGCGCTGGTGCTGCGGCGGCTGCGGCGGGTTGCCGAGCGCTATCGCAGCACCCCGACCTTCGTGCTCGCCTCAGCGACGGTGGGCAATCCGGCGCAGCACGCCAGCGAACTGACCGGGGTGGCGGTTTCCGCGGTGACCGCGGATGGTGCCCCGCGCGGCCCGCTCACCTTCGGCTTGTGGGAGCCGCAGGAGTATGCCGATTCCGATGGCCTGCCCCGTCGGCCCGCGGCCGGCACCGAGGCGGCTCGGCTGCTGGCGGGGCTGGTCGGCGAGGGCGTGCAGACGTTGGCCTTCGCTCGCTCGCGCGCCGGAGTGGAAGCGGTGGCCACCGCTGCGGGGCGGATGCTGGAGCAGCGCGGCTGTGGGGCGCGGGTGGCGGCATACCGCGGCGGTTACCTCCCCGAAGAGCGTCGTGAACTGGAGCGGGAGCTGCGCACCGGTGCCCTGGGCGGGTTGGCCGCGACGAATGCGCTGGAGTTGGGGATCGATATCTCCGGCTTGGATGCGGTGGTGATGGCCGGCTGGCCAGGCCGGTTGGCGTCCGTATGGCAGCAGGCCGGCCGCGCGGGCCGGGGTGGCTCGGCGGCGTTGGCGCTGCTGGTCGCCGCCGACGATCCGCTGGATGCCTATGTGATGAACCATCCCGAGGCGATCTTTGGGACGCCGGTGGAGCACACCGTGGTCAACCCGGGCAACCCCCGGCTGCTGCCGCGGCATCTGGTGGCCGCGGCCTACGAGAGGCCGCTGACCGCTGCCGATGAGGCGTATTTCGGCCCCGGGCTGGCCGAGGCGCTGGCGCAATTGGAGGCCGAAGGGCTGCTGCGGCGCCGCCCGACGGGGTGGTACTGGCCCGAACACCGTCGCCCGGGTGATCTGGTGGGTTCGCTGCGGACCGCGGGTGAGGTGGTCGCCATCGTGGAATCCGGGAGCGGGCGGGTGATCGGGACCGTCGATGAGGCGGCCGCGCATGTGCAGGTGCACCCGGGCGCGGTGCACGTCCACCAGGGCACGACGTATGTGGTCACCGGCCTGGACCTGGCAGCCGCCACGGCCACGGTGGTCAAGGGCGACCCGGGGTGGTCGACCACGGCGCAGAGTCAGTCGGCGTTCGAACTCGCCGAACCGCAGGTCACCCAGACGTTCGGGCCGCTCGTGGTCAACCGCGGGCCGGTGACCGTGCGGACGCAGGTGCGCTCGTTCCTGCGCCGCCTACCCGGGGGCGAGGTGATCGGCCAGCACGCCCTGGACCTGCCGGAACGGATGCTGGAGACCGAAGGTGTGTGGTGGACGCTGCCGCAGGAGGTGCTCGCTCGTGCGGGCATCGAGGCCGAGGGGATTCCCGGTGCCGCGCATGCCGCCGAACATGCGGCCATCGGCATGCTGCCGCTCTTCGTCAGTTGCGATCGCTGGGATATCGGCGGAGTGTCCACCGCCGCGCATCCGCAGACCGGCTTGCCGACCGTGCTGGTGTATGACGGCTACCCCGGCGGCGCGGGCTATGCCGCTCACGGTCACGACGTGCTGGCCGACTGGCTGGGTGCGACCCGCGACCTGGTACGCGACTGCCCGTGTCCGGCCGGTTGCCCTTGGTGCGTGGTCTCGCCGAAGTGTGGCAATGGCAACAACCCGCTGGACAAGGACGGCGCAGTGCGGCTGCTGACGCTGGTGCTTGAGTTGTTGGGTGTGCCGGCACCCGCCGCCACGGTTCGAGGCGAACCAACTCGGGCGAGCGCCTAGCGCACAAACCCCCGCTGCCCACTGGGCAACGGGGGTTCGTAACGTTCCGGTCGCGGGACGTCAGCGGCGCGACGGCGGCGGCGGGGCGGTGGACCCACCGTCCTCGGTGCGCCAGCCGGTGCTGCTGTCGCGAACCGGCTCGGTGATGCTGTGGCGAGTGGTCTCGCGCGCGGCGACCTCGTCGTTGTGCACGCGCTCGGCACGCAGGCGCTCCTGGGCGGCGGCTTCCGCGGCACGACGGTTCTCCTCCGCGTCCCGCTCGAGCTGCTTGCGCTCGCGGCGCTGGCGGGACTTGGCCCCTATGCCGCCGCGAATGAGCGAGAGCCCAATCATCAGCAGCAGGGTGAGACCGACGCCGGTGAGCAGCAGCACGAGCGGCGAGAGGCCGACGGTTACGCCCAAGGCGCTCAGGTCGTTGACCGGCCCGCCGTTGGGCAGATCGCTCAGGGCGAGGTAGAGCCAAACGGCGGCACCGGCCGTCAGCAGGATGAGGAGCAGGCCTAGCACGATCATGGGGTCCGGGACTCCTTGAGTTGGGCGACCAGGCCCGGCGGGCCCGGCCGCTCGGCGCGGGGGTTCACCCAACGCTAACCGCTCATCCCGCTGCAGACCCTCCTGGGAACTCCCTATCTGGCCCCGACACCCCACCAAACCTGCGGTGTGCCGCGCCGGTCAACACGCAGCCGGCAAGGTGCGGCAAGGACACCGGCCGCCGTTGTGGGTGGGCCAGTTCCCGTCCCTGATCAGCGATGCGCATCGAAGATGATCCCGGCCACCGCCGATGCCGAGGTCGCTCGGGTCCCGAAAACCGGTAGCCGCACCGTGACCCGGGCCCGCAGCTCGGTGCGGCCATCGGCCCGAATGGTGCACCCGACGGCGGCGGCGCGGTTGGCCGTGACCAGCGCGGCTCCCCGCGCGCACGCGGTGGCGGCATCGACACCGCGTGCGAACGAGGAGGCGGCCGCGATCGCCCCGAGATCGGCCGCGGCCCGCGCGCGCTGGGCCGCCTGAGTTGCGGTGACCACCGTCAGGGCGAGCGGCAGCAAGAGGATCAGGCAAGCGACGAGCAGCAGGGTGAGCACCGTCCCCGACCCGCTCTCCCGGGCTGCTGCCGGCTGCCTCGCCACCTCGCGAAGCGCTGGCCCCGACCGGCTCTGCCGGGCCATCGCCGGCTGCTTAGCCACCGCGGTGCTCCCGCGGAGCGATGGAGGTCCCCACCGCGGCCAGATCCCACCCGAGCTGGGCAAAGATGCCACGCTCCGGCGCCCGGACGGTCACTTGGACGGTGGAGCCGCTCGCCGATAGCCGCACGGTCGATCCCTTCGGCGCCGTGGTCAAGGCCCCGGCGACCACCTGGGCCGCTGACTCCGACCGGGCGGCCAGCCGGGCCCCGACCCGGCTGGCCTCCGCGCATCGCAGGTGATCGATGCCCGTCCCGATCGCGGTCAGCGAGACGATGAAGAAGAATGCGAATGCGATCATCCCCAACGTCAACTCCGCCGTGACAATGCCGGCCTCGCGGGAGCCACCAGGGCGGCCGCGCCCGCCGATCCGGGGGCGCACACAAAGCCGGTCCATCGTCACTTCCCGCCGCTGAGGGCCTTGCTGATGATGCCTTCGATGAGCGGCTTCGCGAACGTACCCAACGAGCCGAGCACGACGACGGCGAACGCACAGACGCAGAGCGTGACCAGCGCCCATTCCGCCGATGCCATGCCCTCCTCCGCCTTGCGCTGGGCCGCGTCACCGAGCCGGGCGCGGGTGGCCGTATAACGGGCCGCGAGCTTGTGCGTCATGGTGGAACCCCTTTCCTGGTGGACCGACCCGGTGCCGGTCTCGAGTTCCACTCTCGTCTCGTCGCCCGGCCCCGGCCAGTGCCCCGAAAATCCCTGTGGATCATGGGAATCCGGCATTCCGGCTGTGGACATCCGCGCCATCAGAACGACCCGCGCGGCACCAGGGCGATGGCCAACGGGATCATGGTGGTCAGCGCGAACGACGGGATGAACATCACCGCCAGGGGCACCAACAAGAAGGTGCCGGCTCGGCCGGCGGCGGCCTCCATACGGGAGCGCTCGGACGCTGACAATCGCAAGCCGACCGCGCGCACACTCGCCGCCGGGGCGGCGCCATGGTCCAGGGCGAGCCCCAGAGCGGCGGCGACAGGTTCCCAGGCGGGATCGGCATACGACCAGGCCCGGGTATGCCCGAGCCCCCAGCGGTATGCCGCCACCACCCGCCGCAGATCCAGCCGCACCCGCGGCGGGGAAAGCTCGGCGACCGCGGCGAGGCTCTCGATGATCCCCGCACCGGAGGACAGGGCGAGATGCAACATCAAGCTCGCGTCTGCGATATCCCCCGTGGTGGCAGCGGCCAGCCCTGGCACCGGCGTGAGTTCTTGCGGCCGTAGCGCCCGGCGTAGCATCCGCCGGGCGAGCACTAAACCCCCGGCAGCGCAGGCCAGCCCGGCCAGGCAGGACAGCGCCGCGGGCACGGATCCGTACAACTCCCGCGGCGTCACCCCGACGAGCAGCCCGATCGGGATGCCGGCCAGCGGCAGCAGGAGCATCAGCCCCATTGAGGACTTCGCGCCAGCGGTGACGGCATCCAGCCGTTCTCGGGCGGCCCGTTTCTCGCGCAATTGCCCGACGGCCCAGGAGACGGCCGGTTCCAGCGCCGACCCGCTCGCCTCGGTCAGCGTCCACGAGCCGGCGACCACCCGCAGCTGCGGGATCTGGCCGGTATGTCGTGACCAGACCACCCCGCCCGGCTCGCCCCGTGCCAGTGCCCGGCGCACCTCCTCGAAGACGGCGGCGAGCGCCTCGTCCAGACCCGGTCGGCGCGCGGTGATCTCCACCGCCTGCAACGGGGTCAGCCCGGATTGCAGACACAGCGAAATCGATTCCAGTGCCGCGGCGAGGCTGTCGGTGCGATCGATCGGCAGTGCCAGTCCCGCCGATCGGCGCGGGCCGTGCCGCCGGGGCCAGCAGGCCAGGGCGATGCCCAGCAGGAGCAGGGCGCCGAGAATCTGACCGGCCCCCATACTCACAGGTCCTCGATCGAGGTGACCCGCCTCCCCAGCGGGGTACGGGCGACATGGACGACGGTCTTCAGGGCGGTCGCGACCTGCGCCCGGACGGCCTGGGGCGACATACCGGCCAGGGCGCCCAGCGCCTCCAGCCGGGCGGGGACATCGGCCGGCTTGTTGGCGTGCAGGGTGGCGCAACCGCCCTCATGGCCGGTGTTGAGTGCCTGCAGGAGTTCGCGGACCTCGGGGCCGCGGACCTCGCCGACGACGAGGCGGTCAGGTCGCATGCGCAGGGCCTGGCGCACCAAGTCCACCAGGGTGATCTGGCCGTGGCCCTCGACATTGGGCGGGCGGGCCTGCAGGCGCACCACATGCCCGGAATGCACCGGGATCTCCAGCACGTCCTCGACCACGAGAATGCGCTCGCTGGGATCGATCTCGGCCAGCAGCGCCGCGAGCAGGGTAGTTTTCCCTGCCCCAGTACCCCCGGTGACCACGAAGGCGTCCCGTTCGGCGACCATCCGCCGCAGCCGTTCGCCCTGGGCCGGGGTGCACATATCGACCCGCTCCAGGTCACTCAGATGCACCGCCTCGGTGCGCAGCATTCGCAGGCTCAGACAGGTGCCGCCCGCGGACAGTGGCGGCAGGATGGCATGCAGCCGCACCGCCCCGGGGAGCAGGCCATCGACATACGGCTGAGCATCGTCCAGGCGCCGGCCGGCCACCCCGGCCAGGCGCACGGCGAGCCGCCGCACCTCCTCGGGGGAGGCGAAATCGTGGACCGGGATGCGTTCCACCCCGCGCCCCCGATCGGCCCAGGTCAACCCGTCGCCGTTGACCAGGATGTCGGTGACGCCGGGCAACCGGGCGACCTCGGCCAGCGGCCCGAGACCGGCCAGATCCGCCCGCAGTCGGTGCTCGGCGCGGGCGACGCCGCGCTCGCCCAGGCGTTCGGCGGCCGTGTCCACCACATCCCGAATGGCGCGCGGGTCCGGGCCGCGACCGGCCCGCACCGCCGCGGTGATGCCGTCGTCGAATCTCATGACGCCAGCCCGTCCCCGGTGACTGCCAGCGCGGAGCGGGCCAGCGCATCGGCCAAGGCGGCCACCGGACCACGCTTGGACAGCCCCGGCGGTTCCCCGGCGCGAGCCGCGGCGACCACCCGGCGGTCGTCGGTGAGCTCGCCGAGCAATGGCATACCCAATTGCTGGGCGAGCGCGCTGGCCACTCGAAAGTCGCCGCGCCGGCTGCGGGTGACCACCCCGGCCAGGTCCGCACTGTCATACCGGCCAATCCAGGCCTCGGCATCGGCGAGCCCGCGTGCGCTGGCCGGCACCACCAGCACGCTCGCGCCGAAACCCGCCCGCCACCGGTGTCCCCAATCCAGGACCACCAGGCCGCAGGCGCGTTCCAGGGCGTCGACGACCGCATCGAAAGCCGCATCCTCGACCGCCTCGGGCACCACCCGGTCCAGGGCCCGAGCAGCCCGACCCCCGGAGAGCACGTGGCAGCCATCGACCTGGGGCAGGTGCTCAAGCAGCCGCTGCCCCGCCACCGTCCCGTCCACTTCGGTCAGGTCCGACCAGCGATGCCCGGGCAGGTGTTCGGCGGCCATGGTCACCTGGATGCCCCCACCGAGCGGGTCGCCATCGACCACCACCGCGGCGGCCCCCGACTGGCCGGCCCGAATCCCCAGCGCGCCGGCCAGCGTCGAGCACCCCGCGCCACCCGAGGCGGCCACCACGCCGAGAGTCGTCATAGCCGTCAAGCGTGGCGGGGCTGGCCTTCCCCGGCCAGGGCTTGCGCCCGCCCTGTGGATAACCCGGTATGCGGAGCGCGCCTGGGGACACCCGTCATGTGCCGCATCCTGCGGCGCTCGTCCCAGCCCGCCGTACAGTTGGGCTGGTGCCCGATCCCCTAGCCGCACTCGCCGCGCTGGCCGAGCATTCCCGGATCACCGCGGCCTCCGAACGCGCCCGGCAGGCGTGTACCGAGTTGCGTTGGCACCAGGCGCTGCGCCGGCGCATCCCGGAGTGCGCGGCAGAGTCTCGGGTGCGTGGGGCGTGGGCCAGCGCCGAACTCGATGGCGCTCGCGGCAGCGTGGAGATCGTCCGCGACTTGATGCGGGGGGCACGCCCCCGGCATACCGACCCGGACCCGGCCGAACTGGTGGTGCACGGGGCGATTGCCGCCACCGCGCTCACCGAGGAACTCGCCGCAAGCGTGCGCACCTCACCGCGCCGCGTCCTGGCCCGGCTGCACCTGGCCGCGGCCGCGGGCGCACTGCCCGCGCCCGAGCTAGGCCGCCCGCGCACCACCACGAGCGTGCCGGAGTACGCCGGTATGGGGCCCGCCCCCGCCCCGGCGCAGCTCACCCCTCGCTTGGCGGCGCTCGACACGATCCTCGCCAGCGAGGACCTGCCGGCGCTGCTCGTACTCGCCCTGGCGCATGGTGAACTGGCCGCCCTGCGTCCCTTCGCGCGCGCCAACGGGCTGGTGGCCCGCGCACTCGACCGGGCCCTGCTCACCGCCACTGGCCTGGACCCGACCGGGGTCACCGTGATCGAAGCCGGGCACGGGGCGGGCGGGCTGGCGGCATACCACGGGGCCGTGCAGGCCTACGGCCAAGGAACCCTGGAGGGGCTGCTCATCTGGGTCGAGCATTGCGCCGTCGCGATCACCGCCGGGGCAGCCGAAGGCGTCGCCATCGCCGACGCCGTCCTTGCCGGGCGGCTGCACCCACCCGCCCGCAACTGATTCCGGCCGCGGACAATCGCCCGCGACGGCTCAGGCGGCGGCCGGCACCGGCGGCGGATCCGCCTGGGCATAGGCCGCGGACAACTGTCGGTAGGGCCGCGACACCATGGCCAGCAGCACCGTGACCGTCATGATCGCGCCGGCCAAGAGGAAGACCAGCGCGATCCCGCGCGCCTGCCCATCCCCCAGCAGCGACCCGAAGCGTTCCCGCCCCGCCTCGGAGTGCATAAAGGGGATCAGCCCGAACTGCGCGATCGGCCCGATGAGGAAGGCAGAGATCGGCGACGCGGCCGCCTCGATGCTCTGCGCGAAGCCGAACACCCGCCCCTGGGTGGCGAACGGCACCACCCGTTGCAAGATCGTCTGCTCGGCGGCCTCGGCCATCGGCACCACGGCCATGAAGACAAAGATGCCCACCACATAGAGCCATGCCCACTCGCGCAGCGTGAAGAGCATCCCGATCGCCGCGATCCCCAGGTTGACCAGCATGAGCGTGCGTAGCGGCGCCGGACCGAGCCCCAGCTTGGCCACCAGCGCGCCGCCCACGATGAAGCCCACACTGGTGATCCCGAGCACCACGCCCCAGGTCTCGACGCTGAAGAGCGTCAACCCATAGGGGTCCATCAGCGCCATATAGACCCCGCCGACCAGATTGTTGAAGGTCGCGAAGAGCACCAGCGCGAGCAGCCCGGGCACCGCCCGGATCGCCTGCCAGGCGGCCCGGAAATCGAACAACGGCTGACGCTGTCCCCCGTCGGCGCTCGGCGAGAGCTCCGGGATGTCGATCGTCAGCAAATGCAGCAGCGCCAGGGCCGTAAAGGTCAGCGCGATGGCGACGGTCCACCCCATACCGAGCAGGCCGACGGACAGGCCGCTGAAGACGCTGGTGACCATGAAGGCGATGCCCTGGACGGTGCCGACCATCCCATTGGCCTTGTCCCGGTCGTCGGCCGGCACCAGCAGCGTCACGGTCGTGGACAGCGCGATATTGCGCATACTCTCCACGACCCCACCGAGCAGGATCACCCCGGCGAACACCCAGAACCACGGCCCATTCCAGTCCACCAGCGTGGTGGCCGGGAAGATCAGATAGAGCACCGCCGCGATCCCATAGGTCACCAGGGTCACCACGCTGGAGAAGCGCATCGCGGATTTTTTGCGGTGCCGGTCCACAAAGGTGCCGAAAAGGGTGGAGAAGACCGCGACCAGCAGCATGTAGCTGCCGCCGATGATCGAAGTGGCCAGCACCGACTTGGTCTCCAGGTACGCCCAGAAGGTCAGGGCGTACCAGAGATAGCTTGTGGTGACATTGGCCACCAGGGTGTTGAGCAGCACCATACGAAAGGCCCGCACGGTATGCGGTCCGCGCACCACTCCTGGGGGCAGGTGCGCCTCGTGCGTCACCCCAGGAGGCGCCCCCGGATCAGCCGCAGACGCGGCTAATTCAGACTCCACAGACGCCGCAGGCTCGGAATCCTTCGGTAGCGGCGGGGTCGAGGTCATGCATCGAGGCTAGGGCTGGCCACTGACAACGCCAGAGTGCCAGGTCGCGGACGCCAGGGTCAACAAATTTGCGAGTGCCGTGCGTTCCTGTTGCGGGATCGCAGGCATTGCCTGACGATTGATCCCAGTCGCTCCCCTCGGGTTGAGCGACTCGCGCGTGGCGCTCACCCCCCGAGGGCGCCGACGCGTCGCGGCCCCGGCTGTTCCCCCCCCAGCCGGGGCCGCATCCTTTTTTTCCTCGCCTACCCTGGCGCGATGCGGGGTTTTCACCTCCCGACCGCCGTGGTCACCCTCGCCCTGGTCGCCCTGGTCGGCCTGGGCGCATGGCTGGCGGTCACCATTCGCGGGCGCCGCCGGGGCTTCCTCAGCGATTCGGCGCGCGCTACGTACCAGACCCTGCATACCGCGGCCCTGGCCGCCCGCCACCTCGGCGGCGGGCTCGGGGCGAGCGGTGGCGCCCGCGCCGCCCGCCATTTGCGGACGCTGCTGGCCACCCCCGCGCTGGCCCTGGTCGATGCCACCGGCGCGGTGACCTGGGAGGGCGCCGCGCCACATCACGCCGCCCATACCCTGCGGCTGGCCGCCGCCACCTTGACCGCCGGGGAGACCGCGGTCCTCGACCATGGCGAGGTCACCTGCGACGATCCCGGGTGTCCCTTGCGTGCCGCGGTCATCGCGCCGGTGACCACCGAGGGTCGAGTGGTGGGGGCGCTGGCGGCATACGGGCCCAATGTGACGGCCGGATTGGTCCGGGCGGCGACCAAGGTGGCCGGCTGGGTGTCCACCCAGGTCGAGCTCGCCGAACTCGGCCGCGAACGCGCCCGGGCCAGCGAGGCCGAGCTCGCGGCCCTGCGCGCCCAGATCAGCCCGCACTTCATCTACAACTCCCTCGGCGCCATCGCCTCCTTTGTGCGCACCGATCCCGACCGCGCCCGCGACCTGCTGCTGGAGTTCGCGGATTTCACCCGGTATGCCCTGCGCGGCGGCGGCGCCTTCACCACGCTGGCCGACGAGCTGCGCAATGTCGAGCGCTATCTCGCCCTGGAGCAGGCCCGCTACGGCGAGCGGCTGCGGATCAGCCTGCTGATCGCCCCGGAGGTGCTCGCGGTCACAGTTCCCTATCTGGCCATTCAGCCGCTGGTGGAGAACGCGGTCCGCCATGGCGTGGCCAACCTCGAGGGCGTGCATACCGTCGCGATTACCGCCGGCGATCGCGGTTCGGCCGCCGAGATCGTGGTAGAGGACGACGGGGCCGGTGCCGAGCCCGAGCGCATCCAGGGCATCCTCGACGGCACCATCGCCACCGAATCTCACGGCCTGGCCAATGTGGATGCTCGCCTGCGTTCCATCTACGGCGACGACATGGGTCTGGTCGTGGAGACCGCCCCCGGGGCCGGTATGCGCGTCTCCTTCCGCGCGCCGAAGTTCCTCGGCGCCGCCGCGCTGGCCGCCGACCCTAAGCTGACAGTCCCATGAGTAGCGCACCTGCCGGCTTGGTCGCCCTGGTCGTCGACGACGAGGCCCCGGCGCGCTCGGAGCTGGGCTATCTGCTCGAGCGCGATCCCCGGATCGACCGGGTGCTGTCTGCCGCCTCCGGCACCGACGCGCTGCGCGTCCTGGAGGCCGAGCGTGTCGACGTGGTCTTCTCCGATATCTCCATGCCCGGCCTGGACGGTATGGAGTTGGGCCGGGTCCTCGCGCGCTTCGCCAACCGGCCGGCGGTGGTTTTTGTCACCGCCTACGACTCCCATGCCGTCGACGCCTTCGCCATCGACGCGGTCGACTATGTGATGAAGCCGGTGCGCCCCGAGCGCCTGGCCGAGGCGGTTCGGCGCGTGGTCGCCGCAGCGACCCCCGCCAGCCCGGCCAGCGCAGAGGACGAGGAGACCATCGCCGTCGAGCTCGGCGGGGTGACCCGATTTGTCGCGCGCAGCGAGATCCGCCACGTCCAGGCGCACGGGGACTATGCCCGCCTGCATACGGACGCCGAATCGCATCTGGTGCGCATCCCGCTGGCCACGCTGGAGGAGAAATGGGCGTCGGCGGGGTTCGTGCGCATCCACCGCAGCACCCTGGTTTCCATGCGCCATGTCAGCGAGGTCCGGATGGACCACGGCAAGTGCACGGTCCGGGTCGGCGCCATCGACCTGCCGGTCAGTCGACGGCATCTGCGCGATGTGCGCCGGCATCTGCTGCGCCGCGGTGAGTTCTAGACCGGCGATGCAGAGCGACAGCGCCGGGCCGCACCCCGGGTCAGCCTCGGGCCCGACGTCCGGGCCGGCCCCACAACGGGTGCGGGTGAGCGCCTCCCGGCGCTCGGCGGCCCGGCATACCACCCGGCCGGTGGCCGAAGAACTCTCCGACGAGACCGACCTGGGTGAGGTCTATGTCCGCGGACTGATCCGTGCCCAACTGCGCCTGTCCGCGAGCCTGCTGCTGCTGGTCGCCCTCACCCTGGCCGGGGTGCCGCTGCTCTTCCTGCTCATCCCCGAGACCGGAACCGTGCGCCTGGGCCCGGTGCCGCTGCCCTGGGTGCTGCTCGGGGTGGCCGCCTATCCGGCGGCCTGGATCCTGGCCCGTTTTTATGTCCGGGCCAGCGAGCGCTTGGAAGCCGCCTTCGTCGACCTGGTCAACGGCGACTGATGCACCCGGTCAGCCTGGTCGCGATCCTCGGCATCTGCGTCGCCACCCTCGTCGTCGGTGCCCTCGGCTTACGTATGTCGCGGGCCACCTCCGACTTCTATGTCGCCGGCCGCGCCATCACCCCACGACGCAATGCCAGCGCGATCAGCGGCGAATATCTTTCTGCCGCATCCTTTCTCGGGGTCGCCGGGCTGGTCTATGCCGGTGGCGCGAGCGTGCTCTGGTATCCCATCGGCTATACGGTCGGCTATCTCGTGCTGCTGGTGCTGGTGGCCGCCCCGCTGCGACGCTCCGGCGCCTATACGCTGCCCGATTTCGCCGAACTGCGCCTGGAATCGCGCCGACTGCGGCTGGTCTGTTCGCTGCTCACGGTGGCCATCGGCGCGCTCTATCTGATCCCCCAGTACCAGGGCGCCGGGATCGCCCTGCGGGCGGCGACCGGCTGGCCGACCTGGGTCGGCGGGTTGCTGGTGGCGCTGGTGGTGCTCGCGGCGGTGGCGGTGGGCGGGATGCAGTCGATCACCCTGGTCCAGGCCATGCAGTACTGGATCAAGCTGACCGCGATCGCCGTCCCCGCCTTCGTGCTGCTCGCCCTGTGGCCGGGTGAGCACCGGCGCCCGTTGGACCTGAGCGCTTGGGAGATGCCGACACTCACCTCCCCCAGCGCGCTCTATTCCACCTACAGCACCCTGCTCGCGCTTTGCCTGGGGACGATGGGCCTGCCGCATGTGCTGGTGCGCTTCTACACCAACCCCGACGGCCGGGCGGCCCGCCGCACCACGGTCGGGGTCATCGGCCTCATCGGGGTCTTCTACCTTTTCCCACCCCTGTATGCCGTCCTCGGCCGCACCGTTGCGCCCGACCCGGATGGTCGGCGCGCCGACGAGATCGTGCTCGCCCTGCCGCATTTGTTCACCGAGGGCCCGGTGGCGACGGTGCTCACCGCGATCCTCACCGGTGGCGCCTTCGCGGCCTTCCTGTCCACGGCCTCGGGCCTGGTGGTCTCGGTCGCCGGGGTCATCGACCAGGACGTGCTGCGGCCGCTGTTGCGACGGCATACCGGGGAGGACTCCCGGGCCAGCGCGAGCTTTCGGCTGGCCTCCTTGGCCGCCGTGCTCGTCCCGCTGGGCATCTCCCGCCTGGTCGAA
>ERZ501047.78-NODE-78-length-34002-cov-7.362860_pt1 | contig 34002 bp, 37 predicted proteins | sample MGYA00510868_ERZ501047 | MGnify/ENA primary metagenome ERZ501047 (study PRJEB25958, sample SAMN03398593) | human skin metagenome | study: EMG produced TPA metagenomics assembly of the Human Skin Microbiome Metagenome (human skin metagenome) data set. | reverse complement strand
GGGCACGCAGGGGTCGTGGGCACGCAGGGGTCGTGGGCACGCAGGGGTCGTGGGCAGGCAGGGGTCGTGGGCAGGCAGGCCGTGATCCCCACTGCGCCAGTGCCAGCGCCGGTCACCAGACACGCGTCACAACGTCGTCGTCGGTGGCCGGGGCCAGACCCGGGCTCGCACGGCGACCGCGTGAGGGTGACCGTGCCCAGGCACAGGCTCGCGGGGATCTCATCTGTGCGGCCGGGTCGCTCACGGGGCACGAGTCCCCCGGTGGTCACGGCGGCTCTCCGCTGCTCGGCCGGGATAGGTTCACCCGGTGACCAGCGATCCCGAGCCGGTTCCGGCCTGGGGGCGGATCGCGCTCTCCGCGTACGGACCGACAGCGCTCTCCTCCATCGGCTTCGGCGCGGTGACCCCGCTGGTGGCTCTGTCGGCGCGGGACCTGGGCGCGGGGTACGGCCTTGCCGCCTTCATCACGTCACTGCTGGGGCTGGGCCAGCTGCTCGCCGACCTGCCCGCCGGCTGGGTGGCGGAGCGGCTCGGTGAGCGGCGCGCCATCGTCGCGGCCTGCCTCGTCGACGCCGTCGCGCTGCTCTTCGCCTTCCAGAGCCGGTCGCTGCACGGCCTCGGCGCCGCAGTGCTGGTCTGCGGCATGTCCGGCGCGGTGTTCGGGCTCGCCCGGCAGACGTACCTGACCGAGGTGGTGCCGCTGCGCTTCCGCGCCCGGGCCATGTCGACGTTGGGCGGCGTGTTCCGCATCGGCGGCCTGGCCGGGCCCCTGGCGGGGGCGGCGGTGGTGGCGTCGCTGGGTCTACCCGCCGCGTACGCCTTCGCTGCCGTGATGTCGCTGATCGCCGCCGGGGTGACGCTCACCCTGCCCGACCTCCCCGGTGAGAACCGCGGCAGCGCGGACGCCGTCCAGGGACTGCCGACCGTGCTCCGTGCGCATGCCCGCACCTATCTGACCCAGGGCGTCGGCGCCATGCTGATCATGGTCGTCCGATCTGCACGGCAGGCGCTGATCCCGCTGTGGTGCGACGCGAACGGGCTCTCGGCCGCCGCGACCTCGCTGATCTTCGCGCTCTCGATGGCGTTCGACCTGGCCCTGTTCTTCTTCGGCGGCTCGCTCATGGACCGGTTCAGGCGCGTCTGGGTCGCGGCGCCGGCCATGCTCGTGATGGGGCTGGGCCTGGCCCTGCTCCCCCTCACCCACGGCGCGGCCTCCATCACGGCCGTCGCTGCCCTCGTGGGGCTCGGCAACGGGATCTCGTCGGGAGTGGTGATGACGCTGGGTTCCGACGCCTCGCCCGCCGAGTCCCGCACCCGGTTCCTCGCCGGGTGGCGGCTCATGTCCGACACCGGGAGCATGATCGGGCCCCTCTCGATCTCCGTCCTCACGCTTGTCGCCCCGCTCGGGGTCGCTTCGCTGGTGCTCGGGCTCACCGGGTGGGCCGGTGCGGCGTGGCTGCTCCGAGTCCTGCCTCGTCGCGCCGGCCGGTGAGGCCATCATCCGACGGTCGTCGGACGGCTCGATCCGAGCACCCCGGTCATGTCGGGGAGGCGTGCCCAGCGCGTCTGCTCCGGTCACACCCAGCCAGACCAGGCCGCGGCAGCTCTGAGCGCCGACGGGGCTAGGCTGCTCCGCCGTGGACAACCTCGTGTGGGTCGACTGTGAGATGACCGGGCTCGACCTCGTCACCGACGCGTTGGTGGAGGTGGCGGTGCTGGTCACCGACGGTGACCTCAACGTGCTCGGCGACGGGGTCGACATCGTGATCCGGCCGCCGGCGGAGGCGCTCGCCGCGATGGGGGAGTTCGTCACCACGATGCACCAGACCTCCGGGCTGCTGGGGCTGCTCGACGGCGGCGTCACGCTCGAGGAGGCCGAGGCACAGGTGCTGGAGTACGTCCGCACGTACGTGCCGGAGTCGCGCAAGGCCCCGCTGGCCGGCAACACCATCGGCACCGACCGGGCGTTCCTGGCACGTGACATGCCGACGTTCGAGTCGCACGTGCACTACCGCAACGTCGACGTCTCCTCCTTCAAGGAGGTGGCCAAGCGGTGGCTCCCCCGCGTCTACTACGCCACGCCCACGAAGTCGGGCAACCATCGGGCGCTGGCCGACATCCGCGAGTCGATCGAGGAGCTGCGCTACTACCGGGAGGCCATGCTGGTCCCGCCCCCGGGGCCGGACAAGGCCGCGCTGGCGGAGATCGCCGCCCGCCACCAGGGCGCTCTGGGGGGCACCGATCCCGTGGCGGAGCCGCCCGCGGTGTGAACCGGTTGGAAGCAGGCCGACAGATCAGGCTACGATGACCCTCGCACCTGCGGCGCTCCGCGGGGCATGGTGGGTATAGCTCAGCTGGTAGAGCACCTGGTTGTGGTCCAGGGGGTCGCGGGTTCAAGTCCCGTTACTCACCCCAAGAATGCGTACGAGGTCCGGGCAGCCACCCGGACCTCGTGGCATATCAGGCCAGGCTCAGGACTCGAGGTCCGTCGGGGTGCTCGTCTTCTCCCACGCCGCGATCTCAGCCGTGCGTGCCTCCTGCGCCTTGCGGTAGCCGCCCAGGGCGTCGCTGCCGAGCAGCAGGAAAGCCGGTGGCTCGTCGGCCTCCACGGCCGCGATGATGGCCGTGGCCGCCTTCGCCGGGTCGCCAGGCTGTCTGCCGTGCGAGGTGTCCTGGGCCTTGCGCCGCTTGCCGGCCGTCTCGGCATAGTCGTCGATGACCGTGCGCGACTCGGTGAGCGAGCGCCCCGCGAAGTCCGTACGGAACCCGCCCGGCTCGACCACCGTCACCGAGATGCCCAGTGGGGCGAGCTCCCCGCGCAACGATCCTGAGATGCCCTCCAGCGCCGCCTTCGTCGCGGCGTAGTAGCCCGAGCCCGGCGCCGTCAGCTGCACGCCGATCGAGGAGATGTTCACGATCGCGCCCGACCGGCGCTCACGCATCCCGGGCAGCACCGCCTTGATCATCGACACCGGGCCGAACACGTTGGTCTCGAAGAGCCGCCGTACGTCGTCGTCGTCGCCCTCCTCGACGGCGGCGCGGTAGCCGTACCCCGCGTTGTTGACCAGCACGTCCACCCCGCCGAACCGCGCCTCCACGGCTCGTACCGCCTCCCGCACCTGGGCGGGGTCGGTGACGTCCAGGGCGACGGGCAAGACCCTGTCGTTCCCCTCGGCGAGATCGGCGACCGCGCTGACGTCGCGCGCCGTCACGGCCACCTGGTGACCGGCCGCGATCACCGCCTCGCCGAGAGCGCGGCCGAGACCGGTGGAGCATCCGGTGATGAGCCAGGTCGTCATGAGGGTTCCTCCGGGTCGGGGTCGGGGCCAGCCAAGCATGCGTGACCGCAGTCAGGCGAGGCATCGGGAACAATGTGCCCCATGCCAGTCGACATCACCCGCGCCCGCCCGCGCCCCGGGATCCCGCTGCCGGTCAGGGCACGGCTCATGGCTGCCCTCGCGGCCGGGAGCGCCGCGGGCCTGGCGTCACGCCTGTCCGGCCGCGGCTCGGGCGCCTCGATCCGCGGCAAGCTGCTGCTCCGCCTGGCCCCAGACGCGCTCGGCCAGCTGTTGCCCGGGCGCACCATCGCGAGCGTGTCCGGCACCAACGGCAAGACCACCACCACCCACCTGCTCACCGCCGCCGTGAAGGCGGGGCTGGCCGACCCAGGCCGCGTCGTCACCAATGCCGACGGCGCGAACCTGCACCACGGCATCGCCTCCGCCCTGGCGATGGCCCCCAAGGCCGATGTGGCGATCCTCGAGACCGACGAGCGGGTGGTCCCCGACGTCGTGCGCCTCGGCAAGCCCGCCGTGCTGGTGCTGCTCAACTTCTCGCGCGACCAGATGGACCGTCATCACGAGATCAAGGCGCTCGGGCGCGGCTGGCGCAAGGCGCTGGAGGCTGCCGGTGAGCAGGGACCGCTGGTGGTCGCGAACGCCGACGACCCGCTCGTGGTCTGGGCCGCGCAGGCGGCCCGTGAGGTGATCTGGGTGGACACCGCGACCACCTGGACGCAGGACGCGACGCTCTGCCCCGGGTGCGGCGCCGTTCTCGACCGGAGCGCGGACGACGAGGGCCGCGGCCGCTGGTCCTGCCCCACCGGCGACCTGGTCCAGCCGGACGCCCACTACGCCGTCGACGGCCGCGGTGTGATCGACGCGGCAGGCAACCGCTGGGAGCTGGAGCTCCAGGTGCCCGGGGCCTTCAACATCTCCAACGCCGCGTGCGCCCTGGCCGCCGCGGTCGAGCTGGGCATCGACCCGGAGACGGCCGTGAAGGGGATGCGTACGGTCACCTCCCCCGCGGGCCGCTACGCGACCACCCAGTTCGGGACCACCACCGCGCGGCTGCTGCTGGCCAAGAACCCCGCGGGCTGGGCCGAGTCGTTGCCGCTGGCCACCAGCGAGACGGTGGTGCTGGCGATCGACTCCGCGGCCGCCGACGGGCGCGACGTCAGCTGGCTGTGGGACGTCGAGTACGAGCAGCTCGCCGGCCGCCACGTGGTCGCCACGGGGCCCCGCGCGCAGGACCTCTCCGTGCGCCTCCTGTACGCCGACGTGGACCATGTCGTCGTCCCCGACCTGGCCCAGGCCATGGCCAACCACCCCGAACCGGTGGACGTGATCGCCACATACACACCGTTCCAGCGCCTGCGCAAGCTCGGAGGTCTCGCATGAGCGTCAGGATCGTCCTCGTCTACCAGTCGCTGCTCGGCATCTACGGCGACCGCGGCAACGCGGCCGTGCTGCGCCAGCGCCTCGCCTGGCGAGGCATCGACGCCGAGCTGGTCGTCGTCGAGCCGGGCGACCCGCTGCCTTCCGACGGCCAGGTGTACCTCCTCGGCGGCGGAGAGGACCAGGCCCAGGTGTCGGCCGTCGCCGCACTCAAGAAGGACGGCAACCTGTTCCGGGCGCTCGACGCCGGCGCGTCCCTGCTCGCGGTGTGCGCCGGCTACCAGATCTGCGGCCAGACCTTCACGATCGGCGACAACGAGGACGTCGTCGAGGGCCTGGGGCTGCTGGACGTGGAGACCCGCCGCGGCCCCGAGCGCGCCGTCGGCGAGATCCTCACCCGTTGGACCAAGCCGGACGGAACCGAGACGCTGCTCACCGGTTTCGAGAACCACGGGGGCTTCACCCGCCTGCTGCCGGGGGCCACGCCGCTGGCCAGCGTGGAGCGGGGGGTGGGCAACGGCTACGACGGCACCGAGGGAGCGCAGGCGGGCAAGATCATCGGCACCTATCCCCACGGCCCCGTCCTGGCGCGCAACCCCGAGCTGGCCGACCACGTGCTGGAGCTCGGCCTCGACCGTGCGTTGGACCCGCTCCCCCTGCCGGCTGTCGACGTGCTGCGTACGCAACGGATCACTGCCGCGCGCCGCTGACCCCCCGCGCGCGACCGGCACCCCGACGACGAGGTCCGTCCCAGGCCCCGGCAGCTGTCCGCCCTGGCCTACGAGCCGGCCGCCGGAACGGATTGGCGAGGCACGGCCTGGGTGCGGTAGTCTTCTTCCTCGGCACGCACCACTAGCTCAACTGGCAGAGCAGCTGACTCTTAATCAGCGGGTTCAGGGTTCAAGTCCCTGGTGGTGTACCAGAGAGGGCCCCGCTCCGGCGGGGCCCTTTGGCATGTCTGACCCCGGGCGGCCAGGTCTGGCCGTGCGCGCGGCCGACGGCCGCCCGATCCCGTGGTCCCGGCGATCTCACGATCTCGTCCATCGCTGCCGTGACGGCGGTCGAGGCCAGGAGATCCTCGTACGCCGCAGAGCCGCAGAGCCGCCGCCGGGCATGCAGCGCCGAGCGCCGCAAGGATTCCTCCCGCGGGTGACGGCCTGGAAGGGTGGGGTGACAGCCCTGCCCAGCCCTTCCCCGCCGGGGGGAGAAATCACCTGTTGGCCACGCGGGAAAGACAGTCGCTGGTGTGGGACAAAAGCGCTCGGCTTTGACATTTCGGAGATATGCTCGGATTTGCCCCACGATGCAGATCGGGCGAGCCTTTTTGTGTCGGATCTCTCGACCGACGCCGACCCGGCAGATCATCCTCGCGGGACCCACCGGTGTTGAGAACCAATGTGTTGAGGAGACCTTGTGGCCACCCGAGATCGCCCCACCAAGACCATCGACGACGACAGCACTGGCTCGTCGCGCGTGGACGTCGTCACCGCCCGTGGCGACAGCTCCACCCAGGAAGCACTGATCGGCACCGACGACTCCAGGCGCACGGCCAACGTGTCCTGGGGTTTGGTGTTCGCCGGAATCACCGCGTTCCTGGCGCTCGTCGTGACCCTCTCCATGGCCAGCGCGGCCATGGGCCTCGACGGCGCCAGCGGGACCGCGACCGGCATCTTCTCGGTGATCGCGCTCACGGCCGCCCTCGCCGTGGCCGGGTACGTCGCCGGCGCGCTGGCCGTCCGCGGCGGCCTGCTCCACGGCTTCCTCACCTGAGCCGGGTCGATCCTGGCCCTCGTGCTGGTCGCCGGCTGGCTCGGCTGTTCGGTCCTCGGGGCTGCCAGCAACCTCTCCGGTTCCGTCGCCGACCGGGTGACCGTGACCCAGCAGCAGGTGCACGACGCGACGAATGCAGCGGCGCTCTTTCGTCGTGTACGTGCGTCGCCATGTGTCCCTCTTCAAGGATCAAGGACGCGAGACCGTTGCCCGGTTCCGTACGGCCGATCAGCCCGCGCGGGCGCGGCCGAACTCTCCCCGCTCGCGATACAGCTCGACGGACTCCCTGAGCGCGGCCAGGAAGTACGGCGGGAACTCCAGACCTTGCGACTGCGCCCAGAGCACCTGCGCCTCGAACCGGCCGATCTCCTTGGCGTACTTCTCGAGGTCGTCGTCGAAGCCCAGCTGGTGGATCACCTCGCCCATCTGCTCCCGGCGTTGCGGCATCCCCAGGGTGCCCGCGAGCTCGAAGGATGCGCGGCGCAGCAGCCGGGCGACGTGCAGCTGCCAGGGCCGCAGCTCCGCGTCCTGGATCATCTTCTGCGCCGACATCTTGTAGAACGCGAAGTGCCCCGGCTCCTGCACCTTGATGGGGTGGATGATCGTCGAGGAGATCGCCCGCTCCCCCATCTCGTCCAGACCTTTGATGATCGACGAGTACGCGAGCACCGCCTGCCGCTCGGTGGAGGCGCCCGTCAGGTAGTAGAGCAGCCGGGCGATGTCCTGCACCGGCTTGAGGGGAGCCAGCGCCCCCAGCAGCTTCATGCTGAAGGCCACCTCGAGGTGCGGCTGGGCGGGGGCCAGGCCGAGATCCTGCTGGAGCTGGTCCAGCACGTGGCCGTGAGCGAGCTCCTGGTCGCTCCAGACATCGGCGTAGAAGAACCGGTCGACCTCGCTGGGCTCGGGGAGGATCAGGAGCAGCTCCAAGACGTTGAGCTCCACCTCGAGCTCGACGCGGGCGAGGTAGTCGATGGTGCTGGCGAACCGCGTACGGACGGCCTGGGGGTCGAGGATCGTGCGGTCGACGCTCTCGATCCGGATCGGCGGGTGGTCGTGCTGCAGGCGGGAGACGTGATCGTGAAGGGTCTTGTCGGTGATCAGGGCGCTCCCGCGCGTGAGGCGGCTGGTCACCCCTTGAGGCTAGGGCGAACGCCGACGAGGTGACAAGCCGAGGGCTGCCCTGTAAAAGCCGAGGGCCCGGCCGTGCGGCCGGGCCCTCGTCGCGTGTGGCCCACGCTGCCGCTGCTACTTCACGCCACCCGCGGTGAGGCCGGCCACGATCCGGCGCTGGAACAGCAGCACCATGACCAGCAGCGGGATCGTCGTCAGGACGCCCGCAGCCATGATCGTGCCGTACGGGGTGTTGAAGCCGAGGCTTCCGGTGAACTGGCTGAGCGCCACTGTCGCCGTCTTCATGTCCTTGTCCTGCCCGAAGGTCAGGGCGATCATGTACTCGTTCCACACCGCGATGAAGGTGAGGATCGCCGTGGTGAAGACGCCAGGGGCCGCCAGCGGCAGGATGACCCGCCGGAACGCCTGGCCGGGCGTGCACCCGTCCACCATCGCCGCCTGCTCCAGCTCGACCGGCAGCTGCCGGAAGAACGCCGTGAGGTTCCACACGCACAGCGGCAGGCCGAACGACAGCGACGGGATGATGAGCGCCTGGTAGGTGTTCATCCAGTTCCACGGGAACCAGGCGTAGTTGCCGGTGAACATCTTGAACAGGGGCACCAGCAGCGTGATCCCAGGGAACATCGAGCAGCCGATGATGATGGCCAGCACGAGCCCCTTGAGCCTGAACCGGAGGCGGGCCAGCGCGTACGCCCCGATGATCCCGAACACCAGCGTCAGGATCGTGGTGACGACCGAGACGATCACCGAGTTCAGGATCGCCCGACCGAAGTTGTTCACTGGGTCGAAGACCGCGACGAAGTTCTCCGTGGATGCCGGGTTCGGCCAGAACGCGGTGCTCTGACCGTCGGTGGGCAACCGGAAGGACGAGATCACCATCCAGTAGAACGGGATCACGCAGTAGAGCACGATCAGCGCCATGCCGATGATCGAGGCCACCAGCCCGAGGTAGTAGCGCCCGTCGCGTCGCGGCTTGTTGAGGCTGGCCAGCTCTTCAGAGGTGACACCACCGCGGTTGACGACCTGGGAGACGTCGCGGTGAGCACCGGTCGCGTTCTCGTCGACGTCCTGGATCGCTGCCGGGGGAAGGGAGACGTTGCTTCCTGACGTGTTGCTCATGCTGCCGCGCTCCCGCTCGCCACCGTGGTGCGGGCCTTCGAGGCCTGCATCTGCTTCTTGTGCAGGGCTCGCTGCCGCTTGCGCTGCTCGTTGACCGCCTTCAGCTCGTCGTCACCGATGACGTCGGCGCCCAGCAACCGCACGAACAGGAAGGCGACGAGCACGATGTAGAGGAACAAGATGATCGAGTACGCGGCCGCCTGGCCGTACCGGGTCTGGGTCGCCTCGACGTAGGCGAACATCGACAGCGTCTCCACCGAGTACTTGCCGGCGCCGATCATGCCGTAGGGCAGGTCGAACATGCGCAGCGTGTCGAGCGTGCGGAAGAGCACGGCGACGACGAGCGCAGGCTTGACCATCGGCAGGGTGATCCGGGTGAACTGCTGCCACGCGCTGGCGCCGTCGACCTTCGCGGCCTCGTACACCTCGGCGGGGATGGTCTGCAGGCCCGCGAGCGTGAGGAGCCCGATGAACGGGGCGGTCTTCCAGACGTCGGCGACGATGATCGCCATCTGGCTGTAGCGGTTGTCAGCGAGCCAGAGGATGGGGCTCTCGGTGAGACCGAGCACCTTGTTGGCGACGCCCTGGGTGTTGAAGATCAGGCGCCACATCATGGCCGACACGATCGTGGGGATGGCCCAGGGGATGAGGATGGAGGCTCGCACGATGCCCCGGCCGCGGAATGCCTTGGCCATGATGAGCGCCATGGCGACGCCGAGGACGGTCTCCAGCAGCACGCAGACGACGGTGAACAGCGTGGTGTTGAGGAAGGCATTGATGAGCCGGTCCATCGAGCCCCACACGCCGACGACGGTCTGCGGGTGGTTGAAGATGTCGGTGAAGTTCTGCAGGCCGACGAACTCCGTGCCCTGCTTGATCATGCCGGTGTTGGGATCGACACCGCCCGCCCCGCTCCGGAAGAACGACTCGTAGACGGACAGGGCGATCGGGATTCCCGCCACCACGAGGATCACGATCATCGTCGGCGCGAGCAGCAGTGCAGCCAGCGTCCCCTGACCATCGGAGAAGGCGTTCTTCTTCCGGTTGGCAGGGGGGGCTGCCTCTGGGGTCGTTGTTGTCATGGGCACCTCCTTGGGCCTCTGAGAAAACGAGCTGGCGCGGCTCCGGTGAGCCGGAACCGCGCCAGCACGCGTGGAACTGGTGCCTGTGCAGGCCTACTTGACGATGCTCTCGAGCTTCGACTGCAGCTCGTCCATGGCCGCCTTGGGCGCCTTCTGGCCGTTCAGCGCCGCGTAGGAGGCGTCCTGGATGGCCTGCGTGGCGTCACCGTACCTGACCGCCTTCGGGCGCGGCTTGGCCGCGGAGATCGACTGCTTCAGGGTGGGCAGGTAGGCCAGCTTCCCTGTCAGCTCCGGATCGGTGTACAGCGCCTCCCATGTCGGGGCCTGCGACGTGGCGATCGTGTTGAGCTTCTGGTTCTCCGGGCTGTTGTACCACTTGATGAACTCGAGCGCGGTGCCCTTGTTCTTGGCGTACTTCGAGATGCCCATGTTGTGGCCACCCAGCGTGGAGACACCCGGGCCCGACTGACCGGGCAGCGGGGCGACGGCGAACTTGCCGGCGATCGCCGAGGAGCCGTCGGTCTTGTTGGCCAGGGAGTAGATGTAGGGCCAGTTGCGGTGGAAGATGAGCTTGCCGCTCTGGAACGCCTGGCGGGACTCCTCCTCCTTCCACGTCAGCGCCGCCTTCGGGATGGTGCCGTCACCGAGCGCGTTCACGGCCCACTGCACACCGGCGACCGACTTCTCGGAGTTCACCGTCGGCTTGCCGTCGGCGCTCAGGAACTCGCCGCCGGAGGAGTTGATCATCTCGGCGATGTTGCAGGTGAGGCCCTCGTACTTCTGCATCTGGCCCGCGAAGCAGTCGATGCCGGGGACGCTCGCCTTGATCTTGGTGCAGGCCTGCTTCATCTCGTCGAAGGTCTTGGGCGGCTGCAGCCCGGCGGCGTCGAGGAGGTCCTTGCGGTAGTAGAGCATCGCGCCGTCGGAGGTGGCCGGGAAGGCGTACAGCTTGTTGAAGTAGGTGCCCGAGTCGACCGACGGCTTGAGGTAGCCGGTGGTCGGCAGCTTGTCGGTGGGCAGCTCCTCGAGGTAGCCGTTGGCGGCGAACTCCGCCGTCCACACCACGTCGACCGAGAGCACGGTGTAGCCGGAGGAGCCCTTGCCGTTGGCGTTGTTGATCATCATCTGGCGCTGCTCGTCGGCGTTGTCCGAGAGCTCCTGCAGGCGGACCTGCTCGTTGGGGTGGGAGGCGTTCCAGCGGTCCAGGATCTTCTGGACGTTGCCGGAGGTGTCCTTGCCCTGGACGTAGGTGATCGGGCCCTTCTCGTTCCAGTCGGTGCCGCTGCCGCCGCTGCCGGTCCCGCCCGGGGTCGTGGACGACGAGCCGCAGGCCGTCGACGCCATGACTGTCGCGAGCGCGACGCCGGAGAGCGCGATGCGGCTCAGAGAGCGTGTGGTTGCCATCTGCAGAAGACCTCACTTCGATGTAAGAGCTGCTCGGGGGCCCGAGACTTGTCACCCGAATGTAGCGTCAGCGGCCCATCCCTGGGCGCAACGCGGCACACGGACTGTTGTGGCTGCAACGTCGTTTGAACGAGCCAACCGACGCACGGCACAGTAGCGGAACCCCTACCAGGGCGCCACCCCTAGTGGTGGGGCTCGGCCGCAGCGGTCAGGAGCTCTTGCCGCGGTTGGTCAGCGACCGGATGACGAGCACGAAGGTCACCAGCCCGACCACGGCCCCCGCCGCGATCGCCAGCCGGTCGACCCGCCACCCGTACTCGTCCTTGACCTGCGACTTGGCCTGCTGGAACTGATCCTTGGCGAAGTCCTGGGCATCGACCACGGTGCGGTTCACGACCGCTTTCGGGTGCACCTCGGCGACCAGCCCGGCAAGGTTGTCGCTGATGCGATTCGCCGCAGCATCGATCTCGCGACGGATCTCGTCCTTGCTGCGGGTGTCTGGCTGGTCCTGCTTCTCCGTCGCCACGAAGACCTCCACGATCTCGAAGGGGTGCCCGCGCGGCGTGCGGGCAGGCCCCACTATGCCAGGGAAGACCGGCGCCGCACGCTCCCCGCCCCTCTGTCGAACCAGACGGCTAGGGTGCGGTGCATGACTCAGCTCACGGTCGGCGATGTCGCCCCCGACTTCTCTCTCCCTGATGCGGACGGCTCCACCCGCTCGCTCCGCGACTACGCCGGCGGCCGCGTCATCGTGTACTTCTACCCGGCAGCGCTGACCCCTGGGTGCACGACCCAGGCCATCGACTTCACCGCCAACCTGCGCGACTTCGCCCAGGCCGGGTTCGCGGTCGTGGGCATCTCGCCCGACCCGGTGGAACGACTCAGCGAGTTCCGCGACAAGGAGCAGGTGCGGTTCCCCCTGCTCTCGGACCCCGACCTCACCGTGCTGAAGGCCTACGGCGCGTACGGCGCCAAGATGCTCTACGGCAAGGAGGTCCAGAGCGTGCTGCGCTCCACCTTCGTGGTCGATGTCGGCGACGACGGCATCGGCACCGTGGTGCTGGCTCAGTACAACGTGCGCAGTGCCGGGCACGTCGAAAAGCTGAAGCGCGACCTGCACCTCGACGCCTAGACTCGGCCCCGCGCCGGGGTGGTGGAACTGGTAGACACGCAGGATTTAGGTTCCTGTGCCGCAAGGTGTGAGGGTTCGAGCCCCTTCCCCGGCACCCGTCAGTCGCTGGGCTCGTCGTCGGCCACGACCACCGGTGTCAGCCTCAGGTGCGGGTCGTCGACCGCGTACGTCCTGACGGGCCCGGGCCGCTCCGAGGCCGCCGTCTCGAACCGCACCGTGACCTTGCCGAGCCCGCTCCCCCAGACCCAGCCGGGACCCATCTCGTCGTGGGTGACGTCCTCGCCTGGGCGGTAGGCGGGGGCGCGGTCACGCACCGTGGCGACCGATGTGACCTCCACCACCGCCGCGTCGGTGCTCTCGGCGCCGACCTCGAACAGGGCCTCCTGCGCCGCTGTCGTGAACCCCGAGACGCCCACCCCGATCAGGCGTACGCCCTCGGCGACCACGCCTCGAGCTCCCCGGAGCAGGGAGCGTGCGGCGTCGGCGATCACGGCCTCGGAGTCGACCGCGCCCAGCAGCGTGCGGGACCGGGTGTGGCCGGTGAAGTCCCCCTGCTTGATCTTCACGGTCACCGTGCGGGCGAACAGGCCGTGCCGACGCAGCCGCTCCGCCACCTGCGCGGCGTCGGCGGTCACCTTCGCCTCCAGCAGGGCGAGGTCTGCCACATCGGTCTCGAAGGTGTTCTCCACCGAGATCGACTTCGAGGCCCGTTCTGAGCTGACAGGACGGTCGTCCTCACCCATCGCGAGGCGGACCAGGTCGCCGGCCCAGGCCTGCCCGATCTCGCGGCGCAGCTCGGTCGGTGACGCTGTGCGGACGTCAGCCACGGTGCGGATGCCGAGGCGGTCCAGCTTCTCCCGGGTGACGGGCCCCACCCCGGGGATCGCGCCGACCAGCAGCGGGGCGATGACCTCGGCCTCGGTGCCCGGGACCACCAGATGAAGGCCGTCAGGCTTGGCCATCTCGCTGGCCAGCTTGGCCATGAACTTCGAGCTCCCCAGGCCCACGGAGGCGGTCAGTCCCCCGGTGGCCTCGCGGACCCGCGCCCGGAGGTCCTCCCCCACCGCCACCAGGGTGTCTGGGTCGAAGCTCTCGATGCTCCCGGCCTCCAGGTCGACGAAAGCCTCGTCGAGCGACAGCGGCTCGATGACCGGCGACAGCTCGCGCAGCAGGCCCATGACGACGCGGGACGCCACCCGGTAGGCACCGAACCGGCCAGACAGGAAGGCCGCTTTCGGGCACAGCCTGCGCGCCTCGTGCATCGGCATCGCCGAGTGCACCCCGAACGGCCTGGCCTCGTACGAGGCGGTGGAGACCACGCCCCGGGGGCCGAGCCCACCCACGATGACTGGCCGCCCACGGAGAGACGGTTTGTCTCGCTGCTCGACCGAGGCGAAGAACGCGTCCAGATCGAGATGCAGGATGCTCGCCCTCAGCCGCACGGCACCCTCAGCGTCACCGCAGGTCGTCAGGTCGGAAGAGGGCGGACGCCTGCTGCTCCGAGGGGTGGGGCTGCCGACCCGGCGCGTACGGCTGCTCGCCCGGCACGTAGGGAGGCACCTGAGGCATGGCTCCCGGCCGAGACCCGCCCGCAGACACCGCCCTGGCGACGACGACGGTGACGACGACGGCGACGAGGGCGCCCAGGACGATCAACAGGAGCAGGGCCGAGGAGAACATCGAGTGATCCTAGGCCGTCTCGGGGCCCGCAGCCCGCTGGTACTCGACGAAGTCGAAGTCCTCACGCCGTGTGCGCGCCGTCTCCCGCCACTGCGCCGGGTCGATCTCGGGGAAGAGCACGTCGCCGGCGTACGCGTCGTGGAGCTCGGTCGCGTCGAGGTGGGTGAGGTGAGGCCAGAACAGCCTGTACACCTCGCCTCCGCCGGCGATCCACCAGCGGCGCTCCGGATGCCTCTCCAGGAACCCGAGCGTTTCGTCCACCGAGTGCACCACCTCGACGCCCTGGCTCTCGTACGCGGGGTCGCGGGTCAGCACCACCGTCACCCGTCCCGGCAGCGGGCGCCCGATGGACTCGTGGCTCCGCCGGCCCATCACCAGGACACCGCCCATGGTGACCTTCTTGAAGCGGGCCAGGTCCTCGGGCAGCCGCCACGGGATGTCGTTGTCGCGGCCGATCACCCGGTTGCGGGCGAACGCCGCGATGGCGGTCAGCGTGCGCGTCTGGTCAGTCATGACTCCCTCAGACCGCGATCGGGGCCTTGATGCCCGGGTGCGGGTCGTACCCCTCCACCCGGATGTCGTCGAGCGTGAAGCCGTCGATGTCGATCACCTCCGGGTTCAGCCACAGCGTCGGCAACGGGCGCGGCTCGCGGCCCAGCTGCTTGCGGGCCTGGTCGAGGTGGTTGAGGTAGAGGTGGGTGTCGCCGAGGGTGTGCACGAAGTCGCCCACCTCCAGGCCCGTCACCTGGGCGACCATGTGGGTCAGCAGCGCGTACGAGGCGATGTTGAACGGCACCCCCAGGAACACGTCCGCCGACCGCTGGTACATCTGGCAACTCAGCCTGCCGTCGGCGACGTAGAACTGGAAGAACGCGTGGCACGGCGGGAGCGCCATCTGGTCGATCTCGCCCACGTTCCAGGCGCTCACGATGTGGCGCCGTGACGACGGGTTGCCGCGGATCTGATCGACGACCTGCCGGATCTGGTCGACATGCCGTCCGTCGGCCGTGGGCCAGGAACGCCACTGCGACCCGTACACCGGCCCCAGCTCCCCGGACTCGTCGGCCCACTCGTCCCAGATCGTGATGCCGTGCTCCTGCAGCCAGCGCACGTTGGTGTCGCCGCGCAGGAACCACAGCAGCTCGCCGAACACCGACCGGGTGTGGATCTTCTTGGTGGTGACCAGCGGGAACCCCTGCGTGAGGTCGAACCGCATCTGGTGACCGAACACCGACAGCGTGCCGGTGCCGGTGCGGTCCTCCTTGCGGACGCCCTCGGTGAGCACCCGGTCCAGCAGGTCCAGGTATTGCTTCATCTCCCCGCCTCCAGGTCGGCCAGCAGCGGCAGGATCGCCCGCACGGCCTGCCCGCGGTGGCTGATCGCGTCCTTCTCCTCAGGGCTGAGCTCCCCGTTGGTGAGTGTCTGGCCGTCGGTCACGAACGCCGGGTCGTACCCGAACCCGTTCTTGCCGCGCCCCTTCTCGACCACCACGCCCTCCATGGTGCGGCGCAGCACGTGCTCGCGGCCACCGGCGTCCACGTACGCCACCGCGCACACGAACCGGCCCCGCCGGCGCTCCGGCTCCACGTCGCTGATCTGGCGCAGCAGCAGGTCGAGGTTGTCCTTGTCGGACGCCTTCGGCCCGGCCCACCGTGCCGAGCGGACACCCGGCATCCCGTTCAGCACGTCCACCTCGATGCCCGAGTCGTCGGCGAGGGTCGGCAGACCCGTCACCCGGTGACCGGCACGGGCCTTGATCAGCGCGTTCTCCTCGAACGTGGCCCCGGTCTCGGCGGGCTCGTCGTAGCGCTCCACGTCCTTGAGGCCGACCACCTCCAGCGACAGCCCGGCTCCCGCGACGAGACGGCGCAGCTCGACGACCTTCTTCGCGTTGCCGGAGGCCAGCAGCAGCCGCGTCATGCGCCCAGCGCCTCGGTCTGCAGCCGCGTCAGCTCGGCGCAGCCGGCCAGGCCCAGGTCGAGCAGCCGGTCGAGCGTGGCGCGGTCGAAGGGCTCACCCTCGGCCGTGCCCTGCACCTCGATCAGGCGGCCGTCGCCGGTGGCCACGACGTTGAGGTCGACCTCAGCCGTGGAGTCCTCCGTGTACGCCAGGTCGAGGAGCTCCACCCCCTCGACGACGCCCACGCTGACCGCCGCCACCGAGCCTCGCAGCGGCTCGCCGGCGAGCAGCTTGCGCTCCCGCAGCCAGCTCACGGCGTCGGCCAGCGCCACGTACGCCCCCGTGATCGCCGCCGTCCGGGTGCCACCGTCGGCCTGCAGCACGTCGCAGTCGAGCTGGATCGTGTTCTCCCCCAGCGCCTGGTAGTCGATCACGCCGCGCAGCGAGCGCCCGATGAGCCGCGAGATCTCGTGCGTGCGGCCGCCGATGCGCCCCTTCACCGACTCCCGGTCGGAGCGGTCGTGGGTGGCACGCGGCAGCATCGCGTACTCGGCGGTCACCCAGCCCAGGGACGAGCCCTTGCGCCACCGCGGCACGCCCTCGCTCACGCTCGCGGCCACCAGCACGCGCGTCTTGCCGTACGCGACCAGCACCGACCCCTCGGCGTGGTCCAGCCAGCCGCGTGTGATCCGTACATCCCTCAGCTGGTCGGCTGCCCGGCCATCGACTCTGCTCATGCTCAGACCCTATCGGGGCGCACTGACAACCCCTGGGCCGCGCCGGTCAGACGAACGCCTCTCCCAGGTCGTCGGTCCCGAGCGCGGGCAGCGGCTCCGCGTCGGCGACGAAGTCACCCATCAGTCGGCGCCCGATGCCGCTGAACCGCTCCGGGTTGCCGGTGGTGAGGAAGCGGTGGAACCCCTCCCGCGGCACCGGCTGCAGCAGGCCACGCTGCGTGAGCATCCGGTACGTCGAGGTGGCGCACTCCTCCGCCGAGCTGACGAGGTTCACCTGGTCACCCAGCACGTAGGAGATGACACCCGTCAGCAGCGGGTAGTGCGTGCAGCCGAGGATCAGCGTGTCGCACCCCGCCTCCTTGGTGGGTGCCAGGTACTCCCGCGCCACCTCCGTCAGCTCCGCACCGCTGGTGACGCCCGCCTCCACGAAGTCGACGAAGCGGGGGCAGGCCGCGGTGGTCAGCTCGATCTGCGGGGCCACGGCGAACGCGTCGTCGTACGACCTGGAGGTCGCGGTGGCGACCGTGCAGATCACGCCCACCTTGCCGTTCCGCGTCGTCGCCACGGCGCGGCGCGCGGCCGGCAGGATCACCTCGGTCACCGGGATCGGGTAGCGCTCCCGCGCGTCGCGCAGCACCGCCGAGGAGGCGCTGTTGCACGCGATCACCAGCGCCTTCACGCCCAGCTCGACGAGGTGGTCCAGGCACTGCAGCGCATACGCCCGCACCTCGGCCATGCGCCGCGGCCCGTACGGGGCCCGCGCGGTGTCGCCGAGGTAGACGATGTCCTCCCCGGGCAGCTGGTCGACGATGGCGCGCGCCACCGTGAGCCCGCCGAACCCGGAGTCGAAGATGCCGATGGGGGCCTCGCGTCCGGGTGTGCTGGTCACCCGGCGGAGTCTACGCACCATGCGCAGGCCGCCCCCTGCACCGGTTGCCGTGCCAGGATCAGCGCATGGACGCGAGCACGGTCAGGCAAGCATTCGACGAGGCGGCCCAGCTGTTCCTCGACACCGTCGCCGAGGTGACCCCGGAGGGGCTGGACGCCCCGGGGCTCGGAGTGTGGACCGTCCGTGACCTGATCGGGCACACGGCCCGCTCCTTCGTGACCATCGAGACGTACGTGCCGCAGGGCGCCGACGCCGTCGACGTGCCGTCGGCCGCGCACTACTACGCAGCCGTCGAGGCCACCGCCAACGATGCCGCCTCGGTCGCCCAGCGCGGCCGCGACGCCGGGCAGGCGCTGGGCCCCGACCCCGTACGCGGGGTGCAGGAGCTCGCCGAGCGGGTGCTGGCGCTCGTGCACGAGACGCCCGACGACGCCCTCACCGCCACGGCCGGCGGCGGGATGCGGTTCATCGACTACCTGGGCACCCGCGTGCTCGAGCTCGGCGTGCACACGCTGGACCTGGCCCGGGTGGTCGCCGACGAGGTGGTGCTGCCGCCCGCCGTCGCGGCCGTGGTCCTCCACCTCCTGGCCGACCTCGCCAACACCCCGGAGCGAAGCGGCCCTGTGATCCTCGCGCTCACCGGCCGGGCGCCGCTGCCCGCCGGGTTCTCCCTGGTGTGACGCGGCACACTGGCACCCGAGAAGGAGGTGGCGCATGATCCCCACCAACCCGGTGCCGTCCAAGATGATGCAGTGGTCGATGGAGTTCTGGCGGCGCGTGCTGCTCGGCCTGGAGAAGGTGAACGAGGACGTCACCGAGATCGTCACCCCCGACGCCGATGCGACCGCCCGGCACCGCAAGGACGAGCCGCCCCGCATCTGGTGACGCCCGGCCGCACCACGGCGTCTGCCGAGCTGACTGCGTTACGGTCGCGGGGTGACGAGATTCCGACGGCTGGACCTCGACGACCCCGACGACGTACGTCGCTGGGCGCTGCTGACCACCCGCACGCTGCAGCTCGGGCGCCCGTCTGAGGAATCGATCGCGTTCCGTCGCGACTCCCTGGACTCGCGGGTGACCGTGGCCTAGGACCTTGTCGACATGGTGGCGGCCTTCCGCAGCTTCGACACCGAGCTGTCGGTGCCGGGCGGCACTCTCGTGCGGGCGAACGCGATCAGCAGTGTCGCCGTCCAGCCCACCCACAAGCGCCGTGGTTTGCTGACGCAGTCGACCCCCGGGCCGTACGCACCGGGCCCCTCTCCGACGGGATGTGGGCGCGGATCCACGACGTGCCGGCCGCGCTCAGCGCCCGGCGCTACCCGGTCGACCAGACCGTCGTGATCGAGGTCCGCGACCCCCTGGAGCACTGCTCCGGGCGATGGCGGCTCGAGGTGACCGGCGGTGAGGCCGGCTGCGAGGCGACCGGTGACGAGCCCGACCTCTCCCTGGACGTGGACGCCCTCTCCGGCCTGTGGCTCGGCGGTGGTGACGGTGTGCCGGGCGTCGAGGATCTCTGCCGGGCCGGGCGGTCCCAGGCCGCGGATCCCGCTGCTGCCGGCCGGGTCGCTGCCCCACCCCGCCTCACCGATCGGACGAGCCCTCGCAGGCCAACTAGGGTGGCGTCATGAGCGAGACGTGGCAGACCCTGCCCGGGCTGCCGGAGCCCGGGTTCAGCGCGGACCCGCGCAGGCAACCGCGCGTACGCGCCTCGGACGCGGACCGCCAGCACGCTCAGCACCTGCTGCGGACAGCGCGCGCCGAGGGCCGGCTCACCGAGGCCGAGCTCGACGAGCGCGTCGGCGAGGCCGACCAGGCACGGACGCTCGGCGACCTGAACGACCTGCTCGACGACGTGGTGGTGGTCTTCCCCGCCGGGCCGAGGTCGCCGCGGCTGCCGGTGCCGGCGGTGCCGAAGGACCTCCCCGTACGTGCCGCAGCCGCCGGGCGCAAGGGTCTCGACGTGGCGATCCGCATCGTGATGGCGCTGTGGATCACCCTGGCGGCGTTCTTCAACCTGATCTGGCTGGTCACCGGGGCGGGCTACTGGTGGCCGGGCTGGCCGATGATGGGCACCGCCATCCCGGTGGCCGTGCTGCTGGCGATCCGCACCGCGCTGGCCCCGCCGACGAACCCGCCCGCGCCGCCTCCGGGCGACGACCTGCGCTGACACCGCGACGGGCCGGGACGCGTCGGATCATGGAGTCCCTGCCGCGAGGTCACGGCTGACGGCTTCACCTCCGCGCTAGTCCCCTGTCAGGCAGTCGAGCAGGCACGTCTGCACGTACATCAGCCACTGGTACACGTCGGCCACCTGCGAGCGGGGGTCGTCCTCGTCCAGCTCGTCCAGGGCCTCGGAGTCCTCCTCGGTCTCGATGCCCAGCCGCGCGCCGAGCGCCAGCCGCATGGCGTTGCTGCAGCGCAGCCACGCCTGCTCGGTGCCCGGCTCGATCCGCACCAACGGCAGCCGCGCGTCCGCCTCGCCCAGCGCGGCCAGCACCACCTGCGCGTCGGCCGACTTCGCCGACCGCTGCTCGGCCTCCATCAGCCGCCGGTACTCGGCCGCGTCGTCGGTGTCCTCGTACGCCGAGGGGAACAGCCGCTCGATCACCGGGTCGTCACGGTCGAGCTCTGACGCGGCCTGCTCGTTCGACCAGCGCTCCAGCGGGTCGTCGGACCACACCGGTGCGTCGATGATCGTCACCAGCTGCTCGGCCAGCGACGTCAGCAGCCCGACCTCGAACACCTGCGCCGCCCACACGATCGAGCCGTCGTCGGCGCGCGTGAACGGGTTGCGCATCATCCGGCCTCCACGCACGTCGCCCACAGCCCGTACGCGTGCATCGCCGACACGTCGCGCTCCATCTCCTCACGCGTGCCCATGCTCACGGCCGAACGGCCCTCCTCGTGCACCTCGAGCATCTTGCGGGTGGCCTTCTCCTTCGTGAACCCGAAGTACTCCTGAAACACGTAGGTGACGTACTGCATCGTGTTCACGGGGTCGTTCCAGACGACGCAGATCCAGGGGTGCTGGCCCAGCACGGCCTCCTCGGGCCGGTCCTGGACCGCCGTCCCGCCCGATCGTTCCTGCGTCACGCCCGCATTCTTCCACGCTGCCCGCGGCCACTACTCTGGCGCCCATGACGCTGCCCAGCACCGCGCTGCTGACCGACCACTACGAGCTCACCATGGTTCGGGCCGCCCTCGGCTCGGGCACGGCGTTCCGCCGCAGTGTCTTCGAGCTGTTCCCGCGGCGGCTGCCGACCGGGCGCCGGTACGGGGTCGTGGCCGGCGTCGGCCGCGCCCTGGACGCCATCGAGCGGTTCACGTTCGGCGACGAGGAGGTCGACTTCCTGCGGCGCACGGGCGTGGTGGACGACGCCACGGCCGAGTGGCTGTCCACCTACCGGTTCACCGGTGACGTCTGGGGGTACGGGGAGGGCGACCTGTACTACCCCGGCTCGCCGCTGCTCACGGTGCAGGGGTCGTTCGCCGAGGCGGTGATCCTGGAGACGCTGCTGCTGTCCATCTACAACTACGACTCGGCGGTGGCGTCGGCGGCCAGCCGGATGACGCTGATGGCCGACGACCGCCCGATCATCGAGATGGGCTCGCGGCGCGCCAACGAGTACGCCGCCGTGGCGGCCGCGCGGGCCGCGTACATCGCCGGCTTCACCGCCACCTCGAACCTGGAGGCTGGCCGCACGTACGGGGTGCCCACCACCGGCACGGCCGCGCACTCGTTCACGCTGCTGCACGACAGCGAGACCGACGCGTTCCGTGCCCAGATCGCCGCGCTCGGCGAGGACACCACCCTGCTGGTCGACACGTACGACATCGAGAACGCCGTGCGCACGGGGGTCGAGCTGACGGGCGGGAAGCTGGGCGCGGTGCGGATCGACTCCGGCGACCTGGTCGCCACGGCCAAGGAGGTGCGCGCCCTGCTCGACGACCTGGGCGCGACCGAGACCCGCATCATCGTCACCTCCGACCTCGACGAGTGGCAGATCGCCGCGCTGTCCGGTGCGCCGGTGAACGGGTACGGCGTGGGCACCTCCGTGGTCACGGGGTCGGGCAGCCCCACGTGCTCGTTCGTGTACAAGCTGGTGGCCCGTGCGGAGTCCGACGACCCGGAGGCCGAGGTGCGGCCGGTGGCGAAGAAGTCGCTCAACAAGTCGACGGTGGGCGGCCGCAAGTACGCCCTGCGGCGCCGCGACGCCAAGGGTGTGGCCGAAGCGGAGCTGGTCGGCATCGGCACGCCGCCCGAGGACGACGGCGACGACCGCCCGCTGCTGCGCGAGCTGGTGCGCAGCGGGGAGGTCGTGGGCCGCGAGCCGGTCTCGGCCGCCCGCGAGCGGCACGCCATGGCGTGCCAGGAGCTGCCCCGCGATGCGTACAAGATGTCGCGCGGAGAGCCCTGCATCCCCACGTACTTCATCGACGCGCACGGCCAGCCGGCCGTCAACCCGTACGACAGGAGCTGACATGACCGACACCGAGTTCGCAGCACCCGCGGGCAAGCGGGCCCTGGTCGTCGTCGACGTGCAGAACGACTTCTGCGAGGGCGGCTCGCTCGCGGTTGCCGGCGGCGCGCAGGCGGCCAGCGACATCTCGGCCTACCTCGCGGGCGACCCCGGGTACGACGTCGTGGTGGCGACCCGCGACGCCCATGTCGACCCCGGAGCCCACTTCTCCGACACCCCCGACTTCGTCGACTCCTGGCCTCGGCACTGCGTCGTCGGCACCCCCGGGCAGGAGCTCCACCCGAACCTCACCTGGCGCAACTTCGGCGCGGTGTTCGACAAGGGTGCGTACGAGGCGGCGTACTCGGGCTTCGAGGGCACCGACGCCCAGGGCCAGACCCTCGACGAGTTCCTCGCCGCCGCCGGCGTCACCGACGTCGACGTCTGCGGCATCGCCACCGACCACTGCGTCAGCGCCACCGCCCGCGACGCCGCCCGACTGGGCTACGTCACCACGGTGCTCACCGACCTGGTGGCCGCGGTGTCGCCGGAGAAGCTCGACGACACGTACGCCGCCTGGGCCGACGAGGGCATCGCCACGGCTTCCCGTAACTAGTGTCTGGCCATGGCGTCGCGCTCCCTTCACCTTTGCAGAACCGATCGCTCGGCGTCGCTGGACCGCCTGGTCACCGTGCACACCAAGGTGACGGGCGGTTTGCGCGGCCGCCCGCGCGACACGACGGAACTCAATCACGCGCTCTTCCTCCGCCTAGCGGGAGAAGTTCAAGGTTTCTGCCCCGATCTGCACGACGAGGCAATCGAGGCCGTGTGCACGCCTTCCCAGATCCCCAACCAACAGCTACGAGACACCATGCGTGCTTCCTTAGCGAGGGGCCGCAAGCTGGACTCGGGCAACGCCGGTCCAGGAAACATCGGCAACGACTGGACCCACCTGGGCATCGTGATCTGGACCGAACTGAAATCCGCCTATCCGGCGGCTTCGGTGGACTGGCGAGAGAGGCTGGAGTGGCTCAACGATGCCCGAAACGGTATCGCCCACAACGATGCGACGAAGATCGCCAAGGCTCACCAGGGCCATCCGCTCACCTTGCGGACGTTCCGCGTGATGCGGAAGAGACTCGACAGATTCGCCGTGGCGCTTGATCGAACGACCGGGGCATACTTGCAGTCTGTTACAGCCATCGCACCGTGGTAGCGAAGGAGGAGAGCATGGCTACCCGCCGCTCCGTCCGGTCTGGACGCCTCGTCACTTCATCCGGGAGTAACCCCAGCACGGCGATCGTCACGGGTTCACCCGTCAAGGTGACGTTTGGTCGTCGTGAGGTCGACGGGGTCGTCGTAGGCACAACGGTCACCGGTCGATACACGGTCTCGATCGACGTACCCGGGGTGGATGATCCCCTCACCACTACGTATGCCCGCGACGAGGTGCGTAGCAGCGCCTAGTTACTCCCCCACCGGGTCTGCCGGGCGCTGGTCGCCCCAGTGACCCCGGATCTCCGGCACGGTCTGGAAGCCGTTCAGCACCGCCGACAGGCGGCGGGCACGGTCGGAGGCGTACACGTCCTCCAGGTACATCCGCTGGCCGTCGGGCCCTGACAGCGGCACCCGCCAGTTCGGGTACTCGTCGATGGTGCCGGGCTGGTTCTGCGTGCGCCGGTCGCCGACCGCGTCGGTGAGGGCCACGCTCAGCACGCGGGACGGCGTCCAGGTGAGGAAGCGGTGGAGCGCCAGCACGATGTCCTCGATGTCGCGGTCGCCCTCGGGCAGTGCGCCGCGCTGCTCCAGCATCCCGATCACGGCCGCCTGCTCACGGGCGTCGTGGTCGATCTCCGCCTCCAGCGACTCGGTGAGCAGACCCAGCTCGGAGCGCAGCTTCACGTGGTCGTGCGCCAGGTAGCCGGCGCTCGGCGGCAGGTCGTGCGTGGTGACCGACGCCATGCAGTACTCACGCCACAGCTCCGGTGCCAGCGGCTGCCCGTCCTCGCCGTTCTCGAACCACAGGATCGAGGTGCCCAGGATGCCGCGCCGCCGCAGGTAGTCGCGCACCCACGGCTCGACCGTGCCCAGGTCCTCGCCCACCACCAGCGCGCCGGCCCGGTGCGCCTCCAGCGCCAGGATGCCGACGAGTGCGTCGTGGTCGTAGCGCACGTACGCACCCTGCTGCGGCCCGTGACCGGCCGGGATCCACCACAGCCGGAACAGCCCGATGATGTGGTCGACGCGCACCCCGCCCGAGTGCCGCAGGATGCCCGACACCATCGAGCGGAACGGCGCGTACGCCAGGTCGGCCAGGCGGTCGGGCCGCCAGGGCGGCTGGCCCCAGTCCTGACCCGACTGGTTGTACGGGTCCGGCGGCGCGCCCACCGTGACCCCATCGGCGAACACGTTGTGCAGCGCCCAGGTCTCGGCGCCGTCGACGTTCACACCGACAGCGAGGTCGGAGACGATGCCGATCGGCATGCCGGTGTCGGTGGCAGCCTGTTGCGCGTTCGACAGCTGGGTGTCGGCGATCCACTGCAGCCAGGTGTAGAAGCCGACCAGCTCGGCGTGCTCCGCGGCGAACGCGGCCACGGCGGGCGAGGTCGGCCGTCGCAGCTCCTCGGGCCAGTCGCGCCAGCGCCGGCCGTGCGTCTCCGTGAGCGCGCACCAGGTGGCGAAGTCGCGCAGCTGACGGCCCTCGCGCCGGCAGAAGTCCTCGAACGCCATGGTGCGGGCGGGCTTGCGGCCGGCCCGGAAGACGATCTCCAGCGCCTGGCGCTTGGCGGCCCAGGCGGGGTTGCGCTCCACGGCCTCCGACCCGGCCAGCTCAGCCACCAGGTCCGTACGCAGCCGGTCGACCGTGGCCCGGTCGGCGGCGGGCAGCGTCGCGTACTCGGGGATCGACTCGGGGCGGATGTAGAGAGGGTTCACGTAGCGGCGGCTCGACGGCAGGTACGGGCTCGGCTCCAGCGGGGTCACCGGCTGCGCCGCGTGGAGAGGGTTGATGAGCACGTACCCCGCATAGGTCTGGGTCGCCGACCAGACGGTCAGGTCCTCCAGGTCGACGAGGTCGCCGACACCCCAGGAGTCGCGGCTGGCCACCGAGTAGAGCTGCGTCGCGTAGCCCCAGATCCGCTTCTGGCCCATCTGCCTGGGGAACCCCAGCCAGGCCGGGGTCACGATCAGCGTGCTCTCGATCTCGCGGCCGTCGACGACCAGCACCAGCCGGTGGTAGCCCAGCGGCATCCCGGCGGGCAGCTCGAAGCTCGCCTCGCCGAGCCACGTCCCGTCGTACTCACGGTCGTCGTGACCGTTCTCGACCTGCCGGCTGTCGGCGAAGCCACCGTCCTCGAACCGCACGTACACGTGGGCGGAGTGCCCCGCCGGCACGTGCACGTTCACGACGTAGGACTGGTTCTCCTCCATCACCACGCACGGCGGCAGCGCGCGCTGCCAGGCACGGCGGTGGTAGGCGTCGACCGCCTCCCAGGCCCGATCGGAGCTGGAGGCGTCGACGTCAAACGCCCTCAGCACCGCGACCACCGTCTCGTCGTCGACCTCGGTGTGGCGGCCCTTCCAGTCCCAGAACTCGGTCGAGATGCCGTAGAGGGAGGCGAGCTCGGCCAGAGCCGGATCGGTCAGAGGCATGAGACGTGGTGCTCCTTCGCGCGGGTGACCGGCACAGCCTCCCAGCGGGCGCGCGGGCACGCAAGCAGCGTCCGGAGCCCGGAAGGGAGCCTCAGCGGCGGACGACCTGCGTGAAGGACAGCAGGTCCTGGATGCCCTGGCGACGACGCTGCCACAAGGGCAGCAGCAGGTTGAACAGCTGCACCAGGGCGAGCACCGAGGTCGAGACCAGGGTGGTCCAGATCAGCGTACGGAGCACGGCCTGGGCGGGCGGCAGCTTCTCTTTGCCCCTGCCGAAGGGTGCCACCTTGAGGCCCATCACCCGCTGGCCGAGGCTGCCCTGGAGGGTGAGCAGGCAGACCACGCCGTACACGAACATCGTCACGGCCGTGCCGATCGTCATCAGCTGCAGGAGGTGCTCCAGCTCCGCCGACGGCTCAGCCGTCGGGGCCGACGTGCGCAGCGCCGTCAGGTACGCCCCGAGCTCGGTCTCGAGCCGCCCGGAGAGGTTGGTCACGAAGAAGGGGGTGACCAGGGCGGCGAGGAACGACACCAGCACGTGGTCGATCAGGAACCCGGCGACGCGACGCCCGTAGGGTGCCAGCGGCACCCCGTCGGAGGTGGTGGTCTCCTTGGCCACCGGCCGCAGCCCGCGAGCGACCGGGGTCGCGCCCGGACCAGCGGACGGCTGGCCCGGGAGCTGCGGCCCCCGCGGGTCTGGCAGCCGCGGGCCCGAAGGCTGAGTCCCTGACGGCACCTGCCCGTACGAGCCGTACGTGCCGGGGCCAGCACCCGGGTACGGACCGGCCGGGGCCTGGCCGGGAGCCGACGCGTCGGGCGGGAGAGGCAGCCGCACCTGGTCAGACCAGCGGAGCCCGTCCCACAGCCGCTCGCGCCCGGGCACGGCCGGGTCGGGGTACCAGCCGCGCGGCGGCCCTGGCGGCGGAGACTGCTCGATACTCACCCGCACCAGTCTGCCTTACCAGGCACCGGCGCCTCAGCGCGCCGCGACGCCCAGGGTGTACGACACCGTCCACGCGTACGAGCCGTGGCCCGCCACCACCGCGGCCGTGCCCCGCGCGCGCGCCACGTCGAGGCTGTCGTCGTCGCCCAGCGTCGGCTCCAGACCCAGGTGCTCCACGGCTGGCACCAGCTCGTGGCCGTGACGGTTGTGCCAGACGCCCAGCCAGAGCGGCGACGGGGCGTCCGCCTGGATGAGCAGCGTCTCGGCTCCCGACTCCACCCTCACGCCCTCGGCCGGCCAGGGCACGAACCACTTGCGTGCCGTGCCCTCCGGGATGTCGGTCCAACGGCCCCGGACGTCACCGCCGGAGAATCGCAGGCCGGCCGACGGCACCAGCAGCCCGTGGCCGGCCCACACGAACGCCAGGTCGGCGTCGCGGCCGTTGACCAGCGCGTATGCCATCCGCAGCGTGGTCCCGGTCAGCTCGTCGGAGCGGCGCAGCCGGCAGCCGTACTCCGGCAGCGCGATCGAGCACGTCAGCGAGGTCTGCGACCGGGCCTGGACCTCCCAGGCCCGCGACCAGGTCGGCCCGTGGTCGGGCACCCGCACCGGGGCGCCGTCGACGAGTGCGGTCGCCCGCGAGATCGACAGGAAGCAGTCGTCGTACCCGCGGAGTCCAGTCGTGGTGAACTCGTCGGGGTCGATGTCGTCGCCCCACCGCCCCGGGGCCAGCCACTCCGCCCCGCCCACCCGGCGCATCGACAGCACCGCCGCCCCCTGGCCGGGCTCCACCGTCACGTCGATCTCGCCGTTCGCCAGCACGACCATCGTCTGCCCCTCCTCGTCGATGGGCCCAGCATGCCGGTCGCGGCCTCTCACAACCCCCGGTAGTCCGCAACCGGGTACCATCCGACGAGGGGCACGGCCTGCCGGGGGGATCTCAGCGGTCAGCCCTCCCGTCGCCCACGAGCCGGCACGTCGTGCCAGTCAAGGACTGCCTGTTGGAGAAGATCGGTCGCTACCGGCTGACCCAGCGCATCGGCGCTGGGTCGTTCGCCACGGTCTGGCGCGGCCACGACGACGACCTGGACGTGCCGGTCGCGGTCAAGATCCTGGCCGACAACTGGGCCGACAACGACGACGTCCGCAGCCGGTTTCTGGCTGAGGCGCGCCTGCTGCGACGCATCCAGGACGAGCGGATCGTCCGGGTCTACGACATCGGCACGCTCCCCGACGGCCGTCCGTACTTCGTGATGGACTACGCCAACGGCGGCTCCCTGGAGCAGCTGCGCAAGCAGCCCGCCGAGCCGGGCCGGGTGCTCCGGCTGTGTGCCGAGGCGTCCCGGGCGCTGGAGGTGCTGCACCGGCACCGCATCATCCACCGAGACGTGACGCCCGGCAACATCCTGCTGAGCCACTCCGAGACCCAGGGTGTGCGGGTGCTCCTGGCCGACCTGGGCGTCGCGAAGAACATGGTCGATCGGGCCGGCGCGACGATGACCGCCGGCACCCCGGCGTACATGGCGCTGGAGCAGGCCAACGGCACCTCCCTCGACGAGCGGGCCGACATCTACTCGATCGCGGCGGTGACGTACGCGCTGCTGTCCGGCCGCCCGCCGTTCCCCGTGAAGACCCTGGCCGACCTGCTGAGCCGCAACCCGAGCATCGACCCCGCCCCGATCGCCGACCGGATCGGGGCTCCGCCCGCGCTGGACGCGCTGCTGTTCGCCGCACTCTCCCCCGACCCGGCGCGCCGGCCCCAGACGGCCGAGGTGATGGCGCTCGCGCTCGATCAGCTGGCCGACGTGATGCCGGGCGGCGAGACGTACGTGCCGAAGCCCCTGCTCCCCGCCGAGGGCTCCGACGTGCGCCCCCTGCCGCCGTTGCCGTCGGGCACCCCGGGCAGCTTCATCTCGAACCTCAACATGAGCCCGACCGCGCCCACGTCGCTGCCGCCCAGCACGTACACCGGCGGTGGCCGCCCGCCCGGTCTGGAGACCCCGATGAGCGTGCTCCACAGCTACATCCCCGAGGCCGAGTACGCGCCCGTGGTCCAGCGCGAGCGGCACGCCCCCCTGTTCTACGTGTGGGTGGCGGTCTCGGGGGTCGCGCTGTTCCTCGTGGCCATGGTGGTCACGATCTGGCTGTCGGGCTGACCCTGCCCTCCAGCCCGGTGCCTAGAATCACGGTGTGACCACCACGCCGCAGACCCGCATCGCCCCCGGTTCCCAGACCGTCATCGACGAGCGCACCGAGCACCGTCTCGACGACGGCGACAGCGAGCGATTCGCGCACTACGTGCCCAAGCGCATCCTCACCGAGGCCATGGTCATGGGCACCCCGGTCGTCGCCCTGTGCGGCAAGGTCTGGGTGCCGAGCCGCAACCCCGAGCGCTACCCGGTGTGCCCGGAGTGCAAGGAGATCTGGGAGTCGCACGACGAGGGCCCCGGCGGCAACGACCCCGACGCGTGAGCCGTTCGACGACAGCGGCGCCGGGCCCGTTCGTCGGGCTGCTGCGTGGCGCCGGCTACCTGATCCGGGGCCTCGGTGTCTGGAGCCGGCGCCCGAACCTGATGCTGCTGGGGGCGATCCCCGCGCTCGTGGTCTCCGCGCTGCTGCTGGCCGGGCTGGTCGTTCTCGCCCTGAACGCCGACTCCCTGGCGACGACGCTCACCCCGTTCGCCGACGCCTGGGCCGAGGGATCGCGGGCGGCCGTACGGCTGCTGGTGGCGGTGGGCCTGCTCGCCGGCGGGATCGGGCTGGCGGTGCTCGCCTTCACGGGCCTGACGCTGGCGGTCGGTGCCCCCGCGTACGAGAAGATCTCCGGCGCCGTCGAGGACAGCTGCGGCGGTGTCCCCGGTGAGGTGCAGCGGCCGATCGGCGTACAGATCGGCCGGGCCGTCGCCGACGGCCTGCGCCTGGTCGGGATCGCTGTCGTCATGGGCCTGCTGGTGCTCGTGATCGGTCTGATCCCGGTGATCGGCGCGGTCGCCGGACCCGTCGTCGCCGCGATCGTCGGGGGCCGTGCCATCGCCACTGAGCTCACCGGCACCCCGGGGGACGCCCGCGGAATGACGCTCAGCCAGCGCAGGGCGCTGCTGAAGGAGTACCGCTGGACGGCCCTCGGCTTCGGCATGGCCTGCTACCTGGCCTTCCTGGTGCCGCTGGGCGCCGTGCTGGCGACACCCGCCGCGGTCGCCGGGGCCACCCTGCTGCTGCGCGACCTGCGGGGCGAGCCGACCAGCTAAGCGGCTGCGCGTCGCTGCGGTGACCCGCTGACCTCGCTCCGCTCGGTCTGCGGCGGTTTCGACGCCGATCCTCTTCGTTCCTCAGAGGATCGTTGCTCAACCAACGGTCCGTGGCCGCGATCGGGAGGCAAGCAAGTCGCCGTGCGGTACCCAGCACGCTGCTGGTGCAGCAACACCCCGCGACGTGCACCGAGCCAGAGGGACCTGCACAACCGGTGCGCATAGCGGCACAGGTCCCCCCACGCGGGACCACGGCACGCACGCGCACCACCTGTGCAGGCGATGTCGGCGCTCTGCTGCTCAGCCAGCGTTCTCGGCGACGACCGCCAGCACGCCCTCGCCGTAGCGGTCCAGCTTCGCCTGGCCCACGCCGGAGACCGCGCTCAGCGCGGCCAGGTCTGCCGGTTCCCGGATGGCGATCTCGCGGAGCACGGAGTCGTGGAAGATCACGTACGGCGGCACGCCCTGCCCCTTCGCCTCCTCGTACCGCCACTGCCGGAGCCGCTCGAACAATCCCTGCGCCTCACCGGGCAGCGCTGTGGCCGCCGACCTGCTCGCCTTGCGCTCGCCGCGGCCCCCGCCCGCACGCACCGGGTCGCGCCGGAGCCGGACCTCTCGGCCGCCGAACAGCACCTCGGCGCTGGCGTCGGTCAGGGTGAACGTCTGGTGCGACCCCTCGACGCTCAGCAGCCCCTGCGCCAGCAGCTGCCGCACCACCGTGCGCCACTGCGCCTCGGACAGGTCGGCACCCACCCCGAACACCGACAGCTCGTCGTGGCGCCACTGCTGCACCTTCTCCGTGCGCACCCCGCGCAGGATGTCGACGACCTGGCCGGCCCCGAATCCCTGGTTGCGCTCCTTGCGCAGCCTGTACACCGCCGACAGCACCTTCTGCGCCGCGACCGTGCCATCCCACGACTCCGGCGGCGTGAGGCAGGTGTCGCAGTTGCCGCAGGGCTCGCTGGCCTGACCGAAGTACGCCAGCAGCTGCACCCGGCGACACACGACGGTCTCGCACAGGGCGAGCATGGCGTCCAGGTGCTGGGTCAGCCGGTGCCGATGGGCCCGGTCGCCGTCGGACTCCGCGATCATCCGCCGCTGCTGCACCACGTCGGCCAGCCCGTACGCGAGCCACGCCGTCGACGGCAGCCCGTCGCGCCCCGCGCGGCCGGTCTCCTGGTAGTACCCCTCCACCGACTTCGGCAGGTCGAGGTGCGCCACGAACCGTACATCGGGCTTGTCGATGCCCATCCCGAACACGATCGTGGCGCAGACCACCACGCCCTCCTCGCGCAGGAACCGCGACTGGTGCTCGGCGCGCACCGAGGCGTCCAGGCCGGCGTGGTACGGCAGCGCCGTGATCCCCTGCTTCTGCAGGAACCGCGCGGTCTCCTCCGTCGACCTCCGCGACAGCGAGTACACGATGCCGGCATCGCCCGCATGCTCACTCGTAATGAGCCGCAGCAGCTGCTTGCGCGGCTCGTCCTTGGGCTCGATCCGGTACGTGATGTTGGGCCGGTCGAAGCTCGCCACCACCTGCAGCGCGTCGGTGAGGTGCAGCCGTTGCGCGATCTCCTGCCGCGTCTCCGGGGTGGCCGTCGCGGTCAGCGCGATCCGGGGCACGTGCGGCCAGCGCTCACCGATGTCGGACAGTGCCAGGTAGTCGGGGCGGAAGTCGTGTCCCCACTGCGACACGCAGTGCGCCTCGTCGATGGCGAACAACGCGACCGGTGCCCGGTCCAGCAGCGCCATCGTGGAGCCCGACCGCAGCCGCTCCGGCGCCAGGTAGAGGAGGTCCAGCTCGCCGTCCGCGTACGCACGCTCGGCGGCGCTCCGCTCGGACGGGTCCTGCGTGGAGTTGAGGAACCCGGCCCGCACCCCCAGTGCCTGCAGCGCGTCCACCTGGTCCTGCATCAGCGCGATCAGCGGCGAGATCACCACCCCGGTGCCCTCGCGCACCAGCGAGGGCACCTGGTAGCACAGCGACTTGCCGCCGCCGGTGGGCATCAGCACCAGCGCGTCGCCGCCGGCGCTGACGTGCTCGACGACCTGCTGCTGCGGGCCCCGGAACGACTCGTACCCGAAGACCCGCTGCAGCACCTGCTGCGGCGTGCCGTGCGCGGGCACGTCAGCAGTCGTCGAGCAGGCGGCGCAGCACCCGGGTGCCGAACCGGACGGCGTCGACCGGCACCCGCTCGTCGACCCCGTGGAAGAGGGCGGCGAAGTTCAGGTCGGCCGGCAGCTGCAGCGGCGCGAAGCCGTACCCGTCGATGCCCAGCCGCTGCAGCGCCTTGTTGTCGGTGCCCGCCGACAGGCAGTACGGCAGCAGCGCTGCGCCCGGGTCCTCCGCCTCGATGGAGGCGTGGAGCTTGTCGACGAACGGCGACTCGCGTGGTGCGTCCAGCGCGATGCCGAGCTGGTCGATCACGAGCTCGACATGCTCGCCGGCCAGCTCCCGGATGGTGTCCAGCAGCTCGTCCTGATGGCCGGGCAGGAAGCGGCAGTCGATGTGGGCCGTCGCCTCGCCGGGGATCACGTTGTTCTTGTACCCGGCGTCGAGCCGGGTGAAGTTCGCCGAGTCACGCAGGGTGCCCGCGACGAAGGCACGACCGCCGGCCATGAGGTCGAGGAAGCCCTCCAGGTCGTCGTCGGGCGTCGCCCCCGTGATCTCGGTCACCCCGTCGAACAGCGCCTGCACGCTCGCCACGTACTCGGTGGGCCAGACGTGCGCGTTCACCCGCCCGATGGCCTCGGCGAGCCGCACGATCGCGTTCTCGTCGTTCGGCAGCGACCCGTGGCCGGCCCGGCCGACCGCGCGCAGGTGCACCCAGGCGAAGCCCTTCTCGGCGGTCTGCAGCAGGTACGCCCGGCGGGACTCCCCCGTCTCGGCGACCGGCAGCGTGATGGAGTAGCCGCCCACCTCGCTGATCGCCTCGGTGCAGCCCTCGAACAGCTCGGGGTGGTTCGACACCAGCCACTGCGCGCCCCAGGTGCCGCCCTGCTCCTCGTCGGCGAAGAACGCGATCACCAGGTCGCGCGGCGGCACGATGCCCTCCCGCGCGATGCGGCGCACGTTGGCGAGGATCATGCCGTCCATCGACTTCATGTCGACCGCGCCGCGGCCCCAGATCATGCCGTCGGCCTCCTCGGCCGAGAACGGGTCGTAGGTCCAGTCCGCCGCGTTCGCCGGCACCACGTCCAGGTGCCCGTGCACCACCAGCCCGCGGTCGTGGTCGCGGCCCGGGATGCGCACCACCACCGAGGCGCGGCCCGGGTTGCTCTCCAGCAGGGTCGGCTCCAGGCCCACCTCCTGCAGCAGCGCCATCACGTGGTCGGCCGCCGGGCGCTCGGTCGGGCCGGTGCCGTCGCCGTAGTTCGACGTGTCGATCCGGATCAGCTCGCGCGTGATGCGCAGCGCCTCGTCCTCCAGCGCGGTCCAGTCCTGCTCGGTGCCGGTCATCGGTCTCCTCCTCGTGTCGCCCGCGCCACGGCGGCCTCCAGGTCACCCACCGTGGTGGTCGGCAGCAGCGCGACGGCCGCCGCCAGGTCGTCTGCCGCGTCTCCGACGGCCGTACGCAGCTTGTCGCGCCGCGCGGCCGCGTCCAGGGGGCGCCCGGGAGCGCCCAGCGGCACCCCCACCGTAGCCGTCAGCGCGCGACCGTCTGGCAGCCGTACGCCCACCCGGGCCCACGGCTCGCGGCTCGGATGTCCCTCGGCCCGCCGCTCGATCCGCCCGGCCAGCTCCAGCGCCCCGGTGTGAAGTGTCGTGAACCGGTCCTCGGTGGGCGTCACGCCCAGCAGGCCCAGCGCCACGAGGTACTCCAGAGAGAACCGCCCCTGGGTGCCGGTCTGCGGGAGGCGGTAGCGCAGGGGCGCGTCCGAGCCCGGCCGCATGGTCACGGTCGCGCTGACCACGTCCAGCGTGCTCAGCTGCTCGGCCGCCTCGTGCGCAGACATGGCCGCGGAGCAGAACGGGAACCGCTTCACCCACAGGCCTGGGTCCACGACCGCCCAGCGCTCGCCCCACCTGTCGGCGAGCACGGCTCGCGCCTCGTCGCCGGTCATAGCGAACCCGTACGCCTGAGCCATGCCGTCGCTCCCGAGCAGCGCACCCGGCTCGGCGTCGAACCCAGCGGCCGCCCACTGCACGGCGCGGACGCCAGCGGCCGCCGCCAGCCCCG
>ERZ501047.76-NODE-76-length-34096-cov-7.456743_pt1 | contig 34096 bp, 29 predicted proteins | sample MGYA00510868_ERZ501047 | MGnify/ENA primary metagenome ERZ501047 (study PRJEB25958, sample SAMN03398593) | human skin metagenome | study: EMG produced TPA metagenomics assembly of the Human Skin Microbiome Metagenome (human skin metagenome) data set. | reverse complement strand
GATCAGCCGAGTGCGCAGCCGCGCCTCGTCATAGCCCGCAGCGGCCTCTGCCCCGGCGCGCGCGGCGGCGCGTTCGCGCTCCACCGACAGGTCCGCGCGCAGCTTGGAGTAGTAGGTGAGGAACCAGCGACCCTGCGCGGGGTCGAGCTTGCGCGTCACGCGGCGCTGGGCATCGCCGTCCTTGGTGGTCGTCTGCACCTCGTCGCTGCCAAAGCGCGCGCGTTCGAGCATACGCGCTTCGAGGTCGACCACGCCCGCGTCGATCGCCTCCCGCCAGCGCGCTTCGAACGCGGGATTGCTGGAGCGCAGCCGACGCGCGCTGCGCGGATCCACCCCCGCCTCGCGCGCGGCGAGCGTGATGTTGCTGGTCTCCTCCAGCACCGCCAGAAATCGCGCCTGCCGGGCGAGCGAGAAGCGCGGCTCGCGCGGGGCGGTGGCGCCAGCAGGCTTGCCACGGGCCGCGCCCTTGCGAGGCAAGCCCGCCGCCACACTCCTCGCTTCGCTGTCGCTGATCGGCGTCGCCGGCATCCCCGCTCCCCTCGTTCGAAGAGCCGGGGACTAAGTGCGACGCGCAGCTGTAGGACAGCGCCGAACACCCCTCGGCGAGCGCCCCCATTCGCAGCACCCCGCCTCGCGTCGAGCCAGGCGCCCGCGCGAGGCCGCTATTCGTAGCTCACGTCGATCGCGATATTTCCGCGGAAGTTGCCGTCGAGCCCCGGCGGCACGATCAGCCGCCCGCCGATGGTGAAGTCGAGCCGCCCGTCGGGCCCCAGCCGGCTGAGCAGCGGGGTGCTGGCGGTGAGGTCGGTGATGTGCGTCTCCTGCCCCCCCGGCGAGCGCAGCGTGATGCGCGACGGGAGCCCGATCCGCACCGCGCGATTGGGGGTGCCGGAGACCGCGACGCGCGCGGTGAAGCCCCCCGCCCCGATGACGCGCACCTCCCCCTCCGAGCGGTCCGAGCCATCCGCCCCGATCGCCAGCGCACCCCCCGAATTCCCCGCCACCACGCGAGCAAAATCAAGGTCCGCCACCACCTCCACCCGCAAAGGCCGCTCCCGCTCCCCCGCGACATCGCGCAAGCCGGGGGTGGGGGGTGCGACCTGCGCGAGCGCGGGGGCGGAGGCCTGGCATGCGAGGCACGGGCTTCGAGCCTCAGCGCCCACCGCGCCGGTCGCAGTCAGGGCCAAGAAGAGCAAGCGGATGGCCACATAAACAGAATAGCGAAATTACCATAATTCACTAGCGGACTGCACAGACCTTGCGCCGTTGGGCGTTCGCCAGCTTCGCTAAGTGCCTTTCCATGTCAGCAAGCGCGACCAGTTGCCAATTGATTTTTGATAAAGCGAGGAAGATGGTCCGGTAACGGTCTACTGCCCACGAGGCGTCCAAGACCGGCTTCAACGTTGGGAAGTCGGAGTGCAATTCGTCGTCGCCAGCATATAGCTTGGCTTGGTCGTAGATCTGAGAATTCCGGCGTTGAGAAACCTTGTCTAGCTTGTCAGAACGCAGGATTCGAAGATGCTCTTTGATTTCACAGGGCGCGTCGATGGTTCTGATGATACGCTTGCACAGTTTCCAGACAACATCGTGAGACCATCGGTTCAGAACGAAAAATGCGTAGGTATCTTCGAGCGCAATTCTACGCTGTGCAGAAGTATAGAAAATGTCTACACAAACTTCGCTGTCACGACCTACGGGCGCGTATCCGCACAGCAAAACCAGGGTTGATGCGGCGAGATAAACCGCATCGTAGCTCAGCAATAGCGACGAGACGTTCGAGCCGGCATGTCTGGAAGCTCCCGCTCCTTCGACGACTTCAAGCGATCGGGCAAACGTTCGAATGGCAAGCCTACCTACGGTGGTCCGAACTTCTTCATCTGCTCTGGCCTCAAAGTAGCCAGACCCGTAAGCAAGGAGTTTACGCTTCGTTGGAAGGCCTACGAGATCATCCAAGCCGCCGACCACGTTAGGATCGATTCGACCCGAAAGAACTCTCCATCTTTCGGCGGTCGCCTTGAAGCGCGGGGCCCGAAGCTTGTCGTACATGCGGGTTTAAAAGAGGGCTATTGTGGTCTCGCCTTGAGACTCCAAGGACTTTTTCAGCTCCGTGATCAAATCGTCAGCGGCAGTCTTCTCAGCTTGCGAACCGGTCCCAATTTTGGCCCAGCTGTCAAAATCGAAGTCATTGACGTGGGCTAGAACCGCTTCTACATCGGTGACCCGAAATGACTTCGAAAGTCTAAGAGCATTAGAGAATACAATTGGAAATGCCTTAAAGATGGCTCCAAACCCTAACGTCTTGAAAAATAGATTACGAGCAAACTGCTTTGGAAATGTCGAACGATAACCGGCGATATAGTTCTCAATGATTTTTTGCTGTTCGTTAAGATTGTACGTCGCTAGGATGCCGCTATTCGGGTTGATGTGCGGTCGGATGATCCGAGCGAAATTAGTGAGGGATATCTGCCCGCCCTTTGGCGCTACCGTGCTCACTATTCGCTGGAACAAAGGCGAGTCGGCATCTTGATTCACGGCCCGAGAAATGTCAGCCACTCGCTCTTCAAGAAGTTCTTTCTCTGTTTTCTGCTTCGGCAAATTCTTGAGCAGGTCAATATAAAGTGACGATGGAACGCTCTTTGCCTCCCGGTTTATTGTAACAAAGTAATCGGTCTGCTGTTCCACTGACAGACCAATAAAGGCGATCACTGGAAGCTCAATATCATACTTCTCCAGGGCAGCTTCGTGAGCGGCAGCTGCACGGTGCTGACCATCCATTATCCAGCCCACCACCTCCGTCGCATCAAACTCAATTGCCTTTTCGGCGAAACTTGCGGAATCAAAAGATACAATAATCGCGCCAGGCACTGCATTCCCGGCTAGTATAAACTGTCTCAATTGACGAACGCGAGATGGCGATAAAACTCGCTGGTATCCCTCGTCTTTATCTTCGATACGCTGATTGATCCGAGCGAATTTCCAGAGCTCGGAGGCCTTGCATTTAAAGAAGTAAAACTTCTTCTTGCCCTGGGTGATCTCAAGCGCGTCGAATTTCAAGATTCTGCTCCGATAAAATGCTCAGGTCGCTGCGCTACTGAACTTCTAGGGTCTGGTCTTATGGGCAGTGACTCATCGCGTACCAGTCGGTGCCCCGCGTACCAATCCTGGATGCGTTGCCGAGCGATTTTAAAATACTCTGGTTCGCGCTCGATACAGCAAAACTCTCTGCCATTTTCGAGGGCTGCAATCGCCGTGGTGCCGGACCCCGCAAAAGGATCGAGGACCATTCCGCTATGCCTTGTGGTCGCGCGGATCATTCGAGATACCAAGGCAACCGGAAACTGACAGGGGTGCTCAGTTTTCTCGATATGATTCGACTTGACATTGGGAAGGTTCCAAACGTCGCCCGGGTTTTTCCCCATGGGATTGCCGCTCAGCTCGCCTCTCTTGGGACCCTTATAATACCTCTTGCCGGGATATTTTTGAGGGACGCGCACCTCGTCCAGATTAAATGTAAATTTGTTCCCTTTCGTAAACCAAAGCATAGTCTCGTGACGACCACTAAAACGCTTAGCTGAATTGACCCCATGCTCAAAAGTCCATACTATCCTATTGCGAAGGGTTAGACCAGAATATCCCGCACAAACTTGATAAACGAGAAAGTCGAGAGGGACAACAACGTTTCTTTGGACGTGAGTCCCAACCTGCCAACATATCGAGCCACTATCTTTTGTCAGTTTATAGATTTGGGATTGAATTCGAGAAATCTCAGTTTCAAAATCTGCCACTGAAAGTGATTTGTCGTAATCCTTTCCCATAAAATACGGTGGAGACGTGATCGTCAGGTCAACGGATGCTTCCGGCAATGCAGGCAAAACCTCGTGGCAGTCACCCAAAATGAGGCGACCATTCGGAAAAACAGCTGTGTCAAACTTATCCATGGCGGTAGCTTAGCAAGTTTAGGAAATCAGATCTAGAGCGGTCGTTCTTCGCTCGTCTCGAGGCGCAATCATGTCCCGCCCACCCCTTCCCATATATAACTCACCCCCCGTCTCACGGAACACGCGGCTCATGTTCGCCATGCCCGCCTCTGCTTCCTCAACCGCGACGAAGCTCTCCACCCCTGCGTTTTGCTTCGCCGCGAAGTCTCGCACTTCCTGCGTGATCTTCATGCTGCAGAACTTCGGGCCGCACATGCTGCAGAAATGCGCGGTTTTCGCGCCCTCTGCCGGCAGCGTCTGGTCGTGGTACTGCTCGGCGGTGTCGGGATCCAACGAGAGGTTGAACTGGTCGCGCCAGCGGAATTCGAAGCGCGCCTTTGATAGCGCGTCGTCGCGGACTTTGGCGGCGGGGTGGCCCTTGGCGAGGTCGGCGGCGTGGGCGGCGAGCTTGTAGGTCACCACCCCCACCTTCACATCGTCGCGGTCGGGCAGGCCCAGATGCTCCTTGGGCGTGACGTAGCAGAGCATCGCCGTGCCGAACCAGCCGATCATCGCCGCGCCGATGCCGCTGGTGATATGGTCGTACCCCGGCGCGATATCGGTGACGAGCGGCCCCAGCGTGTAGAAGGGCGCCTCCCCGCACGCGGCGAGCTGCTTGTCCATATTCTCCTTGATCTTGTGCATGGGGACGTGCCCCGGCCCTTCGATCATCACCTGCACATCCTGCTCCCAGGCGCGCTTGGTGAGCTCGCCCAGCGTGTAGAGCTCGGCAAACTGCGCTTGGTCGTTGGCGTCGGCGATGCTGCCGGGGCGCAGGCCATCGCCCAGGCTGTAGGCGATGTCGTACGCCTTCATGATCTCGGTGATCTCGTCGAAGCGTTCGTAGAGGAAGCTCTCGCGATGATGCGCGAGGCACCATTTGGCCATGATTGAGCCCCCGCGGCTGACGATGCCGGTGACGCGCCGCGCGGTCATCGGAATGTAGGGGAGCCGCACCCCGGCGTGGATGGTGAAATAATCCACCCCCTGTTCGGCCTGCTCGATCAGCGTGTCGCGGAAGATCTCCCAAGTGAGGTCCTCGGCGATGCCACCCACCTTTTCGAGCGCCTGGTAAATGGGGACGGTACCGATCGGCACGGGCGAATTCCTAATGATCCATTCGCGCGTGTCGTGGATGTTGCGCCCGGTGGAGAGGTCCATCACCGTGTCCGCGCCCCAGCGGATCGACCAGACGAGCTTGTCGACCTCGCTCGCCACGTCGGAAGCGACCGCGCTGTTGCCGATGTTGGCGTTGATCTTGACGAGGAAATTGCGGCCGATCGCCATCGGCTCGCTTTCGGGGTGGTTGATGTTGGAGGGGATGATCGCCCGGCCGCGAGCGACTTCGTCACGGACGAACTCGGGCGTCACATAGTCGGGGATGGCGGCGCCGAAGCTTTCCCCGTCGCGCGCATATTCGCGCAGCATTGCGCGGCCGAGGTTCTCGCGCGTGGCGACATATTCCATTTCCGGCGTGACGATGCCGCGGCGGGCGTAGTGCATCTGGCTGACGTTGGAGCCGGGCTTGGCGCGGAGGACAGTGCGGCGGACGTTGGGGAAGGGCTTGACCCCGCCCGAGCGGTCGGGCCCGAGCTGGCCGTTGTCCTCGGGCCGCACCTCACGCTGTGGCACCTCCTCGACGTCGCCGCGGGCGCGGATCCAGTCGCGGCGCAGTTCGGGGAGGCCGGCGTCGATGTCGATGCGCGCGGCGGGGTCGGTGTAGGGGCCGCTGGTGTCATAGACGCGCACCGGCGGCTCGCCGCCCTCCAGCGCAATCTCCCGCATGGCAACGCGTAAGGGGCCGACGTGGACCTTGGTGGAGCCGCGGATGGGGCCGGTGGTGACGCTGGGCACCGCGCCGCCTGCGGGGCTGGCGGGGGCGGAAAGGCGGGGGTCGCGGTCGGCCATCTCGTCGGGTCTCGCTCTCGTCATCAACGTCGCCGCGGCGCGGATGGAGGGCGTGGCGGACGACGATCGAGCGGCCCGCTCCCTTCCCTCCGCCCGTGCTAACGGGTTCAGGTTCGACGGGTCGTGGGGCGCAACGCCCACCTCTCAGCTCATGCGAGCTCCCCGGGGATGCGCAGGGTTGTAAGGGGCGCGGCGGGTGACGGCAAGCGGAGCGAGCGCGGTGGAGCGCAGCGGGAGGGGACCGGCGGCGCGTCCCGTCCTACCCCTCCGCCTGCCAGCGGCGCACCGCTTCCTGCGGGGCGAGCAGCATCAGCACGTTGAGCGTCAGATTGTCGCGCACCACTGCCAGCGGCACCAGCTCGAGCGCCAGTGCCAGCGGCAACATCCAGCGCCAGCCGAGCCGCCTTGCCAGCAGAAAACCGCCGATCATCGCCGCGATGTCGCTCGCGCTGTTGAGCACGCTGTCGCCCGAATAGCCCCACGACAGCGTCACCGCGCGGTAGCGGTCGATGATCATGGGGGAGTTCTCCGCGATCTCCCACACCGCTTCGATCAGCGTCGCGACCGGCAGCGCCCACGGGCGAAACCCTGCCCAGCGCCGCGCGATCAGGCTCGCTGCGCCCGCGAACAGGATGCCGTGGAGGATGTGGCTCGGCGTGTACCAGTCGAGGATCTGCTGGCTGTTCTCCGCGCTCTCGACCACGCCCTGCCACAGCCGCACCGTCCCGCACGGGCAGAGCGCCGGCCGCCCCATCGCCAGCAGCACCACCACTGCGAGCGCAAGGATGGCCAACGCGAGGAGCAGTGGGCGGCCGTTGCTGATCTTCGATAACGCTGGCTTCACCCCCACCCCCCGGTCGGTCGCGCCCCTGCGAAACGGAGCGGCGCACCGCGCCCCTATCGCGCAAGCGCGGCGTCGTGGCGAGAGACCTCGTGATGGCCCCCTGCCTTCGCAGGGGCACGCTTCGCCCCCCTACTCGATGGTGTAGCCGGTGACCCGCAGCGCGCCGTCCTCGCGCGCCAGGGTCAGCGTTTCGAGCGCGCCGGGACGATTGGCGAAGTCGGTGCGGAAGCGGACCATTACCAGACCGTTGGGGCCTGCAGGCACATCGTCGGTGGAGGCAAGCCGCCGCGCCAGCACCGCCCCCATCGGCGTGCGGATCGCGCGGGGCGGGAAATGCGTCCGCCGGCCCGGGTTGCGGGTGATGGCATGGATGCGGGCGGAGGGGCGTCGGGCGCATCCCCCAAAGCCATGTCCCCTTCGCTTTCGTGGAGCATGCGCGCGGCTTCGCGGCTGCTCGACACGCCAAGCTTGCGCCGCGCATCGCGCAGCCGCTCGTTGACGGTGTGCACCGACAGTTCGAGCTCGCGCGCGGAAGACTTGGCATCATGCCCGCGCAGCAGCAGCCGCAGCACCTGCTTTTCCTTGTCGCTGAGCGGCGTCATCGCCCGACCCTAGGCGAGCCGCGCGCGGGACGACCACCCCCAAAAATTTGTGCGCGGCGCTCGCGCTACCGCATGCCGCACCGCCACCGCGCCCCTGCGCAGGCAGGGGCCCATCACCGGGTTCCGCGTCGCGACGCCATGCTCTGTTGAAAGTGCGGGAGATGGGCCCCTGCCTGCGCAGGCTTGGGCGGAGCACCCTTGTCCCCGCGGAGGCGGGGACCTGCGGCATGGAAGGGTGGCGATTGGCAGGTCCCCGCCTTCGCGGGAACAAGTGCGGGGGGCGTCGGGCGGGCCGGTACAAGCCCCCCTTTCCTCAGTGCCGGAAGTGGCGCACGCCGGTGAATAGCATCGCAAGTCCCGCCTCGTCGGCGGCGGCGATGACTTCGGCGTCGCGCATCGATCCGCCCGGCTGGATGACGCAGGTCGCGCCCGCCTCGGCCGCGGAGATCAGCCCGTCGGCGAAGGGGAAAAAGGCGTCGGAGGCGACTGCGCTGCCCACCGTGCGGGGCGCGTCCCAGCCGAAATGCTCCGCCGCCTCGCGCGCCTTGGCGGCGGCGATGCGCGCGCTGTCGCGACGGTTCATCTGCCCCGCTCCGATCCCCGCTGTCGCGCCGTCCTTTACATAGACGATGGCGTTGGATTTGACGTGGCGCGCCACCGTCCAGGCGAGCGCGGCATCGGCGCGCTCCGCGTCGGTCGGGGCGCGCTGCGTCACCAGCTTCACAGCGTCGAGGTCGAGCTTGGTCGCGTCGCGATCCTGCACCAGCCAGCCGCCCGCGATCTGCCGCACCGCGAGCCCGCCGCGCTTGGGATCGGGGAGCTCGCCGGTGAGGAGCAGCCGCAGGTTGGGCTTTTTCGCGAACACCGCGCGCGCATCGGCATCGGCGTCGGGCGCCACCACCACCTCGGTAAAGATCGCCGCGATCGCCTCCGCCGTGGCGCCGTCGAGCGGGCGATTGAGCGCAACGATCCCGCCGAAAGCGGAGACATGATCGCACTCGAACGCGCGGGTGTAGGCAGTGACGAGATCGTCGCCGAGCGCGACGCCGCAGGGGTTGGCGTGCTTGACGATGACGCACGCCGGGCGGTCGTCGCGAAACTCCGCCACCAGCTCGAGCGCGGCGTCGGCGTCGTTGAGGTTGTTGTAGGAAAGCGTCTTGCCCTGCACCTGCTCGGCCTGACCGATGCCCTTCACGTGCGGGCCCGCGGGGCGGTAGAAGGCGGCGTTCTGGTGCGGGTTTTCGCCGTAGCGCAGCTCGCTCACCCGCTCCGCCACCAGCGGCAGCGTTTCAGGGAAGCGCTCGCCCTGATCGCCGAAGCCGAACCAGCTGGCGATCATCGAATCGTAGGTGGCGGTGTGCGCGAACGCCTTGGCGGCGAGGCGGCGGCGCTGGGAGAGGTCGGTCGCGGCCTCCCCCGCAGCGGCGCTTTCGATCAGCGCGGCGTAATCGGCAGGGTCGGTGACGATCGCCACGTCGGCGTGGTTCTTGGCGGCGGAGCGGACCATCGCCGGGCCGCCGATGTCGATATTCTCGATGATCTCCTCGCGCCCCGCCCCGCGCGCCACCGTCGCGGCAAAGGGGTAGAGGTTGACGACGACGAGGTCGATTCCGCCGATCCCGTGCGCCTCCATCGCGGCGCGGTGCTCGTCCGACCCGCGCACCGCGAGGATGCCGCCGTGCACCATCGGGTGCAGCGTCTTGACGCGGCCGTCCATCATCTCGGGAAAGCCGGTGAGGTCGCTGACATCCCGCACGTCGAGCCCCGCATCGCGCAGCGCCTTGGCCGTGCCCCCGGTGGAGACCAGCTCCACTCCCGCCCCGCTCAGCGCCTGCGCCAGTTCGACGACGCCCTCCTTGTCGGAAACGCTGAGCAGCGCGCGGCGAATGGCGATACGGTCGGTCACGGGAGAGTCCTTTGTTTTTCGGTGCTTAGCCGAGCTTGCGCAGCCGCCAGCCGACGCTGACGCCGCCTTGCGGCACGTCGCCCGACAGCTCGATCTGGTAGGAGGGGACGGGGCGGCCGTCGCCGTCGACCCACAGGCTGTCCTCCACTCGCAGCCGCGCGCCCGCGCACTGGAAGTGCCAGCCCGCGCCGCTGTCGTGGCGCAGCAGCAGCTGGCCTTCGCCGTCGAGCATGCTCCACTGCACCTGCGGGGAGAGGTGGAAGCGCACGGTGAACGGCAGCGGTTCGCCACGGCGCTTGCGGCCCGAGGGGATCAGCATGTCCTCCCCGCGCAGCTCGCGCCCCGACCCCGCGAGGATGAGCAGGCGGCGGTGGACGAAGCCGTGGCGGCGGCGGTAGCCGTCGTGGGAGAGTTCGATGCGGCTGCCGCTGTCGAGCTCGCGGCGGTCGATCTCGACCTCGGTCACGCCCTGCCCCAGCGTCCCATCGGGGAGGATCGCGGTCGAGTTCTGATCGGCCAGCGTCAGCGTCGAGTGCGCGGCGGTGGTGCGTAAGCCTTTGGCGAGCTCGCTCGGCACCAGCGCCCCCGCGAGCCCCGCGCCGCCGCAGTTGACGATCAGCCGGTCCGCTCCGTCGGAAAATTCAAAGGCCAACGTGGAGGCGCAACCCGCGTCGGTCGCGCGCGCCACCGGCGGCGGGGCGGCGTCGACCTGCAGCACCGTGCGCCCCGCGGTGAGCCGCTGATAGCCCCAGTCGCGCGCCTGCCGCAGCGGCCGCGCGCGCACCTTGCTCGCCGCGACGATGGCAGCGACGCGCTCGGCGGGGATCGCGCCCGACCCCTGCCAGTTGCCGAGGCCCCCGTCGCCGTGGGTGAGCGCGGTCAGCGCGGGGACGGCGACGCCCAGCGTCTCACCGATCCACGCCGGCACCTCCATTCGCCGCAGCGCATAGACGCGCGCCAGCATCGAGAGCGCGGCGATCGCTTCGATCTGCGCGTCGGGGGAGCGGCTGATGGTGCCGCCGTCGGCGTAGAAGCAGGCGAGCAGCGCATCGCGCAGGCCCCCCTCTCCAAAGGCGCGGCGTCCTTCGCCATTGGGCAGCGCCAGCCCCGCGGCGACGATCGCGCTCCACGCCACGACCTGGCCGACACCGGGCCGCGCTGCGCCGGCGGTGCGGTCGAGGTGGCGCGCGACGCGGGCGATATGGTTGAGCGTGCGGCTGCGGTGGACGATGTCGTCGCTCGCCAGCAGCGCAGGCGCGTAGGCGAGCCAGTAGAGCAGCCGCCACCCCGCCACGTCCTGGCGCCAGGCGGGGGCGGTGATCCTCTCATCATGCGCGTCGAGCCAGCGCCGCTGGAGCGCTTCGGCGGTGGGCGCGACCTCCTTCATCGGCCCCGCCGCGGCGAGATCGCGCAGCCAGGCGAAGCTGTGGAGATAGTCCGCGAAATGGTCGGGCACCCCGGGCGCGGCGAAATCCGCGCGCGCGGTCGGGAGCTTGAGGCCGCGGAACAGGAAATGACCTGCGCGAATCGCCTTCCCCGCCACCACGTCGCCCGGGATGGGGTCGTCGGGCACGCCCAGCAGCTTCAGCGGAAATTTGCCCCTGAGCTTGAGCGCGTGCAGCGGCGTCCGCCAGGTCAGGCGATAGAATTGCGCAGCGATGCGCTCCGCCAGCCCCGCCCCGCGGTCGTCGGACAGGCGGATGAGCCGCTTGCCGGTCTCGATCGTATCGGGGCGGTCGGCAGCGATCGGTTCGACGTCGCGCACGCTGGGCGGCCGATCGTCGATCAACGGAGGCGCGTCGCGCGCCATCAGCCGCCCTTGAGCGCGGCGATGTTGGCGGCGTAGTGCGCGGGGCCGCCACGGAAAGCCGCCGATCCCGCGACCAGCACGTCCGCCCCCGCCGCCACCACCTGCGCGGCGTTGGTCGGGTCGACTCCGCCGTCGACCTGGAGGCGTATATCGCGCCCGCTGGCGTCGATGCGGCGGCGCAGCGCTTCGATCTTGCGGAGCTGGCTGGCGATGAACTTCTGCCCGCCGAAGCCCGGATTGACGCTCATCACGAGGATCAGGTCGAGGTCGCCGATCAGCCAGTCGACCGCCTCCACCGGTGTCGCGGGGTTGAGCACGATCCCGGCGCGCTTGCCCAGCGCCTTGATCGACTGAACGGTGCGGTGCGGATGCGGCCCCGCCTCCGGGTGAAAGCTGATGAGGTCCGCGCCCGCCTCGGCAAACGCCTCAAGCATCGGGTCGACCGGCGCGATCATCAGATGCACGTCGAAGGGTTTGACGCTGTGCGGGCGCAAGGCCTTCACCACCGCGGGACCGATGGTGATGTTGGGCACGAAATGCCCGTCCATCACGTCGATGTGAATCCAGTCCGCCCCCGCCGCATCGATGGCGCGCACCTCCTCACCCAAAGCGGCGAAATCGGCGCTGAGAATCGACGGCGCGATGAGGGGGGCGGTGGAGGTCATGGCTTGGCCGTGCCCCTAGCGTGACCGCGCCGTAGGGGCAACGCGCGAGGGGGCGGCGTGAAGCGCCCCGGTTACCGATGCAACATTTGACATCGCTCGCCCTGCCCCTACCTCGGTCGACGGGCCACGCGGTCCCAACGCCGCGCGGGCTCTCTGCAAGGAGAGTCGTTTGATGACTGACGTTTCCCCTAAGCCCGCCGTGCGTCCTGCGCGTCCGTGGTTCTCCTCCGGTCCCTGCGCCAAGCCGCCGGGCTGGGCTCCCGACAAACTCGCGACGCAATCGCTCGGTCGTTCGCATCGCAGCGCGATCGGGAAGGAGCGGCTCGGCTATTGCATCGACCTGATGCGCGAGCTGCTGAGGCTGCCCGACACCCACCGTATCGGGATCGTCCCGGCGAGCGACACCGGCGCGTTCGAGATGGCGATGTGGACCATGCTGGGCGCGCGCCCCGTCACCGCTCTCGCCTGGGAGAGCTTCGGCGAAGGCTGGGTGACCGACGCGGTCAAGCAGCTGAAGCTCGACCCCACCGTCATCCGCGCCGATTATGGCGAGCTCCCGGACCTCACCCAGGTCGACTGGTCGAGCGACGTGCTTTTCACCTGGAACGGCACCACCTCCGGCGTGCGCGTGCCCGATGGCGACTGGATCGCCGATGACCGGCAGGGGCTGGCCTTCGCCGACGCCACCAGCGCGGTGTTCGCCTACGACCTGCCGTGGGACAAGATCGACGTCGCCACCTTCAGCTGGCAGAAAGTGCTCGGCGGCGAAGGCGCGCATGGCGTGCTGATCCTCGGCCCCCGCGCGGTCGAGCGGCTGGAGAGCTACACCCCCGCATGGCCGCTGCCCAAGGTCTTTCGCTTGATGGCCAAGGGCGCGCTCAACGAGGGCGTGTTCAAAGGCGACACCATCAACACGCCGTCGATGCTGGCGGTGGAGGATGCGATCTTCGCGCTCGAATGGGCGCAGGGGCTGCGCGGGCTCGACGCGCTGATCGCGCGCAGCGAGGCCAATGCGGCTGCGCTCGACGCGCTGGTGCGCGAACGGGCATGGCTCGGCCACCTCGCGCGCGATCCGGCGATCCGGTCGACGACCAGCGTGTGCCTTACCGTCGAGGGCGCCGATGCGGCGAAGATCAAACGCCTCGCCGCGCTGCTCGAGGCGGAGGGTGTCGCCTACGACATCGCCGGCTACCGCGATGCGCCGCCGGGCCTGCGCATCTGGTGCGGGGCGACGGTCGACGCGGCGGACATCACCGCATTGGGACCGTGGCTAGACTGGGCGTGGGCGCAAACATAGCCCTCTCCCCCCGGGAGAGGGTTGGGTGAGGGCCTCTCACCAACCTCGACAACAACGGGCCGGGCGAGCGGCAGAGACCCTTACCCCGGCCCTCTCCCTGAAGGGAGAGGGAGTAAGACAATGACCCAACATCGCGTGCTCATCAGCGACAAGATGGACCCCCGCGCCGCCGCGATTTTTCGCGAGCGGGGCGTGGCGGTCGACGAGAAGCCCGGCCTCTCCAAGGAGGAGCTGGCGGCGATCATCGGCGATTACGACGGCCTTGCCATCCGGTCGGCGACCAAAGTCACCGCCGATCTCCTCGCCCATGCGACCAACCTCAAGGTTGTCGGACGAGCGGGGATCGGGGTCGACAATGTCGATATCCCCGCCGCGTCGGCGAAGGGCGTGGTGGTGATGAACACCCCCTTCGGCAACTCCATCACCACCGCCGAACACGCCATCGCCATGATGTTCGCGCTGGCGCGTGAGGTGCCGGAGGCGGACGCGTCGACCAAGGCGGGCAAGTGGGAGAAGAACCGCTTCATGGGGGTCGAGCTCAGCGCCAAGACCCTGGGGCTGATCGGCGCGGGCAACATCGGCGGGATCGTCGCCGACCGCGCACAGGGCCTGAAAATGAAGGTCATCGCTTACGACCCCTTCCTCTCGCCCGACCGCGCGGTGGAGCTGGGGATCGAGAAGGTGGAGCTGGACGTGCTGCTGGCGCGGGCGGACATCATTTCGCTGCACACGCCGCTCACCGACCAGACTCGCGGCATCCTCTCGCGTGAGGCGCTGGCGAAAACCAAGCGCGGGGTGCGCATCGTCAATTGCGCGCGCGGCGGGCTCATCGACGAGGTCGCGCTGGCCGAAGCGCTGCACTCGGGCCACGTCGCGGGCGCGGCGCTCGACGTGTTCGAGAGCGAGCCCCCCGCCCCCGACAACCCGCTGTTTTCCGCGCCAAACTTCATCTGCACTCCGCACCTCGGCGCGTCGACCGACGAAGCGCAGGTCAATGTCGCGATCCAGGTAGCGGAGCAGATCAGCGACTATCTGCTGTCGGGCGGGATCACCAATGCCCTCAACGTGCCAAGCCTGAGCGCGGAGGAGGCGCCCAAGCTGCGGCCCTATATGGCGCTCGCGGAAAAGCTCGGTCGTCTGGTCGGCCAGCTGGAGGGCGAAGGCATTCACGGCGTCTCGATCGAGACCGAAGGCGCCGCCGCCAGCCTCAACCAAAAGCCGATCGTCGCAGGCGTGCTCGCGGGGTTGATGGGGGTGTGGTCGGCGAGCGTCAACATGGTCAACGCGCCGCATCTGGCGCGCGAACGTGGGCTCGACGTGCGCGAAGTGCGCCACGATCGTGAGGGCGATTACGCGACGTTGCTGCGCGTCAGCTCCTCTGGCGCGGGGGGCGAACGCTCGGTCGCGGGAACGGTGTTCGGCAAGGGCACGCCGCGGCTGGTCGAACTGCACGGCATCAAGGTCGAGGCGGAGCTCGCGGGCGAAATGCTGTTCGTGGTCAACGACGACGCGCCCGGCTTCATCGGCCGCATCGGCACCGCGCTGGGGGAGGCGGGGGTCAACATCGGCACCTTCCACCTCGGCCGCCGCGAGGCGGGGGGAGAGGCGGTGCTACTGCTCTCACTCGACGAGCGCGTGCCCGACACGGTGCTGGCGCAGATCCGCGCGCTCGAAGGGGTGCGGCGCGTCGCCGCGCTGCGGTTCTGATGGCCGCCCCCCGCCAGCGCGGCGCCGCCGACGCGGAGCGCGACCTCCTCCCCGAAGGGCTCGCCGATCGCCTCCCCGCCGCCGCCGCCGCGCAGCAGCATGTCATGCGCGCCGCGCTCGATGCCTGCGACGCCTATGGCTACGACCGCGTCGTGCCGCCTTCGATCGAGTATGAGGCGAACCTCACCGGGCGCATGGCGGGGGTGGCGCGGGCGCGGATGTTCCGCTTCGTCGATCCCGCGAGCCTCGCCACGCTGGCGCTCAGAAGCGACATCACCGTGCAGGTCGGGCGCATCGCCGCGACGGTGATGGCCGACGCGCCGCGCCCGCTCCGCCTGTGCTACGCAGGGCAGGTGGTGACGATGGTCGGCGACGGCCTCTCCCCGCAGCGCGAGCGGTTGCAGATCGGTGCCGAGCTGATCGGCAGCGACAGCGTCGAGGCGGCGGCGGAGACGATCGAGGTGGCAGTCGCCGCACTCGACGCCGCGGGGGCGGGGGCGCTGAGCGTGGACCTCACGCTCCCTGACCTCATCGCGCTGCTGGGGGGCGACGATCTCGACCCCACGCGAGCGGGGGCTCTGCGCGACGCGCTCGATGCCAAGGACGTGGGCGCGCTGGTGGCTGCGGGGGGCGAGGCCTGGGCCCCGCTGATCGCCGCCGCGGGGCCGTTCGAGGACGCCATCGCGCGGCTCGAGGCATTCGACCGCGACGGTTCGCCACGGCCGGGCGCGCTCGCCCCGCGCATCGCGCAGCTGCGCGCGCTCAAGGAGCGGATCGGCAACCTCGCGACGCTCACGCTCGACCCCGCCGAACGGCACGGGTTCGAGTATCAGAGCTGGCTCGGCTTCACGCTCTACGCTGCGGGCGGGCGCGGGGCGATCGGGCGTGGCGGCACCTACCGCATCCTCTCCGACGCACGCGCGGGGGCGAGTTCGGGCGAGGCGGCGAGCGGTTTTTCGCTCTATCCCGACGCGCTGATCGACGCGCTGGCACAGGCGCCGCTGCGGCGCGACTGCCTGTTCCTGCCGCTCGCCCACGATCGCGCAGTCGCCGCTGCGCTGCGGGCCGAGGGGTGGCGCACACGCGCCGCGCTCGATGCGCGGGACAACGCCGCCGCGCTCGGCTGCACGCATCGGCTCGATCCGGAACGAGGCGCGGTGGCCGCTGATTGACCTCCCGCCCCGCCCGCGCCAAGGCTCCGCACCGATGGAATGCGCGCCCCACCCCGACCATTTTCGACGCCGCGGCATATTGTTCGTGGTCTCGTCACCTTCCGGCGCGGGCAAATCGACCATCTCCAGAAAGCTGCTGGCAGGCGATCCGCAGCTGACCATGTCGGTCAGCGCCACCACCCGCCCGCCGCGCCCGGGGGAGGTCGACGGGGTCGACTATCATTTCGTTACCCTTGCGCAGTTCAAGGACATGGTCGGCGACGGCGAATTCCTCGAATGGGCGCACGTCTTCGACCACCGCTACGGCACGCCGCGGGCACCGGTGGAAGCCGCGCTCAAGGCCGGGCGCGACGTGCTGTTCGACATCGACTGGCAGGGCGCGCAGCAGCTCTATCAGCAGGCCGGGGGCGATGTGGTGCGGGTGTTCATCTTCCCGCCGTCGATGGCCGAACTCGATCGCCGCCTGCGCGGCCGCGGCACCGATCCCGAGGACGTCATCGCCCGCCGCATGAGCCGCGCGGGGGCGGAAGTCTCTCACTGGGACGGCTACGACTATGTGCTGGTCAACGACGACGTCGAACGCTGCTACACCGACGTCGCCGCGATCCTCGCCGCCGAACGGCTGAAGCGCAGCCGCCAGCAGGGGCTGATCGGCTTCGTGCGCAAACTGCTGACCAAGGGCGAGCTGGGCTGACCGGCGTCGCCTGAGCCTCGCACCTTCCGAGACATTGCTTCGCTGAGGCCGTCACGGGAGTAAATCCCGTGACGTCGAAGGGGCAGGCGTAGCATGCCCCCCGGCCGGCCTTGGGCGTCGCCGTTGGCGACCGCGGCGCAGCTTTCGTTGCGCCGCTCGCCTCAGGCGTCCTTGCCGCCGGGGGTGTGGATGCCCGGGAGCGGCGGGACGGGCTGCGGGGGCACGTCCGGATCGCCTTCGTGCACTTCGACGTGGCCGAGCCCGACGTGGCTGCGCTTGCGGCTGTAGATGAAGTACACCACCAGCCCGATCGCGGCCCAGATCGCGAACAGCACCTTGCTCTTCTGGTCGAGGCTCCAGAACAGATAGACGCAGCCGGCGATCGACAGCGGCGCGACCAGCCCGACCAGCGGAGTGCGGAACGGACGGCGACGGTTGGGGTCGGTCCGGCGCAACAGCAGCACCGCAATCGACACCGCGGCGAACGCGAACAGCGTTCCCGAGTTCGAGATATTGGCGAGCTGTCCGACCGGGAAGAAGCCCGCGAACAGCGCCACCGCGATGCCGGTGAGGATGGTGATGAAGTGCGGCGTCCCGAACTTCGGGTGGATGCGGCTGAACGCGGCGGGCAGCAGGCCGTCGCGGCTCATCGTGAAGAAGATGCGCGTCTGGCCGAACATCATCATCAGCACCACCGACGGCAGCGCGAGGATCGCGGCGAGCCCGACGAGGTTGCCGATCTGCGGCCAGCCAATTTCACGCAGCGTCCAGGCGAGCGCTTCCTTGGAGCAGACCACCGCCTGGTCGCCCATCGCGCGGCAGGCGTCGGCGAGTTCGCGGCTGCCCGGTTCGAGCGCGTGGCCGTTGGCGATCCCGACCGGCTGTGCGCCGACGGTGCCGATCACGCCAGCCGCGACCAGCAGGTAGAAGATGGTGCAGATGGCGAGGCTGCCGATCAGGCCGATCGGCATATTGCGCTGCGGGTTCTTGGTCTCCTCCGCTGCGGTCGAGACCGCATCGAAGCCCACGTAAGCAAAGAAGATCGACGCCGCCGCCGCACTGATGCCGCCGAAGCCGAGCGGGCTGAACGGTTCGAAATTCTGCATGTTCATGACCGGCACCGCCAGCACGATGAACGCGGTCAGCGCGAGGATCTTCACCCCCACCAGCAGCGCGTTGATCGTCGCCGATTCCTTGGTGCCGCGGATCAGCAGCAGCGTGACGAGCAGCGCGATTGCCATGGCGGGGAGGTTGATCGCCCCGCCGTCGAACGGCCCGAGCGTCAACGCGTCGGATATGTCGGTACCGAGCAGATGTTCGAGATAGCCGATCATGTAGCCCGACCAGCCGACGCTCACCGCGCCAGCCGCGACCGCATATTCGAGGATCAGCGCCCAGCCGACCATCCACGCGATCAGCTCGCCCATCACCGCATAGCTGTATGTGTAAGCGGAGCCCGAAACCGGCACCATCGAGGCCATTTCGGCGTAGCATAGCGCCGCCACCGCGCAGACCACGCCGGCGATGACAAAGCTGATCATCATGCCCGGGCCCGCCTTTTGCGCGGCCTCCGCGGTCAGAACGAAGATGCCGGTACCGATCACCGCGCCGATGCCGAGCATGGTCAGCTGGAACGCACCCAGCGATCGGTGGAGCGATTTCTTCTCCGCCGTCGCAAGGATCGCGTCGAGCGGCTTCACCCGATCGAAAATCATGTTTCTCTCCCCCGGCGCGCGGCGATGCGTCGTGTCCGCCGCGCCTGCACCCGCAACGTTTGGCGGCGGACCCTAGCCATGTTCGCGCGCGACGCAATCGGCTTTGTCACAAGCGCAAACTCGCATGAAGGGCGAAATGCGCTGGCCCATGTCCTCCGGCGCCGCTGTACCGGGGGGGCGGGACGCCACCCCCGCCCTTCCGCACCGTCCCTCGCTGCGCTAGCGAACGCGCATGACAGATCCCCACCACTCCCCCCGCAGCGGCGGACGCATCCTCGTCGATCAGCTGATCGCGCAAGGATGCGAACGTATCTTCACCGTGCCAGGCGAAAGCTTCCTCGCGGTGCTCGATGCGCTGCACGATACGCCGGCGATCGACACCATCGTCTGCCGGCAGGAGGGGGGCGCGGCGTTCATGGCGTGCGCCGACGGGGCGATGACCGGGCGGCCGGGGGTCGCCTTTGTGACGCGCGGGCCGGGGGCGACCAACGCCAGCATCGGCGTCCACGTCGCGTTTCAGGATTCGCAGCCGATGATCCTGTTCGTCGGCGACGTCGACCGCTCGATGCGCGACCGCGAAGGGTTTCAGGAGGTCGATTTTCAGGCGATGTTCGGCCCCCTCGCCAAATGGGCGGGGCGGATCGACGATGCGCGGCGCATCCCCGAATATGTCGCGCGCGCCTATGCCACCGCCATGTCGGGGCGCCCCGGCCCGGTGGTGCTCGCGCTTCCCGAAGACATGCTGACCGATGAGGTCGTCGCGCGCGACCGCCCCTATATCGCCCCGCCGGAGCAGGACCCCGACGTGCAGGCGATGGGCCTCGTCATGGACATGCTCGGCCAAGCGGCGAGCCCGCTGGCGATCGTCGGCGGCGCCGGCTGGGACGCGGGCGCGGCGCATTACTTCGCGGAGTTCGCGACCAGGCTCGGCATCCCCGTCGCCACCGCCTTTCGCCGCCAGGACGCGATCCGCAACGATTGCGCGGTGTTTGCGGGCAATCTCGGCTACGGGCCCAACCCGAAACTGATCGAGCGGGTCAAGGCGGCGGACCTGCTGCTGGTCGTCGGCGCGCGCCTGGGGGAGGCGACCACCGACGGTTACACGCTGATCGACCCCGACCACCCCGACCAGACGCTTATCCACGTCCACCCCGACCCCACCGAGCTCAACCGCGTCTACCGCACCGACCTCCCCATCTGCGCCTATCCGCACGAATTCGCGGAGGCCGCGGCGCTGTGGGATACCAGCGACCTCATCAGCTTCGACTGCGGACGCGAGGCGCATGGCGAGTGGCGCGAATGGCGCAGCGCCAAGCCCAACGGCAGCGCGCTCGACCTCGGCCGGTGCGTGGAGGCGATGCAGGCGGCGCTGCCTGAGGACACCATCATCTGCAACGGTGCAGGCAATTTCGCGGGCTGGTGGCACCGCCACTGGATCTACGGCGGGCCGACGAGCCAGCTCGCTCCCACCTGCGGCGCGATGGGCTATGGCGTCCCCGCCGCGATCGCCGCCGCGCGCCGCTTTCCGGGGCGGAGCGTCGTCGCGGTGGCGGGCGACGGCGACTTCCTGATGAACGGTCAGGAGCTCGCGACCGCCATGCAATATGGCCTCGACCTCCTCGTGGTGGTGGTCGACAACGGCGCCTACGGCACCATCCGCATGCATCAGGAGCGCGAATATCCCGCGCGCGTGTCGGCGACGACCCTCACCAACCCCGACTTCGCGATGCTCGCGCAGGCCTATGGCGGCTGGGCGGCGCGGGTCGAGCGGACCGAGGATTTCGCCCTCGCGCTCGAGCAGGCGAAGGCGCGCAAGGGGCTGCGGCTGCTCCACCTCGTCACCGAACTCGAACGGATCAGCCCAGCGACCACCATCAGCGCGCTGCGCGAACGGGCGCGCGGCTGATGTTCGCGTTCGAATTCGCCGCCGACGCGCCTGCGGGCGAACGCTGGGCAACGCTGACCGAAGCCGCGAAAGCGGTGTGCGCGGGCGAACGCGACGCCATCGCCAACATGGCCAACGTCGCCGCGTTGGTGTGGCAGGCGATTCCCGACCTCAATTGGGCGGGCTTCTACCGCTTCGATGGGGAAGAGCTGGTGCTGGGGCCGTTTCAGGGCCGCTCCGCCTGCGTGCGCATCGCGCTCGACCGCGGGGTGTGCGGCGCCGCGGCGCGGCTTCGCGAGACGCAGCGGGTGGCGGATGTCCACGCCTTTCCCGGCCACATCGCCTGCGACGCCGCCAGCCGGTCGGAGCTGGTGGTGCCGATCGTCCACGCCGGCGCGCTGATCGGCGTGCTCGACCTCGACAGCCCGACGCCTGGGCGCTTTGCCGCAGAGGATGCGGCGGGGGCGGAGGCGCTGGTCGCCGCCATCGCAGCCGCGCTCGCAGGATAGTCTCACGCACTCCTGCCCCGAAGCGGGACAGGCTTAACCCTGTTGGCGGAGTCGCGTGGGCGGCGCCGAAATGCTAACAGCACGTTAACTGTCCGAGATTGGTGTGGGGAGATGTAGGCGTGAAAGGGATCCTGTTCCTCGTCGGCGTGGCGAGCCTGGCGGCGATTGCCAGCGACGCGCAGGCGCAGGCAGCGCCGACGCGCTCTCCGCCCGTCATCGTCCTGCGCCCGGCCGACCGCACCCCTCCGCCGAGCTCGATGGTCATCCCCGCTGACGGGATCAGCCATGAAGTTCGCCCCGACGGCACTCGCATCGAACGCCGTGTGCGGGTGATTCGCGAAGGCGCCGGCGCGCCTCCCCCGCCGCCGATGGCCGAGGGCGGTTGGCGCGGTGGGGAATGGCGCGGCGACAGCGCGCCCTCCCGCAGCGGCCGCTGGGTCGACGGTCGCTGGGTCGAAGGCCAGTGGGACGGTGGTTGGGACCGCGACCGCCGCGTCTACGAGGGCGAGTATCGCGGCACTTACGTCCGTGACGGGCGCGTGCATGACGGCGGTCGCTACTCAGCTCCGCACGGCTCACGGGTTTATCGCGACGGCTACGGCTATGGCTACGAGGGTGCGCCGGTCGGCTATGGCTATGGGTATCCCGACGGCTACGCGGTCGAGGGCTACACCGAAGTCGTCACGCAAGGCGCGCCGGTGGTCGTCGAGGAAACCGAGACCACATACGAAACCGTCCGCCAGCCGGTCGTCCGCCGTGCCCGCGTCGCTCCCCGCGCCACTGTCCGGGTCCACCGCCCCGCCCCGGCCCGCCGAGCCCCGACCCGCCCCCGCTGCATCTGCCGCTGAGAGGTTTCGTCCAGACTGGCCGTCACCGCAGCGCGCGGGCTAGCCAGATGACCTTGCCGACGATCGCCAGTTCGGCGAGCGGGACGGCGGGCTCCTCCGGATAGGCGGCGGCGTTGTCGGATACGACGGCGAGCGTTCCCTCCACCGCGCCAGCCCCGCGCAAACGCTTGACCGACAGCGCTTCGCCCCGGCGGATGACGTAGATCCCCTCACGCCGGGGCGGCGCCGTCGCTCCGCGGTCGACAAGGATGCGGTCGCCGTCGAGCAGCGTCGGCCACATCGAATCGCCCTCTACCACCACCACCGACAGGAGCTCCGGCGGCGAACGGGTCAGCGCACGCAGCTCCGCGCGGCTGAGCCCCAGATGCTGCGTCGGCGCTTCCGCATCGCCCTGCCGTCCCGCCCCAGCGGCGACGCGCAGGTCGAGCCGCGCCACTGCCACCCGATCGTCGGGGCGTGGGCGGGGCGCGAGGGGCGCCGGGGGCACCGCCGCCCCACCACGCGCGCCATCGCGCAACAGCGCCTCGTCCATTTCGAGATAGGCGGCGAGCGCGGCGCGGTCGTCCTCGTCGAGCCGTCGCGGGGTGCCGCGTCGTAGATATTGCTGGATATAGGCCGCATTGCGCCCGATCGCGAGGCTGAGGCGACGCCAGTCGACCCTACGCTGCGCCGCCGCCTCCTCGAGCGCGACCCGCGCATCCCCACGCGCTGCGGGCGACAGCGTCAGCGGAGGCGAGACCAGCCGCCGCCGACCCCGTCCGCGGGGTTGGGAGCCGACCTCACCGGACGCTCCCCGTCGCTGATCGCCGCGCGCCGCCATGCGCCTTATGTAGGTGTAGGCAGTTTCCTAAGCAATCGCCTGAGCTGCGAAAGCGTCGCGCTCAACCCGCCTTACGCACCGTGACGCAGCCCGCGCTGTAGCCCGCGCCGAACGAGCAGATCAGCCCGAGATCGCCCGCTGCCAGATCGTCGCTATGCCTGTGAAAGGCGATGATCGACCCTGCGCTCGAGGTATTGGCGTAGGTGTCGAGCACCGTCGGGCTCTCGTCCTCGCTCGCTTCGTGGCCGAACACACGCTGCGCGATCAGGCGGTTCATGTTGGCATTGGCCTGATGCAGCCAGATGCGCCGCAGCGCCTGACCTTCGAGCCCCAGCCGTTCGAGTTCGGCGAGGATCATGGCGCTGACCATCGGCACCACTTCCTTGAACACCTTGCGCCCTTCCTGGACGAACAGCTTGTCGGCATCGTCGCGGCGGTCGGGGTCGGTGCGATTGAGGAAGCCGAAATTGTTGCGGATATTGTTGGAGAATTGCGTCTTGAGGCGGGTGCCGAGCACCTCCCAACCGCCGCCCGCTGCCCGCTCCGCGCTCTCCACCAGCACTGCGGTGGCGACGTCGCCGAAGATGAAATGGCTGTCGCGATCGCGCCAGTTGAGGTGGCCGGAGGTGATCTCCGGGCTCACCACCAGCACGCTCTGCGCGCTGCCCGAACGGATCATGTCCGCGGCGGTCTGGATGCCGAAGGTCGCCGACGAGCAGGCGACGTTCATGTCGAAGGCAAAGGCGTCGCGCCCCTCCCCGCCCGCGATGCCGAGCGCGTCCTGAATCTCTACCGCCATCGCCGGATAGGGACGCTGCATGTTGGAGGCCGCGCACAGCACCGCGTCGACCTCGCTCGCGTCACGGCCCGCGCGGTCGAGCGCTTCTCGCGCTGCGGCGACGCCGATCTCCGCCATGATCGACAGCTGCTCGTTGCCGCGTTCGAGGTCGCGCGGGCGCATCACCGCCGGGTCGAGCACCCCCGCCTTGTCAACGACGTGGCGCGCCAGGATGCCGCTCGCCTTTTCGATGAAGCCGGTGGACGATTCCTCGAGCGCGGCGCGGTGTCCGGCGGCGATCGCGTCGGCATGCTCGCGATTGTGCTGCGCGACGTAGGCGTTGAAGCTTTCAACCAGCTCTTCGTTCGAGATGCTGTCGGGGGGCGTGTAAAGCCCCGTGGCGCTAAGGTGGACGCGGGTCATGGCGCCTCCACTAGCGCCGATGCGGGGCGCACGTCACTCCCCTGCGCGCGTGTCGCCGAATGGGGTCGCCCTGACCATGGATCCCGCCCCTGCGGTTGCGATGCGGCGAAACTTCGTCTCGGACCAGAGCGCGAAGCCGCTCACATCAGCGCGCGGTAGAGGCCGTAGCTGCTGGTCAGCACCAGCACCGTGCCGACCATTCCCAGCATCAGCCGCGGGTGGAGGCGGCCGGCGACGATGGCGCCCACGGGGGCCGCCAGCACGCCACCGATCAGCAGGCCAAGCGTCGCTCCCGCGATGTCGGCGATGCCAAGCTGGGTGATGAAGGTGATCGAGATGACCAGCGTCAGCAGGAACTCGACCGAATTGACGGTGCCGACAACCTTGCGCGGCTCCGCCCCCTGCACCAGCAGATTGGAGGTGACGACCGGTCCCCAACCGCCGCCGCCCGCCGCATCGAGGAAGCCGCCGAGCAGCCCCAGCGGGGCGACGATGCGCGGGTCCTTGACCTCCAGCTTATGCTTGGCGGCGCGCCACAGGAGGAACAGCCCGATCCCGATCAGATAGGCGAGGACGATCGGCTTCACGATCTCCCCCGCGATCTGGCTGACGAGATAGGCGCCGGTCACGCCACCGATCGCGCCGGGGATCAACAGCCGGAGGAACAGACGCCCGTCGATGTTGCGGTGGATCAGATGGCTGATGCCGGAAACGCCGGTGGTGAAAATCTCCACCACATGCACCCGCGCCGACGCGGTGGCGGGGGGAACCCCCATCACCCCCACCAACAGCGTCGAGGTGATGACCCCGAACGCCATGCCGAGCGCACCGTCGACCAGCTGCGCGGCAAAGCCGATGGCGATGAACGGCAGCAGCGCCGCCCAGTCGATGGCGCCGAAATCGATCACGCGCGGATGAGGATCGTCGACATCAAACCCCTCCCCACTCGCCGGTGATCGCATGATTCGCCAAAATCATAGCCGATGGCGCGTCGACTGCCAGCCGACGCGGCCGCAAGCTGTTCGGTCATGCGCCAACACGGGCTCAGAGGACCCGCGCCGTGCATGCGGCGACTCAGCCCTTGGGCGCGATGACCATCAGCATCTGGCGCCCTTCGGTGCGGGGATGCGCCTCGATCTTGGAGATGTCCGCGACCTGGTCGGCGGCGCGCTTCAGCACGTCGAGCCCCAGCTGCATGTGGCTCATCTCACGCCCGCGAAAGCGCATGGTGAGCTTCACCTTGTCGCCATCCTCGAGGAAATCGACGACCTTCTTCATCTTGGTATCGAAATCGTGGTCGTCGATGTTCGGACGCATCTTGATCTCCTTGATCTCCTGCGTCTTCTGCGTCTTGCGCGCGATGTTGGCTTTCTTTTGCGCCTCGTACTTGAACTTGCCGACGTCGAGGAACTTGCACACCGGCGGGTCTGCGTTGGGCGACACCTCAACCAGGTCGAGCCCCACGTCCGCCGCCTGCTCGATCGCTTCGGCGGTGAGCAGGACGCCCAGATTTTCCCCGTTCTCGTCGATCACGCGCACCTTGGGCACGGTGATGAAATGATTGAAACGCGGGCCGCTCCGGGGGGGCGGGGGCGCCATGCCTCGGCGCATCATCGGCGGACGTATAACACTGTCTCCTGGGTGGTTGTCGCGATGCGCCGGCCGCACCGACGCTGGCGCAGCATATATGCGCGCGCGGTCCATGCGCAAACCCGCGACGCGCGCCCACCACGCCTCGCCCCGCCATAGTGGCCAATCGGCAACAGTCGCGAAGAAACTTGGTAAAAGCGCGCGGAGTAATTTGAAGAGCGCGGGGTAACCTTGGTAGTCGCAGATCGAAGCCGCCTGTGAAGCCAGACTTCGCGCGGTGGGAATAACCCAGCCAATAAGCCAAATGTTGGGCGCCGAACCATTTCGGCACTGAGGGGAATGGACGATGAATATGACGAAGCGGGGACTCACCCTGACGACCGCCGTCATTGCGCTGATGGCCACTCCGGCCTTTGCGCAGACGACGGGAACGAACGATCCGGCCACGGAGTCGAGCCAGTCGACCGTTGAGACGACGTCGGAATCGCAGGGTGGCGACATCGTCGTGACCGGCAGCCGTATTGCGCGCCCGGGTGTGGAAGCGCCGCAGCCGATCACCGCGATCAGCGGCGAGGAATTCTTCAACCAGGGTCAGAACAACGTCGGCGACACGCTGAACGACCTGCCCCAGCTGCGCAGCACCTTTGCCCAGCAGAACCCGGGCGCCGGCGTCGGCATCGCCGGCCTCAACCTGCTCGACCTGCGCGGTCTCGGCACGGTCCGCACGCTGGTGCTGGTTAACGGTCGCCGTCACGTCGCGTCGGACATCCTCAACTACGCATCGTCGGTTGACGTCAACACGATCCCGAACGACCTGATCGAGCGCGCTGAAGTCATCACCGGCGGCAGCTCCGCTGTGTACGGTTCGGACGCGATCGCGGGCGTGGTCAACTTCGTGCTGCGTCGCGACTTCGACGGCGTTCAGGCGCGTGCGGCGGCTGGCGTTTCGGAGCGCGGCTTCGGTGGCAACCAGTACGTCTCGCTAATGGCGGGTCGCAACTTTGCCGACGGTCGCGCCAACCTGACCGTGCACGGCGAATATGCCCGTCAGGAGCGCATCTACGCCTCCCAGATTCCGTGGTATCGTCGCGTCGACGGCTTCGGCACGGTCGACCTCGACAGCGGTGGCCTGCCGAACGGTAGCGACGGCTTCCCCGACGCGGTGTTCCTGCGCGATTTCCGCAGCACCACCATCCACCGCTTCGGCATCGTGCCGGTGCTGCAGAGCGCCGCGAACCCGGCGTGCGGCGTCGGCACCGCGCCGAACAACGGTCCGACCAACGCCAACGGCACCGCGTTCAACTGCAACTACATCTTCACCGAAAACGGCACGCTGGTGCCGCAGACGGGTACGCGCTTCGGTGCCGGCCCGACCGGGTCGATCGTGGGCGGCAACGGCCAGACCGGCCGTGAAGGCACGCAGCTGTCGGTGCTGCCGTCGAACGAACGCTACAACTTCAACGTGCTCGGCCACTACGAATTCTCGCCGGCCGCCGAAGCGTTCGTCGAAGCGAAGTATGTCCATATCAACGCGGTGGGCAACGCGCTCGGGCCGACGTTCCTCAACGGGTCGGGCGCCTCGCTCGGCAACGATGCGCGCCTCAACCCGCGCCTCGACAACCCGTTCCTGAACGCTGCCGCTCGCCAGACGATCGCCAACGCGATCCTCGCCTCGGGTTGCGGGTTCAACCGTGGTAACGCCATCACGGCGACGACCTGCCGTCCGCTGACTGCCGCGGAGCGGACGTCCATCGCCAACGGTGACTATCGCTTCCTGTTCGGTCGCAACCTCACCGACTCGCCCGATCGCGACGAATATTTCACGCGCGAAACCTGGCGCGTGGTGGGCGGCCTGCGTGGCACGTTCAACGACGACTGGCGCTACGAAGTGTCGGCCAACTACGGCGAGTTCAACGAAACTGCGGACATGCGCGGCTTCGTGAACCGTCAGCGTTTCTTCCTGTCGCTTGACGCCGCTCGCAACCCGGTGACCGGTCAGATCCAGTGCCGTTCGCAGTTCGATCCGGCTGCAGCGGTCGGACCGGCGGGCAGCACCGCCTATGCCGCGCAGCTTGCTGCCGACATTGCGGCGTGCGTTCCCTACAACCCGTTCGGCGCGGCGGACAATTCGGCGGCGGTTGCTTACTTCCGTCAGCCGATCCTCAACCGTTCGTCGATCAGCCAGTTCGACGTGACGGCCTTCGTCGCGGGTGACACGAGCGGGTTCCTCAACCTGCCGGGCGGTCCGGTGAGCTTCGTGCTCGGCGGCGAATACCGCGCGGAAAAGGTGTTCAACGACAGCGACGATGCGGCCGACACCGGCATTTCGAACTCGGTGTTCCTGGGCGACGTCGATCCGCCGGCGACCAAGATCAAGGAAGTCTTCGGCGAAATCCGCATTCCGCTGCTGGCCGACATTCCGTTCATTCAGGAATTCACGGTGAGCGGTGCGGCGCGTCTGTCGGACTACAACACCGCCGTCGGCACGGTGCTCAGCTACAATGCTGGCGCCGAGTGGGTTCCGTTCGACGGTCTGCGTTTCCGCGGCAACTACGGCCGTGCGGTGCGCGTGCCGAACGTGACGGAATATGGCTTCCCCGCCATCCCGAACTTCGCCAACGGCTTCGTCGATCCGTGCAACGCCAACAGCATCGGTGGTAACCCGGTTCGCAACGCGAACTGCACCAGCCAGCTGTCGGCGGCGCAGCGCGCCAACCTGCCGCTGGCGGGTTACTCGCTGGGCATCATCTCGGGCTCGAACCCGAACCTCCTCGAGGAGACTTCGGACTCGTGGACGATCGGTGGCGTGTTCACTCCGCGCTTCCTGCCGGGCTTCTCGCTGACCGTGGACTATTACAACATCACGGTCCGCAACGTGATCACCACGCTGGCGGCGCAGACCATCGTCAACTCCTGCTATGACTCGCCGAACCTCTCGAGCCCGCTGTGCTCGGTGTTTCAGCGTAACCTGACGGGTGCGGCTGGTCCAAACGGCGAACTGCCGGGTCAGATCCTCAACAACACGCTGGTCGCGGGTCCGCAGAACTTCGCCCGTCGTGTTCGTGAAGGCATCGACTTCGAAGCGGCCTATCGCCGCAGCCTGGGTGGCGACGTCCGCCTCGGCGCGCGCGTGATCTGGTCGCACCAGTTCCGCAACAGCAACTTCCAGAACCCGACTTTCCCGGATCTGGAAAACCGTCTGCTCGAAGAACTGGGCGATCCGAAGGACGAGCTTCGCCTGAACCTCGACCTCAGCAGCGGGCCGTTCACCCTGGGTTATGTGATGCGTTACATCGGGCCGATGTACCTCGGCGCCTATGAGGACGTGAACACCTTCACCCCGGGCTGCACGACCAGCGGCACGACCACGCTGTGCCCGCCGTTCAACACGGACAACTTCGACACGCTGAAGTATCCGGGTATCTTCTACCACAACATCCAGTTCAGCTGGAACATCGGTGGTAGCGAGCGGGGCCGCAACAGCCGCTTCTACGTGGGTGTCGACAACGTGCTGAACGAACTTCCGCCGCTCGGCACGACCGGCACCGGCGCGGGCAGCTCGATCTACAACATCCGCGGCCGCAACTATTATGCGGGTGTGCAGGTTCGCTTCTGATCGGGGCAGACCAGCAAAAAATCGGGGGGCGAAGCGCTGGCTTCGCCCCCTTTTTTCTGTCTCGGTCACTGAGTAGCGATCGACTTTTGTGGTTCGGGAGGAGCGCGAACGCTCACGCCGCGCTCCGGCGGTCAGGCCGACCCGTCGCGCCTCGGCACAGGGAAGTTGTTGACCGCCGCAGCCGCGTCGCGGTGGCCGATGGCGAGACCGGTCCAGAAGATCATATCCTCGCCCCAGCCGCACGCGCGGCGCACGGTTGCGCCGTACATCGCCCACGCCTCCTGCGGGCAGCTGTCGAGCCCCGCCTCACGCAACAGCAGCATCACCGTGCCGAGCCAGATGCCCATGTCGCCCCATTGCGGCGGGCCCATCAGCCGCGGTGTCGCGAGCATCAGCAGCACCGGCGCACCGAAACCGGTGAAGTTGGCGCGCATCGCCGCATCGCGCGCCTCGCGGTCTTCGCGCGTGATGCCCATCGCATCGTAGAGCGCCTTGCCCACCCCGCGCCGCCGCGCCTCCCACGGATCGGGGAGGTCCGGGGGGTAGATCGGATATTCGACCTCCATCCCGGCGAGGCCCATCGCTTGCCGCGCCGCGACCGCGTCGATCAGCGCCTGCCGCCGCTCGCCGGTGAGCACGACATACTCCCACGGCTGGAGATTGCCCCCCGAAGGCGCGCGCCCCGCCTTGGCGAGGACGTCCGCCAGCACGCCATCGTCGACCGGCTCGTCGGTAAAGGCGCGAACAGAGCGACGCGTCGCGACCGCATCGCTGACGCTGGCGGAGGGCGCGTAAGTCACCGCGCGCCGGCCCCCGCCCCGGGGGGCGTCGCATAGCCGCCGCGCGCATCGCCGTAGCGGCGCGCATGCTTGTCCGCGCGCGCCGCGCCGAACAGCAGCTCGCGCTCCATGTGCATCCGCGCGGCGTGGTAGTAGCCTTCGAGGAACGCGCGGTCGTCGCCGACCAGCGGGCGCCCCAGCCGCCGCCGGATCGCGTCCGCCGCCTCGCGCTCCTGCTTCGCGTCCTTACGCCGGAGCAGCGTCTCCAGCGTCTGCAGCTCGTAGACGCCATAGACGCTGAGCTCGGCCGGGGTGAAAGCGAGCGCCTGTGCATCGCGCGCGGTCTGATCGTCGGTGAGGTCGCTGGCCATCTTGCGCCGCTGCTCGACCACCACCCAGGTGCCCGCGATGATGTCGCCGATGCGCATGCGGTCGCGGTTGAACAGGAGCGCGCCGGCGATGAGGAAGGTCAGCACCGACCCGGCGATCCAGCGTCCGCTGTCGAACAACCCGTCACCGATTTCGGAAAACAGCACCGACAGCGGCAGCATCAGCTCGAGGTCGCGGATGAGGTTGCGTGCGACCACCGCCCCGAAATCGAGCGTGCCGCCGTCGCGCGCGACGACGCGCAGGCCCATCAGGCGTTTGCCCGGCGTCGCGGCGCGGGGCCCCGCCTCAAACCCGATGAACCAGAAGTAGCGCAGCGCGAACACCAGCAGCAGCAGGACAATGGCGACCTCCTCGCGCAGGTTGTCGTCAATGCTGAAACCGCCGACCACCAGTGCGATGACGACGATCAGGATCAGCCCGTAAAGCAGGGCAAGGTCAAAGATCAGCGCCACCAGCCGCGTCGCCGCCGAGCCGATCTCAAGGTCGAGCGTGACTCCTTCGGGGGTGAGCAGGCGGCGCAGCTTGGAGGGGCGTTCGCGCACTTGCCCGCCAGGACGGCGCAGCTTGGCAAAGGCGAAGAAGCTCACCACGACCACCAGCAGCAGGGTCGCGAGCAGGATCACGCGCGGCCCCTCCCCCGGCCGACCAGCGCGAAATAGGCGAGCCACAGTGCGAGCATCACGCCCCCGATCAGCAGTCGCGTCGCGGTGTCGGTGATGAGCTGCCGCCCGAGCCCTTCGAGCAGTCCGGCAACGCCGAGCATCAGCATCACGCCGATCATCGCCGCGCCGGTGGAGCGCCCCGCATCGCGCGCGGCATCGAGGCGCCGTCGCCCGCCGGGGAAGATTGCAGCAAGGCCAATCCGCACTCCGCAGGCACCGGCGAGGAAGATCGCCAGCAGCTCGGTGGTGCCGTGGATCATGATCCAGGCAATCAGGTCGAGCCCCATGCCGTGCCGGTCGTAGAGCCAGAACAGCGCGCCCAGCGGAAACCCCTGGTAGCCCACCAGCAGCGCGGTCGGGGCCGCGAACAGCACACCCAGCGCGTAGGCGGTAAAGGCGACCTTGCTGTTGTGCGTGAAGAGGAAGGTCGCGAACAGTTCGAGCTCCCTCTTTCCCGCCGCGAACAGCGTGTCGTGAAGCTCCGCGGCGGTCGCTTCGGGCGTGCGTCCCTCGACGAGCCCCTCCGGAATGAAGCTCGCGTACCAGCTTGGGTCCTGTTGCAGCACCAGCACCGCGATTAGCGCGGCGGCAAAGAACAGCAGCGCCATGACGCAGGCCTCGCGGGCCAGCGCTCGCACCGCTGCGGGCCAATCGTGCCGGAAGAAATCGGCGATGCGCGTGCGCCGCCGCTCGCGCACGCCGTAGAGGAGGAAGTAGCCCCGCCGCGCCAGCCCCTCGAGATAGGCGTTGAGCGCGGCGTCGAGGCTGGTCGCGCGCGCGAGGCTGAGCGAGGACAGGGTTTCGCGGTAGAGCCGCGGCAGCGCCAGCATCTCCTCATCGGACAGGCCGCCCATCCGCCCCCTTTCGATGCGCCCGAGCAGCCGCTCGAACTCCGCCCATGCCTCGCCATGTTCGGCGCGCAGCAGCCGCGCGTCGTAGCGCACCGCATCGGTATGGGCTGAGGCAGCAACGGTCACAGCCGCCCCCGCCGCTTGATCTCGATCCATTGCTGGACGAGCGCGTCGGTCAGGCCGTCGGCCCCCGCCTCGACCACGATCGCTCCCATCTGCCGCAGCCGCAGCATCACCTGCCGCCGGTCGCGCAGGAGGTCGGCGGCGATGGTCGCCTGCGCCACGTCGTCGACGCTGCGCGGGGTCGCATCCGCCACGCTCTCCACCGCCGGATCGGCGAGCAGCACGAGCATGACGAGATGTTCGCGCACCAGCCGCGCCACCCCCTTGATCATCAGCGCAGCGCCCGCGGCGTCGGTGATTTCGGTGAACAGCAGGATCAGCGTGCGGCGTTTGAGCAGGCTCGCTGCGGTGGCGAGGCCGAGCGTCACGTTGCTCTCCTCCGATGCGTAATCCACCTCAGCCGCCGCGCGGCGCAGCGCGTTGAGCTCGTTCGGACGCGTATATTGCCGCGGCTCGATGCGCGGGCGCGCGGCATAATGGCCAAAGCTCACGCGGTCGCCCGATCGCAGCGCGACATAGGCAAAGCCCAGCGCCGCGGCGATGCTCGCGTCGAGGCGGGTGCCGATGCGCCCATCGGGCAGCGGCAGCGGGTCGGTCATCGTCCGCCCGGCGTCGATCAGCAGCAGGATGCGCGCGTCGCGTTCGGTTTCGAACTGGCGGACGAGCAGTTCGGTGTGCCGCGCCGACTGTTTCCAGTCGATCCGCCGCACCTCCAGCCCCGGCTGGTAGCGATCGAGGCTTTCGAACTCGCTCCCCTCCCCCAGCCGCGCGACCAGCCGTTGGCCGAGCAGCGCGTCGGCGTCGAACCAGCGCCGCGCAGCTTCATGCGCGCGGCGGACCGAGGGCAGCACCGCGACGCTGCGGTCGAGCGGCCACACCGCACCGCGTCGCGCGAGGCCCCACGGCCCGACCCACGCCAGCCACGCCGCGCTCACCGCGAACCGCCCGCGACGCGAGGGCACGAGCGTCGCGGCCATCATCTCATCGGCGCGGAAAAGCTCGACCCGCCCTCCGTCCGCGAGCGCCGGATCGAGCGCGAGGTGCGCGCTTAACCGGCGGAGCGGGGCGGCACCCGAGATGCGCAGTTGCGCAGGCACGGGGTCGCCCACCCCCACCTCCCCCGGCAGGATCAGCGCGACGTCGCGCGGCGCGCCGGCGCGGAGACCGTCGGCGAGCGTCAGGCCGAGCACCCCCGCACTCCATAGCGGCGCCACCCACCACAGCGCGGGCGCGGCGAGCAGCAGCACGAACGCCATCGGCACCCCCAACGCAAACAGCCGCAGCGCCAGCCCGCTGGGGGCGAGCATCGGCGCGGGGCGTGTCTCGCGCTGGAGGGGGGCGGCGCGCACCATCGGCTCAGCGCGGCGCGGCGACCGATGCGACGATGTCGGCGACCACAGCGTCGCTGGTGCGCCCGTCGATCTCCGCCGCGGCCGACAGCATCAACCGGTGCCGGAAGAGGTCGGGGGCGAGCGTCTGCACGTCGTCGGGGACGACATAGCCGCGCCCTTCGAGCGCCGCCTGCGCCGCCGCCGCGCGGGCCAGCATCGCGCCTGCGCGGGGGGAGACGCCGCTGACGATCTCCGCCGACTCGCGCGTCGCGCGCACCAGCGCGACGATATAGTCGGCGATGTCGGGGGCAAGCGTCACCTCCGCCACCGCGCGGCGCAGCGTCGCGAGCGCGGCGCCGTCGCTGACCTGCTCGACGCCCAGCGTTTCGGGCGTCGGCTGCGCTTCGCCGCGGCTGTGCGCCAGCACCACACGCGCCTCCCCCGCGGCGTCGGGGTAGGGCACCGCGAGCTTGAACAGGAAGCGGTCGAGCTGCGCTTCGGGCAGCGGATAGACGCCCTGGCTCTCGATCGGGTTCTGCGTCGCGATGACGGTGAAGTTGGGGGACAGCGCGTGCGTCTGCCCGTCGAGCGTCACCTGCCGCTCCTGCATCGCCTGGAGGAGCGCGGCCTGCGTCTTGGGCGGGGTGCGGTTGATTTCGTCCGCCAGCAGCAGTTCGGTGAAGATCGGCCCGCGCGTCAGCGAAAATTGCGACGTCTGAAAGTTGAACAGATTGGCGCCGAGGATGTCGCCGGGGAGGAGGTCGGGGGTGAACTGGATGCGCCCGAAATCGAGCCCGACCGCCCGCGCAAAGCAGCGCGCGAGCAGCGTCTTGGCGGTACCCGGCGGCCCCTCCAGCAGCACGTGCCCGCCCGCCAGCAGGGCCACCGCCAGCCGTGAGACATTGGCGCGCTGGCCGACGATCGCTCGCGTCAGATTCGCATCGAGGGCGCGCCCCCAGGCCACCACGTCTTGAGGGGTCACGCAGCCATCTCCTGTTTCCAGCGGGCAAGTTCGCCCGCGCGTTGCACCATGTCGATCGGCGAGCGTGCGGCGTCCAACGCCGCGGCTCGGGCCGCGAAACCCTGCCCCTGCCGGTCGGTAAAGCGGTCGAGCCACGCGTCGAGCGCGGCGCCCTCCAGCCCCGGCGGCGCATGCCGCGCGCGCGCGGCGCTGTCGCGCACCCAGCCGATGTA
>ERZ501047.74-NODE-74-length-34354-cov-7.054491_pt1 | contig 34354 bp, 30 predicted proteins | sample MGYA00510868_ERZ501047 | MGnify/ENA primary metagenome ERZ501047 (study PRJEB25958, sample SAMN03398593) | human skin metagenome | study: EMG produced TPA metagenomics assembly of the Human Skin Microbiome Metagenome (human skin metagenome) data set. | reverse complement strand
GGACGGCGTCGCGGCCGCCGAGGCCGCCGCCATCGGCTATCCCGTCCGGTGGGCGTCAGCCGGCTGAGACGGCGAGCACCTCGGCCAGCGTCGGCCCGTACGCACCGGCGCGCGCCACCGTGATGCCCGAGGTGGCCACTGCCCGCCGGAGAGCCGGCATCAGGTCGTCGAGGGACGCGGCACGGAGGCGTACGCGAGCGCTGTCGTCACCGAGGAGATCGGACGCGAGCAGGCCCGACAGCAGACCCGCCATGAAGGAGTCCCCGGCACCCACGGTGTCGACCAGGTCGACCGGCCGCTGGTGCACCGGGTGCGGCTCGGGGTCGGAGGCCAGCACCGCCAACGCGCCCTCCGGCCCGCGGGTGCAGACGACCAGGGCGGGGCCGAGGCCGGCCCAGCGGCGCAACGCGTCCTCCAGAGGAAGGTCGGGGTAGAGCCAGGCAACGTCCTCGTCGGAGGCCTTCACGACGTCGGCCAGGCAGACCAGCTCCTCGACCCGGGTCAGCACATCGGCCGGGGCGCCCATGAGCGTGGGGCGCACGTTCGGGTCGTACGAGATCGTCGCGCTCTCTCTGACGGCCCTGACGGCGTCGACGACCTCCGACCCGCCCGGCTCGATCGTCGCCGCGATGCTGCCGGTGTGCAGGTGGGCGATTCCGCCGGTGTCGGTGAGCGGTGGCACACGCCACTCCAGGTCGAACTCGTAGGTGGCGCGGCCCTGGTCGTCGAGCGTGGCGTACGCGACCGGCGTGCGCGCGGCGCCGTCGCTGCCGGGCTCCACCACGACGCCCTGCTCGGCGAGCGTCGACGCGATGGCCCGGCCCCGCTCGTCACGGCCGAACCAGGCGGCGAGGCTCGAGGGGTGGCCCAGGCGGGCGAGCCCCGCGGCCACGTTGAGCAGGCTGCCGCCGACGTGCTCGCGGCGCTCCTCGCCCCGGATCACGACGTCGACCAGGGCCTCGCCGAGGCTGAGCAGGCGGCGTTCGCTCATGGGGGTCCTCCTGGCGCCGGGCGGGTGGTCGCGACACTATCGTGGCCACCCCGAGCGAGAGGCCCCGATGATCCGCATCGCCACGTTCAACGCCAACGGCATCCGTTCCGCCGTGCGCCGCGGGTTCGGCGAGTGGCTGCGATGGCGCGACTGCGACGTGGTGGCGATCCAGGAGATGCGGTGCCCAGAAGCGCTGGTGCCGACGGCCGAGCTGGCCGGCTACCACCTCACGTACGAGTCCGGGACGCTCGCCGGCCGCAACGGCTGCGCCCTGCTGACGCGGGAGCCGCCGGTCTCGGCACGCGCCGGGATCGGGCGAAAGGCCTTCGCCCACGAGGGCCGGTACGTGGAGGCCGACCTCGACCTGCCGGGGCTGCGGCTGCGGGTGGGCAGCGCGTACGTGCCGAAGGGCGGCTGGGTCGGCGACCCGGCGAGCGAGCACCGGTTCCGCCACAAGGTGCGCTTCACGGCCGCCTTCCGGGCGTACCTCACCGAGGCCCGCCTCGCCGCCGCCAGCGACGGCCGGGAGCTGCTCGTCATGGGCGACTTCAACGTCGCACACACCGCGCTGGACCTGCGCAACGCTGGCGCGAACCGCAACCAGGTGGGCTTCCTCCCCGAGGAGCGGGAGTGGTTCGGCTCGCTGCTGTCGCCCCGCAAGCTCACCGACGTGGTGCGTCTCCTGCACCCGGGCGTGAAGGGCCCGTACTCGTGGTGGCGCTGGGGCCCCGGCCCGTTCGACAAGGACACGGGCTGGCGCATCGACTACCACCTGGCCACCCGGCGGCTGGCGCTGGCGGCCGTCACGGGAGGCACGGACCGGGATGCCGACTACGCCTCCCGTATGAGCGACCATGCCCCGGTGGTCGTCGAGTACGGCGCTCGGCTCGTCGAGCACGAACCGCGGGTGGGAGATCCGCTGGTCACGCACACGGAGCTGCACGATGAACGTACGTCCCTGCTCCCCGCACGCCGCCTCCAGCGGTGACGCCGCCTCCAGCGGGTAGCCGTGGGCGCCTGGCAGCACCCGCACCGGGGTGCTCGCGGACCCGCTCGGCCAGGTCCCGTCACGACGTTCACCGGCCCCGTCCCACGATCGCCCGCCTCGTCGCGTACGCCCGGTGGCTCCCCGAGCCCGCCGTCCGGGTCTCTGGGTGCTCACGGCCCCCGGCCGCGGTGCCGCACCGTGCCAGACTGACGCCCGTGGACCTGGAGAGCGCGGCCGAGGAGCTGTACGGGATCGACCCGGCCGCGTTCGTCGCCCGGCGCGGGGAGCTGGTCAAGGAGGCCAAGGCCGCCAAGGACAAGGAGCTCGCCGCGGCCATCGGAGCGCTGCGCCGCCCCACGGTGAGCGCCTGGTACGTGAACCTCGCGGCCCGTGCGGACCTCCCCGCGCTCGGGGAGCTGACGGCGCTGGGCGGGCAGATGCGGGCGGCCCAGGCGGCCCTGGACATGGCCCGGCTGGCCGGCATGACCGCCGAGCGGCGCCGCCTGGAGCAGCTGGTGCTCACCCAGCTCACCGCGTTGCTGGCCGACCACGGTGTGACGCCGAGCGCCGCGTCGCTTGCCGAGGTGCAGACCACGCTGACGGCCGCTGTCGCAGACCCCAAGGCCGAGGCGGTGGTGACGTCGGGGTGCCTGGCGCGGCCACTCGTGTACGCGGGGTTCGGGGAGGTCGACCTCGCCGATGCGCTGGGGGCCGAGCTCGACCTGCGCACCAGACGGGTCGGGGAGGCACGCGCGGCGGCGGCAGCAGCAGAGGCGGCGCAGGCGGCGAAGAAGCGGCGCGCGGAGCAGCCGGAGAGCTCGGAGGCGACCTCCGGGGGGAAGGCGCCGGCGGAGCCTGCTCAGGACTCGGCCCAGCCCAGGAGCGAGCCTGAGATGGCCGCGGAGCCCCTGACCAGCGACGACCCGGCCGCAACCGAGCCGGCGGCGGAGCGGGAGTCGAAGGTCGAGCCTGGGGTGGAACCAGAGCCCGCACCGGCGCCGGAGCCGCCCGCGACGCCCGAGCCGGGATCGACAGACACCGCCGACGCTGCGGCTACCGACGTCGAGGAGGAGCTGGAGACAGAGCCCGGTCCGAGCACCAGGACGGCTCCACCGGCCGCCGAGACGCAGCGGCTGCGAGCCGTACCCCGCCCTGGACCCGAGTCGGAGCCGGAGCCCGACGAGGACGCCGAGGGCGATCTCGACGACGAAGAAGCGGCGGCGCTGGCGGCGCTGGAGGCTGCCCAGCGGACACTCGCGGCGGCCCAGGCGAAGAAGCGACTGGCAGCCGCGGCCAAGAAGGTGGACGCGGCCTCGGCGCGCCACGCCGCCGCCCAGGAGGCCCGCGACGAGGCGCAGCGCGAGGTCGATCAGCTGGGGCTGCAGTTCGCGGCAGCCCAGGAGCGGCTGCAGGAGGCGGAGGCAGCCGAGGAGGCAGCCGCCGCCGAGCTGGCCGCCGCCGTCGCCGAGGCCACGCAGGGGCAGCCTCCCGCACCCTGAGTGGCTGACGGGCCAGGTCGACGACACGGACGCCCGGGCCGTCAGCCCGGCAGTAGCGGGCCTCCCTGAACCGGGTGGCTGACCGGGCTGGCCCGGACCGCGGGGGTGGGCAGTCCGCCCGCCGTGCCGAAACTGTCGGAGGCGTGCGTGAGGATGGGTCCGTGATCGAGTTTCGAGACGTGGGCAAGACCTACCCTGACGGCACCGTGGCCGTCGCTGACGTGTCGCTCACGGTGCCGACCGGGCAGACGACGGTGTTCGTCGGCTCGTCCGGCTGCGGCAAGACGACCCTGCTGCGCATGGTGAACCGGATGGTCACCCCCAGCCACGGTGCCGTGCTCGTCGACGGCGTGGACGTGGCGACCTGCGAGCCGGTCGCGCTGCGCCGGTCGATCGGCTACGTGATGCAGAACTCCGGTCTGCTGCCGCACCGCAAGGTGATCGACAACATCGCCACGGTGCCGATGCTGAACGGCGAGCCGAAGGCCAAGGCGCACGCCCATGCCCTGGAGCTCATGGACCTGGTGGGGCTCGACCGGGCGATGGCGCAGCGCTACCCGGCGCAGCTCTCGGGCGGTCAGCAGCAGCGGGTCGGGGTCGCCCGCGGGCTCGCCGCCGACCCGGCGGTGCTGCTGATGGACGAGCCCTTCGGGGCTGTCGACCCGATCGTGCGCGCCGACCTCCAGCGCGAGCTGCGGGCTCTGCAGAGCCGGCTGGAGAAGACGATCGTCTTCGTCACCCACGACATCACCGAGGCGTTCGCCCTGGGCGACCAGATCGTCATCCTCGCCGTGGGTGGTGTGATCGCCCAGGCGGGCACCCCCAAGCAGATCCTCACCGACCCCGCCGACGACTTCGTCCGCGACTTCATCGGTCTCAGCTCGGGTGACCGCACGCTCCACCTGGAACCGGGCCCGTACGGCGACGACCTGGTGCTGGACAGCCTCGACCGGCCCGTCGGCCGGCTCGGGAGGTCCTCATGAGGTGGCTGGCCGACAACATCGGCACGGTGAAGGACGCGGTCGAGGCGCACCTGCTGCTCGCCCTCCCCGCGATCCTGCTCAGCTTCGTCCTCGCGATCCCGGTCGCGTGGCTCGCCAACCGCTACCGATGGTCGCGGTTCACGGTGCTGCTGGTCGCAGGGCTGCTGTACGCGGTGCCGTCCCTGCCGCTGTTCATCGTGCTGCCGCTGGTGACCGGGGCCGGGGTGCGGTCCAGCGTCAACGTGGTCGCCGCGCTGACCTTGTACGGGCTGGCTCTGATGGTGCGCTCTGCGGCTGATGCGCTCGACTCCGTTCCCGAGGCCACGACGCTGTCGGCGACGGCCGTGGGATACGGGGCCGGACGCCGCTTCTTCACCGTCGAGTTGCCGCTGGCCGGCCCCGCCCTGCTCGCCGGTCTGCGGGTGGTGGCGGTCAGCACCGTGAGCCTGGTCACCGTGAGCGCCGTGCTCGGTGTGTCCAGCCTCGGCATGCTGTTCATCGACGGCTTCCAGCGGGGCCTCGTCGCCGAGGTGCTCACCGGCATCGTGGCCACCGTGGTTCTCGCGCTGCTGCTCGACCAGGTGCTCGCGCTGCTGGGCCGTCGGCTGATGCCGTGGCAGGGTGCCTCCCGACCGAAGGCGGCCGTCTGATGGGGCTGCTGCAGGCCGCCTTCGCGTGGCTGCTCGACCCTGCCAACGCTGGCGGTCCCGACGGGATCGCGGCCCGCACCTGGGAGCACGTGTGGTACTCGCTGGCCGCCATGGGCCTGGCGTGCCTGGTGGGGGTCCCGCTCGGCTACCTCATCGGCCACACCGGTCGCGCGCGGGGGCTGGTGGTTGCCATCACCGGCGCCGCGCGGGCGCTGCCCACGCTCGGCCTGGTGACACTGCTGGGCCTGGGCATCGGCATCGGTCTCGGCGCCCCCCTGCTGGCCCTGGTGCTGCTGGCGATCCCGTCGGTGCTCGCGGGGGCGTACGCAGGGGTGGAGAACGCTCCTGCCACCGTCGTGGACGCGGCTCGGGCGATGGGGATGTCGGAGTGGCAGGTGCTCACGAGGGTCGAGGCGCCGCTGGGGCTGCCCCTTCTCCTGGGCGGCATCCGTTCCGCGATGCTGCAGGTCGTCGCCACCGCCACCCTCGCGGCGTATGTGGGGGCGGGCGGCCTCGGGCGGTTCCTGTTCCTCGGGCTCAAGACGCAGCAGTACGAGATGATGCTCGGCTCCTCGCTGCTCGTCGTCGCACTCGCCGTCGTGCTGGAGCTGGTGTTCGAGGTGGCGGTACGGGCCGCGGTGGCACGCACACGGCGGCTCGGGTGAGGAATAGGGCTCGCCGCGGGGAGGTTGCCGGGGCGTACGCCCACACCCTGAGGAGAATCACGTGACTACTCGACGCACCTTCCTGCAGATCGGCGGTGGCGCGGCTGTGCTGGCCCTCGGCGCCTGCTCAAGCAACGACCCGCTGGCGAACCCGACCACAGTGGCCGGCACCGCGACGCCTCCCGCCGGCGGGTCCACGACTCTGGTCGTCGGCAGCCAGCAGTACTACTCGAACGAGATCGTCGCGGAGATCTACGCACAGGCGCTGGAGAAGGCCGGGTTCACGGTGACCCGTAACTTCCAGATCGGGCAGCGCGAGGTGTACCTGCCGGAGATCAAGGCCGGCAAGATCGACGTCTTCCCCGAGTACACGGGCAACTTCCTCCAGGCGCTGGACAAGAGCGCTACGGCCAAGACGCTCGCCGAGGTGGAGGCCGCCATCACGAAGGCGCTGCCCTCGGGTCTCAAGGTGCTGAAGGCGGCCGGGGCGAGCGACCAGGACAGCTACAACGTGACCAGGGCCACGGCCGACAAGTACGGCCTCGCCTCGCTGGCCGACCTCACGAAGGTGAAGGAGCCGATCACGATCGGCGGCAACGCTGAGCTGTCCAGCCGCCCCTACGGCCCGCAGGGGCTGAAGAAGGAGTACGGCGTCGACGCCACGGTGATCCCGGTGGAGGACAGCGGCGGCCCGCTGACCCGCAAGGCACTGACCGACGGCAAGGTGTTCATGGTGGACCTCTACAGCGCCGACCCGTCGATCGCGAGCTCCGGCTTCGTGACCCTGACGGACCCGAAGTCGATGATCCTGCCGCAGAACGTCATCCCGGTCGTGTCCGCCAAGGTGGACGCGAAGGCGACCGCCGCGATCGAGAAGGTGCAGGCCGCCCTCGACGCCAGCACCCTGCCGAGGCTGAACGCCCAGTCGAAGGACCAGCAGAAGAAGTCCGCCGACATCGCCAAGGCCTGGCTCGCAGAGAAGGGTCTCTGACCCCACCGCTGGTCGAGTGAGAAGGTCCCGAGCGTGCGGGATCCCGCTGGTTGAGTGAGGTTCTCCTGAGCTTGCGAAGGAGAACCGAGTCGAAACCCGGCGAGCCGAGCGAAGCGAGGCGGAGCCGCAGCACAGCCTCGGGCGCCCAGCCCAGCCGCGGTCAGCGAAAACTGTCAGACCCGTCTCCTACGGTGGGCCCATGACCGAGACGGTGCAAGGCAGGGCGCTCGCGGCGCTGCGGAGGCTGGTCGGCAACGACCAGGCGACGTTCCGCGACGGGCAGGACACGGCGATCGCGGCCCTGGTCGAGCAGCGCAGCCGAGCCCTCGTGGTGCAGCGCACGGGGTGGGGCAAGTCGGCGGTCTACTTCGTCACCACGATGCTGCGTCGGGCGGAGGGTGCCGGCCCGACGGTCATCGTCTCCCCGCTCCTGGCTCTGATGCGTGACCAGATCGGCGCGGCGGAACGGGCGGGCATCCGTGCCGTGACCATGAACTCCTCGAACGCGACGGAGTGGGACGAGGTGCGCGACGCGCTGCGCTCCGGGTCGGTCGACGTCTTGCTGGTCAGCCCCGAGCGGCTCAACAACCCGTCCTTCCGGGAGAACCAGCTGCCCACGCTCGCCGCGACCTGCGGGCTGCTGGTCATCGACGAGGCGCACTGCATCAGCGACTGGGGCCACGACTTCCGCCCCGACTACCGCCGCATCAAGGACCTGCTGGCCGAGCTGCCGGTCGGCACCCCGGTGCTCGCCACCACCGCGACCGCCAACGAACGGGTCGTCGCTGACGTCGTCGAGCAGCTCGGTGTCGGGGCGGGCGGGCCGCAGCAGGTGCTCACGATCCGGGGCGGTCTGGCGCGCGACTCGCTCCGGCTCGGGGTGCTGCCGATGGGGTCGCCGGTGCAGCGGCTGGCATGGCTGCTCACCCATCTCGACGAGCTGCCGGGCAGCGGCATCATCTACACCCTCACCGTCTCGGGCGCCGAAGACGTGGCCAACGCTCTGCGGGAGGCCGGCCATCAGGTGGCGGCCTACACGGGGCGTACGGACACCGCCGACCGTGAGGAGCTGGAGCGGCGCCTGCGCCACAACGAGGTGAAGGCGCTGGTCGCCACCAGCGCGCTGGGCATGGGCTTCGACAAGCCTGACCTCGGGTTCGTGCTCCACCTGGGGGCGCCGTCGTCGCCGGTGGCCTACTACCAGCAGGTCGGCCGCGCCGGCCGCGCCACCGAGCGCGCCGACGTGGTGCTGCTGCCTGGCGCGGAGGACAAGGAGATCTGGCACTACTTCGCCACCTCCTCGATGCCGCAGCAGCGGTACGCCGAGGCGGTGATCTCCACCCTGGCCGAGGCAGGCCGCCCTCTCTCGACACCCGCGATCGAGGCGGTCGTCGACATCCGCCGCACCCGCCTCGAGCTGCTGCTGAAGGTGCTGGACGTGGAGGGCGCGGTCCGGCGCGTCCAGGGCGGCTGGGTCTCCACAGGCCAGCCGTGGGTGTACGACGCGAAGCGGTACGCGCGGGTGGCTGCCGCCCGGGAGCGTGAGCAGCAGATGATGGTCGACTACGAGCAGACCACGGAGTGTCGCATGCGCTTCCTGCAGGAGGCGCTCGACGACGACACCGCCACCGACTGCGGTCGCTGCGACAGCTGCCTCGCCGCGGCGGGAGAGCCGTCGTGGATGGATGCCTACATCGACGAGGGCAACGTGCAGCTGGCCGGCAAGCACCTCTCGCAGGTGGGGGTGCCGCTGGAGCCGCGCACCCAGTGGCCGACGGGCATGGACAAGCTGGGCGTCCCGGTGAAGGGCAAGATCGGTCTCGACGAGGCGTGCGAGCCTGGTCGTGCCGTGGCGCGGCTCACCGACCTCGGGTGGGGCACGACGCTGCGGGACCTGTTCGCTGGGCCCGACGGCCCGGTGCCGGAGTCGATCGGCAAGGCCTGCATCGACGTGCTGAAGGCCTGGCCGTGGGAGACACGGCCGGTCGCCGTGGTGGGGGTTCCGTCGTCACGGCGTCCTCAGCTGGTGGGGAGCCTGGCGGAGGGGCTGGCGAGCATCGGCCGGCTCCGCCACCTCGGGCAGCTCGACCTGGTGGGGGAGGTGACCACGGAGCCCGGCGGCAACAGCGCGTTCCGGCTCGCCGACGTGTGGTCTCGCTTCACGGTCGGCCCCGGTCTGGCCGAGGCGATGCGCGGCATCCCCGGGCCGGTGCTGCTCGTCGACGACCTGTGCGACTCCCGGTGGACGATCACGGTCGCCAGTCGCTTGCTCCGTGAGGCTGGCGCACCCGCCGTGCTCCCGTTCACGCTCGCGACGGTGGCCTGAGCCCCGGCCCCTCGACGGACCGTGTCCGCGCAGCGGCTGTGGCGGTCGAGCCGCCATGAGGCAGGGTCCGCCCTTGTCCCCGTGATGTTCGGCCCCCCGGGTGTGCGGCCTGAGCCGTCGAAGAGGTCGTGTCGACAGGGGGATCGGGCCGGGGGCCTGCGCCTGAGGCGACGGAGGCGCCCGGCCCGCGGCTGGCCGGACGCGGTCGGGCGGCGTCCGAGCACGGTGGCTCTGACGGGCGTGGCCTATGCGTCGTCGGCGTCGCCCCGATCGACGCCCAGCACGTCCGGGGTCGCCGCCAGGCGCGTGACCACGGCGTCGACGGGGCCGGGGCCGAAGATCTGCAGGGTCAGGTTCACGGTGCCGTCGTCGGCGCGAGTCGTCACCGCCCGGTCCACCGACCAGCCACCACCGGTGACGACCTCCAGGATCGAGCGCAGCGTGCCGTGCCCGTCGGGGTAGCGCACCTCGAGCTCCACCCCGGTCCCACGGCGGCCTGGCAGACGACGGACGAGCCAGGTGAACCCGTACGCCACCACGAAGTGGAGAACGGTCACCACGGTCGCGAGCACCCAGAGGCCGGCACCGGCCGCCATGCCGATCGCCGCCACCTCCCACACCGACGCCGCGGTGGTCAGCCCGCGTACGGCGCCGGGTGCGTGAGGATCAGGCCGGCGCCGAGGAAGCCGATGCCAGACACCACCTGGGCGGCGACGCGTGAGGGGTCGAGGTTGATGATGTCGGGGCTGACGACGTCGAAGAACCCGAACTTGCTCACCTGCATGAACAGCGCCGAGGCCGTGCCCACGATCGCCTGGGTGCGCAGCCCGGCGTTCTTGCCGCGGGATTGCCGCTCCAGGCCGACTAGGCTGCTGAGCAGGAAGGCAAGGAGGATCTCGGCGACCTGGGTCAGCCCCTGGCCGAGGAACATGTCGTTCATGGGTCTCCTGTCGTCACCAGCACCCTAGACGCGGGAGGCACCCGGCCCGGCGCCCGCCCGCTGGGCGGCTCTGGCTCAGCGGTGCAGGCATCCGCCCGCAGGCCGTGCCCGCGACGCCTGAGCCCGCGTCAGACCTCCGGATCCCCAGGCGCCGGGCCCGGCGTCGCTGCGTCTGTCGTCACTGGGCCCGGTGTGACTGGGGCCTGGTCACTGGGCCCACTGCGCGAACGGCGCGAGGTGCTTCGCGAAGTGGTCGGCGATGATCTCGTAGTGCTCGGCCTCGTGGTCGTTCCAGATGGCGTACAGCTGCGGCCCGAACTCCTCCAGGATCGCCCCGTAGGCGACGTGCAGCACCTGGCGAGAGTCGATCACGCTCATCAGCTCCCTGACCTGCTCGTCGCTCGGGTGCGCCGGGATCTTCGTGGGGTCGCACGAGAGGTGGTAGCTCTTGACGTTCTTCTCGAAGCTCTCCAGCGCGAGCGTGAGGACCTGTCGCATCAGGTCGGGGTCGTGGTTCGCGATCACGCGCAGCGCCTCGGCCCAGCTGGTGCCCGCCGTCTTCAGGTGCACCAGGCCCTTGGTGGCCTCGGCGATCAGCGGGTACGTCGAGTACTTGTCCGACCCCGAGTGCAGCGACAGCTTGTACGGGCCGAGCGCGCGTGCCAGCTCCGCGTGGATCTGGAAGTCGCGCTGCAGCTCGTCGATGTCGCCGATGAACTCCACGCCCTTCTCGAACCGGCCGACGAACCGCGGCGCGAACGAGACGAACTCCATGCCGAGGCGCTTCAGCTCGCTGACGACGACCACGTGCTCGGCCGGTCTCGTCGGGTGGGCCGTCTCGTCGACCGCGAACTCCACCTCGCAGTCGATGCCCTTCTCCATCAGGCGCCGGTACAGCGCCATGGCGTGGGCCATCGACGGCCCGTACTTCGCCAGCGCCCGCAGCACCGACTCCTCGTCGCACGTGATCGCCTCGTTCTCGAGGTCGACCGAGTAGCCGACGTAGCGGCTCTTGACCGAGTCGAGGTCGGTGTCCAGCCCGGCCCAGTCGATCGCGTCGACCTTGCGGCGTACGGTGTCGGCGTCGGCGTTCTCCGCCTCGTCGTCGACGTGAGCCTTGGGGTCGAGGGTGTAGAAGACGAACCCCGCGTCGACGGTGCGGTCGATGTCCTCCAGCTCTTCCAGGTGGTCGGCGTCACCCCCCACCGGCTTGGTCCATCCCGCCTGGAAGGCACCCCAGGTGGCGTCGTCGAGCACGTCGCGCGGCGTGCGGTGGCAGCGGCCCATCTCGCGGATGGACTGCTGCGCGAAGACGGGGTTGATGGCCGCGCCGACCCGGTTCAGCGCCTGCACGTGACCGGGAGTGGCCAGGCCGAGCCGGTCGCCGAAGCCGGCGGAGGTGTGCAGCCCGAACCGCGTGGGCGTGAGCCAGGGGAGAGCAGCCCGGAGCGCGAGCGCGTTCTCGGCCGAGGTGTCGGCGACGAGCCGCGTACGGCCCTCGAGCTGCTCGGTGGAGCCCTGGAAGCCGTCGAGCGCGGCCTCGTCCTCGGCGAGGGCGACGAGGCGCTTGCTGCCGTCGCCGGACCTCTCGAGCCAGAAGGTGGCGCCACCGTGCGAGACCTGCGACTCGCGGTACGCCCCGTGGCCCATGGCGCTCTGCGCGGCGTCGTCAACCCGGTCGGGGTGTGCGGTCATGGGGAGCGTCCTTCCGGGTGTTCAGCCGGCGTGGTCCGGCTGCGTCTCGTCCACCCTAGCGAGGAATGCGCTTGCCTGGGGTGGGAACGCGGGCGCGACAAGGTCTCAGAGCCGAAGGCGCCACGTGCTGGTTCCCCGTCTGGCTGGACCTCGCCGAGCGGCGTCAGGCTCGCGCTCGGGCCGCTGGCGGCAGCACGTCCGCAGAAGTTGTTCTTGTACTGACCGGTCAGTACAGTAGTTGCCATGAGCACCCATGCCGTCGTGGCCGAGGACCTGGCCCTGCGTGGCTCTCGAGGCCCCGTGTACGGGCCGCTGAGCCTGGAGGTCCCCACCGGCTCCGTCTTCGCCCTCACCGGTCCGGCGGGGTCCGGACGCACCAGTCTGCTGCTGACCCTGACGGCGAGGTTCAGACCGTCCCAGGGCAGCTTGACCATCCTGGGCGAGGTCATGCCTCGCCACCGACGGCAGGTGCAGCGCCACACCGCCATCGCCGGCTTCTCCGGGCTGGACGAGGTCGACGACGCGCTGCACGTGGGTGAGCTCATCACCGAGCGTCTGGACCTGGTGACCCCGCTCTTCCGCAGGGCGCCCGGCCTCGACTCCGACGTGGCGCGGGACACCTGGGCCACCGTCATGGGGCAGGCAGAGATCCCCGCCCGGGCCCGCATCGACGAGCTGACCCCCCTCGAGGAGCTGCAGCTGCGGATCGTGCTCGCCCTTCTCGGCAGGCCCGCTCTCCTCGCCGTCGACGACGTCGACCGGCTCCGCGACCCCGACCACCGCGACGCCCTGTGGGCCTCGCTCTCCCGCATCGCCGACTCCGGCACCACCGTCGTCACCTCGACCACGATGGACCCGCCGCCGGCCGTCATCTCCCTCCCCGTCTCGTCGCACCTCCAGGAGGTCGCATCGTGAGCACCCTTCGCCGCCTCTTCGGGCCCAGCCTCGAGCTGCGCCGCTTCTTCCGCGCACCCATGACCATCGGCGCGCTCCTCACCCTCGCCGTGTTCCCGCTGCTGTACGGCGCGCTCTACCTGTGGGCCTTCTGGAGCCCGACCGACCACCTGGACCGGATCCCGGTGGCGCTGGTGCAGTCGGACCGCCCCATCACGCGCGAGGACGGCACCACGCTCTCGGCCGGCGCCGACATCAGCAAGGAGCTCCTCGACAAGGGCACCCTGGACTGGACGGTGACCGACTCCGCCACGGCCGCCTCCGGTCTCCGGTCCGGCCGCTACCTCGCCGTCGTGACGATCCCCGAGGGGTTCTCCGCCTCGGTCGACACCATCGGCTCGGCAAACCCCGTCTCCGCGCCCCTGAAGGTCGACTACGACGACGCGAACGGTTACACCAGCCGCACCATCCTCACCTCGGTGCTGCGCGAGGTTCGTGCATCGGTGGCCGCCTCCATCGGTGAGAAGGCCGTCTCGAAGGTGCTCGTCGGCGTCGACGAGATCCACTCCGGCATGCTGCAGGCCGCCGACGGCGCCAAGCAGCTCGCCGATGGCACGACGAGCGCGGCCGACGGTTCCCAGAAGCTCTCGGACGGGGCGGCCAAGCTCGCCGACGGTGCCGACCAGCTCGCCGCGGGTGCCACCAGCGCGCGCCAGGGCGCCGACACCCTCGCCCCGGCCACGGCGAAGCTGGCCGACGGTGCCCGCCAGCTGAACGCCGGTGCCCAGCAGCTGGCGCCCGGCGCGCAGAAGCTCAGCGACGGCGCGACCCAGCTCGCCGGGCAGATGCCGTCGGCGGTCAAGGGCGCCCAGCAGGTGGCCTCCGGTGCCCAGCAGGTCTCCACCGGAGCCACCCAGCTCCAGGCGGGGCTCGGCGCCGCGGCCGAGAAGGCCGGTGCGCTGCCGGGGGCGGCGACCAAGCTCGCCGACGGGTCGGCGCAGGTGGCGACGGGAGCCTCCCAGGTGGCCACCGGCGCGTCTCAGCTCGCGACCGCCCTGGGGTCCACCGACCCCAAGCTCGCGCAGTCGACCGCGGCTCTGGCCGCGACGCTGACCCCCGCGCAGCAGGCGCAGCTGACGGCGATCCTCAGTGAGGTGCAGGCCAACCAGCAGAAGGCCGCCGCCAGCGCGCAGAAGCTCGCCGCGGGAGCCCAGCAGACGTCGGCGGGCGCCCAGCAGGTGGCTGCTGGCAACCAGCAGCTCGCGCAGACCGCTCCCGCCCTCGTCACGGGCCTCGACCAGGCCAACGACGCTGCCGGCAAGCTGGCCGCCGGCGCCGGTCAGGTCTCCAGCGGCGCGACCACGCTGGCCGGTGGCCTGCAGACGGCGTCCAACGGTGCCAGCCAGCTCGCGACCGGGGCCCAGCAGCTGAACGGCGGGGTGCAGAAGCTCGCCGGGTCGACCCCGGCACTGGCTGACGGTGCCAGCCAGGTCGCGGCCGGTGCGCAGAAGCTCGACGACGGCCTGGTGAACCTCGACTCCGGGTCTCACACGCTGGCAGGCTCCGCCCGCCAGCTCGCCGAGGGCGCGGCCAACCTCGCCGTCGGCAACGCACAGGTGCGCGACGGGTCGGTGACCCTGCGGGACAAGCTGGTCGACGCGGCCGGCAAGATCCCGAGCTTCGGCGACTCCGCCGACCGCAACGCGGAGGTGATGGTGACGCCGGTCGACCTCGAGACGAGCTACACCCACCAGGCGCGGACCAATGGCGTCGGCTTCGCCCCGTACTTCATGGGTCTCGCCTTCTTCGTCGGCGCCCTGGTGCTGTGGATGATCCTGCCGCCGCTGACGCAGCGGTCGCTCGCCGCTCCCGTACGTGCCACCCGTGTGGTCTGGTCGAACCTCCGCTCGGGTCTGATGATCGGCGTCGTGCAGGCCGTCGTGCTGGTCAGCGTGGTCGTCTGGGGCCTCAAGCTCCGCCCGGAGCACCTGGGCGCTGTCTTCGGGTTCGCGGTGCTGGTGTCGTTCGCCTTCATTGCCCTGCTGCAGGTGCTCAACGTCTGGTTCGGCTCCGCCATCGGGCGGCTGCTGTCGATGGTGCTGATGATGCTGCAGCTGACCAGCGCCGGCGGCACCTACCCCGTGGTCACCTCGCCGGGCTTCTTCCAGACCATCGGCAGGGTGCTCCCGATGACCCAGGTGGTGAACGGGTTCCGGGAGTCCATCAGCGGTGACCTCGACCACCGCTTCTGGTTCGCCGTGACCTATCTCGCCGTGCTGGCGGTGGGCGCCTTCTGCCTGTCCGTGATCGGTGCTGCCCGGTCCCGGGTCTGGTCCATGAAGCGGCTCCACCCGGAGTTCTCGCTGTGAGCCGGGCACCGCGCGGCAGTGCACGCGGCAAGATCCTCCACGCCGCCGCCGCCCTGTTCGCCAACCAGGGCTACACCGGCACCTCGATGGACGACATCGCGGCCGCGGCCGGCGTCAGCAAGGGGTCGATCTTCTACCACTTCGCCACCAAGGAGGAGCTGTTCACCGGTTTCGTCGTGGCCGCGGCCGAGGCGATGGGGTCCGGGATCGGCGAGGCCCGTGCGGGGCTGCGCGGCTGGGAGGCGCTCTCGGCCGTGGCGGAGGCGGTGCTGGCCCGCGTGGACGCCTATTCCGACGAGGCCGGGATCCTGGTCTCCGAGATGTTCCGCGCCGGCAGGCCGTGGGGGAAGGAGATCGGCGAGGCGCGCGCGACGATCCTGCGCCCCATCACCGAGGTGCTGGCCGAGATCAGCGACGACCGGGCAGCGGCGGGCGCGTCCCACGCGCCGGACGGGGCGGGCTTCGACGACCTGGGCGCCGCCGTCATGGGCGCCCTCGCCTTCGCCGCGCTGGACCGCCGCACGTACGCGCCGGACCGCGACCTCGCCGACGTCCACAGCCGCCTGATGATGACGCTCTCGGGCCTGGTCGCCGCCTGACAGGACGTCCGCGCGCCTAGCCAGGCCGCAGGGCGTCGGCCCAGGCGCTGCGGTGCTCGGCGATGTAGGCAGCGCAGCGGGCCCAGTGCTCACCGTGGCCGGAGACGTACATCGTGGCCCAGGGCTCCACGCCGGTCTCGTGCGAGGTGCGCAGCAGCTCGTGCATCGCCTCGGCCCGCCTGGCCATGGTGTGGGGGAGTGCGGCCCGCAGCTGCCCGTCGGCACCGTACCCGTCGACGAAGGCCGCCAGTCGTCCCGCCGCCTCCTCGGGCGCCTCACCGGCCACCAGCAGGCCGAACGAGACGGCCGCGTACGCGAGATCCCAGAGCCGGGTGCTCGGGCCGGCACCGTCCCAGTCGATGAAGACCAGCCGCTCGCGGTCGATCACCAGGTTCCAGGCGGCCAGGTCGTTGTGGCAGACCAGGTCGGCGCCTTCGGCGGGCAGCAGCACGGGCCAGTCGGCCGGCACCGGCAGCCCGGCGCTGGCGTCGTGGATGGAGCGGACCAGCTCGCCGATGCGGCGCAGCAACGGCCGGTCGAGCGGCTGCAGGTCCATCGCGATCCGGCCCGGCACGTACGAGAGCACGAACCGGCCCTGCTCGTCGCGGCCCAGCGGCTCCGGCACGTCCAGGCCAACCGCCCGCAGCGCACTCAGGTAGTCATTGGTGCGCTGCGAGGTCGGCAGCCACGGCTTGCGTACGGTGTCGCCGAGCCGGACCACCGCGCCGGACGCGTTGCCTCCTGCCAGCCGTTCCTCGTCGGCCAATGCGCGTCAGGCCTGCGCGCCGGACGGCATCGGGCAGGCGACACCGGTGCGCACGTGGCAGTCGTAGCCGTTCGGATTCGCGTCCAGGTACTGCTGGTGGTAACCCTCGGCGTAGTAGAACGGCCCGGCGGGCGTGATCTCGGTGGTGATCCCGCCGAAACCGGCCTTCGTCAAGGAGGTCTGCATCCGGCCCTGGGCGGCCTCGGCCGCGGCCTGCTGGTCGTCGCTGGTGGTGTAGATCGTAGAACGGTACTGGGTGCCCCGGTCGTTCCCCTGCCGCATGCCCTGGGTGGGGTCGTGGTGCTCGAAGAACACCTTCAACAGTTCGTCGTACGAGATCTGGGCCGGGTCGAACACCACGCGGACCACCTCGGCGTGCCCGGTGCGACCGGAGCAGACCTCCTCGTACGTGGGGTTCGGCGTCATGCCGCCCTGGTAGCCCACGGCGGTGGTGAGCACGCCCGGGGTGTTCCAGAACACCTTCTCGGCGCCCCAGAAGCAGCCCAGCCCGAAGTAGGCGACCTCGGCGCCGTCGGGCACCTCGTCGATGGGCCGGCCCAGCACCCGGTGCGTGCGCCGGGGGTCGACCACGGCCTCGGTGCGACCGGAGAGCGCGTGTGTGAGGTCGACCATCTTGGACTTGTCGAAGAACATGCCTTCAGCGTACGTCGCGCCGCGGCTGACCCACGGGCGGCAGGTCGGGCCGGCCGGGCACCGGCAGTCCGGGCAGCGGCCCCGCCGGGAGCCCGTCGGGGGAGAGCGGACCGGTGGGGGCGCGGTCGGGAAGGATCGGACCGACCGGGCTGGGGCCCTGGGGAGGTGTCATGCCCCCAGCATCCCCGGCGCGGTCAACCCGCGGGCGGTGCGTGAGCTCCTCGGCGCGGGAGGTGGTGGCGAGGTCCATCTCCCCGTACACCAGCTGCCGCACCACGTCGGCGTCCAGATGGATCGCGCCGTGGTTGTTGATGGTGCCCGTGGTGTGGAACGAGACGTCGGCCAGCCGGAGGCGGCGCTCCAGCGGGCCCTGCCTGGCCGAGACCGACTGCAGCCGCGCGTGCGGCACGATCGACTGCGTGCGGGTCGCCCAGCCGCGACGCGTCACCACCACGGAGCGGTCGGACCCGAAGCCGTTCCAGGTGTACGCCAGCGGGTCCAGCCACCGCGCCCTCGCCGGCGACGGCGTGAACGTGATGTCGTCGAGGCGCAGCCCCGGCCACACCGCACCCAGGGCCACCGCGACCTGCTGCGCGTCGCCGATGGGCAGCAGGATCGTGGAGACCTCCTTGCTGCTCTCGTCGTTCGTCGCGGGCCCGTACCCCAGCACCTCCACGTCCAGCCGCCAGCGTCTCAGCAGCCGCCACAGCAACGGCTGCACCATGCGGATCGACTGGATCCGGTCGACCGGCACCGTCTGGCTGGTGAGGTTCGTGAGCCCCCGGCTGATGCGGAGCCCCGCCGGGGTCCGGGCCAGCGTGTAGCTGAACTGCGCCACGACCCGGGTGCTGAGGAACGAGAAGACCGCGAACGCCATCGGCAGCAGCGTGCCGACCTGCACGTACGACCGTGCCTCGGTCACCCAGCTGTCTGGCCAGATCCACGACGCGACCGTGACCGCGACGGCGGGCAGCGCGAACGTGATCAGCAGGGCGAGCAGGTCGTGCGACATCAGGGCCCCGAGGATCAGGTGCTGCGGCGCGACCCGGACCAGCACCTCGTCGGCGGCGCCCAGGTCCTCGAGCACGCCGGAGCTCACCGCGGCGTTCGACGCGGCGACGGTCATGCTCTGGCCGTGGGCGCGCCGCATCAGGTAGTCGCGCATCTGGTACGCCCGCTGACGCCCGAGGTACTGCAGCTTGGTGGAGTCGCCTCCGGCGTCGATGCGCAGCTCGGCCAGCCCGAGGATCCGCGCGGCCAGCGGCTGCACCACGTCGACGCTCTGGATCCGCGTGTACGCCAGCCGCCGTGACTGCCGGAACAGCCACCCCGTCTCCACCCGCAGCTCGCTGTCGTCGGCGATGAACTTGGTGGTCCGCCACGAGATCACGCCGAAGAGCGCTGCCAGGACGGCGACGGCGGCCACCCCACCGACCACGACCAGGACGGGCAGGTCGCGAGGCCCCTCCCCGCGCCCCGAGCGTGCGAATTCCTGGAGGTAGTACCAGCCGAAGGCCACCAGGATCACCCACCCCTTCACCAGGGGAGTCAGGGGGTGGGCGCGCTCGACGACCTTCGGCCCAGGCTCGGCCGCCTCGGCGGTGTCGGGCTGAGGCGGCACGGTGCCAGGCATGTGCGGCTCGACAGGCCCAGGAGAGGGCTGACCTGCGACCGAGGGCGGCGGGTACGCGGTCGGCTGGGCAGGAGACTCGCTCACAGGCCGGCGCCCCGGGTGTCGCCGATCTCGATGAGGCGGTCGCGGAGCCGTTCGGCCTCGCCGGCGGGCAGGCCGGGGATGCTGGCGTTCGACTGCGCCGACGCGGTGACCAGCGTGACGGTCGCCAGCCCCATCGCGCGCTGGACCGGCCCGGAGTCGACCTTGGCGATCTGCAGCCGTCCGTACGGCACCACCGTCAGGCTCTTGAACCACAGGCCCCGCGTGATGCAGAGGTCCTCGCCGCGCTCCGCGTACGCCCACGAGCGTGCGTACCGCCCGGCGCGCACCACTCGCCACACCGTCCAGCCCAGCGCCACGGCTGCCACCACCCACGGCCACGGGGACGGCAGCAGGGAGAAGGCAGCGCTGACCAGCGGCACCCAGACGACCAGGTTCCAGATGACCGAGGACACCGTCTGCACGGTCGCGTACTTCGGCGACAGGCGGTGCCAGGTGTCGGCCGGCGGCTGGAAGAGGGTGTCCACGTCGATCACTGTAGGGCGGGGGTCTGACAGAACCATCCCTAGACTCGGGCGCATGACTGCCCGAGAGAGCGTGCTCGTCATCGACTACGGGGCTCAGTACGCCCAGCTGATCGCGCGCCGCGTGCGCGAGGCGGGGGTCTACTCCGAGATCGTGCCGCACACCGTGAGCGTCGACGACCTCGTGATGCGCGAGCCGTCGGCGATCGTGCTGTCGGGCGGGCCGCAGAGCGTGTACGTCGAGGGAGCCCCGCAGGTCGACCCGGCGCTGTTCGGGGTGGGCATCCCGGTCTTCGGCATCTGCTACGGCTTCCAGGCCATGGCGCACGCGCTCGGTGGCGACGTGGCGCGTACGGGCCTGTCGGAGTTCGGCCGCACCATCGTCGCCGTCAACGAGCCCGGGCAGCTGCTGGCCGACGTGCCGTCGGTGCTCAACGCGTGGATGAGCCACGGCGACTCCGTGCACCGGGCCCCCGACGGGTTCACCGCGCTGGCCTCCTCGGCCGGCGCGGAGATCGCCGCGTTCGAGGACGTCGACCGGCGTCTGGCGGGCGTGCAGTGGCACCCGGAGGTGCTCCACTCCGAGCACGGCCAGAAGGTGCTGGACACCTTCTTGCACTCGATCGCCGGCATCGGCTCCGGCTGGCAGGCGGAGGCGATCGCTCAGGAGGCCATCGCCAAGGTGAAGGCCCAGGTGGGCGACAAGCGGGTGCTGTGCGCGCTGTCGGGCGGTGTCGACTCGGCCGTCGCCGCCGCACTGGTGCAGCAGGCGGTGGGAGACCAGCTCACCTGCGTCTTCGTCGACCACGGCCTGCTGCGCAAGGGTGAGGCCGAGGCGGTGGAGCGTGACTTCGTCGCGGCCACGGGCGTCGACCTGGTGGTGGAGGACGTCGCCGACCAGTTCCTGGACGCCCTCGCCGGCGTCACCGACCCCGAGACCAAGCGCAAGATCATCGGGCGCGAGTTCATCCGCACCTTCGAGGCCGCCGCGCGCCGCCTCGAGGCCGAGCGCGACATCGAGTTCCTCGTGCAGGGCACGCTCTACCCCGACGTGGTGGAGTCGGGCGGCGGCGAGGGCGCCTCCACCATCAAGTCGCACCACAACGTCGGCGGCCTGCCCGACGACCTCACGTTCACGCTGGTCGAGCCGCTGCGGACCCTCTTCAAGGACGAGGTACGCCAGGTGGGGCTGGAGCTCGGGCTGCCGGAGGCCATGATCTGGCGCCACCCGTTCCCCGGCCCCGGCCTCGGCATCCGCATCATCGGCGAGGTCACGCGCGAGCGGCTGGAGATCCTGCGGGAGGCGGATGCGATCGCCCGCGAGGAGCTCACGAACGCCGGCCTCGACCGCGACATCTGGCAGTTCCCGGTGGTGCTGCTGGCCGACGTGCGCTCGGTCGGCGTCCAGGGCGACGGCCGCACGTACGGGCACCCGATCGTTCTCCGACCCGTGACCAGCGAGGACGCCATGACGGCCGACTGGGGCCGCTTGCCGTACGAGCTGCTGGAGAAGATCTCCACCCGCATCACCAACGAGGTGCGCGAGGTGAACCGCGTCGTGGTCGACATCACCAGCAAGCCGCCGGGCACCATCGAGTGGGAGTGACAGGGGCCCGCTGAGGGGGCTCAGCCGGCGAGGTGCGTGACCTCCCCGGCGACCACGGTGGCGTGCACGGGGCGGAGCCCCAGCACGTGACGGGCGACCTGGGCCGAGTCGCCGGCGTCCGCCAGCGGGTCGCTGTCGAGGAGGACCAGGTCGGCCGGCTCACCCATGGCGACCCGACGCCCGTCGACGGACGCCGCCCACGCCTCGCGTACGGTCAGGCGCTGCTCGGGGTGCCAGCTCGGCAGGTCCACGCCGTTGCGGTGCACCGCCGCGGCGACCGCGGCGAACGGGTCCAGCGGAGCCACCGGGGCGTCGGAGCCGAGCCGCAGCTCCACGCCGGCGTCGAGCAACGACCGGAACGGGAAGGCGTCGGCGGCTCGGTCTGGCCAGAGCCGGTCCAGCGCGGGGACGTCGTCGACGAGGTGCCACGGCTGGACGCTTGCGGCGATCCCGAGGCGGGCGAGGCGACGTACGTCTCCGGCGGTGAGCAGCTGGGCGTGCTCCATGGAGCCCCTGGCTCCGACCGACTCCATCGCGTCCAGCACCACCTCGGCGGCCGCGTCGCCGATCGCGTGGCAGGCCACCGAGAGGCCATGCCGGTGCGCCGTGGTCAGCAGCTCACGCAGCTGCTCGGGCCCGTACGCGAGGACGCCGTGGGTGCCATTCGGCCCGTACGGCTCCCGGCAGCATGCCGTGACGCTGCCCAGGGAGCCGTCGGTGATGACCTTCAGCGGGCCCATGGTGACCAGACCGCGCTCGTCCAGAGGGTCGCCGGTGCGCAGGCCCGCCGCGACCACGGCGTCGAGACCGTGCGGGAAGACACCCACCCGTACCCGGGGGAGCGGCAGACCAGCGGCGGACAACGCGGCCCACGGGCCGAGCGAGCCGTCCATCACCAGGTCCACGAGCCCGACGAGGCCGAGTGCGGCCGCCTCCCGTACCCGGCGTTCCAGGGCCGGGCCCAGAACGGACGGGTCGGACTGCAGCTCCTCGAGCCGGTGCGCCGCCGCGAACCACTCGGTCTCCGCGCAGACGCCCTCGGCGGAGATGCCCAGCAGCCGCTGCGCGGTGCTGCTGACCCAGGCGCTGTGCACGTCTCCAGAGACCAGCGCTACGGGGTGCCCGCCGCTGACCGCGTCCAGCTCGGCGGTGGTCACCGGGCGCGTCCAGGAAGCCGGGCGGTGGCCGAGGCCGACCACGAGGGAGCCGTCGTCGGGGAGCCCCGCGACGTGGGTCGCGACCAGGTGGGTGAGCTCCTCGGGCGTGCGGGTGCCCGAGGTGCCCAGCCGCAGGGAGGCGAGGGCCCACTGCGAGAAGTGCACGTGCTGGTCCCACAGGCCGGGCGAGAGCCAGCGGCCGTCAGCCTCCACCACGTACGGGTGGTGGCGGGCCGCCGCGCCGGAGGGCTCGATGCCGGCGATCCGCCCGTCCCGCGCCACGACGTCGACGGGGTGGGAAGGGGTGGCCCCGTCGAGGCGAACGAGTCGTGCTCCGCGGATCAGCAGGTCGCCCATGGCCGAGCACACTACGGCCCGGCCACCGTCACCGGTGGCCGGGCCGTCGCGGACAGGATCAGCGCAGGTCGTCGGGGTTGTGCACGTAGTCGCCCGACTTCTTCTGGTCGTAGGAGGTCTTCAGCTTCGTGGCCTCGTCCTTGACCATGTCGATGCCGCGGACGCCGCTCTTGTCCTCGGGCAGCAGCACCCACAGCAGGAGGTAGGCGAGCGGGCCGAAGCCGGTGAAGAGCACGATCAGCACCGTGACGAGGCGGACGATGCTGGCGTCGACGTCGAGGTACTTGGCGATGCCTCCGCAGACGCCGGAGAGGATCTTGTCGGTGGATGAGCGGGTCAGGGTGCCGTTTGCCATGGTGGTGTCCTTTCGTTGGGGTGGTGCGGTCGGGTGGTGCGGTCAGTGCCGTGAGGCCAGGATGCCGAGGCCGCCGATGGTCACGAGGGAGAGCGGTACGGCCACCTTGACGAACGAGGGGGTCGCGGTGCCGCCGAAGGAGATCCAGAGCACCGTGCCCCCGACCAGCATGGCGCCGAGGCCGACGAGGAGGGCGACCACGTCCACCTTGCGGGGCGTCACGGGGTCACCACCTCGAGCTCGCCGTCGACGATCGTGACCCGGATCGTGGTCATGGCAGCGTTGGGGTCGACCACCTGCCTGTACGTGCCGGAGCCGGACTGCGACGGCTCCTGGTCCGGGCAGGTGACGGCACCCGAGGTGATGACCCAGTCGACCGACACGTTGGCAGCCTCGGGGAGGACCACCGTGAGAGTGCCCATCCAGACGGATGCCTCGACGACCACGGGCTCGGTGAGGCTGGCCCTCGAGAGGTCTAGGGTCGTCGACCCCATGTCGACGTCCAGGGTGCGGGGGAGCGCGCTGCTGCTCTCCACCTCGATGTACCTGGACGTGGGGCCGGGGAAGGTGCGCCCCTGAGGGACCGCCATCGCCCCGGTGACCAGGCCGAGCGCCAGCGTCATGGCGAGCAGGCCCTTCGGGCGGGTCGATCTGGCCGTGAGCACGAGCGAGAGGCCGGCGACGACGAGGGCGGCCGCGAGGTACGCCGCGGGGGGGACGGGGATGCCCAGGTCGCTCATGGCCGCCAGCACCACGAGCAGCACTCCCAGCAGGCCCGCCATCGCCCAGCGGCCCCGGGCCTGGGGGCCCACCGAGGGAGCCGGGGTGGCGGCGTACAGTCCAGCGGGGTCGGGAAGGGCGAAGAACCGGAGCGCCTCGCCATAGGTGACGGGGTGGCCCCAGGGGTTCCTCGGCGTCCACGGCCCCCGCCGGGTGCTGATGGTGACCGGGGCGGACCACTCGTCGGCGGAGGTTGCGACAGGCCACGAGGGCGTCCGCGACGCGGGGGCTGGGCCGCGGTCCGAGGCGGTTCCCGCTCGGGGAGGAAGCCTCTGCGAGGGGATGGCACCGGCGAACCACAGCCCCGCCACCACGATCGCCGGCACCAGCCCGATGGTCACGTCCTGGCCCACGGTGGTGACGACGAGCAGGGTGATCCCGCCGACGATCAGCACCCAGGTGCGGCCGGACCAGCGGGCGGTCGCGGGAATCAGACGCTGCACGGCAGGCGGCTCCGCACCGCGGGGGAGAGCCAACCAGCCGCAGACGTACAGGACGGCGCCGATGCCGCTGCACAACGCGAGGACGACGGCGGCGAGGCGGACGAGGAGCGGGTCGATCCCGGCGCGCTCGGCGACGCCGCCGCAGACCCCGGCGATCTTCGCGTCGGCGGTGCTGCGTCGCAGCGGCTCGAGCTCTCCCACGGCGACCATCCTGCCTGGTCGCCCCAGAGCAGCGAATAGGGGAATGCCCCCAACGCACCCCAGGGCTGGCGCCGCCCGGTGGCACGCGAGGGTGGCCGCGTGTGACGCTAGGTCGATCATGGACGACCAGTCACGGCCCGGACCGCGGCCCTCGCTCGCCGAGGTCGCCGCGCGTCTCGAGGCCGAGACGGTGGAGGCGTCCCCCGGGGACAGCCGCCGGCCAGAGCCGCGGCGGCCCTCGCTCGCCGAGGTGGCGGCACGGCTGGAGGCTGAGACCGCCACCGAGGACAGGGCTTCCCCCGCGCCCGCCGCCGAGGCCACGGCCGCGCGACCAGCCCCGAAGGCCACCCGGCGTGGTCAGGACGCGCTCCTGGGCGGGGTCTGCGCAGGGATCGCGGCACACCTCGGAGTCCCGGTCCTGGTGGTGCGGACGGCATTCGTGGTGCTGGGCGCGTTCGAGCTGCTCGGCGCCCTGCTGTACGCGGCTCTGTGGCTGGTGATGCCGGCCGAGGTGGCCGAGCGGTCGCCGGGCGTGGATGCGGCGAGCAGGCGAGGGATGCGCGCCGAGACGTCGCACCGGGGCGTCGACATCGGGCAGCTGCTGGCCCTGCTGCTCGTGGGTGTCGGGCTGAGCTGGTTCGTGCGCAGCCTGGACCTGGGGATCACGGGGGCCACGTACTGGCCGCTGCTGGTCGGCGGTCTCGGTGCGGCGCTGATCTGGCGTCAGACCGACGGGATCGCCGTCCGAGACGACCGGCGCTCCCTGGCCTCGTGGCTGCAGATCATGCTCGGGGTGGTGCTGGTCGGGGCGGGCGTCGTGATCGGCATCAGTCAGGTGCTGGGCTGGGCGCACTGGCGCGTCACCGTGTGGACGAGCCTGGTCGCGGTCGTCGGTGTCCTGGCGGTCTACCTGCCGTGGGGGTTCCGTACGCGGAGCGCGCTCAGCGCGGCGCGGGAGCAGGAGCTGGTCGCCCACGCCCGTGCCGACGTGGCGGCCCATCTGCACGACTCGGTGCTGCAGACGCTGGCGCTCATCCAGAAGCAGGCCGACGACCCACGAGCCGTCGCCGCCCTGGCCAGGCGTCAGGAGCGTGAGCTGCGTGACTGGCTCTACGGCGAGGGGACCGACGAGGCCCAGACGTTCCGGGCAGCGCTGAGGCGCTCGGCCTCCGAGGTCGAGGACGACCGCGGTGTACCCATCGACCTGGTCGTCGTGGGCGACCTGCCCCTGACCCCGCAGCTCGACGCGCTGGTCCGGGCCACCCGCGAGGCGGTGCTGAACGCGGCCAAGCACTCGGGGGCGGACCGCGTCGACGTGTACGCGGAGGTGGGCGACGGTTTCGTGGAGGTCTTCGTCCGCGACCGGGGCGTCGGCTTCGACATGGATGCCGTCGGGGAGGACCGGATGGGCGTCCGAAGGTCGATCATGGGCAGGATGGCCCGCAACGCCGGCACCGCACGGGTGCGTACGGCTCCGGGTGAAGGCACCGAGGTACGGCTGGAGATGGAGCTCCCATGAGGATCGCGCGATGACCGAGAGCACGTCGCAGAGGACAGGGAAGACGCGGGTGGTGGTGGTCGACGACCACGCCATGTTCAGGGCGGGCGTGAAGCACGAGATCGGGCCGTTCGTCACCATCGTGGGGGAGGGGTCGGACGTGCCCACCGCGGTGGCCGCCATCGCGGCCACGAGGCCCGAGGTGGTGCTGCTCGACGTGCACCTTCCCGGCGGCGGCGGGGCCGAGGTCATCAAGCAGACCCAGGCTGCCGAGCAGGACGTGAAGTTTCTCGCCCTGTCGGTGTCCGACGCGGCCGAGGACGTCATCGGCGTGATCCGCGCCGGGGCCCGGGGCTACGTCACCAAGTCGATCAACGGCACGGAGCTGGTGGATGCGATCAGGAGGGTGGCCGACGGCGATGCGGTGTTCAGCCCCCGGCTGGCCGGTTTCGTGCTGGACGCGTTCTCGGGTGCCATCGACGTGGCCTCCGTCGACGAGGACCTCGACCGGCTCAGCCAGCGCGAGCGCGAGGTGCTGCGGCTGATCGCGCGCGGCTATGCGTACAAGGAGATCGCTCGGGAGCTGTTCATCTCGATCAAGACCGTGGAGACCCACGTGTCGAGCGTGCTGCGCAAGCTGCAGCTGTCGAACCGCCACCAGCTCACGCGTTGGGCAACCGACCGCCGGCTCGTCTAGGCGGAGACGAAACAGCGACGCCGCCCCGAAGGGCGGCGTCGCTGGTAGAAGCCAGGCGGAGGCGTCAGGCGCGCCCGCGGGTCACGAAGCCCCAGATGGCCAGGGCGAGCACACTGCCGCCGATGGCCAGCAGCCACGTCTGGAGCGACCAGAAGGTCTCCAGCGGGACGCCGAAGATCGAGGAGCCGAGGAAGCGGCCCAGGAGCGCGCCCACGACGCCGAGAAGAAGAGTGGCGAGCCAGCCGCCGCCTGCACGACCGGGGAGGATGGCCTTCGCGATAGCGCCGGCAACCAGTCCCAGGACGATCCAACCCAAGATACCCATGGGTGTCACTCTAGTGTGGGGCACTCTAGAAGGTCAACCGATGCGACGGCGGCCAGCAGGGGGCTGGCACGGCTGCGCCACCGGGCACTCGGGCGTGGGGAGCGGTGGATCCGTCCTTCACGCCTAGAGTGAGGATGCGATGACCGACAGCCTCTTTCCTGACCTCTTCAGCGTCGAGCCGGCCGCGGAGCCGGCTCCGCAGGCTGCTACCGAGCCCCCGGCGCCCCAGCCGCGCCGGTCTCGGCCCGAGGTGGGTGCCGACCAGCTGCTGGAAGGGCTCAACGGCCCCCAGCGCGAGGCCGTCCTGCACGCCGGCGGCCCGGTTCTCGTGGTGGCCGGCGCCGGCTCGGGCAAGACGCGGGTGCTGACCCGGCGGATCGCGTACCTGGTGGCCGAGCGCGACGCCCACCCGGGGTCGATCCTCGCCATCACCTTCACGAACAAGGCTGCCTCCGAGATGCGGCACCGGGTCGAGGAGCTGGTCGGCAACCGGGCGCGGCTGATGTGGGTCTCGACGTTCCACTCCGCGTGCGTGCGCATCCTGCGCGCCGAGATCGGCAACTTCGGCATGAAGCGGGCGTTCTCGATCTACGACGACACCGACGCCAAGCGGCTGATGGGGCTCGTCGCCCGTGACCAGGACATCGATCCGAAGCGATTCCCCGTCCGGTCGCTGATGAGCTGGGTCTCGGCGCGCAAGAACGAGCTGGTCGACCACGAGACGGCCGTGCGCGAGGCGTCGGGCCCGATGCAGGAGGTGTACGCCAGGGCGTACGCGGAGTACCAGCGTCGGCTCGTCGCCGCCGACGCCCTTGACTTCGACGACATCATCATGACCACCGTGCACCTGCTGCAGGCGTTCCCTGCGGTACGGGAGGCGTACCGGCGCCGGTTCAGGCACGTGCTCGTCGACGAGTACCAGGACACCAACCACGCCCAGTACGTGCTGATCCGCGAGCTCTGCGCCGAGCAGGAGCCCGGCGGCGACGCCCCGGCGATCGAGCCGCCGGAGCTGATGGTGGTCGGTGACTCCGACCAGTCGATCTACGCGTTCCGGGGCGCGACCATCCGCAACATCCTCGACTTCGAGAGCGACTTCCCGGGCGCCCGCACCATCAAGCTGGAGCAGAACTACCGCTCCACCCAGAACGTGCTGACCGCGGCCAACGCCGTGATCTCGCGCAACCCCAAGCGGCCCGACAAGCGGCTGTGGACCGACCAGGGCGACGGGGCGCTGATCACCGGGTACGTCGCCGACACCGACCACGACGAGGCGCAGTTCGTGGCCACCGAGATCGACAAGCTCTCCGATGCCGGTGAGACCACGTACGGCCACGTGGCTGTCTTCTACCGCACGAACGCGCAGTCACGGTCGTTCGAGGAGGTGTTCATCCGGCTCGGGCTGCCGTACAAGGTGGTCGGCGGCGTGCGCTTCTACGAGCGCAAGGAGATCCGCGACGCGATCGCGTACCTGAGGGCCATCGCGAACCCGGCCGACGACGTCTCGGTGCGGCGGATCCTCAACGAGCCGAAGCGGGGGATCGGGGACACCTCCGAGGCCGCCGTGGAGCAGTTCGCGGCGTCGCAGCGGATCCCGTTCGGTGAGGCGCTGAACCGGCTGGACGAGGTCAAGGGCCTGGCCAGCAGGGGAGCGCGGCAGCTCACCGACTTCGCGGCGCTGCTGGAGCGGCACCGGCACATGGTGGTGGCCGACGTGCCGGCCGACCAGGTGCTGACGAGCATCCTCACCGAGTCGGGCTACCTCGACGCTCTCACCTCCTCGACCGACCCGCAGGACGAGACCCGGGTCGAGAACCTCTCCGAGCTGGTCAACGTGGCCGCGGAGTTCGTCGCCTCGGCCAACGCCGTCGACATCACCGACGGCGACGAGGAGAGTCTGCTCGGTGCCCCGGAGCCGGACGACTCGCTGCCTGCGTTCCTGGAGCGCATCGCGCTGGTCGCCGACTCGGACCAGATCCCTGACGCCGACGGCGGGCAGGGCGTGGTGACGCTGATGACGCTGCACACCGCGAAGGGCCTGGAGTTCGACACTGTTTTCCTCACCGGGCTGGAGGACGGTGTCTTCCCGCACGAGCGGGCGCGCGACAACCTCGACGAGCTGCAGGAGGAGCGTCGGCTGGCGTACGTGGGGATCACCCGTGCCCGCAAGCGGCTCTACCTCAGCCGCTCGGAGGTGCGGATCGCGTTCGGCAGCCCACGGCACAACCCGCCCTCACGATTCCTCGAGGAGGTGCCGGCGCAGCTCATGGACTGGCGCCGCCTAGCACAGCCAGCGGGCGCCTGGCAGAGCTACAACACGTACGGGACGCGGTCGGCCGATGCTGCCGCGCGGCCTGCGGTCAGCTTCGGGACCACGCGCAAGCCCCGGCCGGCGCTGTCGTTGGAGCCGGGCGACCGGGTGCTGCACACCGCCTTCGGGCTCGGCACCGTCGTCGCGCTGAGCGGTGCTGGCGACTCGGCCAAGGCGGACGTCGACTTCGGCTCGGCGGGTGTGAAGCGCCTGGCGCTGAAGGTGGCCCCGCTCGAAAAGCTCTGAGGCCGCCGCCCGCGTCGTGGGACACGGGCGGCGGCCTCGAGCGGGTGGTCTCAGGTCAGAGGCGCACGCCGTGGCGCAGCATGTAGACGGCCGGGTCGGACGACGAGTACACATCACCGGGGCGTGCGCTCGGCGGGTAGTACTCAAAGTGGAGGTGCGGGCCGAAGGTGCGCCCGGTGAGACCGACGAAGCCGATGATCTGGCCGGCCTGGACGACGGAGCCCGGCTGCACGGTCTTCGAGGACATGTGCGCGTAGAGCGTCTGACCGCCGTCGGCGTGCTTGATGACGACGTTGATGCCGGCCCAGCCGCCACCGTCGGAGCCCAGCACGACGCCCGACCCGACCGCACGGATCGGCGTGCCGTACGCGGCCGACAGGTCCTGACCCGTGTGGTAGCGCGCCCAGGAGCCGACGGCACCCCAGCCCGCTCCCCGGATGTAGGCGCCCGGAGCCATCGGGGTCACCCAGCCACCGCTGGAGGCGGCGGCCGAAGCGAGGGCCGCCTTCACCTTCGGATCGACCGTCGTGGTGGTGGTGGACGAGGAGGAGGTGGTGCCCTTCTTGCCGGGCTGCGTGACGAGGGTGCCGGTCTTCTTGGCCGCCTCCTCGGCTGCCTTCTCGGCGGCGATGCGCTCGGCCTCGAGGCGGGCCGCCTCGGCGGCGCGGCGCTGCTCCTCGCCGGTGATGGCGTTGCTGGTGCCCTTGAGGGCCTCGACACGGGAGTCGCCGGCGGACTCGTTGATGCCGCGGGAGACCTGCTCGCCCAGGTTCTTGAGGGAGGCGTCGCGGACGGAGCCCTGCTGCACCGACTCGACCTTCTTGAGCTCCGAGGCGATCGCGCTCGTGCTGAGGTCGGCGTTCTGCTCCTCGGGGGTCGTCACGGGCGCGGTGCCCGGCTGCTCGACGGGGGCGGGAGCGGTCGGCTGGGCCCGGGAGGTGTCCGCGGCCCCGACCACCGAGGTGGTGTCACGGGACACGGCGGTGGAGTAGGGGGCCGAGGCGGCGCTGACGCCGCCCACGACCACGATGCCTAGCGCCGACACCATCACGGCGCTCACGGCCTGCTTCACCAGGGCGGAGACGGAGATCCGGTCGTCGTCGACGTCGAGAAGATCGAGCTCGGCGAGGACTGCGTCGTCGTCGACTGCCCTGCGGGCAGGCCCCCGACGACCCGGTGCGAACGACACCATCTACTCCCAAACCCGACGACTGTGGACTCGTGCCAGGGTAGGAAGCCCGAGGCGTCCCTGTGTTCTGGCGTGAGAGGACACTAACACCGCTCTCAGACTTGGGCAAAACTTCTCAGGATTCGCTCATCTCGTTCAGGTTCTTGGGTGTTCTCACCCCGAGGGCCCCTTGTCTACGGGGTTTCTCCGCGCCTCGCCAGGTCCACTAGGCTCGGCCCGACAGCAAGCGATGCGGCGACAGCTGGGAGGAACGTAGTGGACCTGTACGAGTACCAGGCACGCGACATGTTCGAAGAGCACGGCGTCCCCGTGCTGCGCGGGCAGGTCGCCACCGAGCCCGACCAGGCAGGAGTGATCGCCCAGGAGCTGGGCACGCCTGTCGTGGTCGTCAAAGCTCAGGTGAAGACCGGCGGCCGCGGCAAGGCCGGCGGCGTGAAGATCGCGAAGTCTCCGCAGGAGGCTGTGGATCGGGCCAAGGACATCCTCGGGATGGACATCAAGGGCCACACCGTGCACAAGGTGATGATCGCCGAGGGCGCCGACATCGCCGAGGAGTACTACTTCTCGATCCTCCTGGACCGCGCCGAGCGTCAGTACCTCGTGCTGTGCTCCAAGGAGGGCGGCATGGACATCGAGACGCTGGCCGAGGAGCGGCCTGATGCCCTGGTGCGCTACCCGATCGACCCCGCCACCGGGCTGGACGAGAAGGCTGCTCGCGAGATCGTCGACCAGGCCGGGTTCGCCGACGAGGACAAGGACAAGATCGCCAAGGTGCTCGTCACCCTCGGCGGGGTCTACCGCGACGAGGACGCGACGCTGGTCGAGGTGAACCCGCTCGTGAAGACTGGCGCCGGCGACATCGTCGCCCTCGACGGCAAGGTGACGCTCGACGAGAACGCCGGCTTCCGTCACCCCGGTCACGCCGACCTGGCCGACGTCGCCGCGGCAGACCCGCTGGAGCAGCGGGCCAAGGAGAAGGACCTCAACTACGTCAAGCTCGACGGCAGCGTGGGGATCATCGGCAACGGTGCGGGTCTCGTGATGAGCACGCTCGACGTCGTCGAGCTCGCGGGCCGCAACGTGCCGGGGCAGCCGAAGCCGGCCAACTTCCTCGACATCGGCGGCGGCGCGTCGGCGCAGGTCATGGCCGACGGCCTCGACATCATCCTGTCCGACCCGCAGGTCCGCGTGGTGTTCGTGAACGTCTTCGGGGGCATCACCGCCTGCAGCGAGGTCGCTCGCGGCATCGTCCAGGCCCTGGGCATCCTCGGCGACCGGGCGACCCGCCAGATCGTCGTACGCCTCGACGGCAACGCCGTGGAGGAGGGGCGCCAGATCCTCGCTGACGCCAACCACCCGCTGATCACCGTCGTCGAGACCATGGACGACGCGGCCCGCCGGGCCGCCGAGCTGGCTTCGGCCGAGTAAAGGGAGCAGACACCGATGGCCATCTTCCTCGACGACACGTCGAAGATCATCGTCCAGGGCATGACCGGGAGCGAGGGGCGCAAGCACACACAGCGCATGATCGCCTCCGGCAGCAGCATCGTCGGCGGCGTGACCCCCAAGAAGGGCGGTCAGTCGCTCGACTTCGAGGGGGCGTCCGTCCCCGTCTTCAACACCGTCGGCGAGGCCAAGGAGGCCACGGGCGCCGACGTCAGCGTGGTGTTCGTGCCGCCGCCCTTCGCCAAGGCCGCCGTGATGGAGGCCGTGGAGGCCGAGATCGGCCTGGTCGTGTGCATCACCGAGGGCATCCCGGTGCGCGACAGCGCCGAGTTCTTCTCAGCGGTGCGTGCCTCCGGCAAGACGCGCCTGGTGGGCCCGAACTGCCCCGGCGTGATCTCGCCAGGGCGGTCGAACGCCGGCATCATCCCGGCCAACATCGCCGGCCAGGGCCCCATCGGCCTGGTGTCGAAGTCGGGCACGCTGACCTACCAGATGATGTACGAGCTGCGGGAGTTCGGCTTCTCCACCGCCGTCGGCATCGGTGGCGACCCGATCATCGGCACCACGCACATCGACTGCCTGGAGGCGTTCGAGGCCGACCCGGAGACCAAGGCGATCGTCATGATCGGAGAGATCGGGGGCGACGCGGAGGAGCGGGCCGCCGAGTTCATCAAGTCGAACGTGACCAAGCCGGTCGTCGGCTATGTGGCCGGGTTCACCGCCCCCGAGGGCAAGACCATGGGTCACGCGGGTGCGATCGTGTCCGGCTCGGCCGGCACCGCCGCCGCCAAGAAGGCCGCTCTCGAGGCGGTGGGCGTTCAGGTCGGCACCACGCCGAGCGAGACGGCCTCGTTGATGGCCGAGATCATGCGCGGTCTCACCGCCTGAGGCGGCCGCGACCGACTCTGATGCCCCCAGGCCCTCGCGGGCCTGGGGCATCGTCGTGTCTGGCGGGAGCCGGGATGCACGGGATGGACTGGTGCGCCGCAGCCCAGCGCGGTCAGGCCAGCGACAGCGTCAGGCCGTCGTTGAACAGACGTGCCAGCCAGGCAGGCGCGGCCAGGGCTCTTCCTGTTGCGGTGCCCCCTCGACCGAACCCCGTCTCGGCTCCAGCGGGGCGGCATCCCGCCCTCGCCTCAGGAGGCCTGGGTGACGCGCTGCCCGGCCCGTACGGCGACGTCGCGCCAGGCCTCGTCCTTGAAGTCGAACGTGCTGCTCGGGGTGCCGTACAGGTAGACGACCTTCGCGCCCACGGCGACGACGGCGACGCGGAACGTGACCACGTCCGTGGCGCTCGTGGGGTGCTGGACCGTGCGCCAGAACCCCGTGATCTTCTGCCCGTTGGCGCTGACCCCGTCGATCGGGCCGTTGTTGCCCAGCTTGGCCTCAGGGGCGCGGGTCGGGCAGCTGTTGATGTTCTGCAGCAGCTGGCCCTGGAACGCGAGGGCGGTCTCGGGCGACGGGAAGTCGAGCACGACCTCGTCGACGCCGAAGTTCTGCGGCACCTGGGGATCGTCCTGCAGCAGGTACGTGCGCTGCTTGCGGGCGGTGGGCCCGGCGACCGTCTCCAGCTGCAGGTTCTCGCAGCGGGTCTGCACGACGTCGATCTTGGTCGAGGGCTCGCGCGGTGCCCAGCGGCCGACGCCCGGCTTGATGCGCGGCAGGTCGGACACGGTCAACCAGCCGGCGATCCCTCCCGGGGGCGGCGGGCCGACCGTGACCTGGGGGGTCGTGGGGCAGGCCCCGCCCGAGCGGGGGCACTCGCGGGTCAGGATGGCGGCGACGGACGCGACGGCCTGGTCGTACGTGATCGCCGCGCCGGTCTTGTTGAAGTCGAAGACGTTCACCACGGTGCCGGTCCGCGCCACGAGCACGGTGTGGTAGACGGGGGTGGCGTCCTGGACGACGGCCGTGACGGCCGTGGCCCGGTCGGCCAGACCGCTGACGCTCGCCCCGTGCGAGAGGTAGGCGGGCACGCGGGAGCACGCGCCGAGCTGCTCCTCACGCGCGGTCATCACCTGGGTGGCGTCGGCGACCGAGGCGAAGGCCTCGGCTCGGTGGGTCACCTTCGCGTCGCTGCTGGTCAGCTCCCGCTGCAGGGCGGTCGCCGCCGTGGGGGGCTGCCGGTTGGCGGTGAGGCAGAACGGCTGCGGCGCCTCGGGCGACAGCGTCTCGTCGGTCTTGGTCTCCGCCCAGCCAGCACCGGCCGGGGCCAGGTCGGCTGGCGTGGCCAGGTCGGCGGCGGTGAGCACGGCGACAGGGGACGGGGTCGGTGTGCCCGGGGTCGGGGTCGGGCTGGATGCTGGCTTGTCGGCGCCGCGTGACCACAGCAGCCCACCGAGGAGGAGGGCCAGCACCAGCGTCAGGATCCCGGCGACGAGGGCCCAACGGGGCACGCCGGCCGTCCTGGGCTTCGCCCGCTCCAACCGGCTGCTGCTGGCCGGGTCGGTCTCGGTGGTCGGCGCCGTGGTCTTGGTCTCCGGCTCGGCAGGGCCGTTCTCGCGCGTCCGGCGCGAGGGGCCGAGGCGCGAGGC
>ERZ501047.73-NODE-73-length-34589-cov-8.485087_pt1 | contig 34589 bp, 33 predicted proteins | sample MGYA00510868_ERZ501047 | MGnify/ENA primary metagenome ERZ501047 (study PRJEB25958, sample SAMN03398593) | human skin metagenome | study: EMG produced TPA metagenomics assembly of the Human Skin Microbiome Metagenome (human skin metagenome) data set. | reverse complement strand
GGGTGCCGCCGCACGCGCACGGGCAGCAGCGCCCCGCCCGCTTCGACCGCGAACTCCTCCCGAGCGCTCACAGGTCGCGTTCGACGATGTGGTGCTCGATCGGCCCCGCGAGCGTCTCGCTGATCACCCAACCACGCACCGATTCGCCGACGCGATGCACCGCCTCCCGGTCGCCGCAGACGAGGTAGTGCCAGCGCGGCAGCGGCCGCCCCGCCGCGCGCAGGCGGTAGGCGCAGGTGCGCGGCAGCCACGAAATCTGCCGCACATTCTCCTTGGTCAGCGTCAGGCAGTCGGGCACGAACCGCTTGCGCTGGGGGTAGGCGGTGCAGCGTGCGGCGTCGCAATCGAGCAGGCGGCAGGCGACGTTGGTCGGCCATACCGTGCCGGGCGATCCGTCGTCGGTCTCCTCCTCGACCTTGTGCAGGCAGCATTTGCCGCAGCCGTCGCACAAGGCCTCCCACTCCGCGCGGTCGAGCGTGTCGAGCGGGCGCTCCCAGAAGCGGTCCTGGCTCACGCCGCGTGCGTCAGCGCACCCAGCGCGCAAGGTCGGCGGCGACGAGCTCTGGGCGGCCTTCGTTGACGTCGGGCGTCGACACGTCGTCGATCGGGATCAGCGCCACCGGCTCGCCGTCGGGGCCCATCAGATAAGCGAGCTGCGTGTGGGCGACGAGGTAGCGGTCGGGTGCGCTGCCGGGCTGCTTGCGGTAGGTGATGAGGAACGCCTTGGCGACGTCGGCGATCTGTTGCGGCGTGCCGGTGAGCCCGATCAGACGCGGGTGGAACTGCGCGGCAAAGCGCCCCACCACCTCGCGCGTGTCGCGCTCGGGATCGAGCGTGACGAAGATCGGCTCGATGCGCGCGGCGCGGGCTGGATCCTGCCGCTCGAATTCTTTGAGTCCCAGCATCAGCCCGTTGAGATCGACCGGGCACACGTCGGGGCAAAAGCTGTAGCCGAAATACATCAGCCGATATTTGCCCGCGAAGTCGCGGTCGGTGACGGTGCGCCCGTCCGCGGCGGTCAGTGCGAACGGCCCGCCGATGCGCGCTCCGGCGAGCGGGCGGGGTTCTGCGGCGCCGCCGGCGGCGGAGCGTTCGCCGCTGTTGCACGCGCCAAGCGCCAGCGCGACGGCGATGATGGGGAGGAGCCTGGGGGAAAGGTTCATGGCGCGCTCAGCCTTGCTTTGCCACGGCGGCTATTGCAACTCGAACGCGGTATTGGTGGCTCCGACGGGGCAGGGAGATAGCGAATGAGGCGGTTCGTGGCGACCTGGTGGGCGGCAGCGATGCTCGGCGCGAGCGCGATCGCGGTGACGCTGCCTTCGCCGGTGGCGGCGCAGGGCGGCTCCACCAGCCAAGGCTATCAACTTATTCAGGCGACCCGCCAGCGTGACCTGCAAAAGGCGGTGACGATGCTGCGCGAAGCGCCCGGCACGCTGGTCAACACCCGCGACGGTGACACCGGGGAGACGCCGCTGGCGATCGCCGTGGGCCGGCGCGACCTCGTCTGGACGCGGGCGATGCTCGGCTTTCGCGCGGATCCCAACATCGCCAATCGCGCCGGGGTGACGCCGCTCATGACCGCGGCCTTTCTCGGGTTCAGCGAAGGCGCGGACCTGCTGCTGCGGCTGGGCGCGCGGGTCAATGCGGTGAACAACCAAGGCGAAAGCGCGCTGCACCTCGCCGTCCAGCGCGGCGACGTCGCAATGGTACGCCTGCTGCTGGACGCGCGGGCCGACCCCAATCTGCAGGACCGCATCGCCGGGCTGAGCCCGATAGACTATGCGCGCCGCGACGCGCGGCTGGCGCAGATCGCATCCTTGCTGGAAACACGGCGTGCGGCCGCGGCGCCGTCCGCTCGCCCGGTGCAGGGTCCCCGCTGAGGGCGACTCAGCCGCCGCGCCAGCCAGGCAGGTCGCCGTCGCCGACCATCAGCTCTGGGTCGAGCGCGACCATCGAACGCCGCATCGCCAGCCGCGCAAGGCGCAGATGCTCGGCCTTGCGCCGCGCGGGGGCGAGCGGGTGCTCCGCTGCCTCCCGCACCACCTCTGCATCGTAGCGATCGGCGATGATCAGCCCGCAGCGATCGGGCAGCCGCGCCTCTTCATGGCAGGGCGCCGCATCGAGCCCCGGCGGCAACGCCCAGAAGAAGTGGTCGCAATAGTCGAGGTAGTCGGGCCATTTGGCATCACCCAGCAGGTCCGCTCGCGCGACCTTGATCTCGACGATGGTCACGCGCCCTTTCGTGTCGAGCGCGACGATGTCGGCGCGGCGGCCGTTGGGCAGCGGCACTTCGCACAAGGTCATCGATCCGCGACGATGGAACAGCCGGGCGAGCCCGCGCGCCACGTCGGACGCGCAGAAACCGGCCTCGCCGGGAAGGGGCTTGAACAGAGTCGCCATCACCTTCGCGCTATCGCGCACGTGGCGAACAAAGCAAGACCCCCGCGTCGACCGAAGCCGACGCGGGGGTCGCAACTCGCTTATCGGCGATCAGCGATAGAAGACGTGATTGCCGATGCTCGCCACGCGCGCGCGGTTCCAGCCGGGGCTGACGCGGGTGGCGTGGAAGAAGAGCGCGTTCGACGCGCGGCTGTCCCACGCATCGTCGAGCGCCACGCGCGCGATCGCGACCGCGGTGCGCCACTGCTGGCTGTTCGACGGCTGCGGAATGCGCCCGCCGCGAACGAAGCTGAACTGGCCGCGCTGGGTCAGCACGCCGCACACGCTGCTCGCGAAACGGCCGCTGCGCGCGCGGTTGATGATGACTTCCGCGACCGCGAGCTGCCCTTCGAGCGGCTCACCCTTGGATTCGAAATAGACGCCCTGCGCCAGACAGCGATGTTCGGCGTCGGTTACGTCGTCGCCAGCCGACGCGAGCGTTGCGTTGAGCGACTCGGCGCGGCGGGCGCGGGCGCGATCAGCGGCACGGTCCGCGCGCTCGGTGCTGCGCGTCTCTTCGGTGGCGGGGGCGGGGAGCGGCTGAACGACCGGCTCCGAGCGCATGTTCGGGGCTATGGTGGGAACAGGCTCAACCGGCGCGGGGGTCGTCAGCACGACCGGGGCGGGAGTCTGAACCGCCGGAGCCGCTTCTTGAGCGACGCCGGGCGCGGTCATTGCGACCGCAGTGGTAACCGAAAGCATGATCGCCGCCGTGGAGGCGATCGAAAAAAGACGAGGCATCTGGCCATTTTCATGTGCAGGACCGTCGCTCGTCCCGGAGGCCTGTCCGTCCCAGCCAGGCTGGTCGTCGCTCCGTCGGCAGCGGCCCCGACTGCGTGTTCACCGCCCCCGCTCCACCGATGACGGCGGGGCGGCAGGCCGGACTAGGTTCCGCTGGGAGAGTGAAGCGGGCCTGGCGTTCGGCGCGGGCGGCAACCTTCGCGGGGTTGCTGGCGGCGCGATTGTTGCAGTGCGATGACGCGGTCAATTCGCCGACAGTATTTCTGCGGCGAACCGTTCTGCATCTGCGATGTCGAGTTCGATCACCCAGGCATCCGGATCGGCGCGAAGTCGTTTGGCGCGCGCGATATTTGCCGCTTCCGCGTCCACGCCATCGCCGACGATTCGCCAGCTTTCGCGCCCGTGGAGGTCGCTGCCCCGCTCGAGGATCAGGCCGCCCGCACCACGCTCGGCGCATTCGACGAGGATGCCGCCGGCGTGTTCGTCCCCGCGGTGGAGCACCGCTGCAAAGCCGCCCGCAGCCTGCACCCTACGAATAAGCGCGGAGACCAGCACCCCGGCGGCAAGGCGCGGGGCCGGACCGTCGCTCAACTCGCGTATCCAGGCAGCGAGGAGAGCGCGAAGCCCGAGCGCATGAAGGTGCCGGTGCCGCGGCCCGCCTCGTCGCCGTCGGCGTCGATCAGCGTCGCTTCGGCGATGAACACGCGTCGCCGCCCGCTCACCCAGCGGCCGCGCGCGACCACCGGGCCGGGCTTCAGCGGTTTGGTGAAGAGAAGGTTGAACGCGGTCGTCAGCAGGAAACGGTCGCTGACCAGGCTGTTCGCCGCGTAAAAGGCGGCGTCGTCGAGCATTTTGAAATAAAGCGTGCCGTGGCTGGCCCCGGCGGCGTGGAAATGCTCTTCGCTCACATCGAAGCGGATTTCGGCGTGGCCCGCCTCGACAATGCGCAGCGTCGACGGAAAGGCGCTATTGATCGGCGCGGCCGCGTAGAGCCGTTCGAGCCCGCGGAAATGTTCGGCGCCGACCGCGCTGGCGCCATCGCCCGCGTTCATCGGCGCGGCACCATCAGGCCGCGTCGCGCGTCGGTTCGCGGTCGAGCACGGCGTAGAGCGCTTCGTTGCTGCTCGCCCCGCGCAAGCGCGCGACCGCATTTTCGTCACGCAGGAACCGCGACACCTGCGCCAGCGCCTTTAGATGATCGGCGCCCGCGTCGATGGGGGAGATCAGCACCACGGCAAGGTCGACCGGCAGCGCGTCGATCGCGTCAAAGTCGATCGGCCGCGCGAACTGCATCAGCAGCGCACGCACGCCCGAAATGCCGCCGATCCGCGCATGCGGCAGCGCGAGCCCGCGACCGAAGGCGGTGGAGCCCAGCCGCTCCCGTTCGAGGAGCGCCTCCGCCACTTCGCTCGCATCGAGGCCGAGCGCACTCGCGGCGAGCTGGCCCGCGACGTCGAAGAACTGGCGCTTCGAATCGATCGCCACTCCCGCACGCACGGTGGCGGGGTAAAACAGGTCGGAAAGCTGGGTCATGGGGGAGTTTCGAACGTGTCGCCTTCTTGCGCATGTCCCGGCGGCTGGCGTCTATCGCGCTTGTCCGCAGGACAGCCGCGGCAAGAGCGCGGCGCCGCCCCATAGCGCCGCGCTTCACCATAATCCAGTGCCGGGGGTCAGGCCGCTCAGCCCCGCTGCGGTTCGACCCAGCCGATCGCTCCGTCGGGGCGGCGGTAGACCATGTTGTGCCGCTCGGTCTTGGCGTTCACGAACAGGAGCGCGGTGGTGTTCCGGAGGTCCATCATCATCACCGCGTCGCTGACCGAAGCGGTCGGCACGTCGACTCGCGTTTCGGCGATGATCGCGGGCGCATCGCCCACCTCCTCATCATCGCGCCCGGCGCCGTCGAACACGGTGTAGCCCGCATCGAGGCTGGGTTCGGCCGCGCCGTTGGACGCGCCGGCGGTATGATCCTTGAGCCGGCGCATATAGCGGCGCAGCTGCTTTTCGATCTTTTCCGCCGCACCCTCGAAGGCGACGTGGGCGTCCTGCGCCTGATGCTGGGCCTTCAACACCACGCCCTGCATGACGTGGCTGACGATGTCACAGGTGATCGAATCATGCGGCCCGCGGCCGAACGTCGCCTGTGCGGACAGCGCGCGGGAGAAATATTTGTCGGCGATTCCCGTCATCCGGTCGGTGACGTGATCCTGGAGCGCTTCGCCCGTTGCGATCTGATGCCCCGAGATCCGAATATCCATGTCACCGTCTCCTTGATGTGATGTGTGTGCGCCCCCGCGCCTAACTGTCGTGTGGTGCTGCCGAAAATTCGCTCCTTTCGATCATGCGGCGAGCCAGATGGGTTGCGCGATGCGCGCGATGAACGCGGCGTGCGCGGCGAGTTCCGCCTCGCTCGCGGTATGAACGCGCGGAGTGCGAAAGGGCCGCTCGCGCGGGGTGATGCGGATCTCCCGCTCCCCCGCCAGCGCATCGAGCGCACCCAGCGCCAGCCCGATCTGCCGCCCGCCGTTGAGCTCGATGTAGACCTGCGCCAGCAGCTCCGCGTCGAGCAGCGCGCCGTGCTTCAGCCGGTGCGAACGATCGATGCCATAGCGCACGCACAGCGCGTCGAGGCTGTGCTTCGCGCCGGGATGCCGTGCGCGCGCGATCGCCATCGTGTCGACCATGCGCGTGCGGCACAGCGGATCGCGGCGGCAGCGGGTAAGCTCGGCGTCGATGAAGCCGAAATCGAACGCGGCATTGTGCGCTATCAGCCGCGTGTCGGAACCGACGAACTCGAGGAATTCATCCACCAGCTCGGCGAATTTGGGCTTGTCGGCGAGGAAGCTGTCGGAAAGGCCGTGGACCGCGAACGCCTCCGCCGGCATCGACCGTTCGGGATTGATGTAGCGGTGCCAGCTGACACCCGTCTCAACCCCGTCGATCAGCTCGATACAGCCGATCTCCACCACGCGGTCGCCCGAAAGCGGGTCGATTCCAGTAGTTTCGGTATCAAAGACAATCTCTCGCATGGTCGCGGCGACTATGCGCTCGCCTCTGCGGACAGGCAAGCGACGAGGGTGGCGACCGCGGCACGCGTTTCGGCGAGCGGGCGCCCGGTGTCGATGACATGATGGCTGCGCGCGCGCTTGTCCGCGTCCGGTGTCTGCCGCGCGAGAATCGCCTCGAACGCGGCCTCGGTCATGCCCGGCCGGGCGAGCACGCGCGTGCGCTGGACGTCGGCCGGGGCCGACACGGTGACGATGCGATCGACCAGCGCGTAGCCGCCCTTTTCGAACAGCAGCGGGATGTCGAGCACGACCACATGCGCATGCGCGTTGGCGTCGAGAAACGCACGCTGCGCATGGGCGACGGCGGGGTGGACGATCCCCTCCAGCCGCTTGAGCGCTGCGTCGTCGTCCATCACCGCGCTGCGCAACGCGACGCGATCGACGCCCGCCGCGCCGGTGGTGCCGGGAAAGGCGGCCTCGATCTGCTCGACCAGCGCGCCGCCGGGGCCCTGCAGCCGATGCACCTCGGCGTCGGCGTCGAATACCGGCACGCCGAGGTCGCGCAGCATCCCCGCGACGGTCGTCTTGCCCATGCCGATGGAGCCGGTCAGCCCGACCACCAGCGGGCGGCGCGTGGTCATGTCGAAAGGCTTTCGAACAGCGCCTCGTCCTCCTCACGCGGCGGGACGATGCCAAAGAACAGCTCGAACGCGATCGCCGCCTGGCCGATCAGCATGGCGAGCCCGCCGATCGTCTCCAGCCCACGCGCATCCGCCGCACGCAACAGCGCGGTGTCCCGCGGCGCATAGACGAGGTCGTAGACCAGCGCATCGTCGGGCAGCGGCGCGAGGTCGAGCTCAAGGGGGTCTTGTCCCTGCATTCCAAGCGGGCTCGCGTTGACCAGCAGCTGGGCCTTGGGGAGGCGCGAGCCGATCGGCTGCACCCGGCCTTTGAGCCCGAATTGCGCCAGCAGTCCCGCCGCGGCGAGCGGTCGCCGCGCGAACAGCGTCACCTCCCCCACGCCCAGCCGCGCGAGCGCATAGAGCACCGCACGCGCCGCGCCGCCGGCGCCGATCACGGCCGCATGCGCACCCTCGATCGCGGTCTCCGCCAGCGGTGCCGCAAACCCGGCGACGTCGGTGTTGGCGGCGGCGAGCTCGCCGTCGTCGACGCGGTAGAGCGTGTTGGCGGCACCAATGCTCGCCTTAAGGTCGCCGGGGTCGGCGACGTGATCGAGCACCGCGACCTTGTGCGGCAAGGTGACGTTGCACCCGCGCCACAGCGGGTCGTCGCGCCGCCCGCCGATCCAGTCGCCCAGCTCCTCCGCCCGCACACGAGTCGCGCGATAGTCCGCCTCGATCCCCAGCCGGTCGAGCCAGAAGCGATGGATCACCGGCGAACGCGAATGCGCGATCGGGTCGCCGATGACCTCGGCATATGGGCGCGATGCAGCTTCGCTCACGCGCCGACGACCGTCTTCACCTCCATGAAATCGGCGAGGCCCCACTTGCCATATTCGCGGCCGTTGCCCGACTTCTTGTAGCCGCCGAACGGTGCGTTGCTGTTGGGGCCCCAGCTGTTCACCGTGACCAGCCCGGCGCGCAGCTTGCCGACGACCTCGCGCGCCTTTTCGGGCGGGCCCGAGACGGTGGCGGAGAGGCCGTATTCGGTGTCGTTGGCCATCGCCACCGCTTCCTCCGCGTCGCGATAGGTGCTGATCGTCGCGACCGGACCGAACGTCTCCTCGCGATAGATGCGCATCTGCGGGGTCACGTCGCCAAGCGCGGTCGGACGGATATAGTAGCCGCGATTGACCGTCTCGGGGAGACCGGGGCCGCCATGGAGCAGGGTTGCGCCCTCATCGATCGCCGACTGGATGAGGTCCTGGATCTTGTCGAACTGCGCCTTGTTGACGACCGGGCCGATGTGCATCCCCTCCTTGGCCGGGCTGTCCACCGGCACCTGCGCCATGATCGCCGCGACGGTCGCGTGCGCCGCGCCCTTCTGGCTTTCATGGACGAGGATGCGCGTCGGCGCGATGCAGCTCTGCCCGGTGTTGGCGACGACGCCTTGCACCGTCGGCGGCAGCACTTCGCTCAAATCCGCGCCTTCGAGCACCAAGTTGGGCGCCTTTCCGCCCAGTTCCTGATGCACCTTCTTGACCGTCGGAGCCGCCGCTTGCGCGACCGCGATCCCGGCGCGGGTGGAGCCGGTGAAGCTCACCATGTCGATGTCGGGATGCGCGGAGATGGCCGCGCCCACGCCGGGCCCGTCACCCTGGACGAGGTTGAACACGCCCGCGGGAACCCCCGCCGCGTCCATGATCTCTGCCAGGATAACCGCATTGGAGGGGCACTCCTCCGACGGCTTCAGCACCATCGTGTTGCCCGCAGCAAGGCACGGCGCGACCTTGGCGACGATCTGGTTGAGCGGCCAGTTCCACGGGGTGATCAGGCCGACAACGCCGATTGGTTCGTACACGACGCGCGCGCCGCCGCCGACCTCCTCCTCGAACTGAAATTCGCCCAGTGCCTTTTGCGTCGCCATGAAGTGGCCGAGCCCCGCGGGCACCTGTGCCATCGTCGCGAAGCTGATCGGTGCGCCCATCTCCTCGCTAACCACTGCCGCGAGGTCGCCCATGCGCTTCTTATATTCCTCGATCACGCGCCCGATCAGCGCGGAGCGCTCTTCGACGCTGGTATGGGAGAAGCTGGCGAATGCGCGGCGCGCGGCGGTCACCGCCTTGTCGACGTCGGCCTGCGTGCCGAGCGTGATGGCGCTGCACGGCTCCTCCGTCGCCGGATTGATGACCTCGCGCCGCGTACCGCCTTCGCTGTCGACCCAGGCGCCGTCGATATAGTGCTGGAGATGTTCGCGCATGGCCCTCTCGCCTTCCCGTAGCTGTCGGTTGTTCCGGGAAAGAGTGGGCGCTTGGCCCCCGCGGTGCAAGCGTCAGCGACGCTCTGCGCTGAGCCGCGCGATCAGCACCGCCGAGCGGAGCGCCTGACGCGGCAGGCTGTCGAGGTTGACCCACTCTCCCGGCGCATGGGCTCCTCCGCCCGCCGGGCCCATCCCGCCGATGGTGTCGGCGAGCGCGGCGACGAAGCTCGAGTCCGCGGCGCCGCGCCGTGCGGGGTCGTACTCGGCCATCTGCGGCAGGCCGAGGTCGCGGTTGACCGCGTTGAGCCGCGTCAGCAGCGCGCGGTTGCCCGCCGTCGGGGCCATCGGCGGATAGGCTTCGGAAAAGGTCAGCGTCGCCTCCGCCCCGTTGAGCGGTGCGCTGGCGACGATCGCCTGCATCTTCGCCCGAGCCGCCGCCTCCTGTTCGGGAGTGAGCGTGCGCAGGTCGCCGCGCGCTTGCGCGGCCGCGGGGATGATGTTGGTCTTGCCGGTGGCGCTCGCGGTCTCGGTTTCGAGGTCGATGCTCGCAGGGGTGCCGCCAACAAGCAGCCCCACATTGACGCTCAAGTTAGGCTCGGGAAGCTCCTGGCGAAAGCGGTCGAGGATGCGCGCCGCTTCGTAGATCGCGCCATAGCCGCCGCTCCCGAACACGCCCGAGCTGTGGCCGCTCCGCGCCGTCACGCTCAGCTGCCAGCTGGTCGAGCCCCGCCGCGCGACGGTGCCGAATTCCTGGCCCTGATCGGTGGCGAGGTTCTCATACTCGATCGCGACGTCGGCCCATTCACCTGCGGCGATGAGGTCGCGGCGCGCGGCGCTGATCGGGCTGCCGACGCGCTCTTCATCGCCGGTGAGCACGACCATGATGTCCGCATCGCGCAGCGTTCCCGCGGCGCGCATCGCCCGCAGCGCCTGGACGATGATCACCACCCCACCCTTGTCGTCGCCGACGCCGGGCCCGACCGCGCGGCGACCCTCCACCCGGTAGCCGGTGAAAGCGGCGTCGGGTTCGAACACCGTGTCGAGGTGGCCGATCAGCAGGATGCGCTTGCCGCGTCCGTTGCCACGATGTGTCGCGACGAGGTGGCCTGCGCGCTGCCACGCCGCCCCGTCGACCCAGCGGGTCTCGAAGCCGAGCTCGGTCAACAGCGGCGCGACGATCGCCCCCGCCGCACGCACGCCATCGCGGTTCATCGTGCCCGAATTCTGCATCACCAGCCGTTCGAGCAGCGCCTCGCCATGCGCTACGTCGCTGGCGACGTGGCTCTGCGCGGCGCGGTCGGCGCGTGATGGTGCGGCGGCGGCGGGGATCGACAGGCTGGCGAGCGCCATGGCGGCGAGGAGCGTCTTCATGTCGATCAGCCTAATTAGCTGAGCGATGCGCGCAACTCCGGGCGTGGCCCGCGCGTTCGGGACACATCTTCACAATCTGAAAAGGAGCCCGAGCGATGGATGTTTCGCGAGAGGATGCGCGGGAAGCATTCCACCGGTTGATGCGCGACGCGCGCGCACGCGGCCGTGACATGCGCGACGCGGCGCCCGGCGGCGCTGCAGCCGGGGCGATTGCGCTCGGCATCGCGGCAATTGGCGGCTACGTCGCATACCGTGCACTCAGTGGCAGTAAGGAACGCCACGGCGACGACGCACCCTGGGCGAGCGCCAAGGATTCGAGCGCCGGCGTCGTGTCCGGCGAGGAGACGATCCAGCGCTCGGTCACCATCGACGCCACGCCCCAGGAAATCCGAAAGGCCGCGCGCGACAATGCGAGCGCATTGTTCGGCGGAACCAGCGCGGTCCACTGGGAGGGTGATGCGCTCACCGTCGGCAACTCCACCTATCGCTTTTCGGGCGAGGGGGAGGAGCGTCGCTTCACGCTCGATGGCGATGACAGCACCCACGGCATGGTCCGCATGGCTGCCGCGCCCGGCAAGCGCGGCACGACCGTTTCGGTGGCGCTGACCCATCGTCCGCTGGGCGGCAAGGTCGGAAACGCCGCCCGCGGGCTAGCGCAAAAGGATGCCAAGACGCGCATCGGCCATAGCCTTAAGCGGCTTAAGATGCTGGTCGAGGCTGGCGAAGTCGCCGACGCCGCCAACCTGCGCGCCGACGCTAAGATCAAGAACGGAGAAGCCTGATGCGTGCGCTCACCTGGCACGGAAAGCGCGATGTGCGCGTCGAGACCATGCCCGACCCCGAGATCGTCAACCCGCGCGATGCGATCATCAAGATCAGCTCGACCGCGATCTGCGGGTCGGACCTGCACCTGTGGAACAACCAGATCCCGGCGCTCAAGCCGGGCGACATTCTCGGCCACGAATTCATGGGTGAGGTGGTCGAGGTCGGATCCGAATCGACGCTCGAGAAAGGGCAGCGGGTCATCGTCCCGTTCACCATCAGCTGCGGGCACTGCTTCTTCTGCGAACGCCAGCATTACAGCTGTTGCGACAACTCCAACCCGGTGGAGACGCAGGACCCGAGCGAGGTGATGTTCGGCCACGGCATGACCGGGGCATTCGGCTACACCGCGCTCACCGGCGGCTATCCCGGCGGTCAGGCGGAATATGTCCGCGTGCCGTTCAGCGACGTCGGCCCGCTCGTCGTCCCCGACCACCTCGAAGACGATAAGGTGCTTTTCCTCACCGACATTTTGCCAACCGGCTGGATGGCAGCGGAGAACTGCGACATCGAACCCGGCGACACGGTGGCGGTGTGGGGCGCAGGCCCTGTCGGCCTGTTCGCAGCGCAGTCGGCCAAGGTGATGGGCGCCGAGCAGGTGATCGTGATCGATCATTTCCCGAAGCGACTGGAGCTCGCCAAGGCGATCGGCGCCAAGACGATCAACTACAAGGAAACCGACGTCCTCGACGCGCTGATGGAGATGACCGGCGGCATCGGCCCTGACGCGGTGATCGACGCCGTGGGGATGGAATCGCACGGGATGGACCCCGGCTCTTTGATCGACCGGGCGAAGCAAAAGGTCGGCATCGCCAACGACCGCATTTCCGCGCTACGCCAGGCTCTGACCGCGGTGCGCAAGGGCGGGCGAGTGTCTGTGCCGGGGGTCTATGGCGGCTATGCAGACGCGTTCCCGCTCGGCGGCCTGATGCAAAAGGGGCTGCAGCTGCGCTCCGGCCAGACGCATGTGCAGAAATATACCGCCGATCTCCTCAAGCGGATCGAGTCGGGCGAGCTCGAGACGACGTGGCTCATCTCGCACCGCCTCGATCTTGAGGAAGCGCCCAAGGGGTATGAGAACTTCTACAAGGACCAGGATGTCTGGACCAAGGTCGTTCTGAAGCCCGGTGGCGTGAAGCAAGCCGCGTAACGACGCGCGGCCAACCGCAAAGAAAAAGGCCCCGCACTCGTCGGAGTGCGGGGCCTTTCTTGCATCCAGCCGATGACGGTCAGGCGCTATAATACATGTCGAATTCGACCGGGCTCGGCGTCATTTCCCAGCGGTGCACCTCGGCCCACTTGACCTCGATATAGGCTTCGATCTGGTCGGACGAGAACACGTCGCCCTTGAGCAGGAAGCCATGGTCCGCCTTCAGCGCGTCGAGCGCTTCGCGCAGGCTGGCGGCGACGGTGGGGATGTCGGTCAGCTCTTCCGGCGGCAGGTCGTAGAGGTTCTTGTCCATCGCATCGCCGGGATGGATGCGGTTCTGGATGCCGTCGAGCCCCGCCATCAGGATCGCCGCATAACAGAGGTACGGGTTCGCCATCGCGTCGGGGAAGCGGAACTCCACGCGCTTCGACTTGGCGCCGGTGCCGTACGGGATGCGGCACGAGGCGGAGCGGTTGCGCGAGGAGTAGGCCAGCAGCACCGGTGCTTCAAAGCCCGGCACCAGCCGCTTGTAGCTGTTGGTGGTCGGGTTGGTGAAGGCGTTGAGCGCCTTGGCGTGCTTGATCACGCCGCCGATAAAATAAAGGCACATGTCGCTGAGGCCGGCGTAGCCGTCCCCGGCGAACAGAGGCTTGCCACCCTTCCACAGCGAGAAGTGCGTGTGCATCCCACTGCCGTTATCGTCCTTGATCGGCTTGGGCATGAAGGTCGCGGTCTTGCCGTAAGCGTGCGCGACCTGGTGCACGACATATTTGTAGATCTGCATATTGTCGGCGGTCTTCACGAGCGTGTCGAAGATCATGCCGAGTTCATGCTGCGCCGCGGCGACCTCGTGATGGTGCTTGTCCATCTTGAGGCCGATTTCCGTCATGGTGCTGACCATCTCGCCACGGATGTCCACCGCGCTGTCGACCGGGGCCACCGGGAAATAGCCGCCCTTCGCCCGCGGGCGGTGCGCCATATTGCCGCTGTCGTAGCTGCGACCGGTGTTGGTCGGCAGCTCGATGTCGTCGATGGTGTAGCCCGACGCCGCGTAATTATTTTCGAAGCGAACATCGTCGAACATGAAGAACTCGGCTTCGGGCCCGACATAAACGGTGTCGGCGATGCCGGTCTGCTGGACATAGGCTTCGGCGCGCTTCGCCGTCGATCGCGGGTCGCGGGCGTAGAGATCGCCGGTCGCCGGCTCCACCACGTCGCAGAACACCACCAGCATCGGCGTCGCCGAGAAGGGATCGAGGTGCACCGCGTCGAGATCGGGGCGCAGCACCATGTCCGATTCGTTGATCGCCTTCCAACCTTCGATCGACGAACCGTCGAACATCAGCCCGTCTTCGAGCTGGTCTTCATCAAGCAGCGCGGCGGACATCGTCAGATGCTGCCACTTCCCCTTGGGGTCGGTGAAGCGAAGGTCGACCCATTCGACCTCCTTTTCCTGGATGAGGTCGAGGATGTCCTTGGGGCTGGCAGGCATGGTCGCTCCTGACGGTTGAAGGTGGGAGAGGGAGGAGGGTTACAATGCGTCCGCGTCGCGTTCGCCGGTGCGAATACGCAGCGCGGATTCAATGGGGGTGACGAAGATCTTGCCGTCGCCGATGCGGCCGGTGTGCGCGGCGGCGGCGATCGCCTCCACCACGCGATCCGCGAGCGGGTCGTCGACCACCACCTCAAGCTTCACCTTGGGGAGGAAATCGACGACATATTCCGCGCCGCGATACAGTTCAGTGTGGCCTTTCTGGCGACCGAACCCCCTGGCTTCGGTGACGGTGATGCCGCTGACACCGACGTCGTGAAGCGCTTCCTTCACGTCGTCGAGCTTGAACGGTTTGATGACCGCTTCGATTTTTTTCACTAGGCGGCGCCCCCTTTGACGCGAGGCCGTCATAACCGCATCCGCGGCGCGCGCAAACGCCCCCTAGCGCTAAAGCCCGCGTGCCTTTTCGGCGGCGCTCAAAGTAAAGATTTCGCAGCCCGTTTCGGTGATGCCGATGCTATGTTCGAACTGCGCGGTGAGGCTGCGGTCCCGCGTTACCGCGGTCCACCCGTCGGCGAGCACCTTTACCCCCGGCTTGCCGAGGTTGATCATCGGTTCGACGGTGAAGAACATCCCCGGTCGCAACTCGGGCCCCGACCCGGGCGGCCCGACATGCACCACCTCCGGCGCGTCGTGGAACAGGCGACCGAGCCCATGTCCGCAAAACTCGCGCACCACGCCGTAGCGGTGGCGTTCGGCGTGGCTCTGAATGGCCCAGCCGATGTCGCCGATCGTGTTGCCCGGCCGCGCCGCTTCCAGCCCGAGCATCAGGCATTCATAGGTCACCTCGACCAGCCGCCGCGCCTTGAGCGGCACGTCGCCGACCAGAAAGGTACGGCTGGTGTCGCCGTGCCAGCCATCGACGATCACGGTGATGTCGATGTTGACGATGTCCCCGTCCTTGAGCGTCTTTTCGCTCGGGATGCCGTGGCAGACCACCTGGTTGATAGAGATGCAGCTCGCATGCGCATAGCCGCGATAGCCGACGGTCGCCGGCACCGCGCCCGCCGCGACGATATAGTCGAGAATGCGCGCGTCGATCTCCGCCGTCACCGCGCCCGGCACCACGAACGGTTCGATGATGTCGAGCGCCGCCGCCGCCAGCGCGCCCGCGCGGCGCATCCCTGCAAAAGCCGCTTCGCCGTGCAGCTTGATCACGCCGTCGCGCGGGGTCGCGATCTCCTCGTCGGCGAGTGTGACGTAGCGGGTGTGCATGGCGCGGGTCATAAGCGAGCGTTCGGCGAAATCCTAGCCGCACGAACGAGTCCGCCGCCGCGAAATTCGCCCGCCCAGGCACGATCGCTTGCTGCCGCGCCGCCACGCTCTACACTCGCGCCATGAGCGAGCGCATCTGGACCGCCGGGCTGGCGGTGATCGGCGATGAAATCCTGTCGGGCCGCACCCAGGACCGCAACGTCGCGCAGGTGGCGAGCTGGCTCAACGCCCAGGGCATCCGCCTCAGCGAAGTGCGCATCGTGCCGGATGTCGAGGCGGAGATCGTCGCTGCGGTGAATGCGTTGCGGGACCGCTACGACTATCTCTTCACCACCGGCGGGATCGGGCCGACGCACGACGACATCACCGTCGACGCCATCGCCGCCGCGCTGGGCGTAGGCGTCGTCCACCACCCGCAAGCGGTCGAGGTGCTCACCCGCTACTACGCCGACAAGGGCGGCGCGACGGAGGCAAGGCTGCGCATGGCGCGGGTGCCGGAGGGCGCAGAGTTGATCCCCAACCGCATGTCGGGCGCGCCGGGGATGCGCATCGGCAACATCTTCATCATGGCCGGCGTGCCCCATATCACCGCGGGTATGCTCGATGTGCTCACCGGCACGCTAGAGGGCGGCGCGCCGCTCGTCTCGGCAACCATCGGCGGCTGGGTGGCGGAGAGCGAGGTCGCGGACATGCTGCGCGCGGTCGAGCGGGCGCACGACGGCGTGGCAATCGGCAGCTATCCCTTTTTCCGCGAAGGCCGCGTCGGCGCCAACTTCGTCGCTCGCGCCACCGACCAGCGCCAGGTCGACACCGCCATCGAAGCGATCCGCAGCGGGCTCGACGAACGCGGCTACGCGCCCGTCGACGGCGGGATCTGACGGCGAGGGGTGAGCCGCAGCGCAATCATCGCCGCGAAACCGAAGCCTGCCGCGACCAGAAACGCCGCGCCGGCGAACTGCACCGGCGCTCCCGCCCTGGTGTAGCGCGCCATCACGCCCGTCAGCAGCCACGGCGCCACCAACGCGCCAAGCCCCATGATCATCGCCGAAATGCCCTGCACCTCCCCCTGCGTCTCCGCGGTCGCGCGGCGGGAGAGCATGGCGGAAAGGCTGGGCATGACCATCGCCTGCGGGGCGAGCACGACCATCAGCGTAAACGCCATCCAGCTCTGGCTCGCAAAGGCGTAGCCGATGAACCCCACGCTCGCGATGGTGAGGCCGATGCTCGCGGCGTTGCGCTCGCCCAGCCGCTTCACCGCCGGGCCGACCAGCAGCGCCTGCGATAGCGCCATGACCACCCCCACCACCGCGAGGCTGAGGCCGATGGTCCGGCTCGACCAGCCGAACTTGGCGATGCCGTACCAGCTCCAGGTGAGCGGATAGACGAGGCTGGCGATCTGCCACAGCAGCAGCACCACGGCGATGCCCAGCATCCCGGGGATGGCCCGCGCGGACATCAGCGCGCCGAACGGGTTGGCGCGGCGCAGCTCGAAGCGGCGACGGCGCTCTACCGGCAGCGTTTCGGGGAACACGAACAGCCCGTAGAGCATGTTCAGCCCCGCGAGGCCCGCGGCGACCATGAACGGCAGGCGCGGATCGCTCTCGCCCAGCAGCCCCCCGATCGCCGGCCCCGCGATGAAGCCGAGCCCGAACGCGGCGCCCACTGCGCCGAATGCCTTGGCGCGCCCCTCTGGCGGGGTGATGTCGGCGAGCGCCGACTGCGCCGCGCCGAAACTGCCGCCGACCACCCCGGTCAGCGTCCGCGCGAGGAACAGCATGGGGAGGGAGTTGACGAACGCCAGCAGCAGATAGTCGAGCGCCAGTCCCGTCAGCGCGATCAGCAGCACCAGCCGACGGCCATAGGCGTCGGACAGATTGCCGAGCACCGGCGCCGCGAGAAAGCTCGCGAAGGCCATGACGAAGCTGATCTGCGCGCCGATCGCGATCGCGTGGGAAAGGTCGACCCCCGCCACCTGCATCACCAGCTGGGGCAGCACCGGCATGATGATCCCGAAACCCACCGCGTCGATAAAGATGGTGGCGACGATGAACAGGATGCTGTGGCGGCGGCGATCAGGGGCGGGCGTTGCGTCGGCAGCTTCCGGCGCATCCCCTGCGGCCGCCGAAGACGCTGCCACCCCTTCCTCGCGCATCGCGTCCGCCATCTGCGCCGATCCCCCCACCCCCCGCGCGCAGAGTGCGGGGCCACGCCCTCATGCGCCGCGCCAAGGCGCTTCACAAGCGCGCCCCGCTATGCCAAAGGCGCGCCACGCGGCCCCCTCGGTGCGCCCGCGTTCGCCCTGAGCGGGTGTAGCTCAATGGTAGAGCAGAAGCTTCCCAAGCTTACGACGAGGGTTCGATTCCCTTCACCCGCTCCACTTTTGGCCTAACGTGTTGGAATAGGGCGAATTCCTCCCGGTGGAGCGGATTCGTGTGACACAAGGCTGTGTCACATCGGGCTGCTCACCCCGCCAGATCGCTGCCGTCCATCGATCGGAGATGGCGGTATGAAACTCGGCGGATTGGTCCTTCGCCAGCGCATATTTTACTTCCGCCGTCGGCTTGGTGGGCAGTTCGGCGGCGGCGAAGCTATAACCATTTCCCTGAGGACATCGGACCGACGAACCGCTCAGTTTCGAGCGGCCCGTCTGAACGCGCGATGGGAAACGATGATGTGGTCGGAACGCCAGCGGGGACTTTCCCCAGACATCGCTAGAGAATTTTTCCGGCGGGGCATGAACGACGAAATCCGCACGCTGGTCGCGGAGATGACCGACCCGCTGCCGCCGACCCCGGAGCGTTTCGACCGCAGTTGTCGTCTGCACGAGGCGGCGTTCCTGCTGTGTGCAGGTCACCCGTCGAACACGAGTGTGTTTCCGGACGCCGCTTGGGAGCGGCTTCCCCTGCTCGATGCTGCCGACCGGGAGGTGGTGACCCGTCTCGTCAAGTACCGGGTGGACGATCCGACCCTAACCGATGAGGCGATGCAGCAATTCGGTGCCGAGCTGATGAAGCTCGACCAGAAGTGGACCTACGTCACCGAGCGCGATGCAAGAGCGCAGCTGTTGCGCGGCAAGGCGGCCGCGTTCACTCGAATGCGTCGGCTATACGAGCGAGACATCCCGCCGTGGGTGGACGTGCTCGAAATCGCGCTTGACGAAGAGCGCTTTAACGCGGCCTTGCGCGACTTTCCCTTGCGCGAGCCGCGCTCACCTCAGCTCAATACGCCCTCGTCCGAGCCAAGCCCCACAGCGTGGGTATCTGCCCCTGAGAAGACGCCTACGCCGAATGAGGGTCCCGAACCTTCGTTTTCTGTGCGAACTTCCGTGTTCGCTGTCCAGGATACTCGCCGCTTTTCGGAAATCATTGAAGCGGTCGAGGCAGATCGGATTGCCACAGGGCACTGGGCACCCGACCGCGGTGAACGTCGTCGAGTCATGCGGAGCTTTGCGTGGGTCACCGGCGATCTTCGTTTGTGCGATTACCGACCCGATGACGTCGAGACCTGGATTCGGATCGTGCGGCAGGCACCAGTGGGCTTCGATTGGACTGGGGCGATGAGTAAGCCGTTCGATCAGGCTCTTTTCGAGGGTCGCGGCAAAACAAGGTCGCCGCGGACCATCAACAAGGAAATCACGGTGATGGCTGCCGTGGCGAGAGAGCTGCAGAAAACCGCGTGGAAGACCGCCTTCGGGGCCCCGTTCATCAATTTCAAGGAGCATCGGCACAGCGTACGCGGGCTGAACGATGAGATCGCCCGCCTGCCTTGGCAGAAGAAGCACTTCGACGCGCTCTTTTCGTTGCCAATCTATACCGGTAACCAAGGGTCTCGCAGACGTCTCAAGCCGGGTTCCAAAATCTTTCATGACTGCGTGTACTGGGTTCCGCTGATCATCGCCTATCATGGTTTCGCGCGTGAAGAGGCATGCGGTTTCGAGCTCGAGGACATTTTCCTGGACGGGCCCGTGCCGTACTTCGCCATGCGTGCCAATCGTGCTCGAGGAGGTGGTGCCGAAGAAAAGCGGGGAAAGAAGAACAGCTCGGCATCACGCGATCAAAAATTTTTCTAGTTCGGTTGGGTCTTTCTGGAGCTCTTCCTAAAACCAGCTCGTCGGCAATTTTCCGACGACCGTGCGAGCCGGGTCTTGTTCGCTTAGGAAGTGCACATGTCTTATCAGAATAAAGGCACCGCCGCCGGCATGCGGCGACACGCCGATATGATCAGGAAGAAGATCGAAAGTGGGCAGTCGCGCGCTAGCCTTCGGCGCGAAATGATCGATCAGAAGTTCATTCGCGCATGCTCCGAAGCGCACTTTCTGATCAGGCTTGCATCATGTAGCCGTTGCGTCCCCATCGCGGTGACGGCACCCGATCCTGAAATCTGGTTTGTGAGCACACCGTGATTTTGTGGGATTGATCGCCAGCCGGCGAAAATTCGCACCGGAAATCGACCCGCTACTGTTTATCCGACCTTCACGAGGCCTGAGCGGCGCGCGGCTGTTTAGCCGATCGAAGGTCTCGAGCGTGCTGGGATGCGATGGTCACGCAGATGACGCTTGGCTGGTGCGCGCGGGCTATGCTGAAGTCAGCGAGCCTCTCACCCTCCACTCACGCAACCGACACTGAGACGTGTGAGGCTCCGCCAGCGCCGCTAAGGTTGGACGGAGAGCAAGGCTACTTCGTCGGAGGTCAGATCGAACAGCTCGCAAACGCGTTTGTCGATGTCGCGCTCGGCGGTGGTGATGGTGGCGTCGAGGGTGGCGATTTGGTCGCGCGCCTGCCCGATGAAGTCCTCCCAATCGCTGCGCTCCGTCAGCGGGATGTCGGCGCGAAAGGCCTTCTTCACCTCGCGGCGGAAGGCGGCGAAGTCGGGCAGCGCCCACCAGGCGGCGAGCGCCTTGGGCAGCTTCGCCGCCGCCGGGTCGGGCGCGAGGTCGGCAATGCGGCGGGTGACACTTTCGCGCAGGGAATGGCGCTCCTCGGCCGCCGTCTGCGCCGCACGGGCGAGGTCGGCGAGCTCGGCGCGTTGTTCGGGGGAGGCGTCTGGGATCGGCAATCTCTCGACGAACTGCACCCGAAGTTCGTGGTAGCCGCCACGAACCGCCGGAGCGAATGCCGCTAGCACGAACCACAACGGACTGCTGTTCAAGAGCGCGAGAAGGAAATGATCGTCGGACGGAACGAGATAGCTTTTGTCGTTCGTGAATGATCCCGAGGGTTCGAACGAGAAAAGTCTGCGCTCACTAAAGTGGGGGTATGAAATCTTCGGGGCAGCCATCGCGGGGACATATGCCTCCTGCGCCTGCTGCAACTCAAACCACGCCTGCTTGGTCGCGCGCTTCTCGAGCTTGTCGCGGAACGGCAGCAGGTGGTCGCGGATCGCCGGGTAGTCGTCGATGGTGACCCGGTTCTTAGGAATGTAAATGACCCACAGCCCGCGCGGCTCGGCGCGCCAGCGTTTGAGGTCTTTGCCCTCCAGCCACGGACGCAGCAGCTCCGCTGAGCGCGGGTCGGCCCGACACAGCCGCTCCTTAGTAGGGGTGTCGACGACGAACGCCTCGTTGAGGCCGGTCTTTATGCCGTAGAGCGGTGAGCCATAAACCTCCTTCAGCGTGCGCCGGCCCGCGACGATCTTGTCGCGCAGGGCGCGGCGCGCGTCGCCTTCCAGCTCCCATGACGCGTCGGTCAGCGCAGCTTGCGGAAAGGGCTCGGCAGCGTCGGCGTAGGCGGCGGCGAAATCGGCCTCTGGCAGCGCATCGATCTTCCAGAAGCGCAGGGCGTGCCCCTCGGCCGGGGCGCCGGCGCGCAGGGTTAGGATCACCGGGTAGGTGGTGACGCCCTCGAAAATCTGGAGGTCGCCGAAGTCGACCACCGTTTCGATAGCGGCGCGGTTGCGTAGAAAGCGTCGCAGCGGCGCGCCCGAGCCCGTCTTGAAAAAGGTCGAGCTGCTGATGTAGCCGAGGCGACCGCCGGGTTTGAGCAGCCGCACCCCGCGCTCGAAGAAATAGGCGTAGAGATCGGCCCGGTCCGCCACCACCTCGTAGCGGGCCTGGAGGTAGGGCTTCATCGGCTTGATGAGCTCCATCCGCACATAGGGCGGGTTGCCGAGCACGATGTCGAAGCCGCCCTGCGCGAACACTTCCGGAAACGCGTCGCGCCAGGAGAAACCGTGCTCGCGGTAGGCGTAGCTCGAATCCTCGATCAGGCTGTCGCCGACCTTGAGATTGCCGTCGAGGCTGTCGAGCACCTTGCCCCGCCGCGCGGTCTTGATCCACAGGCTGAGCTTGGCGATCTCGACGCTTTCGGCGTTGACGTCGACGCCGAAGAGGTTGTGGGTGAGGATCTCGCTGTCCGGATCGTAGAGGTCGCCGGCTTGGCCGCGGCCGTCCAGCTCGGCGAGGCGGGCGTTGGCGCGGGTCAGCGCGGCCTTGAGCCAGTCGAACGCCATGATCAGGAATACGCCCGATCCGCAGGCCGGGTCGACGATGCGCAGGGCCGTCAGCGCGTCGCGATACTCGGTCCATGCGGCCCGTTCGGCCCTGGCGCTCTTCCAGGCGATTTCTTCGTCGTCGGGGGTGGCGCCGGACCTGGCGTGACGGGCGAGGATGGCGGCGAACAGCTCGCGCTCGTGCGCGCCTAACGTCTGGTCGACGATGAAGCGCGCGACATAATCGGGGGTGTAGACAACCCCGTCGCGCTTGCGACGGCCGCTGGTGCCGGTCGCCTTCGTCTCGGGCGCGGCCTCGCCCCTCGCTTCGGCTTGCAGCGCTTCGACGTCGGCGATCGACTGCTCGAAGATGTGGCCGAGCACCGTCACCGACACGTCGCTGGCGAAGTCGTAGGCGGCGAGCTCCTTGAAGCCTTCGCAGATCGCGTCGGGCAGAGTCAGGCCGGCGATGACCGGATCGGGCGCGAACAGGCCGCCGTTGTAGCGCGGGATGCCGAGTGACGAGCTGCCTTCATCGATGGCGCGGAACAGGCCGAGGAAGTTCGCCCAGATCGGGCGCGGGTGGTAGGGGTCGGCGTGCTCGAAGGCGCGGCGCAGCGTCTCGGCGGGCAGCAGGCCGTTGTCCTCGGCGAAGGCGATGAACAGCACGCGGTCGAGGATGGTCTGGGCGGTGCCGATCGCCGCCAGTGGGTCGAGGCCCGGCGCCGCTTCGCTCACCGCGCCGATCAGCGTGGCGCGCAAGGCCTTGTAGAGCGCGTAGAGCGCGTCGGTGATGTCCTTGTCCTCGCGCCGACTCTGCGCGAGGATGTCGGCGGTGCCGCCACCGAGCAGCTGATTCTGCGACAGCAGCAGCAGCAGCCGCTTCGCCTCCTCGGGCTCCGCGCAGCGGGCGAGGTCGAAGCGCTCGTAGGTCTGCCGCCCATCGATGTAGCTGTAGAGCCGGATCTCGAGATAGTTCGACACCAGCACCCAGCGCGTGCCGACGTTGTCGGCGGCATATTCCCACGCTTGCTGCACGGGCGTCTTGGCGCGCCCCGGCATGATCGCGTCGAGATCGCGGGTCTTCGCACCCTTGAGCTCGAATGGGGCGATGATGCGGCTGGCGGCGGGGGTGAACTCGCCCAAAGCGAGGTCGACTGCGCCCGCGCCGATCGCCGCCTTGGAGGCCACCGTCCACGCGCCGCTTTCGTTGAACGCGCGGTAGCCGAGCACCCCGCAGACGATGCGCTGCTTGAACAGATCTTCGATGGCGGTCTCGGACTGGGAGCGGATGCTGCCGTCCGCGACGGTCGACGCCCACGCCGCCAAATGGGCCATCGCTTCAGGCGAGGGCTCCGCTGCGGCGGCGAGGTGGCGCGCGATGGTCTTGCGGTTGAACAGGGTGGTCACAAGAGCGGCGTATCGTGGATGGGCGGCGCAAAGAAACCAATTTTGCATTTGAATGCCGGCAGCGGACTTATGAGTTGGTGCGGCAGGTTTCTGGCAGTATCGCACTTTTGATAGCTTCTGGGGTTCGCGTATGGCGGAGCCCAATGCCTCTTCTCGACCTACCTGCGCGTGTGATCGAACGCCGGTTTGGCGGCCTTGCGCGCGGGGTCGAGCCACTGCGTATCGTGCCGCTGGGCTTCGCTCTCATTATTGGCGTGGGAACTGTGCTGTTGATGTTGCCAGTCGCGCGCACAGGCGGTGTGGGCGCGCCGTTCATGGTCGCCCTGTTTACGGCAACGAGCGCAACCTGTGTCACCGGCCTCTCGACGGTCGATCCCGGGAGCTACTGGTCCGGCTTTGGGGAGGCGGTGTTGATCAGCCTTGTCCAGATCGGCGGGCTTGGCACCCTCGTCGTGACCACACTGCTGCTGCTCGCGCTCGGCGATCGGCTTTCAATCGCTACGCGACGCCTTGCAGGCGCTGAACAGCGATGGCTGAACGTCGGCGGGGTGGAGGCGCGAGTGCGCGCCGTCCTTTTATTCACCGTCTCGGTCGAGTTGGTCGTCGCGGTCGCACTCGCGGTCTGGTGGGCCTTCGCCTACGATTACGCGCCACGACGTGCGGCTTGGCATGGTGTGTTCCACAGCATCAGCGCTTTTAACAACGCGGGTTTCGGGCTCCTGCCGGACAACATCATCGGATTTTCCGACGATCCGGTGGTGCTCGTCCTGCTTTGCGCCGCGGTAATCCTCGGCGGGATTGGGATGCCGGTGGTGGTGGAGGTTCGTCGAGCTTGCCAGGCCCGCACCGCGCGAGCTTCCCGGCGGCTATCGTTGCACGCCGTACTGACGCTTGGCGGGACCGTCATCCTACTGGCTTTTGGCACAGGGCTCATATTCCTGCTGGAGCGGAATGCGACCCTCCAAGGCATGCCGGCGGGGCAAGCCGTCATGAATGCAGGCGTGCATGCGGTGATGCTCCGAACCGGCGGCTTCAACGCGATCGACCTATCGAAGCTGTCCGAAGCCGGCGCGCTGGCGTCGGCCGGATTGATGCTGGTCGGCGGCGGCAGCGGGGGCACCGCCGGGGGCATCAAGATCACCACACTCATGGTATTGATTGCGACGGTCGCCGCGGAGTTGCGCGGTCGGACAGATGTCACGGTTCGCGGACGTCGGCTGCCGAGTTCCGTTCAGCGCGAAGCCCTCGCCTTACTGTTCCTCGCTGTAGCCGCTGTCGGGCTCGGCGCGACGGCGTTGATGGCGCTGATGTCGCTTCCTATGCGTGACGCCTTGTTCGAGGCGGTGTCAGCCTTCGGCACGGTAGGATTGACGACTGGCGTTACCGCGCGATTGACCACGCCCGCGCAAGTGGTGGTCATCGCGTTGATGTTTATCGGTCGGGTCGGCCCGGTGACACTTGGCGCTGCCTTGGCGCTTCGCGCACGCGACCGCCGCGTCCGCTACCCGGAGGAGAGGGTTGTTGTGGGGTGATGGCAAAAGCAAACCGCAAACCATCGCGGTCGTCGGGCTGGGACGCTTTGGCGGGTCTGTCGCCGACGCATTGACGCGGCTGGGGCACGAGGTGCTGGGGATCGATGAAGATGGCGCCGTCGTTGCCGGATGGCGCGATCGGCTCGCACACGCGGTTGAGGCGGACGGTACCGATGATGCAGTATTGCGCGATCTGGGTGTCGATCGAATGCCGCATGCCGTCGTCGGCATCGGCAATGACATGGAGGCGAGCATCTTGGCGGCCTCTGCACTCGTGGAGATCGGCGTACCCGATGTCTGGGGCAAGGCGCTCGGGCCGCGACACGGGCGACTGCTGACCCGCATCGGCGTGAATCATGTGGTCTATCCCGAGACCGCGATGGGCGAACGCGTCGCCTACCAGGTGGCGGAGCGGGTGCTCGATTATATCGACTTCAACGATGGCTTCGGCGTTGCGAAGGTCAGCGCGCCTGCCAGCCTGATTGGCCGGGCGCTCGGGGACACGATGATGGGTGCGGAGTTCGGCGTGACGGTGGTCGGTCTGAAACGGGGAGCCGCTCCGTTCGTCGCGGCAACGCCGGAAACGCGCGTCGAGGCCGGCGACTTGCTCATCGTCGCGGCCGACACCCAGGCAATACAACGCTTCGCGCGCGCTGGCTGATCGCCGGGCCGGGCGATCAGGCCGCGCAGCGCCGTTCGCCTTTATCGTTCCTTTACGCCGATCGGGCCGCCTCCGTCTCGAAGCTTTACGCCCGCCGGCGCTAGCCCTTCGTCTAAGTAAACGGAGGACGGCGATGGGCGACCTTATGTGGTTGGCGATTTTGGTGGGGTTGGCGCTGCTGGCCCTTGCTTACGTGCGGCTGGCGGAGAAGGCGTGATGGCGCCAGATTTGCTGCTCGCTGCTCTGACCGCGCTCGGCCTCCTCCTCTATCTGCTGGTGGCGCTGGTGCGCCCCGAGAAGTTCTGACGGAGGGCGCGTCATGACGCTTTCAGGCTGGATCCTGATCCTCGGTTTCGTCGCGCTGACTGCCGCAATGGCGCGTCCGGTCGGCGCATGGCTCTTTGCGCTGTACGAAGGGCGCACCCCGCGGCTGGTCGCGCCGATCGAGCGCGGGCTGTTCCGTATCGCCGGGGTCGACCCGGCGCGGGAGCAGAGCTGGCGCGGCTACGCGGTGGCCATGCTGCTGTTCAACCTCGCTGGGCTGGTGCTGCTGTATGTGCTGCAGCGCGTTCAGGCGGGGCTGCCGTTCAATCCGCAGGGGCACGCGGGCGTCGAGCCGGGCCTCGCCTTCAATACCGCGATCAGCTTCGTCACCAACACCAACTGGCAGGCCTATGCCGGTGAGGCGACGATGAGTCATGCCGTGCAAATGCTCGGGCTGACGGGGCAGAATTTTCTGTCGGCCGCCACCGGCATCGCGCTCGCCTTTGCGCTGATCCGCGGCTTCGCGCGGCGCGAGGCGGCGGGCGTCGGCAATTTCTGGGCGGATATGACGCGCGTGTCGCTGTGGTTCCTGCTGCCGGCGAGCTTCGTTCTTGCGCTTGTTTTCGTGGCCCTTGGCGTGCCGCAGACGCTCGCCGGGACGGTCGATGCGGTGACGCTCGAGGGCGCGCGTCAGACCATCGCCGTGGGCCCCGTCGCCAGCCAGGAGGCGATCAAGATGCTCGGCACCAACGGCGGCGGTTTCTTCAACGCCAACAGTGCGCACCCGTTCGAAAATCCGAACGCGTGGTCGAACCTCCTGCAGATGCTGGCGATTTTCGCCGGTGGTGCGGGGCTGACCTGGGTGTTCGGCAAGGCGGTCGGCAACACGCGCCAGGGTTGGGCGATTCTGGCCGCGATGCTGGTGTTGTTCACCGCGCTCACCGGCGTCGCCTACTGGGCGGAGGCGGCGGGGAACCCGCATCTCCACGACCTCGGCTTCGTCGGCGGCAATCTGGAGGGCAAGGAAGTCCGCTTCGGCATCGCCGCCTCCGCACTTTTCGCGGGCGTCACCACCTCGGCGAGCTGCGGCGCGGTCAATGCCATGCACGACAGCTTTACCGCATTGGGCGGCGCCGTGCCGCTGTTCAACATGCAGCTGGGCGAAGTGGTCGTCGGCGGTGTCGGGGCCGGGCTCTACGGCTTCCTGCTGTTCGCCATCCTCGCCATCTTCGTCGCCGGGCTGATGGTCGGGCGCAGCCCCGAATATGTCGGCAAGAAGATCGAGGCGCGCGAGGTCAAACTCTCGGTGCTGGCGATCGCCGTGCTGCCGCTCGTCATCCTCGGCATGACCGCGCTGGCGAGCGTGCTGCCCGCGGGCCTTGCCGGGCCGCTCAACCACGGCCCGCACGGCTTTTCGGAGATGCTCTACGCCTTCACCAGCGCCGCGGCGAACAATGGGTCGGCATTCGCGGGGCTCAGCGCCAAAACCGACTTCTACAACGCGCTGCTGGGGGTGGCGATGTTCGCCGGCCGCTTCTTCGTCATCATCCCGATGCTGGCGATCGCGGGCTCGCTCGCCGCCAAACGGGGCGTGCCGGAGGGTCCGGGGAGCTTCCCCACCACCGGGCCGCTGTGGGTCGGGCTGCTGGTCGGCATCATCCTCATCGTCGGGGGTCTGACCTTCCTGCCGAGCCTCGTGCTCGGGCCGGGGGCGGACCACCTCGCCGCGCTTTCCCGCCAGCTCTTCTAAGCAAAGGATCGACCGATGGCCGACGCCGCTGTGCGCTCCTCGATGTTCACCTGGGATCTCATCCGTCCCGCGCTCCTCGATTCGGTGCGCAAGCTCGACCCGCGTGCGCTGGCGCGCAACCCGGTCATGCTGACCACCGAAGTCGTCGCGATCCTGCTGACGGTGCTGCTGGTGCTGGGCTATGGCGCCGGAAGCCTCGCCTTTCAGCTCCAACTTGTCGCCTGGCTTTGGCTGACGGTACTGTTCGGCAATTTCGCCGAAGCGCTCGCTGAAGGGCGCGGCAAGGCGCAGGCGGCGAGCCTCAAGGACACAAAGGCGCAACTGACCGCCAAGCGCCTGCTCGGTGTGGGCGATACTTATGAGGTGGTGCCCGCCACCCGCCTTGCCGCCGGGGAACTGGTGCTGGTCGAAACCGGCGACCTGATCCCCGCCGACGGCGAGGTGGCGGAGGGCGTCGCATCGGTCAACGAAGCGGCGATCACCGGCGAAAGCGCGCCCGTCATCCGCGAGGCGGGGGGCGATCGCTCCGCCGTCACCGCGGGCACACGGGTCATCTCCGACCGGATCAAGGTGCGCGTCACCGCCGAACCGGGGCAGGGCTTCCTCGATCGCATGATCGCGCTGGTGGAGGGCGCCGCACGGCAGAAGACGCCCAACGAAATCGCGCTCACCATCCTGCTCGTCGGTCTGACGATCATCTTTCTGATCGCGGTGGCGACGGTGCCCGCCTTTGCCCGCTATGCCTCGGGTGAGGTGCCGGTGCCGCTGCTCGCAGCGCTGCTCATCACGCTCATCCCGACGACCATCGCCGCGCTGCTGTCGGCAATCGGCATCGCCGGCATGGACCGGCTGGTGCGCTTCAACGTGCTCGCCAAGTCGGGGCGCGCGGTCGAGGCGGCGGGCGACATCGACGTGCTGCTGCTCGACAAGACCGGCACGATCACCGTCGGCGACCGCCACGCGACCGAGTTCCGCCCGCTGCCGGGCGTCACCGATGCCGAACTCGCCACGGCGGCGCAACTCGCCAGCCTCGCCGACGAGACCCCGGAGGGCCGCTCGGTCATCACGCTCGCGCGCGAAAAATACGGCCTCGCCGACGCGGTGATGCCGGCCGGGGCGGAAGTCATCCCCTTCACCGCGCAAACCCGCCTGTCGGGGCTTCGGACCGGGACGACGTTGATCCAGAAGGGCGCGGTAGACAGCGTGCTGCGCGCCAACCCGTCGCTAACGGGCAGCACTGCGGCCGCCGATCTGCGCCGCGTCAGCGACGACATCGCGCGCGTCGGCGGCACGCCGCTGGCAGTGGCGCAGGACGGTCGCCTGCTCGGCGTCATCTACCTCAAGGACATCCTCAAATCGGGGATGCGCGAGCGCTTCGACGAGCTGCGCCGGATGGGCATCCGCACGGTGATGATCACCGGCGACAACCCGCTCACCGCCGCCTCGATCGCCGCGGAGGCGGGGGTCGACGACTTCCTCGCCGAAGCGAGCCCGGAGGACAAGCTGGCGCTGATCCGCAAGGAACAGCAGGGCGGGCGGCTGGTCGCGATGTGCGGCGACGGCACCAATGACGCGCCTGCGCTGGCGCAGTCGGACGTCGGCATCGCCATGAACACCGGCACCCAGGCCGCGCGTGAGGCGGGCAACATGGTCGACCTCGACAGCGATCCGACCAAGCTCATCGAGGTGGTGGGCCTGGGCAAGCAGCTGCTGATGACCCGCGGGGCGCTGACGACTTTCTCGATCGCCAACGACGTCGCCAAATATTTCGCGATCATCCCGGCGATCTTCGTCACGCTCTACCCATCGCTCGGCGCGCTCAACGTCATGCGCCTGTCGAGCCCCGAAAGCGCGATCCTGTCGGCGATCATCTTCAACGCGCTGATCATCCCGGCGCTGGTGCCGCTGGCGCTGAAGGGGGTGGCCTACCGCCCCGCGCCTGCCGGTGACGTGCTGCGGCGCAACCTCTCGATCTACGGGCTGGGCGGGCTCGTCGCGCCGTTCATCGGAATCAAGCTGATCGACCTCGTCATCAGCGCGCTTCACATCATCTGAAGGGCAACAGTCATGCGCAAGACCATCATCACCCTCCTCGCGCTGCTTGGCTCGAGCGCGGCCTGGGCCCAGGAGGCGACGCCGCTGTGCACCGACCGGCCGACCAAGGCGACCTCGCCGTGCACCGTGCCCGCGGGGGCGGTGCAGATCGAAAGCGACATCGCCGCCTACACCATCGACCGCACGCTCGGCGTCGAGACGCAGGTGTTCGCGCCGATCAACCCGACCATCAAGCTCGGACTGGGCGAGCGCACCGACCTGCAGGTCAGTATCCTTCCCTATGCGCGCATCGATGTCACCGCCCCCGGCGGCGCGCGTAGCGAGGTGTCGGGCAACGGCGACCTTTACGTCCGGCTGAAGCATCGCTTCACCGACGCCGACGCCAACTGGCAGGTGGCGGCGGTGCCGTTTGTGAAGGCGCCGGTTGCCGCCACCGGGCTCGGCAACGACCGTTGGGAGGGCGGGCTGGTTATGTCGTTTCAGCGCCCTGTCGGCGACGGCTGGACGCTGACGCTGGCGCCCGAAATCGACGCACTCGCCGACGCCGATGGCAGCGGGCACCACGTCCAGTTGGCCGGCGCGCTCAACCTCGGGCGCAGCCTGTCGCCGACGCTGACAGCCTATGCCGAACTGTGGACCGCGCAGAACTTCGACCCCGCCGGCACCGTCCGTCAATATTCGGCCGACGTCGCGCTGGCGTGGGCGGTGCGCCCCAACCTTCAGCTCGATGCGGGCGCGAACTTCGGCCTCAACCGCGCGACCCCCGATGCCCAGCTCTACCTCGGCATCTCCACCCGCTTTTGATAGGAACGATGCGATGACCGCTGATCTGCGTGCCGCGCTCCGGCCGGCGATCACTTTGCTGCTGTTGCTGACGCTGCTGCTTGGCCTCGCCTATCCGCTGGCGGTGACCGGCGTCGCGCAGACGTTGATGCCGTGGCAAGCCCATGGCAGCCTGCTGCGCGACGGCGACCGAGTGGTCGGCTCGGCGCTGATCGGACAGTCGTTCATCAGCCCGCGCTATTTTCAGGGGCGGCCGTCGGCGGCGGGCCAAGGCTATGACGCCAACGCCTCGTCGGGCTCGAACCTCGGCCCCAACGAACGTACGCTGATCGAACGCGTGGCGGCGGACAAGGCGCGGCTGGGCGGCGAAGCGACCCCCGACCGCGTGACCGCCTCCGCCTCGGGGCTCGATCCGCACATCTCCCCTGCCGCCGCGCTGGCGCAGGCCGGTCGGGTGGCGAGCGCGCGCGGCTTGCCGCCGGCACAGGTAGAGGCGCTGGTGCGCGGTTCAGTCGAGCACGCCAGCCTCGGCATCGTCGGCGAGCCGCGGGTCAACGTGCTGCTGCTGAACCACCGCCTCGACGCCGCCGCCCGCGCGCCCGCCCGGTGACCCTCGGCGAGCCGCCCCGCCCGTCGCCCGACGCGCTGCTGAAGGCGGCGCGGGCGGAGGGGCGCGGGCGGCTCAAGGTGTTCCTCGGCGCCTCCCCCGGCGTCGGCAAAACCTACGAGATGCTGTCCGACGCCGCAGTGCTGCGGCGTGACGGTCTCGACGTGGTGATCGGCGTCGTCGAAACCCACGGCCGCGCCGAGACCCAAGCGCTGACCGACGGCTTCGAGATCGTGCCCCGGCGGCAGATCGCCTATCGCAACCAGACGCTGACCGAGATGGACCTCGACGCCATTCTCGAACGGCGCCCGCGGCTGGTGCTGGTCGACGAGCTGGCGCACACCAACGCGCCGGGCAGCCGCCATCCCAAACGCTGGCACGACGTCGAAGAGCTGCTCGCCAAGGGCATCGACGTCTTTACCACGGTCAACATCCAGCACCTCGAGAGCCTCAACGACGTCGTCGCCGGCTTCACTCGCGTCCGCGTGCGCGAGACGGTGCCCGACCATGTCCTCGACGACGCCGAGCTCGAGGTGGTCGACCTACCCCCCGATGAACTGATCGATCGGCTCAAGGCGGGCAAGGTCTATGTGCCTGAAGAGGCGACCCGCGCGCTCGGTCATTTCTTCTCTCGCTCCAACCTGTCCGCCTTGCGCGAACTGGCGCTGCGGCGCGCGGCACAGTCGATCGACGCGCGCATGCTCGATGATCTGCGCGCGCAGGGCGCCGTTGGCGTGTGGGGCGCGAGCGAACGGGTGCTGGTCGCCGTCAGCGAGCTTGCAGGGACGGAGAACCTCGTCCGCGCCGCCAAGCGCCTCGCCGACAGCCAACGCGCGCCATGGACCGCGCTTTACCTCGAAACGCCGCGCAGCGCTGGCTTCGGCGTGGGCGAGCAGCAGCGCGTGACCGATGCGCTCCGCCTCGCCTCCGAACTCGGCGGCGAGATCGTGACCATCCCTGCCACCAACGTGCTCGACGGGATCAAGGCGTTCGCCGCCGAAAGCCGCGTGACGCAGATCGTGGTCGGCAAATCCCAGCGGAGCAGGTGGTTCGAGTTGCGTCACGGGTCGGTCGTTGACCGCCTTGTGCGCGAGACGCCAGGCGTTGCGGTGCACGTCCTGCCAATCGAAGCCGCGAGCGATCGCCGCCTCGTCACCGCCACCCCCCGCTCGCCAGGCACTCGCCCCTACGGGCGCGCACGCGACCACGGCCTGTCGCTAGCGCTGGTCGCGGCGGTGACGTTGCTCGCGCGCTGGCTCGGCGGATACATCGACACCGCCGTGGTGGCGCTGCTCTACCTTGTGCCGGTAATGCTCGCGGCGATGCGTTTCGGGCGCTGGCCGGGATTGGTGGCGGGCCTCGCCTCGTCGCTCGCCTACAACTTCTTCTTCCTGCCGCCGCTCCACACCTTTACCATCGCCGATCCGGCCAACGTCATCACCGCGTTGGCGCTGCTCGGCGTCGCCTTCGTCACCAGCCAACTCGCCGCGCGCGTGGGTGCCGAGGCAGAGGTCGCGCAGCGCAGCGCCCGCGCCAGCCGGACACTCGCCGGCTTCGCCCGCGCCATGTCCGCGCAAAGCGGTGCGCGCGCGCAGGCGGAAACGCTGGCCACCGAATGCGCCCGCCTATTTGATGCGCGCGGGGTCGTGCTGGTGGCAGGAGACCGGGGTTTCGAGCCCCTCGCCGCAGTGCCCGATCAGACCGCGCCGTCGGGCACCGACCTCATCGCTGCCGATTGGAGCGCGACGCATGGCGAGCCGGCAGGGCTCGGCACGCGCACGCTGGCGTCCTCCGATTGGCTGTTCACCCCGCTGCGCGCCCAGGATCGGACATTAGCGGTGCTGGCGCTGGCGCCAGCGAGTGGCGCCGCCCTGCCGGCCGAGGCAATGCCGATGCTCGCCAGCCTCGTCGATCAGGCTGCCCTCGCCTTCGAACGCCAGCGTGGCGAGGCCGAGGAGCGTGACATCGAGCAGCTGCGCGAACGCGACCAGCTACGCGCGACGCTGCTGTCGTCGGTCAGCCACGACATTCGCACGCCGCTCACCGCATTGCGGAGCGGCATCGACGCGCTCAAGGCGGGCGAGCCGGGCGCCGAAACGGTCGCATTGCTCGACCGTGAAGCGGCGCGGCTGGACCGCTTTGTCGCCAACCTCCTCGACATGACGCGCATCGAAAGCCACGGCGTTGCAGTGCGCCTCGAACCCACCGACCTTACCGATGCGGTGGCCGCCGCGGCGCACGACATGCGCGTCGAACTCGCCGGGCACCGCATCAACCTCGCTGTGGCCAGCGACCTGCCGCTGGTCGAGGTCGACCCGCGATTGTTCCATCACATTCTCATCAACCTCCTCGATAACGCCGCCAAATACGGCGCTGCCGATGGCGCCATCCGCGTCGCCGCCGGACGCCGCGCTGACGGTCTCGACCTGATGATCGAGGACGAGGGGCCGGGCATCCCCGAAGGCGAGGAAGCGCGGATTTTCGAAACTTTCCTGCGTGCCGATGGCAGCGATCGCACCGGCGGATCGGGGCTCGGCCTCGCCATCGTCCGCGGTTTCGCGGAGGCGATGGGGTTGCGGGTCACTGCCTCCAACCGCGCCGACCGGAGCGGCGCGCGCTTCACCATCGCCTTCGACAACGACCGCCTGATCCGCCTCCCCACGAGCGCACTGGCATGACTGCGCCGCTGGTGCTGGTGGTCGACGACGATGCCGCGATCCGTCTACTGCTGCGCCGCCTGATCGAACGGCACGGGCTACGCGTGGTCGAAGCTGGCGATGCGCGCGCAGCACGCGCCGGGCTCGGCATCGATCATCCCGACGCGGTCATTCTCGACCTCGGCCTCCCCGATCGCGACGGACTCGAACTGGTGCCCGAGCTTGCGCGACAGGCGGCGGTGATCGTCGTTTCCGCGCGCGCCGACAGCGACGAGAAAGTGGCCGCACTCGATCTTGGCGCCGAGGATTACGTGACCAAGCCGTTCGACGGCGAGGAGTTAATGGCACGCCTGCGCGGCGCGCTGCGGCGGCGCGCCCGCGCGGCGACCGGCGAGACGACGATCGCCTTCGACGACGTGCTTATCGATCTTGAACGCCGGCGGGTCACCCGCGGCGGCGAGGAAATTCACCTTGCCCCGCGCGAATACGAATTGCTGGCGGTGCTCGCGCGGCATCCCGACAAGGTCATTACCCACCGCGAACTGCTGCGCGCGGTGTGGGGTCCGGCGCACGAGGAGGACGTTGCCTACCTCCGCGTCGCCATGCGCGCGCTTCGCCAACGCCTCGAACGCGACCCCGCCCGCCCAGAACGCCTCTGCAACGAACCCGCCGTCGGCTACCGCCTGCGCGTGCTGCGTCCAACGACCTCCGACGAACGATAGGCTAGGAGGCCGGCGGCTGTTTGTGGGCCGGTAGCGGACTGGCAGGATTTGGTTGACCTAGCGCGATAGCCGGACCTTCGTTCACGCAGCTGTGTCGGCCAAGAAAAACCAAAGGCAGTCACTGATCACCGTTTGAAGGCTCGCTAAAATCGGACGTCTGTTGCTCTTCGGGGTTCTGATCGAGCTCGGCCGAAATTCGACCTGCCGCTCACAAATCTTAGATATCAGCTGGACGTGCACTCCAATCCATGATCGACGTCGACATGCCGAACCATCACCTGCGCCGGAGCCCAGATCGGGACTGACCTCTGGCGGGTGGCGACGGTGGCGCATGAACATCAGAGTCTTGCCCATCCTAGACCGCCAGAAAGGCCGACAGGCTTAGGCGGCCATGCCCGTCGATCAAACGTTCAGTGCTCGGCCATCATGCTCGATGCCGAGTTCAGCGAGCGATGAGCGCAGCGCCGCCCGCAACGGCGCTCCTTCGATTAAATAGCCAGTTAAAACTAGAAGCCACGAAGGCGTCATCATCCCACGCCAGGAATTT
>ERZ501047.72-NODE-72-length-34766-cov-7.165798_pt1 | contig 34766 bp, 30 predicted proteins | sample MGYA00510868_ERZ501047 | MGnify/ENA primary metagenome ERZ501047 (study PRJEB25958, sample SAMN03398593) | human skin metagenome | study: EMG produced TPA metagenomics assembly of the Human Skin Microbiome Metagenome (human skin metagenome) data set. | reverse complement strand
TTCTAGGACCCGCGGCTGTCGCGCGCCCGGTGCGCCCGTGTGGTCGGGCTGCGCCGGCTGGGTCGCCGGAGCGAGGCCGAGGCGGCGCTGGCCGACCTGCTCGCCGATGACCCGCTCGACGCCTGGGGGCGGCACCTGGCCGGCCAGCCGCTGCCGGACGACCCCACGACCCTGCTCGACGTGGCGCTGGAGCACGCGGCCGTCGGGGAGACGGCGCCGGCCGTGGAGCTGTTGCGGCAGGCGGCCGCACGCCCTGGGCCCCGGGGCCAGCGGACGGTGGCGCCACTGGCGTACTACCACCTGGCCCGCGTGCTGGACCGGGCCGGTGAGGACCCAGGGGCAGCGCTCGACCAGGCCCGGCGAGCCGATGCCACCCACTGCCTCGCGGCCACCCTCGACGACGTGGACGTGCTGACCTGGGCGACCACGGTCGACCCCGGTGACCCTCGCGCCCATGGCCTGCTCGGGTCGTGGTGCTACCACCACGGGCAGCACGACCGCGCCGAGCAGCACTGGACCGTCGCCGCGACGGCCCCTGACCCGGTGACCGAGCGCAACCTCGGGGTGCTGGCGTGGAACGCCCGGCAGGACCCGGACGGGGCGGAGGCGCACTATCGGCGCGCCAGAGAGCTCGCCCCCCACGACGCCTCCCTGCTGAGCGAGCACGACCAGCTTGCGGAGCGGCGTGCGGTGCCCGTTCCCGACCGGCTCGCGGCCCTGGCCGAGCACCCGGGCGCGGTCGTGGCGCGTGACGACCTGGCCGTGTCGTGGGGGCGACTGCTGGTGCTCGACGGGCGCGCCGGGGAGGCGGTCAACTGGATGCGGGGGCGCCGTTTCCAGCCCTGGGAAGGAGGCGAGGGGCAGGTCCTGGCGGCGTGGGAGGCGGCGTGCCTGGTGGCCTCGGCCGAGGCGAGCGCCGACGAGGCCGTACGCCTCGTGGCGGCCGCTCTCAAGACGCCGGAGTCGCTCGGGGAGGCCAGGCACCCGCTGTCGAACCCTGCCCACGTATGGCTGGCGCTCGGTGACGCTCGGAAAAGGGCGGGTGACGCGGCCGGGGCCGAGGAGGCGTGGCGAGAGGCGGCACACGCCCGCGGCGACTTCCAGGAGATGGCCCCCACCGAGCACTCGGAGGCGACCTGGTTCTCGGTGGTGGCGGCCCGGCGACTGGGCGACGAGGCCCTGGCGTCGGCGCTGGTCGAGGGGCTCGATGCGTACATCAGGGAGCTGCGTCAGACCCGGCCCACCATCGACTACTTCGCCACGTCGCTGCCGACCATGCGGCTGTTCCGGCCCGACCTGCAGAGCGCGCACGACGACCGGGTGACACTGCTGGCAGCACAGCTGGAGCAGCTGAGGTCAGGGCGTACGGACGAGGTCGAGCGGCTGCGTGTAGAACGTCCGGCAGAGATGGTGCTGACACTGATGGCGGCGGTTCGCGTCTGAGTCGGTGCCACCGGGCCGGCTCCCCCCACAGCCCGTGCGACCCCAAGCTCGCGCGGACTTGCCGGCCCCCGGTGACTCCACCCTTCTGGTGGCGCCATGAGGCATGGTGTCGGAAGTCCGGGGCAAGACACAAGGGGGGGTTCGGGCCCACGTGTGTGCCCTTTCCCGGCCCCTGACCCCCGACCTGCCGCGCGGCCGGCTGTGGAACAATCCGGCTGAATCGTTTCGCACCACGCGGGCGCCAAGGGTGACGGAGACAGGATGGAGAAGATCATCCTGGACTGCGACCCGGGGCACGACGACGCGATCGCCATCCTGCTGGCCGCTGCCAGCCCGGAGATCGACCTGCTGGGTATCACGACCGTGTCGGGCAACCACACCGTCGAGAACGTGACGCGGAACGCGCTGTCGGTGTGCACGGCGTTCGGAATCCGGGTGCCGGTCGCCCGTGGGTCGGAGCGGCCGCTGGTGATCGAGCAGGTGATCGCCGAGGAGATCCACGGGGAGACGGGGCTCGACGGGCCGTACCTGCCGCCCGCATCCTTCGACCTCGACCCCCGTCACGCGGTGGACCTCATCATCGAGACGGTGATGGCCAACGAGCCCGGAACGGTGACGCTGGTGCCCGTCGGGCCGTACACGAACATCGCCCTCGCGATCCGCAAGGAGCCGCGGATCATCGAGCGGGTGAAGCGGGTGGTCGCGATGGGCGGCAGCTACACCCGCGGCAACATCACACCGTCGGCCGAGTTCAACGTGTACGCAGACCCGGAGGCCGCGCACGCCGTGTTCAGCGCCGCCTGGGACGTGACGATGATCGGCCTCGACCTCACCCAGCACCAGGCGTTGGCGACGCCGGAGCTGCAAGACCGGGTACGGGCCGTGGGTGGCGACATCAGCCAGTTCATCCTCGACACCTGGGAGTTCGTGCACACCACGCACAACGGTCTGCTCGACATCCCGTACCCCGCGATCCACGACGCCTGCTGCGTCGCCGCGGTGATCGACCCGAGAATCATCACGGTCGAGAAGGCGGATGTACGGGTCTGAGCTGGAGGGCCGCTGGACCAAGGGCCAGACCGTCGCCAACTTCGAGACTGCGTCGGGGGATGCGGCACTTCGGGGGAACGTCTGCCGAGCAGACCGACTACCGGACGAACGTCGCCACCACGCTCGACTTCCCGAAGTTCGCCGACCTGATCGTGGAGTCGACCCGGACGCTGACGCGCGCGAAGGGCTGATTCGCTGGGGGTGGGCCCCGCCGAGAAATTGCCTGTGGATAACTCCGCGGGGCGGTGACGGCGTTCACCAGGATGACTCACATGATGCGTCGCCCCCCTGCCCTCCTGGTAGTCGCTCTCAACCTCACCGTCACCGCCTGTTCCGGCTTCACGCCCACAGCCCCGGCGACCAGCCCTCAGGCTCCTGCGTCTGGGGCCGGGTCCGCTGTCGCGGCCTCGACCCCTACTCCCACATCGCCCTCGGCAACCCCCCTCGGTCCTCCGGTCGAGACCAAGGAGCTGGCCGTCGCGGGGGGCAAGGTCACCATGACCCTCTACCCGATCCGCCGCGACGGCAACCTGATGTGGTTGACGGCCAGGGCGACCTTCTCCAACGGTGACCGCATGGGCCAGAACCTCTGGTCCAGCACTCCCCTCGACACGTTCCCCACTGGCTGGCGGGTCGTGGACCAGGCCGGCAAGAAGGCCTACCTCCCTGCCAGGTCCGCAGACCTGCCGATGTGTGGGCCTCGGGTCCCTCCCATGTACCCCGGGGACGAGCTGATCATCACCTGCGGATTCGGCGCCGTGCCGACGTCGGTCACGACGGTCACTGTGCAGTCGGCGAGCTTCGGGGAGTACGCAAATGTCCCGGTTCGCTAGCGCGATCTGCCTGGCGGTGGCGGTGGCCTCCGCCGTGATCATGGGTCGCCCGGAGGGCGCCGCCGCAGGTGCGCTGGCTCCCATGACAACGTACAGCGCGACCCGCCTGCCGACGACCGCGGTCAAGCCCGTGGTCGTTGACATCGCGCCGGTGGTGACTGACATCTCGGCCGTCACCCAGGACCTCGACGGCGCCGCGACCGTCGGTCAGTCCAGCCAGAAGGTCGACGTGGTGCTGAACGCGAACGTGCTGTTCGGCAAGGACTCCGACGTGCTGCAGCCAGCCGCGAACGCTCGATTGCAGGAGGTGGCGACAGTGATCGGCTCGTACGCCCAAGGCGGCCGGCTCGCCATCGACGGCTACACCGACGACCTCGGGAGCGCCGAGCACGGGCTCAACCTGTCGCGCCGCCGGGCTGCAGCGGTGGAGAAGGTGCTGCGGCCGCTGCTACCAGCCACGGTGGTCATCACGGTCACCGGTCACGGCGAGGCTTCCCCCGCGTACCCCAACGACAGCGAGGAGAACCGAGCCAAGAACAGACGTGTGGAGCTGCACTTCGTGGCGGGCTGAGGCTTGAAGACGGCTCACGTGGCGGAGGGGGTCCCCGTTTCATGCCGGTTTCGACCTCCGCCACGAGTGAGCGCAGTCCGGTCAGCGCGGCGTCCCAGGTGTCGGCTAGCCACGACAACGAAGGGAACTCTGCACAGGTGGCCACGAACTCGGCATCCTCTGCGGACAACTTCACGCAATAGCCACTGGTGTCGGTCATCGTGTTCCCTCCTGCGTCGAGAGTCGGCAGTGACCGTACTCGACGTCCGAGCACCTCAGCCGGGCCGTGCTGCCCTCGCTGCTTCCTGGGCCGCAGCCCAGGCGCCGATGTCGGCCCTCGAGACGGCGGCGGCCATCAGGTCGGGTAAGGCGTCGGGCGTGCAGGCGAAGCAGGGGATGCCGAGGCCGGCCAGGGTGGCGGCGTTCTGGTGGTCGTACGACGGCTTGCCCTCGTCGTCGAGCGCCAGCAGCACCATGACGCTGACCCCGCTGGTGTGCAGCGAGTTGAGCTGGCGGATCATCTGCTCGGAGCCGGCACCCTCGTACAGGTCGCTGATGAGCACGAACACCGTGTCCCGGGGGCGGGTGACCAGGGGCTGGCAGTACGCGAGCGCGCGCGGGGTGTCGTTGCCGCCGCCGAGCTGCGTGCCGAAGATCACGTCGACCGGGTCCTGCAGGTCGGGAGTGAGGTCGACGACCGCGGTGTCGTACACGACGAGGTGTGTCTTCAGCGACGAGATCGAGGCGAGCACGCAGGCGAACACCGATGCGTACACCACCGAGCTCGCCATCGACCCGGACTGGTCGACGCAGAGGATGATCTCCCGCTGGAAGCCCGACTGCTTGCGCCCGTACCCGATCAGCCGCTCCGGCACGATCGTGCGCTGCTCGGGCAGGTAGTGCTGCAGGTTCGCGGTGATGGTGCGCGCCCAGTCGATGTCGCCCAGGTGCGGCCGGCTGGTGCGCTGCGCGCGGTTCAGCGCGCCCCGCACCGACGAGCGCAGCCGGTCGGCGATGCGCTTCTCGACCTCCTCGACCACGGTGCGCACGATCTGGCGCGCCGTCGCCTTCGCCTGTTCCGGCATCAGCCCCCGCAGCTCAACGAGCGTCGAGACGAGGTGGATGTCCGGCTGGACGGTGGCCATCATCTCCGGCTCCAGCAGCAGCCGCTTCAGGCCCAGCCGGTTGATCGCGTCGGCCTGCATGACCTGCACCACCGACGTCGGGAAGTACTTGCGGATGTCACCCAGCCACCGGGCCACCCGTGGCGCGGACTTGCCCATCCCGACCTGCATGTTCTCCTTGGAGCCCGGCTCGCCGGTGTCCTCGTTGTCATAGAGCGCAGCCAGAGCCGCGTCCATCCCGGCATCAACCGGTGACAACCCGTCGTCGTCCCCCGCGCCCAGCAGCAGCCGCCAGCGGCGGGTGCTCTCGGCGGGCACCTCGTCAGCGGTCAGCCCCGCGATCTCCTCGGTCACGCGTTCACCCCCGCAGCGCCCCTCTCCACGGGCCCGCCGAGCAGCAGCCGTACGGTCGCCAGCGCCTCGGCCATCTCCTCGTACGGCTCGCTGTCGTCGACCGCCCGCTCCGTCGGCCCGGAGCCGAGCAGCGCCGCCCGCTCGGAGATCGCGCGGCGCTCGGCCGAGTTGTACGCCCCGAAGGCGCGCCGCAGCACCGGCAGCACCTCCAGGAAGTCCTCGCCGCCGAGACCGCCCACCCAGCTGTCGACGATGGAGAGCACCTGCCGGTCGTGCACCAGCAGCAGCGCGGAGCCCGACAGGAACCCCTCCGCGTACGCGGCTCGCTCCGCCACCGTCTGCCCGTGCGTGAGCCCGCGGCCCAGGTGCCCGTACGCCTCCTCGGTCTCCAGCGCGCCCGCGTCGAGGAGCGTACGGGCGATGCGCCCCCTCAGCAGCGCCGGCGCGTCAGCCCGCCCCAGCAGCCCGGCCAGCGCGGCGAACCACTCGGCGCGCGCGTCCTCGCCGAGCAGCGGCACGACATCGGTCACGGCGTCGAGGTGCGTACGCAGCTCAGCCGCCGCCTCAGGCGCCAGCCCCGCGACCGCAGCGCCCAGCCCCGCGCAGACGCGCGCCAGCATCGCCCGCGCCACGTCGCCGAGCATGGCGGTGTCGGTGCCGCGCACGGTCCCGTACCGCTGCGCCCTCACCAACGACGGCAGCGCGGTCATCAGCTGCGCGATGTCGGCCTCGTGGGCCGCGCGGGTGTCGAGCGCCTCCAGCAGCGGCGGCAGCGCGTCGCCGAGCTCGGCGACGAGGGCCGCCTCGACCCGGCGGGTCACGTCGGCCAGGTTGCCGGGGTCCGCGATCAGGTACGCGGCCGCGGCCGACTCGACCGTCGTACCCCACACCGACGCGACCACGATCGCGACCGCGAGCTGCGGGTCCCAGGCGATCGACCAGGCCTCCTTGAAGGTGCCGCTGCCGGAGACGTACGCAGGTGTGCCCCACCGGATGCCCAGCACGTCGAGCCGGTGCAGCAGTCGCGACTTGGCGCGGTCGATGTCCTTGCGCAGGTCGAGCACGATCTCCTTGGCCGTGGCAGCGATCGTCAGCCGCGCCGACTTGGCCTGCCGCCGCAGGTCGGCGTCGAGCGGCACCAGCGGCGCCTCGTCGGGCACGGTGCCGAGCTCCTCGCCGACGACGAGGTCGCGGGTGACGAAGTCGAGCGCCACCCGGTTGCCCTCGCACATCACGGCAAGTGCCGCCTCCTGCACCTCCTCCAGGCCGGCGAGCGGCCGGCCGCGCAGGGTTGCGAGGGTCTCGGCGAGCCGGGTCGCCTCGATGGCGTGCGCGGAGGACACCGGCAGGTCGTGGTGCCGCAGCACCTGCGCCACCGACGTGAACCAGCGCGGGATGGTGTCGCCGCGGGAGGTGAACAGGTGCTGGTACCAGCCCGGCGACGTCACCCCGGCCCCGTACCCCGACGCGAACGCCAGCCGCGAGTGCGTCCACGGCACCCAGGTGATCGCGACCTTGACCTTCGGCAGGCCACGCAGCAGCCGGGTGTCGTGCGCGACCGGCGGCAGCTTGCCGCTCAGCACCGGCGCGTGCCAGGCACCGCACACGACGGCCACGCGACCGTGGTCACGCATCGCTGCACGGAGGCCTTGACGCATGTACGCCTCCCGGCGGGCCTCCTCGGCCTGGTCCTCATGCGTACGCGCCGGAGGAGCCGCCGCTCGCAGCTCGCCCATCGCCTCGGTGATGGCGTCGAACGGGTCACCCTCGGAGCGCTGCTCCACGACGTCGTCCCACCAGCGCTCCGGGTCGTCGTACCCCGCCGTCCGCGCCAGCACCGCGATCGGGTCGCCGCGTACGGGATCGGGCTCGCTCGCCTCCGGCACGCCGGGGTCAGCCGGGGGCTCGCCGGGCTCGGTCTCGGCGTCGTCAGAGCCGAGCAGCTCGCCCTGATCTGACAGCTCAGTCTCGGCCGGACGTGCCAGCGTCATCGCCGCAGGCAGGTCGATGAACCGCACCTCGCGGTGATGGGCGACGGCCCAGGCCATCGCCTGCCACTCGGGCGAGAAGACGGCGAACGGCCAGTACGCGGCACGCGCGGGATCCCCGACCTCGTAGGCGAGCAGCGCCACCGGCGGCTGCAACCCCTTGCCGACCCACGGCACCAGGGCGTCGCCCTCCGGCGGCCCCTCGATGAGCACCACGTCGGGGTCGTGCTCCTCCAGCGCGGCGACCACCGCGCGCGCCGAGCCGGGGCCGTGGTGCCGGATGCCGAGCACCCGCACCGGCGGGCGCGGGGCCCCCGTCTCGGGAGCGGCCTCCACCTCGTGAGTCACGCCGTTCATCCCACCAGACCCGCCCGGCTCCGTCGAGGAACGCACCCCCAGCTCAGGCGGGCGATCCCCCTTCGTCGGGACGTAGCGCCGGTGCTCCCAGCTCGCCCCCCGTCTAGTGTCGGCAGCGTGACCGACGCCCCCGACGAGCCGCGTCGGGTGATCCCGGTCGTCGCCGGGCTCTCACTGGGTCTGCTGCTCGCTGCGCTCGACCAGACGGTGGTCGCCACGGCGCTGCCTACCATCGTCGGCGAGCTCGGTGAGCCCGGACGAGTCGGGTGGCTGACAACGGCGTACGTGCTTGCGGCGACGGCGGTGATGCCCGTGTACGGGCGGCTGGGCGACCTCTGGGGTCGCCGGCGATCGTACCTGCTGGCCCTGGGTCTCTTCGTCGCCGCGTCTCTGGCCGCCGCGTCGGCGGGCTCCGTGACCGGGCTGGTGCTCGCCCGCTTCGCGCAGGGCCTGGGCGGTGGGGGTCTGCTCGTGCTGGTGCAGGCGATCATCGCCGACCTGGTGCCAGAGCGGCGCCGGGCCCCGTACCTCGCGCTCGTCGGGGCCGTGTTCGCGCTCGCCTCGGTCGCCGGGCCGCTGGTCGGGGGCGCCCTCGCCGACACCGTGGGGTGGCGGTGGGCGTTCTGGATCAACGGGCCGCTCGGGGTCGTGGCGATCGCGCTGGTGATGGTCCTGCACGACGAGCGCCGCCGGCCGCCGAGCCACGCGCCGCTGCTCCCCCTGCGTCTCCTCGCCCAGCGAGACGTGCTCATCGCCACCGGGGCCGGGATGTCGATGGCGGTGGCCATGTTCGGCACGGTGGCCTACCTCCCCACCTATCTGCAGCTGGTGGTCGGCCTCAGCCCCACCCGCGCCGGTCTGCTGATGACCGCACTGGCCGCGGGGATCGCCGCCTCCACGCTGACAGCCGCTGGGATCCTGCGGCGCACCGGCTTGTACAAGCCGTTGCCCGTCGTCGGCGCCATCCTCGCCTCGGCCGCCGTGGTGGGCCTGGCCACCCTGCCCATCGGCGGCTCCGTGGTGGTCATCGGCGCGTGGCTCGTGGTGCTCGGTCTCGGCATCGGCTGCACCTGGGACGTCTTGCTGCTGGTCGTCCAGCACGGGCGCGACGCGGAGACGGTGGGGATCGCCACGGCCGCGTACAGCTTCTGCCGTGAGGTCGGCGTCAGTCTCGGCACGGCCCTGGTCGGAGCCCTGTTCGCGCGGCGGCTCGTGTCACGGCTGGACGCCGACCTGCCACCCGGGCTCGCCGACCGTCACCTCACCCCGGCGCGGGTGCACCAGCTGCCCCCGGAGGACCGCGCGGGGGTGATCGCCGCCTACCACGACGCCCTCCTGCCGGCCCTGGGCTGGACCCTCCCGTTCCTCGTCGTCGCCGGGGTGGCGCTGTGCTTCCTCTCCGGCCGGCCGCTCCGCAGCCACCAGGAGTCCAGCACCTGATGCCCACGATGGCCCCGGTGCCCAGGTTCACCGTCGTCGTCCCGGCGCACAACGAGGTCGACCACCTCGGCGAGACCCTGTCGTCGTTGCTCGCCCAGCAGGTCGACGCCGACGTGGAGATCGTCGTCGTCGACAACGCCAGCAGCGACGGGACAGGTGACCTCGCCCGCGCGTACGGGGTCGTGGTGGTCGAGGAGAGCCGCCGAGGTGTGTGCTGGGCCCGGCAGCGCGGTGTCGATGTCGCGCGTGGCGAGATCGTCGTCTCAGCCGATGCCGACACCACCTACCCGCCCCGCTGGCTCGCCCGCATCGACGCCCGCTTCCGGGCCGAGCCTGACCTGGTCGCGCTGGGTGGGCCCTGCCGTTACCGCGACGCGCCGTGGTGGGCGGTCGTGTTCCCCCGCATCGGTTTCGGCCTGGTCGCGCTGGGCGCGCGTGCGGGCTACGTCGCGTACGCCACCGCCGCCAACCTCGCCTTCCGCCGCGAGGGGTTCCCGGGGTACGACACCCGCCGCACCCAGGGCGGCGACGAGGCGGGTCTGCTCGCCCGGCTCCGCCCGCTCGGTCGCATCGGGTGGGACCCGGCCAACCCCGTGACCACCTCGTCGCGGCGGCTCGACCAGGGGCTGCTGCACACGCTGCTGGTCTCGTACGGCTACCACTACGCCCTCAACACCGCCCTGGCCCGGGTCACGGGCCGCAACGTGCTGGGGTCTGCTCCCGCCGTGCGTGCCAGGGACGCGCGTCGCGTCCAGGCCGTACGCCGCCGGTGGACCGTCGCCGCAGCGTTCCTGGTGGCCGCAGCCTGGGTCCGTCACCGGCGGCGGTGACCGCCTCGCTTGTGGTCCGGATCGTCCCAGCACCTCAGAGCTGGGGAGTCAGGATCTCGACAACCTCGCTCATGCCCTACCGCGTCCCGAGGAGCTGCAGCAGCTCTTGCGAGGTGTGGGGCGGGTTGCGGTGACGGCGAGAGATCTGTGTGAGCGCTCGAGCCGCCGCGGCTGGACTGATCTCCACGGTGTTGGTCATGAACTCGCTGGCGCTGATGACCTCAATGTGGCCAGGCACTTCGGGCACGTTCAGGTGCTTGAGGTTGTCGGTGACGATCGCCCCGGCGCCGCCGAGGACGGCCGCAGCGACGACATGCTCATCATCAGGGTCAGGCAGACCGTACGTGCCTTCCAGCGCCTCCCACCCAGTCACGACTGCATCGGGGAACGCGCCTGACATCTGATTCACCAGGCCTTCGGCTCGTGCCTGAGCGTCGGCATGCGGAAGGCCTTGTGCGATCAACTTGCGTGCTTCGTGCTCCTCCAGCTCGGCCAGGATCGCCGTGCTCCACCGCGGGCGATACAGGTTCTCCACCGCCAACGACAGCAAGAAGTCGCGTTGCAGGCTCGGCCACAGCACGCACGTGTCGAGGACTGCCTCAAAGGCCACGTCAGCAGTATCGCTGAGCGCGACGCCTGACGTCAGCGCGTTCTGTCCGCTCTCCGCCGAGCGGCGAGCTGGGCGCGAACCTCGCGGAGCGACTCCAGCTGCTGAGCGGGATCTTCATCCTCGTCATAACTCACCGAGGTGTCCATCAGCGCCTGGTACTGCGCCTCCCGGCGGCGGTCGCGGTAGGCCAGTACGTCGTCGAGCCGGATCATGCGACGGCGCTTACCCGGACGGTCGTATGGCAGCTGCCCTTCGTCGGCCAGCTTGACCACCGTGGGGCGGCTCACCCCGAGGATGTCGGCCGCCTGTTGCGTCGTCACCATCGTGTTCTGCGGCATGACGGTGACGGCCTTGCCGGCAGTCATGGCTGCGACGACCTGAAGCAGCACGGCATGCACTTCGGCCGGGATCTCGACTTGATCCCCCTCGCCGGCACCGGCCAGGAAGTAGCGCGGGGCAGGCCTGCTGCCGTACGCGGCCTCGTGGGCGCGCAGGAAGCTGTGAACCTCTGCAAGGCCCTCGGTCGCCGCAGAGGGCAGGTACGTCTGCTGCTCCAGAGAATCGACTGCTGCCGTCATCCGCCACCTCCTCGATACGCAACTATCGTAAGCGGTTGCGAATATTTCGCAACTACGACCGCGTCAGCCCACGACCTCCCGGGCGGCCCGGTAGAAGTCGCGCCAGTCCTCTCGCTGGCGGACGACGGTCTCCAGGTACTCGCCCCAGGTGGTGGCGTCGCCAACCGGGTCCTTCACGACCGAACCACGGATGCCGGCGGCCACGTCCCCGGCGCGCAGCACCCCGTCGCCGAAGTGGGTCGCCAGAGCCAGGCCGTTGGTGACCACCGAGATCGCCTCGGCGGTGCTCAGCGTGCCGGTCGGGATCTTGAGCGAGGTCTTGCCGTCCTCGGTGACGCCCTGACGCAGCTCGCGGAAGATCGTCACCACGCGGCGGATCTCCGCCTCCGCACCGTCGGCTGGCGGGAGGCTGAGCGCCTTGCCCATCTCGGCGACCCGACGGGTGACGATCTGCACCTCCTCCTCCGCCGAGGACGGCAGCGGCAGCACCACCGTGTTGAACCGGCGTCGCAGTGCCGACGACAGGTCGTTCACCCCCCGGTCGCGGTCGTTCGCGGTGGCGATCACGTTGAAGCCGCGCTTGGCCTGCACCTCCGTGCCCAGCTCCGGGATCGGCAGCGACTTCTCGCTCAGTACGGTGATGAGCGCGTCCTGCACGTCCGACGGCATGCGGGTCAGCTCCTCGACGCGGGCGATCGCGCCCGTGTCCATGGCGACCATCACGGGCGACGGCACCAGCGCCCCCCGGCTCGGCCCCTCGGCGATCAGACGGGCATAGTTCCAGCCGTAGCGCACCGCCTCCTCCGCCGTGCCCGCCGTGCCCTGCACCATCAGCGTCGAGTCGCCCGACACCGCCGCGGCCAGGTGCTCGGAGACCCACGACTTCGCGGTCCCGGGCACGCCGAGCAGCAGCAGCGCTCGGTCGGTCGCCAGGGTGGCGACGGCGGTCTCCATGAGCCGTCGGCTGCCGACGTACTTCGGTGACACCACCGTGCCGTCGCTCAGCTCGCCGCCCATCACGTACGTCACGACCGCCCACGGCGACAGCCGCCAGCTCTCGGGGCGGGGCCGGTCGTCCGTACGCGCCAGCGCCGCCAGTTCGTCGGCGAACCGCTGCTCCGCGTGCGGCCGCAGCAGCGTCTCCTGCGGCGCCTGGGGCATCTCGCTCATCGGTCTCCCTCGGTCGTGTGGTGGTCGTGGTCGCGATGCGTCGTGACGTCGCTTCGCTCCGTCACGTCGGGTTTCGACTCGACTCCGCTTCGTTCCTCAGCGGATCCTCGCCCAACCATCGGGCGGATCGCCGTCCACAGGGTGTCACGCACCGTGAGCACACCGGCCGCACCCAGCACCTCTCGCCGGGCCGCGTCGCTCAGCTGCGGCATCCGCGCGTACTCCCGCACCCGCCACGCCCACACCCCGGCGACCTCGGGGCGTACGGACACGGCCAGCAGCCGCGCTAGGGCGCTCGGGTACGGCTTGCGGGGTGCGGGCGGATCGCTCAGCACGCCCGCCACGGCGACCACCAGCGGCTCCGGCCACGGCCGCCGCACCCGCTCCAGCGCCACCGCCAGCTCAGCCGGCGGTGAGGTGGCAACCAGGTGCGGCAGGTCGGCCTCCGGCACCACCCTAGCCAGGGAGGGGTGGGCGCGGCCGGCCCGCACCAGCGCCCCCGCCAGCGCGGGGTCGGACCAGCTGTCGGCCGCATCCAGGAGCCCGCCAGCCCAGGTCTGGGGTCCGTCCGCCGTGGCGAGGGCGTCAAGGCTCGCGCCCAGCAGGTCGGGGTACGCACCGGGGGGCACCCCCAGCAGCAGCGGCATCGGGAGGTGGACGACGGGTCCGCTGACCCCGTCTCGGGCGTCGGCGGCGTCGGGCCTCACGGAGGAGAGGGTGACCTCACCGTGCGCGTACGTCACCCAGCGCCGCAGCCGCTCCCGCGCGCGGGCGGCGTAGGCAGAACCCGGCAGGTGCCGCAGCAGCAGCGCCGCCTGCATGCGGACGCCCTTCGCCCGGTCGTCCAGCGCGCGCTCCAGGAAGGGCTCGTCGGCGGGTACGGGAGGGGCCAGCGCCTCCACCATCGCCGCTCGGGCGTCTGCGGCCAGCGTCGGCCAGGCCTCCGCGAGCAGGTCGCGGGCGGCATCGGGGTCGTTCGCCCGGACCTCCCGCAGGTAGGCCAGCCGTTCCTCCTTCGTGCCGAGCTCCCACGCCTCGGGAGTCGGCGTCCGCGGAGCGGCCCTCTCCGTCCCGAGCACCGCTGTCAGCCAGGCGCCGCGTTCGCCGGAGACGGCATGTACGGACTGGCGCACCCGCGGATCGGGGTGGGCGAGCAGGCCCGCGAGCGTACGGTGCGGCAGCCGGCCCCCGGCATCCCGCAGCCAGCCCAGTGCCTCCACGAGCAGCGCGGCCCGGTCGCTCGCCGACCGCACGGCCCCCTCGCCGCGCAGCCCGACCAGCGCGGTCACGAACGCCGGTGGCGGCTCGGGCAGGGTCTCCTCGGGGGCGGGCGGAGGGACGTTCCCCGACCCGGCCGCGACCCGCCCTCGGCGGACGACACTCATCGCTGCGGCCGCGTCCAGCAGCCGCAGCGCCGGCGCCTGGGGTGCGTCGGCGCGCTCGGGCACGTCCACAGGTACGGCATCCAGCGCCCGCTTGCCCGTACCCACCGCCGCCACCGCGGTCAGCTCGTCAAAGCTCACAGCGGCACCACCTGGCCGTCGAGCACCACGGCGGTCGGCAGCAGGCCGGCGCGGGAGATCTCGCCCAGCACGGTCGTCGGGTGACCGCCGGTGAGGGCGAGCAGGTGCGTACGGTCTCCGCCGGAGATCGCCACCGAGTCGCCGGCGTCGTCGACGACCGCGTCAGCGCCGACCCGGCCGGCGACGGCCACCGGGTACTCCCCCAGCCACGGGTCCTCGGCCAGCACCCGCCGCCAGGTGGCGACGGCATCGGCCACGGTCCCACCCGGTGCCGGCCACGCCGCCGCAGCGTGCTCCCCCGTCCGTACACCCACCAGCGCCCGCAGCCGCGGCTGCCCCGGGTAGAAGTGCAGCGCTGCGTCGACCGCGGTGCCCGGCAGCAGCGAGCTGTCCACCGCCTGGCCGTACGGGGTGAAGAACAGCACCAGCGCCGGGATCCCGGTGCCCAGGCCCCACAGCCACACCCGGCGCGTGGAGACCTGCTCCTCGTCGGAGTCGCGCATGCCGATCACGGCCCAGCGGTCGGTGACCGGCGCGGTGGCCTCGACGCTCTCGCGCGGGGTCGGGTAGCCGACGTGCTGCCGTACGGTCTGCCGCAGCCCCTCAGGCAGCGCCGCAACCTGGGCGGTGGCGGTGGCGAGCAGGTGCAGCATCCCGTACGTCTCCAGCGCCTCCTCCAGCCAGCGCCCTCCCTGCGGGAGCTCGGCGAGCGCCCGCAACCGGCCCGCCACACCCGGCGCCTGGGCGTCGACCATCCGCGCGGCCAGCCGTGACGCTGCCTCCGGCCGGGTCATCGCCAGCCCGGCCGTCACCTGGTCGGCCAGCCACAGGTCGAGCTCGGCCAGGCCGTTCGCGACCTTCTCGTCGCGCGCCGCAGCCCGGGCGGCCGCCGCCTCGATCTGGGCCTGGGTCTTCTCGGCGCTCGCCGGCTCCGCCTTGGGAGCGGCAGCCATCGCCCGCTTCGCCGACCACTCCGCGGCATGCGCACTGATCTGCCCGCCCTCGCCGATGCCGCCCTCGGCCCACAGGAACAGCAGCCCCAGCACGTGCTTGCAGGGGAACTTGTGGGAGGGGCACGAGCACTTGTACGTCGGCCCCGACACATCCACCGCGACCGCGTACGGCGTCTTGCCCGACCCCTGGCACGACCCCCACAGCAGCGGGTCGGCCCAGCCCACGTCGCTCCACGGCCCCGGCCGCGCGAGCTTGCGGCCGGCCACCTCCGAGCCGGAGTCGGGCGCGAGCGCGGTGACCCGGTCCACCCCCCAGCGCCCGCTCATGGGCGGCAGCCTAGCGACGGCGTACGACACCGGATGGTCCTTGACGGTGCTCTTCCCCGCATCCCCGCAGCCTGAATCGATGCGCGCAGCCTCCATGCAGGCTGCGCGGATCGATGGGGGCTGTGGGGATGCAGGAGGCGCCTCAACCGAGCAGAGCTCGACTTCGTGGAGACCGCGCTGACGATGGCGCTGGGGCTCGACTGACGCTCACCACCGCTTCTCGGCCGTGGCGGTCGGGCCGCCCGACGCGGTGCGGTCGTTGCTGTCCTTGCGCTCCTGCTGCTCCTGCTGGCCTTCCTTGTTCTTCTGGTCGAGCTGGCTCTGCTGAGACTGCGGGTCGCTGGAGGCTGACGCGCTCTTCGACGCACTGGCCGTGGCCGCGCGCGACTGGTTGCGCTGCTGCTGCTCGGCCTCCTTCTGGGCCTGCTGCTCCTTCTGGCCGAGGCGCTCGTCGGTCTCCTTGGCGCGCTCGCCCTCCTGCTGCTTCTGCTCCTGCTCGTTCGTCGGGTCCGGCGTGGGCTTGCCTGACCCCGAGCCGGTCGTCGGCTGGCCCGAGGACCCGGTGCTCGGCTTGCCCGAGGTGGCGGTGCTGGGCTTGCCGGAGTCGCTCTTCGACGGCGTGCCCGACGAGGCGTTCGACGGCGAGCCCGACCTGGTCTGGCTGGGCGAGCCCGACGCAGACCGGTCGGCCAGCTCTCCGCACCTCCCGTCCCGCAGCACGGTGCGCGCCTGGGCGTACAGCTGCTGAGCCTCGGCCGCCCGCTGCTGCGTGCGCAGCTCGTCGCCCTGCGCCTCCAGGGTGAGCGCCAGGTTCAGGCGCACCAGGCACTCCTGCTGCTTCGGCACCCGCGCCAGCGCCCGCTCCAGGTCGGCGCGGGCCTCGGCGTAGCGCCCCAGCCTGTACATCGCCGTGCCCCGGTTGTACGACGCCACCCAGTCCTCCAGCACGTCACCCTTGCGGTTGCGCTCGAACTGGGAGGCCGAGTCGACATAACGGCCGTCCGCGTACGCATCGCGGCCGGCGTCGTTCGCCCCCAGCATCACCAGCACCTTGACGGCGAACACCAGCAGCAGCACCGCCATGGGCAGGAACGCGAGCAGCAACGTGCCCCGCACTCCCCTCACCAGCCGTCTCATGCCGTCTCCTCCCGACGCCCCACCAGCCGCCGTACACCCCGGCCCGTCGTCGCCGCGTCCCACATCTCCCACAGCACCGGCCCGAGCAGCAGCAGCCCCAGCAGCCACGACCAGTCGTCGCGCGCCGTCACCAGCCCCGCCCCGCCCGACCCGCGCACGACCGATGCCTTGATCGTCAGCGGCCCAGGGCCCGTGCGGTGCACGTACTCCCCGCCCACCTGCGACGCGATGGCCCGTAGGTTGCCCTCGTCGATCACCGACAGCGCGTCCTTGCCACCCTTGGTCCAGTCCTTCTCGTACGAGTCCGCGCCCGTCTTCATCCGGCCGCCCGCCGTGGTGCCGTACCCGAGCACCAGCCCGCCCGAGAGATAGGTCTTCAGCGCCCCGAACGACGCCGGCGGGGTCGGCAGCGTCTGCTCCCCGTCGCCCAGGTAGACCAGCACCCGCTGGCGCTGGGGGAACTGCTGGGCCGACGAGCGCAGCACCTCCTCGGCCGTCACCATTCCGGCGTCGATCGAGCTGCCCTTGCTCGCGTACGTCGCTCGCGGCTGCGCCACCTCGACGAGCGACATCAGCGCCGTGGTGTCGGTGGTGAACGGCATCTCCAGACGCCCGATGTGGTCGAAGGTGACCACCGCGAACCGGGCGCCGGCGAACCGCTCCAGCACCAGCCGTACGTCGGCCTTCGCCCCCACCAGCCGCGGCGTGGTGCCGTCGTAGTCCTCCGCGATCATCGACAGGCTGCGGTCGAGCATGATGACCACGTCGACGTCGGTGGCCCGGCCGGCCTCCAGCGTGGAGCCGAACCCCGGCCGCAGCGCCGCGAGCAGCACCAGCACCCCGATCGCGACGCGCCGCCAACCCGTGCGCCGCTCCCGCGGCGACACGCTGACGGCGGCCGGGCGGCCCCACGACCGCGTACGGCCCGAGAGCCTCAGCACCGCCAGCACCAGCACAGCCAGACCGACGAGCACCGCCGGCCAGAACGAGTTGACGCTCATCGGCCCACCTTTCTCGACGCGACGAGCCAGCCCAGCAGCCCGAGGCTGACCAGCGACAGCCCCACCGCCGACAGGTCGGTGACCGTGACCTGCCTCTCGCCCTGCAGCCGGGCGGCCTCCATGGACTGGATCGATCGCACCACCTGCGCGCCGCTGCCCTTGTCGCGCAGCAGGTAGCCGGCCCCGCCGGTGTCGGTGGCGAGCCTGCGGAGCGCCGTGTAGTCATCGCTCTCGTACTCAGCGAGCGTGAACACCACGACCTTCTGCTGCCGGATCTGCTCGAACGCCTGGTCGGTGGTGTAGATGGGCGTGCCGGACAGGTCGTTGTCGGTGGCCAGGATCATCGTGCGCGCCCGCTGGGTGTCGAGGCGGTCGAAGCGCTGCAGGCAGGAGACGATGCCGTCACCGATGAGGCTGGCCCCCGAGCCCTCCGAGGTGCCCACGGTGTAGACACCGCTCATCCCGCGCAGGGCCTCCGCGCCCTCGGCGAGCCGGGCGGCGACGAAGTCGTAGTCGTTGGTGAGCGGGAACTTCATGACCGCCGATGAGTTCCAGATCGTGAGGCCCACGCGTTCACCCTTGAGCTGCTTCGTGATGTCGGCGAAGGCAGCGAGGAGATCGGCGTCCACCTGTCTCATCGACCCGGAGACGTCGAGGCACAGCATCACGTCGCGGTTGTGCTGCACGCTGGTGCTCTCGTCGGCCAGGCCGAGTCGTGACGCCAGCAGCCAGCAGCCGGTGACCACCAGGGCCAGCGAGGCGACCTGCACGGCCGTCCACCGCAGCAGGGAGCGGGCGAGGGTCTGGAAGCGGGGTGTACGGCGGACGTTGTCGGTGTTGGCGACCAAGGGACCCTGCCCGCCGGGGCGCGGGGCCGTACGCCGCCACCACAGGTAGCCGACGGCCGCGAGCGCGACCAGCAGCGCCAGGCCCAGCGGCCAGTACTTCAGCGCCATGACGCCACCAGCCTCTCCGCCTTCTCGGCCGACGCGTCGAGCAGCTGCGCGGCCGCGCGCCGCTCGGCCTGCCCGGGGCCGAACGCCGGCTCGTACAGGCCGGACACCACGTCAGCGACCGGTGCCAGCTGCGGGTCGGCGCGCAGCTCCAGCAGGGTCATCGACTCCACGTGGGGGCGGCTCTCGCCGAGGAAGTCGCGTACGGCCCTGCTCAGCTGCTGGCTCGCGGGCTTGGCGTCGAGCGTGCCGCTGGCCAGGCCGTGGCGGATCTGCGCGATCTCGGCCAGTACCGCGCGACGACCGGCCTCGGGGTCGGGTGGAGGCGGCGGCGGGGGTGGGGGCGGCGGCGGCTTCGGCCGGGTGAAGAACCAGATGCCGGCGGGCACGGCGACGACCAGCAGCAGCGCGACGATGGCGAGCGGCAGCCAGTACGACGCGTACGCGTGCGGGCCGAACACCTCAAGCGCGCGCATGCCGGTGCCGATCGAGGAGGGTGAACAACGACGGGATCACGTCGTTCTCGCTGTCGACGTGCTCCCAGGCGATGCCGACCCGGTCGAGCCGGCGGCCGCGGCGGGCCTTGCGCTCCTCGGCCTCGCGGGCGACGTCGGCGTGCAGGTCGGTGTCGCGCAGGAACGCGGGCCAGTCGAGCATCGTGGACTGGTCGACCAGGGCCGTGCCGGCAAGCGCCGGGTCGGTCGGATCGAGGTCGCCGACGGTGAGCCAGAGCACCTCGTGCTGGGCGCGCAGACGGGTCAGGCGACGCTCGGTGGCGGCGTCGAGCTCCACGTCGTCGGTGATGACGACAAGGATGGTGCGGCGGCGTACGGCGGTGACGACGTGGTCGAGCAGCGCGTCGAGGTCCGGCTCGGGGGCGGCCGGGTCGCAGGCGGCCTGGATCTGCTGCAGCATCCGCTCCAGCGCATCTTCGCGTGACGAGGGGCGCACCCAGCGGGGCTCGCCGCGGTCTGCGTACACGAGCGACACCCAGTCGCCGTGCCGTGTCGCCAGCCAGCCCAGCACCCCGGAGGCGAAGACCGCGACGTCGCGCTTGGAGGTCTCGGCGTCGCACATCCCGGCCATGGTGCGGGAGGTCGCGACGACGAGCAGGATCGTGTGCTTGCGGTCGGCCACGAAGCGCTTGATGAGCATCTCGCCCTTGCGGGCGCTGGCCTTCCAGTCGATGTCTTTCACGTCGTCGCCGGTCACGTACTCACGCAGGTCGAAGAAGTCCATCGAACGGCCGAGCTGCACCGATGCGTACGCGCCGTCGAGCAGGCCCCGGACCTTGCGGTGCGCATGCACCGCCATCCGGGTCTTGACCTTCGTCAGCAGGGCCATGGGCTACGGGGTCGGCACCGCGTCGAAGAGCGCGTCGATGATCGCCTCGGGGCGTACGCGGTCGGCGACGGCCTCGAACGTGAGCACCAGGCGGTGCCGGAGCACGGCGTGGCGCAGGGCCTTCACGTCCTCGGGCACGACGTGGTTGCGGTCGTTGAGCACCGCGACCGCCTTGGCGACGTTGAGCAGGGCGATGGCGCCGCGGGGGCTGGCGCCGTACTCGATGTAGGCGGCCTTCTCCTTGCCGATCGCGCGCTCCGGGTGGCGGGTGGCGTCGACGAGGGCGACGATGTAGCGCTTGATGACCTCGTCGACGTACACGCGGCTCACGACGTGCTGCAGGAACGCGACGTCGGCGGTGGTGAGCACAGACTCGACGTGGCGGTCGGCGAGCACGCCGGACTCGATGCGGTTGAGCACCTCGAGCTCTTCGGCGGGCGTCGGGTAGTCGACGATCTCCTTGAGCAGGAAGCGGTCCATCTGGGCCTGGGGGAGCACGTACGTGCCCTCCTCCTCGATGGGGTTCTGCGTCGCCAGCACCATGAACGGCTCAGGCAGGCGGTAGGTCTCGCCGCCGATCGTGGTCTGCCGCTCCTGCATCGCCTCCAGCATCGCGGACTGGGTCTTGGCGCTGGATCGGTTGATCTCGTCGAGCAGCACGAAGCTCGCGTGGACGGGGCCGAGCTTGGTGACGAACTCCGAGGTCTGGGTGTCGAAGACCTGCGTGCCGATGATGTCGCTGGGCAGCAGGTCGGGCGTGCACTGGATGCGGGAGAACGACGCCTGCACGGTGCTCGCCATCGTCGCCGCGGCCAGGGTCTTCGCGAGGCCGGGTACGGACTCGAGCAGCACGTGGCCCCGGCTCAGCAGCGTCACCAGCAGCGCCCGCGCCAGGTTGTGCTGGCCGACGACCTTGGTGGAGTAGCCCCGCTGGAACGTGGTGAGCAGCTGCTGGGCCCGGGTGAGCTCGTCTCGGCTGACGGTCTGGGAAGTCACGGCCGACAGGGTACGGGAGGCGGGTGTCCGGCCAGTCGTGGCTGGTGGAGCGGCCACGTGCCTACCGGGCTGGCTGATCGTCACGCTTCGCTCCGCTCAGCGTGCCGGGCCGTCTGCACAACCGGTGCGATATCGGGCCTTGCCCCCCCAATGCCGGACCTGCGCACATATGCGCACCGGTTGTGCAGGCGACACCGCTGGTCGCCCTAGGGTGAGGACCGTGTTCGGGACTCAGCAGCATGCCGAGGTCAACCAGCTTCTCAACGACACGTACGCCCGCCGCGGGCCGCTCGTAATGGCCCACCGGGGCACGTCGTCGGGCAGCGTCGCGGAGAACACCACGCTCGCGGTGACAGGGGCGCTCCGCTCCGGTGCCGACATCGTGGAGATCGACGTGACTCGGTCGAGCGACGGGGCCTACGTGGTGTTCCACGACGGGATCGAACCCGAGCACCTGCGCATCGACGAGAACCTCACCACGCTCACCGGGGTGCAGATCGCCGAGCAGTCCTACTGCTGGAAGGACCGGCCCGAACGACCCGTACGCATCGAAGCACTCGCCGACCTGCTGACCGGCTTCCGCTCCGACGCCGACGACGCGCCGCTGTTCAACATCGACCGCTCCTGGCCGTGGTGGCCCGAGGCGCTCCACCTGCTCGCCGGCCTCGGCATGACCCGTCAGCTGCTGCTCAAGTGTCCCGCCACGCACGACGCGCTCGCCGCGCTCGCGGCGCACTCCGAGCCCTTCCCGTACCTCCCCATCTGCCGCACCTGGGCCGAGGTCGAGCGCGTGCTCGGCACCGACGGGCTGAACGTGGTCGGGGTGGAGATCATCGCGGGCCAGCCCGAGCACGAGCTGGCACGACCCGACGTGGTTGAGCGGATCCACGGGTACGGGGTCGCGGTGCTCGTCAACGCTGAGGTGCTGCCGATCCCGGTGCAGTGCTGGCCCGGGCTGTGCGACGAGACCGCCGTCGCCGACGGCCCCGAGGCCGGATGGGGGCCCATCCTCGACCTCGGGGCCGACATCGTGCAGACCGACTGGCCGTGGTTGCTGAGCGCGTACCGGGACAGCAGACGCTAGCTCGGTCGCCGGCCCTCGCTGCGCTCGGTTGGTTTCGACGCGCCTCGTCCTCGTTCCTCGGACGAGCCTTGCTCAACCAACGGGACGCGGTCCTCGTTCCTCGGACGAGCCTTGCTCAACCAGCGGAGCCCGGGAGCGGCTGGTTGAAGCGGACCATGTTGCCCACCGGGTCACGGAAGGCGCAGTCGCGTACGCCGTAGAACTGGTCGGTCGGCTCCTGGAGCACCTCGGCGCCCGAGGCCCGTACGTGCTCGAAGACCGCGTCCACGTCCTTGCTGGTGAACATGACCGCCGAGAGCAGACCCTTCGCGAGCAGGTCGTGCATGTGCTCGCCGTCGGCGTCCGACATGGGCATGCCCTGCCCGGTGTAGTTGTGCAGCACGATCTCGATGTTCGGCTGCGTCGGTGTGGTGAGCGTCACCCAGCGGAAGCCGCCGTTGGTGACGTCGGTGTGGGTGCTGAAGCCCAGCACGTCGCGGTAGAAGCCGAGCGACTTCTCGGTGTCGTTCGTGAACACGAAGACGCTGCTGATGGCCAGGGACTGAGTGGTGTTCGTCATGGCCACCACGCTAGGAGTCGCGACCGACAGTCCGCTTCTCCGATCCTGATCACTTCACCGAGGCCCGGCGCGGTCTGGTCACCTGCTTCGCGATGCACCCCGGCACGCCGCGCAGCTCGTGGTGGTCGCGAGCCGCGTACGCGCTCGGGGTCTCGCCCACCAGCTCGGTGAACCGGGCGCTGAAGGAGCCGAGCGACGTACACCCCACCTCCATGCACACCTCGGTCACCGACTTGTCCGTGTTGCGCAGCAGCGCCATGGCGCGCTCGATGCGACGGGTCATCAACCAGGCGTACGGGGTCTCGCCGAACGCCTCCTTGAACTGGCGCTGGAAGTGGCCGACCGAGACGTGCGCCTCGCGCGCGAGCATCGGCACGTCGAGCGGCTGCGCGTAGTCGCGGTCGATCCGGTCGCGCGCTCGCTGCAGGCGGATCAGGTCGGACCGCTCCATGCCGAGCATTCTGCCTCCTGCCACGACCGATCCCTTGCACCACAAGGCTTCGCCGGTGCCACCTGCCGACTGTCAAGTCAGTCACATGAGAACCCACCCCTCCGGGTTTGCCAGGCGTCGTCACCCCCGGCATCCTGTGAGCGCTGCACGCCGTGGGGAGGTGTGGCCATCACCCTTTGTCTCCCCTGCCGCGCTCCTCCGAGAGGTACCTGGTGAGCCGTCCTGCCACGACGCGACATCCCCGCGTCACGAGCCGCCGTCTGACCGCCGCCACGCTTGCTCTGGTTCTCGCACTGGGCGCGACGGCGCGTACCGCCGCGGCCGACCCCACACCGGGCACGCCCATCCCCACGCCGTCTGCTCCCACCGCGACCCCCTCCGGCACGGTGCGCGCGCAGTCGGTGGACAGCAGGACCTCCCTCTCGATCACGCAGATCTCCCGCGACACCCAGCTCAGCGGCTCCCGCTGGGCGTACCAGATCACGCTCGTCTGCACCATGATCAACGGCAACGTGTGCGCGCAGGGCGGCGTGCTGCGCGTGCCGCTGGGCGCTGCGGCCGGGTTCGCACTGGACGTGCCCGCGAGCCCGCTCGTGAAGTCGTGGTCCGTGGTCGGCGGTGACCTGGTGATGCAGCTCAACGACCTCGGCAACCAGTCCGGCACCATCGCGCTGAACATGGTCGCGCCCAACAAGACGACCCCGAACGACACCACGTGGACGCTCGCACCCACCGTGACCTTCACCGACGGCACCCCGTCGGCCACCGTTCCGACGCCGGTGACCTCCACGGCGAAGGCGAGCCCGAACCTGGCTCGCATCGACAAGACCGTGCCGTCGTCATTCGCCCACCAGGGCGACCTGGTGACGTACACGCTCACCTTCCGCTGCGACCAGTCGCGGCAGGGCATCGAGCAGACCCGCTCGCTCGTGCTCGAGGACACGCTGCCGGCCGGCCTCACGTACGTGTCGTCGTCGCCCGCCGCCACCACCGTCAACGGGCAGCAGCTCTCCTGGACGCTCCCCCAGCGCGAGGCCGACATCTGCAGCTTGCTCGCCACCGGCGCGCAGGTGACCACCACGGTCACCGCGCGCGTCGACACCGCCGTCCCTGACGGCACCGCCATCAGCAACACCGCAACCATCACCCAGACCACCGTCACGGGGCAGACCCGTCAGGAGCGGGGCACCGCCACGATCACCACGTACGCGGGCCCGTACCCCGTCGGCACCCTCTACAAGTACGGCTACGCCCGGCTCGCGTACTCGCAGGGTGACGCCGAGGCATCGCAGGTCGGCGGCCGCTTCAGCTCGGGCGCCTTCGTGGGCGAGACCGGTGACTACTACGTGGGCGTCAAGGGCGGGCCGGCCGGCGGCACGGCCTCGTACGTCGACTCGCTGCCGTGCGCCGACGCGCCGCAGGGCCAGGTGTACGGGCCGGCGCCCGCCGGGCAGGTCTGCCAGAAGCCCGCCTACATCCTCGAGAGCATCGAGCTGACCAAGGAGGCCCCGGCAGGGTGGCAGCCCGTGGTGACCCTCACCGACGGCACCACCGTGCCCCTGGTCGGCGCCAGCACCCCGGCCATGATCTTCCGCGTGCCCTCCACCTTGGTCGGCAAGGTCGCCGCCGTGAGCTACCCGCGGCTGGGGACCGACCAGCGCATCCGGATGATCGGGCGGGTCCCGAAGTTCCTCAAGAACCACGACAACCTCCGCAACGGGGTCACCGCCACCATCTACCCCGACGCCACCTCCACCACCGGCATCGACGCTTCCGACGACGGCAACCTCTACGCGATGGCCGGCACCCGGATCGGGATCAGCAAGTCGGTCACGCCCACGAACGGCTACCAGGCCAACCCGGCAAACCTCGACTGGTCGATCTTCGTGTCCATCAGCACGACCAGCGCGCTCACCGACGATGTGGTCATCACCGACCTCCTGCCCGCCGGTCTGGTGCCGACCTTCCCGGCCGGCAGCAAGGTGGAGCAGGCCGCGCAGCCCGACGGCCGGGTGAAACTCACGTGGCGCATCTCGAAGGACGCGTACAATCAGTACAACTCCAACGGCGGCAACTTCGCGGCCAGCTACGACTTTTCCACCCTCGGGGTACCGACCGGCTGGTGGACCAACGAGTCGTACGCGACCACCGCCGACGCCGAGCTCGACGAGAGCTGCACGTACGGCTACCGCGACAACGACACCGCTGATGTGGACTCGAACCCCGCCACGACCACGGCGTGCCGCTCGAACGCGAGCTACTACGTGCCGATCAAGGCGGTGCCCGACGCGATGGGCGTCTCCAAGTGGGTCAAGGGGCCGAACGACACCGGCTTCCACAACTACCCGGCGGTCGGGATCATCCCGCCGGCCGGCGGCAGCGCCGACTTCCGGCTGCAGTGGATGAACCAGTCGCCTCAGCCGCTCAAGGATCTTGTCCTCTACGACCTCCTGCCCCGCATCGGCGACACCGGCAGCACGCAGACGGCCTCGACGATGCCGCGCCAGACGAAGGTCGACGCCACGCTGACCTCGGTCGGCGCCCTGCCGGCCGGCGTCACGGTGGCGTACTCGACCGCGACCAACCCCTGTCGCCCGCAGGTGATGCCGGACAACCCGGGCTGCACCGACGACTGGACCACCACCCCGTCCGACCTCAGCAAGGTCACGGCGCTGCGGTTCGTCTCGACCGCCGTGTACGAGCCGAACGCGGTACTGGTGCTGCCGATCAAGCTGACCATGCCGCCCATGGACGCCGGCCAGGCCGCGTGGAACACGTTCGGCGCCGCCGCCACCAACTCGGTCACCGGTGTCGCGCTGCCGCCCGTGGAGTCGAACAAGGTCGGCATCACGCGCGCCGACTACACCCACGTCACGTTCGCCAAGAAGGTCATCGATGTGAACGGCGGCGCCGCCACCGACACTGTCGCGCCTGGCGGAACGGTGCGCTACCAGGTGACGGTCACCAACGACGGCAACAAGCCCTCGACCGGGATCGTCGTCACCGACACGCTGCCTGCCGGGGCGACGGGGGCCACGGCGACGTACGGAGGGAAGACCACCTCTGCCGCGAACGGGCAGGTGCAGGTGCCGGTCAACGACCTCGCGCCCGGTGAGTCTGCGACGGTCGAGGTGACCGTCACGTACGGCGCTGGCATCCAGCCGAGCTCCACCGTCGTCAACCGGGCGACCGTGGCCTCCTCGGGCGGGCACGACCCCGACCCGGCGACGGTCTGCTCCGACGACCCCGCCGCCTCGTGCGCGCCAGTCGCCACCGCGGCCTTCCCGCGCCTCGTGCTGCGCAAGACCGTCGACCGGGCGGCCGCCGCGCCGGGTGACATGCTCACCTACACGATCTCGGTGGAGAACACGGGTACGGCCCCGGGCAGCGTGACCAGCCTCACCGACCGCCTGGCGGCGGGCACCACGTACGTGTCGAGCACCCCCACCGGGACCGTGGCCAACGGCGTCGTGACCGTGCCGCTCAGCCCTGCGACCGCAGTCGCGCCGGGTGCCCGGGTCGACGTCGCGACGGTGACGGCCACCGTCGATGCGGGCCAGTACGGCACCACGCTCGTGAACTCCGCCTCGGCCGACAGCGCCTCGGGCCCGATCACGGGCGATGGCTCGTGCGGTGCTGGTCAGCCGGCGACCACGGCCTGCGCCAGCACGACGACGGTGGCCGCCGCCCCGGGCGTACGGCTCGTCAAGACCGCAACCCTCGCTGCTACCGCCGTCGGAGAGAAGGTCACCTACACCTTCGCGGTCACCAACACCGGCAACGTGCCGCTGACCGGGGTGCGGATCACCGAGGACCAGTTCGCGGGCCCCGCTGGCTCACGCACGCTCGACGCCCCGCCTGCGGCCCCGGCCGGCTTCGACGGCAACCTGGCGCCGGGGGCCTCGGTGAGCTTCACCGCGACGTACGCGCTGACGCAGGCCGACCTCGACGCCGGCGGCGCTCTGGCGAACTCCGCGACGGTGCACGGCACCCCTGCCACCGGCGCCCCGGAGGTGACCTCCACCAGCGCGGTGTCGGTGCCGGTCGCCCCGACCACCGCGCCGCCGTCGGCGACGCCCACCGACTCGCCGTCGAGCCCGGCCCCGTCGTCGGCCGTCCCGACGCTGACGGGCGGGCCGAGCGCCACGCCGAGCAGCCCGGTGCCGGGAACGCCGGCTCCGACCATGCCTGGGAGCCCGACCCTGCCGAGCACTGGCGCGCCGGATCTCGCTCCAGCCGCGCTGCTCGCGCTGCTCTCGCTCACCTTCGGTGCCGGCCTGGTGAGCCGCCGGTGCCGCTGACGCCCGCGTCCCTCCCCGCAAGGATCGCCTCGATCCGCAGGGCGCTGCCAGATGTGGCAGTGCCCTCCGGGTCGGTGCGTCCTGCGTGCGGTCAGGCCCTCCTAGATCAGGATGCCGGCCCCTCCAGCGCCAGCAACCAGCGGCTCAGTAGAGCGGCGAGCTGATCCCGGTCGTCGGTGCTCAGCCCCTCGAGGAGGCGCTCCTCGTTGGCGAGGTGCAGCACGAGCAGCCGGTCGACGAGGTTGCGTCCCTGATCGGTCAGTGAGATCAGCCGCCCCCGGCGATCGCCGGTGCTGGTCTGGCGCTCCACCAGACCACGCGCCTCCAGCCGGTCGATGCGCTTGCTGGTGGCCCCGGAGGTGACCATCGTGCGCCCGGCGAGCTCGGTGGGTGAGAGGGCGTACGGCTCCCCGGCCCGTCGCAGCGTCGCCAGCACGTCGAACTCCCCGTCGCCCAGACCGGCCGGCGCGAACACCTGCCGCAACCCCTCGTCGGTGAGCGTCGCGAGCCGGTGCAGCCGGCTGATGACGAGCATCGGTGAGACGTCCAGGTCGGGCCGCTCGACGCCCCACTGGGCGACGTTGCGGGCCACCACGTCCTGGCCATCGGGCGTCGTCATGGCGGGAAGACTAGCGCCGCTGGACCGATACCTTCCGCGGAAGGTAGAATGTTTCCGTGGAAGATACTCGCCCGTCGCTGCCCACCGTGCTGCTGACCCTGGTGGCCCCGGTCGCCTGGGCGACCACGTACGTGGTGACCAAGCTCTGGCTGCCGCCCGATCGCCCCTTCTTCTCCGCCGCCATGCGGGTGCTGCCGATCGGGCTGGTGATCCTGCTCTGGCGGCGCACCCTCCCGAGCGGCTCCTGGTGGTGGCGCACGGCCGTGCTCGGCCTCACCAACATCGGGCTGTTCATGGCGTTGCTCTTCGTGGGCGCCTACCGGCTGCCCGGCGGGCTCGCGTCGACGCTGCAGTCCACCAGCCCGCTGCTGGTGATCGCCCTCGCAGCCCTGCTCATCGGCGAGCGCCCTACCCGCGCCGCGGTGATCGGGGCCCTGATCGGGATCGCCGGCGTCGCGCTGCTGGTGCTGCGCGCGGGCTTCGCGGTCGACGTCGTCGGCGTGGCGGCCGCGATCGGCTCGACCGCGGTCTCTGCCCTGGGGTTCGTGCTCGTGAAGCGCTGGCAGCCACCGGTCGACATGCTGACGCTGGTGGGGTGGCAGCTGGTCGCGGGCGGCCTGTTCCTGGTGCCGCTGGCCCTCCTGGTCGAAGGCCCGCCGCCACCGCTGAGCGGCACCAACCTCACCGCGTACGCGTATCTGGGCATCATCGGCACCGGCCTGGCGTACGTCTGCTGGTTTCGTGGCCTGCGCCGCATGCCCGCGGCCGCCGCGTCGCTCCTGGGCCTGGTCAACCCGGTGATCGCGACCGTGCTGGGCATCGTGGTGACGCACGAGGCGTTCGGACCCACCCAGGCGCTCGGCATGACCCTGGTGTTCCTCGGCATCCTGCTCGGCCAGCCTGCGGTCGTGGGGTGGTTCCGCGGTCGATCAGCTCTCGCCCGGGACGCCTAGCATCGGCGCATGACGACACGGGCGGCGCAGACGTTCGATCACCGCGGCACGCTCCAGGCCCGGCAGGCTTCCAGCAGCTCACCACCGTGAGTGTCGGGCCGTCTGGGCCGGTCGCGATGTGGGCGACCTCGGGGTCGTCGGCGGTCGCGCTGGCGTCGTACACGGCACGTTCGCTCGCACCCGCCCACGCCGTGGTGGTCGACGAGCTGCGCGCCAAGCACCCCCTGCCCGCCGACGAGTCCCTCGTCGTGCACTCACGGTGCGAGTGGCCCCCCGAGGGGTCGCAGCAGAACGCCACGTGATCGGCCCCGACGGCGGGGTGCTGCGCACGGGCAGGCTCGGCGACGGCATCCTCCACCTGCTCGTCGACGAGCGCGGTGAGATCTGGGCGGGCTACTTCGACGAGGGAATCTTCGGAAGCGCTGGCTGGGGGGTCACAGGGCCGCAACCGGTCGGAGCGTCCGGGCTGGTGCGCTTCTCCAGAAGCTGGGGCCGGTCTGGCAGCACGAGGGACCGGAGCTCTGGGACTCCATCTCCGACTGCTACCCCCTCAACGTCGACGGTGAGCGTGCCTGGGCGTGCCCGTACACGGACTTCCCCGTCATCGAGGTCGCTCCCGACGGGCACGCCACCGTCCGGCGTACGACTGGTGTCAACGGCCCCACCGGGCTGGTCGTCGCTGGTGACCGGGTGGGCTTCACCGGCGCGTACGACGACCCCGCCGCCCTGATGCTGGGCACCCTGGACCAGTTGGACGGCCTCACCCGCAGCTCGGTGACGCTGCCCGACGGCGGTGAGGCGCGCGACCCGGTGTGCCTCGGCAGCGTGGCCCACCACATCCACGGTGCCGACTGGTTCTCGTTCGACCTGCCGCGGTGGTCTGACGGCGGTCCTCTGACGACCTTTCTCGGCCCGCAGAGGCCCCGACCGTAGGATGGCGCGGTGATCCCGCCGCGCCGCCTGCTCCTGGTCGCGCTCGCCACCCTGCTGGCCGTCCTCGGCCTGGTCCCGCCAGCGCAGGCCGCCGACGCGATCTCGGCGTCGGTGGAGCTCACCGCCGTGACCCCCGAGGTCGGCGCTCCCGGCGGCACGGTGACCCTGTCCGGCACGGTCACCAACACCGGCACCAAGCCCCTCTACACCGTGCAGGTGATGACCTGCCGCGACAGCACGCCGATCACCACGCGCAAGGGCCTGACCGACGCGCTGGCCGTCGACCCCCTGACCGCCCCCTGCACCCGGCTCACGACCGAGGCCAGCTACGTCACGGTCACCGCCCAGGGCGCCGCCTTCGCCCCCGGCTCCCGCAGCCCGTTCACCCTGACGGCCACGATGGAAGACCTGGGCTTCCGCACCGCGGGGGCGTACGTCGTCGGCATCCATGTGCGCGCCTCGGCCGACCGGTCCACCAGCTTCCAGACCGTGGGTCGGGCCCGCACCCTGCTCCCGGTCGTCGACCCCGCCCGGCAGCGCCCCGCCCAGGTGACGTCGGTGGTGCTGCTGACGAGCCGCCCCGCCCTCGTACGCCCCGGTGTCCTCGCCGACGACCACCTGGCCGCCGAGCTCACCGGCCGCCTGCTGACGCTGGTGCGCTCGGCGCAGCGGGAGGGGGTGTCGTACGCCATCGACCCCGCCCTCTACCGCGAGGTCTCGGTCATGGCGCAGGGGTACACCCTCCCCGACGGCTCCTCGGGGGCCGGTCAGCAGGCAGCCCGGCAGTGGCTGACGGAGGTGGCCGCGTTGCGCCCGGCAGACGGCTACCGGCTGCCGTACGGCAACCCCGACCTCGCTCTCGCCGCGACCGCTGGGGACGCGTCGATCCCGCAGCGCTCGGCCAACGCGCTGGCCGACGTGCCCGAGCTGGCCGGTCTGCCCCTGCTGGTCCGCGCCCCCAACGGCAAGGCCGACCAGCGGTTCCTCGACTTCGTCGCCGGCATGAAGCCGCAGGTCGTGCTGGCGGCGACCGACGACCCAGCCCTCGGGCTGCAGTCGGCCGCCGGCCTGCTGGTCTCCACGCAGGCCGAGCCCTTCGCCGGCGGGCCGGGCCCAGACGAGCGGGGCACGACCCTGCAGCGGGTGCAGCGGTTGCGTACGGAGTCGTTGCTGGCCGCCCTCGGCCCGCGCGCCGGGCTGGTGCGCGTGGTCGACGACGAGGCCGGCGCCGGCCTGGACGCCACGCCCACGGCCGCCTGGGAGGCGCGCCGGCCCCTGGGCGCCATCACCGCTACCGGGCAGTGGACGGCCTCGACGAGCACCGGCGCCGCTGCGGGCCCCCTGTCGGCCACGGTGATCGAGCCGCTGGCCAGGGCGGCGACCGGCTACGCGACGTACGGTGACCTGGTCGGCACCGCGGTCGTCGGCGACCAGCTCGCTGCCCGCGCCCTCGCCGGCGTGCCGAGCGCCTCCTGGAGCACCGACGCGCAAGCGCTCGGGTTCCTCTCCCAGTCGGCGGCCGAGGTCAGCGACATCACCAACGGCGTGCAGCTCAAGGTGTCGCGCCAGGTCACGATGACCTCGCAGGAGAACCAGTTCCCGGTCACGGTCATCAACACCCTGGCCAGCCCGGTGCGGGTGCGGGTGCGGTTCGAGAGCAGCAACCCTGGGCGGCTCCAGGTGCCCGAGTCCGAGCTCGTGACGGTGCGGCCGCACGAGTCGATCACCGTGAACGTCAACCCCCAGGCGAAGGTGCCCGGCGAGGTCGACGTGGTCGCGCGGCTGGTGACGCAGGGAGGCAACCCGGTCGGCACGCCGCAGAAGTTCATGATCGACGCCACCGAAGCAGGCAGGGTGGGCTGGATCATCGTCATCGCCTCCGGGATCGTCCTCGTCGTGGTGACCGTCTGGCGTGTGCGGCAGGTCGCCCGCAGCCGAGGGGAGTCCGCATGACCGATCGGTCCCGCTGGAGGCCAGGCCCGCTGTCGCCGTCGGAGGACGACGAGGAGTACGACTTCTTCGACCAGTTCGCCACCGAGACCGGGCCGCTCGACGAGCCCGACCAGGGCGAGCCCACCTCGTGGTGGCGACGAGGTCGCAGCGCACCGGCCCGGACGTCCCCCGCCGAGGACGACGACGGCCCGCCTACGCTGGCGCCCGGGTTCGGCACGGCTGCGCCCGCGTACGGACGCTCGGAGCCCTCGCCCCGCGAGCCCAGCGCGCCTGCGCCCACGCCACCGAGGCAGGACCCACCCCGCCAGGACCCGGCGAAGCAGGACTCGCCCCGGCCGGACCCCGCCCGGCCCGCCGCCGGTCAGGTCTCGCACGGGCAGTACCAGCGGCCGCAGGACCGGCCCGGACAGAACCCGGGCGGAGAGGACCGGGCCGAGGAGAAGCCTGGTCAGCAGCCCAGGCAGGCCACCCAGCCGGCTGACCAGGGCTCGCACGAGGCATCGAGCCGGGGGGCCACCAGGCTCCAGACCGAACGCGGGCGGCCGAGCCCGGCCCGCGAGCAGGGTGAGCCGGCCGTCGCCGTACCGGCCCCCGAGCCCGGCCACGACGAGGCCATCACCCCCGACGCCCCGGCGGACGCCGCGGCCGACACCGCCACCCGCCCCAGCGCGCGCCGCCTGCTCAGTGCCACCGCGATCATGGCGGCGGGCACGATCATGTCGCGCATCCTCGGGCTGGTCCGGGTCGTGCTGGCCGCCTGGCTGCTCGGCACGAACACCCGCCAGGCCGACATCCTCTCCGTCGCGACCACGGTGCCGAACTCCCTGTACATCCTGTTCGCCGGCGGCGCCCTGAACACCGTGCTGGTCCCCCAGCTCGTGCGCGCCGTCAAGAACGACAAGGACGGCGGCGAGGCGTACACGAACCGGATCATGACGGCCTTCCTGATCCTGGTGGGCGTCGTCGCCGTGGTGCTCACCGTCGCGGCGCCGCTGCTGGCGTGGATCTACTCCGACTCCGCCTGGCACACCGACGCCCTGGCGCCGCACTTCCGCTCCATGGTGCTGCTGACGGCGCTCTGCCTGCCGCAGGTGTTCTTCTACGGCGCGTTCTTCCTCGGCGGGCAGGTGCTCAACGCCCGCGACGAGTTCGGCCCCATGATGTGGGCGCCCATCGCCAACAACGTGGTGCAGGTCGTCGTGCTCGCCGCGTACGCGGTCGTGTGGGGCTCGCACACCGACACCTCGGCGCCCTTCTCCACCCCGCAGGCGTTGCTGCTGGGCATCGGGTCGGTGCTGGGCATCGCCGTGCAGTCGGCGGTGCTGGTGCCGTTCATGCGCAAGGTGGGCTTCCGCTACCGGCCCCGGTTCGACCTGCGCCACACCGGCCTGGGCCACACCTTCCACCTCGCGAAGTGGACGCTCGGCTTCGTGGCGGTCAACCAGGTGGCCCTGCTGATCGTCACCAAGCTCGCCACGTCGGCGACCGCGGGCGGCGAGGGCGCCGGCATCACCACATACAACAACGCCAACCTGCTCTGGGTGCTGCCGCACTCCCTCATCACCGTCGGCCTGGCGACCGCGATGCTGCCGTCGCTGTCGCGCATGGCGGCCTCCGACGAGCTCGACAGCGTCCGCACCGAGCTCACCACCGCCATCCGCATGGCCGTCGCGGCGCTGGCGCCCGTGGCCCTGCTGTACCTCGCCATCGGCATCCCCATCGCCGAGCTGGCGTTCCGCGGCCCCGGCAAGGGCGGCGACCTCGTGGGCTGGACGCTGATGCTGTTCGCCGTCGGCCTGCTCCCGTTCTCGGTGCAGTACCTGGTGCTCCGCGCCTACTACGCCTTCGAGGACACCCGCTCCACCTTCTTCCTCCAGCTGCTGATCGCCGGGCTGAACGCGGTGCTCGCCCTGGTGCTGGTGCTCGCCGTGAGCCCAGGTGCGGCCTGGGTGGCTCCGATGCTGGCGCTGTCCTACACCCTCGCCTACGTGGTGGGCCTGGTGGTGTCGCTCCTCCACTTCCGGCGGCTGGTGCCCGGCCTCGCCCTCGGGGGCCTGGCTTCTCACGTCGGCAAGGTCCTGCTCGCGGCCCTGCCCGGTACGGTGGTCGCGGCGGGTCTGGTCTGGTTCCAGGCACGCCGGTGGGACGGGTTGGTCGTCGACCTCCTGGGCCTCGCCGTCGGAGCAGCGGTCGCCGTGGGCGGGTACCTCGCCATGGCGCGGGTGCTGCACGTCAGCGAGGTGGAGGCGGTCGTGGGCATGGTCCGCCGCCGCCTGGGCCGGGGGGCCGCGCCCGCCGACCGCCGGGACGTCACCGACGACGCGCCCGCCGAGACCACCGAGACCGGGGAGGAGCCCGAGGTGCCGACCAGCGAGACCGAGCCGGAGCGTACGGCCGTGGTCGCGCTGCCCCGCTCCGGCGACCCGGACCTGCCGCTGGACGACCCGGAGCCCGGCACCCCTGCCGACGTCAGCCCCGGAGACATCTTCGGCGGCCGCTACCGCCTTGACGAGCCCATCGTGGTGCGTGGCACGACGTCTACCTGGAAGGCGTACGACCAGGTGCTCTCCCGCGCCGCGCTCGTGCACGTGCTGGCGCCCGACAACCCCCGCCGTGCCGAGATCCTCGACGCCGCCCGCACGGCCGCCCGCGCCACCGACTCCCGGTTCCTGCGCGTGCTCGACGCGGTCGACGACGAGGGGTACATCGTCTGCGAGTACACCGAGGGCCTGCTGCTGGAGACCCTCCTCGCCTCCGGCCCGCTGACCTCGTTGGAGGCCGCCTGGGCGGTGCGGGAGCTGGCCGACGCGCTGGCCGCCGTCCACGCCGCAGGGCTCACCCACCAGCGCCTCAACCCGGGGTCTGTGGTGGTGTCGACCACCGGCAACGTCAAGATCATCGGCCTGTCCATCGACGCCGCGCTGCACCCCCGCTCGGCCACCGACGTGTCGCCGGAGCGCCACGAGGCGCAGGACGTCCGCGCGCTCGGCTCGATCCTGTACGCCTGCCTCTGCCAGCGCTGGCCGGGTGCGGACGGCTTTGGGCTGCCGGCCGCGCCGACCGCTCCTGAGGGCGGCCTGCTGCCGCCGGCGAAGGTCCGGCCCGGGGTCTCTCCCGCGCTGAACCGCATCACCGCCGACATCCTCACCCCCGGCTCCCCGGGCCTGAGCACCGCCGCGGCCATCGCCGCCGAGCTCACGGCCGTGCTGGGCTCGGCCGACGCCTCCAGCGATCTCTCCCAGCGCGTACGCGACCCGCGCACCGCGGTCCGGGAGCCGGCCGTCATCGTTGCCCCTGTGCCGGCCGCGACCCCGGCCCAGCCCGAGCCGGCCGTCGCCCAGCCCGCGCGGGT
>ERZ501047.71-NODE-71-length-35058-cov-8.293718_pt1 | contig 35058 bp, 34 predicted proteins | sample MGYA00510868_ERZ501047 | MGnify/ENA primary metagenome ERZ501047 (study PRJEB25958, sample SAMN03398593) | human skin metagenome | study: EMG produced TPA metagenomics assembly of the Human Skin Microbiome Metagenome (human skin metagenome) data set. | reverse complement strand
GCACGCGAGGCCAGGGCGCGCCCGGCCGGCCCGAGCCCGACAACCGCCAGGTCGATGGCTATGACGACTCCCGCACCTCGTAGCGGCGCTCCGCGTACTCGGCGTCGTCGACCCACAGCTGGCGTGCGGTGCGGCGCATCAGCGGGCGGATCAGGGCACCGGCGGCCCGGGCGGCGCGGAAGCCGGGCCGCGGCGAGTACGCCACGGTCGCCTCGGTGATGCGCGTCATGGGCTCGCCGTCGGCGTCGAGCCCGACGTACGTGGCGTGCGTCTCCACCACCGACCCGGTGCCTTCCCCCTCGACGATCGTCATCACGATGGTGCGCGCGTCGGGGCAGGCGAACTCGGCGCGTACGGGCACCCCCCAGGTCTTGTTGAGCCGGAACGTGACGTCGACGACCAGCACCTCGTCGTCGCTCGCGCCCTCGTCGACGGTGAGGTGCGAGAACGCGTACGGGTGGAACCAGGCGCCGTGCCACGGGTCGAGCCGGTTCGCGATCACGTCCGACGGCTGGCAGCGCACCGGGATCTCCACGACGGCAGCGATCGAGCCCTCCAGCGGCGGCCGCCGGGTGAGGGTGGGCAGGTCGCTGATCGACTCCCCCTCGGTGGGCAGCTGCACCCAGGCCAGCACCCCGTCGTCGTACGCGGGGTAGGGCTGCCACGCGCCGAACCCCTCTTTCCCGAGCGGCAGCCCGTGCCAGCGGCAGTGCACATTGCCGTCGAACACCGGGCACTGCCGCAGCAACGCGCCCATGTGGGGGCAGGATCCGGGGCCGGCCATGAGCTGTGCCCCGTCGCGCCAGAGCACCACGTCCTGCCCCATCACCGTCACGGTGATCGACTCCGCCGCGGGCACGGCGGTGGAGGCGGCCACCACATGCCAGCCGCCGGGGTCGCGCTGCTGGGCACGGGCGAGGGCGCGCTCGATGCGCGGCACGCTCGCCTGCCGCCAGGTGGGCCGGATGCGGTGCAGCGGCGGCTCCGGCACGCGCTCGATGGGCACGCGGCGGGCGATCTCCCCCTTGAGGGATGCGAGCAGGCTCATGCGACTCCTTCCAACGGGTAGCGGCGGGTCAGCGCCACGGCGGCCGTACGGGCCTTGCGCCAGGTGGGCACCCGGGCGCGGCGGGAGAACACGTCGTAGTCGGCGGCCTCGATGCGGTCGAGGATCTGCGAGTACAGGCGGCGCGCGGTCGCGACGCAGCGGGCCGAGGCTGGCGGCAGGTACGCGATCCCGCGGTCCGCCTCGCGGTAGAGCTCGCGGTTGCGGGCGATCTGGAACCGCATCGCCTCGCGCCAGGGCTCGTCGACCGTACGCCGCGCGGGGTCGGCGCCGAACCGCTGCAGGTCCTGCGCCGGCACGTACACCCGGCCCCGGTCCAGGTCCTCCCCCACGTCACGCAGGAAGTTGGTGAGCTGGAACGCGAACCCGAGCGCGCGCGCCGGCCCGTACGCGGCCTCGTCCGTGGGGCGCAGCACGGGCAGCATCATCTCCCCGATCACCGCCGCCGACCCCTCCATGTAGCCGAGCAGGTCGTCCCAGGTGTCGTACGCCGTCGTGGAGAGGTCAGCAGCCATGGCACCGAAGAACCGGTCGAAGCACTCAAGCGCGATGCCGCTGCGACGCACCGTGTCGCTCACCGCGGCCAGCACCGGGCGCGCGGCGGCGGGGTCGTCGACGGCCGCGGCGAACTCCTCCCGGAACGCCGCCAGGGCCGCGGTGGTGCGCGGGACCAGGGCGGCCTCGGTGGTCGCCCCTGGCGCGTCGACGATGTCGTCGGCGAGCCGGCACAGCGCGTACACGGCGTACACGTCCTTGCGCTGCTCCTTCGGCAGCAGCACCGCGCCCCAGTAGTAGGTGGTGCCGTACGCCTTCAGTAGTAGGTGGTGCCGTACGCCTTCGTCAGCGCCGCGCACTCGCGGTAGCCCTGCCGCAGCAGCTCGGTGGTGCTCATCGCCCGCTCCCCACCCAGCGCTCCACGCGTTCGGCAGCCAGCCGCCCGCTGATGAGCACCATCGGCACCCCCACGCCGGGCACCGTGGAGGAGCCGGCGAAGAACAGGCCGGGCACGCGCCGGTCGTGGTTCGCGGGCCGGAACGGGCCGGTCTGGCGGAACAGGTGCGCGAGCCCGAACGGGGTGCCCCCGCCCATGCCCAGCTGCCGCCACTCGACGGGCGTCACCAGCCGCTCGGTCACCACGTCGGTCGGATATCCCTGCGCAGACAGGAACTCCTGCAGCCGCTCGCGCATCGGCTCCCGTTCGATCGCCCAGTCCACGCGCCCGTCGAGGTTTGGCACCGGCTCCAGCACGTACAAGGTGTGGCCGCCCTCGGGCGCCAGCCCCGGCTCGCCGTGCGACGACACCGTGACCAGCCGCGACGGGTCGGGCATCAGCTCGCCGCGGTCGACCAGCGCCTCGAACGCCTGCTCCCACTGGCGGCCGAAGTGCACGTTGTGGTGCGTGGCGCGCTCCGGCAGCGCGCCCCGGGCGCCGACGTGCCACACCACGGCTGACGGCGAGTAGCGCGGCCGCCGCAGCGTGAGCGGCAGCGACAGGTCGGGCAGCAGCGTCCGGTACGCGACCGGCGTGTCGATCGTGCACACCACGGCGTCGGCCGACACCGGGCCGTCAGGGGTGTCGACCCCGGCGACCACGCCGTCGGCGCGGCGCAGCAGACGGGTCACCGGGGTGTCGTACGCGATCGTGGCACTGCGTTCCACGACGGCGGCCATGCCCGCCGGGATGGCGCCCATGCCGCCGTCGGGCAACCAGACGCCGCGGATGGAGTCCATGTACGTGATCACGGCGTACACGGCCAGAGCGCGGGCCGGCGAGAGCCCTGCGTACAGGGCCTGGAACGACAGCATCCGGCGCACCCGGTCGTCGCTGATGCGCGAGCCGACGAAGGACGACAGCGTGCCGAACGCCCCCATCCGCACCAGCCGGGCGGCGGCGACGGGGTTGCTGAGCAGCCCCAGCGGGGAGTCGAAGTTGCGGTCGATGAAGTTCGGTAGCTCGAGGGCGTACAGCCGGGCGAGCTCCGGCACCAGCGCGTCGAACGCCTCCGCGTCGGCGTCACCGGCGAGCCTGCGGATCTCCTCCCGGGTGGCGGCGGGGTCGGAGCGGATCAGCAGCTCCGAGCCGTCCTCGAACACGCCGCGGTAGGCCGGGTCGAGGCGGCGCATCGGCACGGCCTCCGCCTGCGACGACCCGGCAGCGCGCAGGGGTGCGTCGAGCAGCTCCGGCATCGTCATCACGGTGGGGCCGAGGTCGAAGGTGAACCCGTCCTGGGTGACCCGCTGCCCGCGCCCGCCCGGCCCGGGGTCGCGCTCCAGCACGGTCACGGAGTGGCCCTGCCCGATCAGGTGGCAGGCGGTGGAGAGGCCGGCGAGACCGGCCCCGATCACCACGACGCGGCTCATGGTCGCAGCCCCTCGGCCCGCGCGCTCATGCCTGCCGCCAGGCGGCCAGGTGGGCCAGCTCGGTGAGCCCGGCCACACCCTCGTCGGAGAGCCCGCCGCCCTCGATCGCGCGGCACGCCGCGTCCACCTCGTCGCGGATCATCTCCTCGACCTTCTCCCGGACGCCACAGTCGGCCATCGCCAGCCGCAGCCGCGCCAGGTCGGTGGTCGTGAGCTGCTCGGTGCCGACCCGCACCAGCAGGCGGCGCGCAGCCGGGGGCAGCACGTGGCTGGCGAGCGCGAGCAGCACCGTGGCCTTGCCGGCGGTGAGGTCGTCGTCGTTGGGCTTGCCGGTGCGGTCCGGGTCGCCCCAGGTGCCCAGCACGTCGTCGCGCAGGCCGAAGGCCGAGCCGACGTGGCGCCCGTACGCGGCGAGGGCGGCCAGCCGCTTCGCGTCGGCCCCGGCGATCCGGGCCCCGATCTCCAGGGGCCGCTCCACCGTGTACGTGCCGGTCTTCAGCCGCGCGACCTGCAGCGCGTGGTCGAGGTCGCGCCGCCCCATGGCGGCCCCCGTGAGGTCGCGCCGCTGACCCAGCACCAGCTCGATCAACAGCCGACGCCACAGCGCGTGCACCTCGGGGCTGAGGCCGGCGACGAGATGGTCGGCCTCCGCGTGGGCGAGGTCGCCGACGAGGATCGCGATGCTGTTGCCGAACTGCTGCGCGTCCCCGGCGGCCTGCGCGGCGTGGTGCGCGTCCCGGGCCAGCGCGTGCACGGTGGGGTGGCCTCGGCGCAGCTCCGAGCGGTCCATCACGTCGTCGTGCACCAGGGCGAAGACGTGCAGCAGCTCGAGGGCTGCTCCGACGCGTACGACGTCGCGCCGCTGCTTCTCGGAGTGCCCTCCGGCCGCCACCCAGCCCCAGTGCACCATCAGCGGCCGGAACCGCTTGCCACCCCGGGTCGCCAGCTCCAGCAGGCGCGGCACGTCGCAGCCGCCGAGCACGTCGGCCGTGGTGCCGCCGGTGATGGCGACCCAGTCGTCGGCGAGGCGGCGCACGGTCTGCGACAGCAGCCCGCCCACCTCGTCGAGTGCGGTCGCGGCGGCCGCCGTGGCGTCCCTGCGGGTCAGCGTGGTCACGAGACCTTCCCCTCCAGCTCGCGCAGCTGCGCCAGGCACCACGGGCTGAGCAGCGCTGGCGTGGCCCGGGCCGTGGCGAAGAGGTCGGCCCAGCTCACCCAGGCCGTCTCGCAGATCTCGGCCGGGTCAGGGGTCACCTCGTCGGGGTCGATGGTTCCGGTGAGCACGGGGCAGAGCTCGTTCTCGTGCAGGCCCGAGGCGTCGACGGCCTGGTACCGGAAGTGCGGCAGCACGGTCTCCAGACCCGTCACGGGCGCGCCGATCTCCTCCGGCACCCGACGCTGCGCCGCCTCGGCCGCCGTCTCGCCGGGCCGGAGGTGACCGCACACCGAGTTGGTCCAGACCCCGGGCCAGGTGGCCTTGGTGAGGGCACGGCGGGTGAGCAGCACCCGGCCCTCGCCGTCCTGGAGGTAGGTGGAGAAGGCCAGGTGCAGGGGTGTGCGGGCGGTGTGCACGGATCGGCGCGGTGCCGTGCCGGTGGGCGTCCCGTCGTCGTCGACCAGCACCACGACGTCGTCGTCGATGGCCAGGGTGGGCTCGCCGGCCGCCTGCAGCAGCGCGAGCAGCTGGCCGGCCTGGTCAGGAGTCAGGTTCAGTGTCTGCGCCGACCCGGCGTCCTTCACCGCTGGCCAGGCGGCGGCCATCATCGCGAGCCCGTGGGCGGTGAGGGCCATCGAGGTGCGGCGGCCACGACCGCGTACGCCGGATCGCTCGACCAGCCCGGCCTGCTCCCACCGGTCGAGCAGCAGGGCAAGCCGCTGCGGGCTGAGATCGCTGGCCCGGGCCAGGTCGGACGCGCTCTGACCCGGCTCGGCGAAGAGGTTGCCCAGCACGAAGTACGCCGTCGGGTCCAGCCCCAGCTCGGTCAGCCGCGGGGCCACCTGGGTGGTCAGCCGCTGCACGAGGTGCACCATCGAGCAGTAGACCGACGACCTGATGAGGTCGGCAGCGGGAGGGGCGGGGGCGGTCACGTGGTGAACCTAACCCGCCCCACCCAGGGTTTCAAGATCTTGAAACTAGGCGGCGAACTGTGCTCACACCGGGCACGCGCGGGGTGACCGGGGTCGTCCAGACGTCGGCCGTGGCGCTCCCCCACCTAGCCAGAAGGTGGTTGGCCGCCAGCACCCCGGTCGTGGCCGCGCGTTCCATGAGCGCGACGGGCAGCTCGCAGCGGATGCCGTCACCGGCCAGGACGAGCCCGTCCGTCGGGGTGACCACACCCGGGCGCTGCCGCCAGGGGGCGGTGTCCACGAGGGGGCAGTCGTCGCGGACCAGCCACTGCTCACCCAGCTGCCGGGCCCCGACGAGCTCGGGATGGATCAGGTCCTGCTGCTCCTGCATCTCGGCGCGCAGGACACCCTCGTCGGCGCCTGGCGCGAGGGCGTACGCGTGCAGCTCGACGACGCTGCCACCGTGGGCGTCGGCCCAGGAGCGGGCGGACTCCTCGTACAGGTGGGGCAGGGAGACGTTGTCGAGGCGGGCGTAGCCGCTGGTGCCGAGGAACTCCGGCGCGCCGGGCCGCGTGGGCCGGTCGAACCACCGGCGCCAGACGAGGAACGGCGGGGCTTGGCGAAGCCGCGCGACGGACTCCCGCCACTCGGGTGTGCCGAGCGATGTCTCCTCGGTGACGAGCCGCTTCAGCGGTGCCAGATCGGTGGCGAGAACGACGGCGTCGGCCTCGAGGGTCTCCGAGCCGGTTTCGAGGCGGAAGCCCGCGTCGTGGTGGGAAACCGCCCCGACCGTGGTGCCTGTACGGATGTCGACCCCGAGCCGCTCCAGGTAGCGCGCCAGGGGGGCCCAGAGGGCGGCGCCGAAGTCGTCTGCGGCGACGTCGAACAGCAGCCCCTCGGCCGAGCCCACGAAGTAGGTGTGGAACATCGTCACCAGCTCGGCCCCGGAGAACTCGCGAGGGTCGGCGAAGAAGCTGCGCGCGAAGACCTCCAGCGCGAGGTGGCGGGCGCTGTCGGGGAAGCGGAGGCGGTCGAGCACGTCGGCGGCCGACATGCCGTCGAGCTCGTCGAGGGTTCGGGGGACCTCGACGTCCATCAGCCCCAGCGCGGCGCCGACGTCGACCTGCGCCAGGTCACGCACCCGGAAGCTGGGTGACCGGGCGACGAACCCGGCGATGTTCCACGGCGGCGTGCGCGGGATGCCGGCGAACGAGTCGCGTACGCCGCTCGGCAGCTGCAACGGGTAGTCGGCGACCGGTCGCAGCCCGGTCAGCTCAGGGTCGGCGCGACGCAGCAACGCACGCAGCTGGTAGTACTGCCGGAAGAAGGCGTGGAAACCGCGGCTCATGCGGGTCTGCTGCCCGTGAGGGAGCGTCACCGGCCAGGAGCGCACGCGGCCACCGAGCTGGTCCTCGCGCTCCACGATGGTGACGGATGCGCCGCGCTCGGCCAGCTCCGTCGCCGCCGCCAGGCCTGCGATGCCGCCGCCGACCACGACGACGGTCTTGCCGCGGGCTCCCGGGGCGCCGGTCGCGGGCCGCTGGCCCGGGTGGCGTACCGCCCTTCGATCCGCCCCAGGTCGCCAGGATCGCACGAGACGTGATCGGGTCGCCATGATGAGCACCGTACGCACCCGCCGACCAGAAGGGCAGCCGTGACGACGAGCGCCGTGAGCAAGACCACCCTCAGCGAGGGGTTCGACGAGGTGGCCGACACGTACGACCTCATGGTGTCGCTCAACCCCGGCTACCGGCGGCACCTGCGGGAGGCGGCGGAGGCGCTGCTCGACGAGGTGACCGGGCCAGAGCCGCTGCTGCTGGACGTGGGGTGCGGCTCGGGCCTGTCGACACGTGAGCTGGCCGAGGCCGCGGCGGGACGCGGCCTGCGCGCGACCGTGGTGGGCATCGACGCCTCTGCGGGGATGCTGGCGCAGGCGCGGCGGCACGACTGGCCAGCCGGCGTCTCGTTCCGGCACGCGCGGGCCGAGGAGATCGGCGGGCTGGGCCTCGGCCCGGCCGACGGGGTGCTGGCGTGCTACCTGGTGCGCAACGTGCCCGACCTGCCGGTGGCGCTCACCGCCCTGCGTGACGCCCTGGCCCCGGGCGGTTGCCTGGTGGTCGAGGACTACTCGGTCGCCGAGTCGCCCGCTGCCGCGCGTCGCTGGCGCACCGTGAACCGCCTGGTGATCCTCCCCCTCGCAGGGGTGATCGCCCACCGGCGGGAGCTGTACGAGTACCTGCACCGCTCGGTCACCGACTTCATGGGCATCCGTGAGCTCGGGCGGCAGCTGCGCGAGGCGGGGTTCAGCGACGTCGAGTCGCGCACGGTCACGGGCTGGCAGAACCAGATCCTGCACCTGGTGCGGGCCCGCCGGGGGTAGCGGGCAGGTGGTGAGCTCACGTGGGTGGTCCCGGGGCTGAGCCCGCTGTGACCCGCCGCGGTGGCGGCTGAGACAGCTCGGCGCTCCGGGACCCCCGACCCCGTCGGGCTGCGACTCCGGCGCCGGTGACCGATCGGGGGGTGTCAGCGGCTCCGGTGCGGGTTCTTGCGCCAGAGCGTCGCCGACAGCGCGGCGGCGAAGCCGGTCCAGGCTGCGTACGGGGCGAGCGCGACGCCCCGCTCCCGGCGCTGGCCCACCCGTCGTACCAGGTCGGCGGAGCTGGCGGCGAGACCGACGGCGACCGCGGTGGCCGCCGGCAGGTTCTTGCCCCGGAAGAACACCCACGACCAGGCGGCGTTGAGCATCAGGTTCGCCGCCAGGGCGGCCGAGAACCGGCGCACCTCCGCGGTGTCTCCCTTGTCGGCGGCGTCGGCGACGTGGAGGGCGGAGATGACGGCGATGTCGGCGTACAGGAACGTCCAGACCGGCCCGAACGTCGCGTTCGGCGGCTGCCACGCGGGCTTGCGGAGGGTCTTGAACCACAGCGACCCGGGCGTGGTGGCGATGACGCCGAGCACGGCGGTCGCGGTGGTGGCAGCGGCGGTCGCCCCCAGCAGCCGTACCGGCCGCCACGGCTCACGGTCGCGGTTCGCGTCGCGTACGGCCTCGTCGAACCCGGCCACGCCACCCTCGGGGGCGCCGACCAGGTCGTCGAGGTCGCGCTCCTTGACCACGGTGTCGTGCAGCACGCTCTCGATCAGCGGGGTGGCCATGGTCGAGTCGACGGGCGTCACCAGCCCCATCCAGTACGCGGCAAGGCGGGGCGTGGCCACCGGCGCGACCAGGAGCGGCCGGGGCCCCATGCCCATGACGCCGGCATAGCGCTGCATCATCTCGCCGTACGTGAGCACGTCGGGGCCGCCGACGTCGAAGGTCCGGTTCTCCTGCGGCGGCAGGTCGGCGGCGGCGACGAGGTAGTGGACGACGTCGTCGACCGCGATGGGCTGGATGTGGTTCTCGACCCACCTCGGCGCCACGGCCCCCGGGAGCCGCTCCGCCAGCCCGGCGAGCATGTCGAACGACGCGGACCCGTCGCCGAGCACCACCCCGGCTTGTACGGCAGCGGTCGGCACGCCGCTGTCGAGGAGGATGCGGCCCACCTCCACGCGGCTGGCGAGGTGGTGCGACAGCGGCTCCCCGTCGGGGTGGAGGCCGCCCAGGTAGACGATGCGCGACACCCCCGCCTTCGCCGCTGCGGCCGCGAAGGTGTCCGCCATCTCCTTGTCGCGACCCTGGAAGTCACCGCCGGCGTCCATGGAGTGCAGCAGGTACCAGGCGACGTCCACCCCGTCGAGGGCAGTCAGCACGTCGTCGTACGTCTGCGCGTCGCCCTCGGCGATCTCGACCTCGTCGCTGGGCGGCTCGTACGAGGAGGCGTGGCGCACCAGCGCCCGTACGCGCCAGCCCTGGTCGAGGAGCCGCTCCACCACCTTGCCGCCGACGTAGCCGGAGGCGCCGGTCACCAGCGCGAGACGGGGAGTGGACTCGGTCGCGGTCATCCCGCAAGACTGCCGTCTGACGAGGGATCCGCCAACACCTGAGCGCTGTGGGCGCCACGAAGGGGGGGACCATGCTGCCCGACGTGGTCCGCAACACGGGTGGAGAGCTGGGGCGTTTCCTGCACGCAGCCCTGCTCGACCCCGCTGACGTCAAGGTGCCAGCGACGGTCGGTGAGGTACGGCGCCGTCGCGGCGTCTCCGGCGTCACGCTCGCCGCGGGTGCCGCCACGCTGGGGTGGTCGCTGTCGCTGGCACCCGGCGACAGCACGTTCTATGTCGCCACGGCGCTGCTCGCGGTGGTGTGGGTCCTGGGCGCGCGGCTGTCTGGTCCCGTACCGATCGGTCGCGGCCGGCGTCGCAGCGGCGAGGGCACCAGCCTCGGCATCCTGCAGTCGGTGATCGTCGGCGGCGCGCTGCTGGCGATCTTCCTGGCCGGCGCCCTGGTCGTCTCGGGGATCCCGCTGCTCCGCGACCCCGTGCAGCAGCTGCTCGACCACGCTCGCTACGGATCGTTGCCGCTGGTGGCACTCATCACCGTCGTCAACGGCGTCAGCGAGGAGTACTTCTTCCGCGGTGCCCTGTTCCAGGCCCTGCCGCGGCGCTGGCAGATCGGCGTCGGCACCGCCCTGTACGCGGTCGTCACCGCCTTCTCCCTCGTCCCCCTGCTGGTGTTCGCAGCGGTGCTCCTGGGCGTCGTGGTGTCGCTGCAGCGACGCGCCACCGGCGGCTTCCTCGCCCCCACCGTCACCCACATCACCTGGTCCCTGGGCATGCTGCTGCTCCTCCCGTACGTCCTCGACCTGGGCACCCGCCTCTGGGGGTGACCACACACGCTGGTTGAGCGAGAGTCTGCTGAGCTTGCGAAGCAGACCCGAGTCGAAACCACGCCGAGCCGAGCGCCAGCGAGGCACGGCGAGACGAGCACCACGAACACCCTGACCTTGCCGCTCCCTCAGGCTGAGTCCCTCGGACCAGGATTGCTCAACCACCGCCACTGTCGGTGACCCGCGATATCGTACGAAGCACCCCCCCAGAGCGGCGACCGCTCTCGTCGAAGGAGCAGCCGATGACGACACTGCCCTACCAGGATCAGTCCCTGAGCACCGACGAGCGGGTCGAGGACCTGCTCGGTCGCCTCACGCTGGAGGAGAAGGCGGGCCAGCTCAGCCAGTACTTCTACTTCGGGTCCTTCGGCGACACCGCCGAGGGGTCGGAGATGGGCGCGACACCGGCCGAGGCCGCCGACACGGCCCTCCAGTCGCAGGGGGTCGAGGCGGCGCTCGCCCACGGTGGCGTCGGCTCGCTGCTGTTCGTACGCGACGCCACCAACGCCAACCGCCTGCAGCGGCTCGCCATCGAGGGTCACCGGCTGGGGATCCCGGCACTGTTCGGGTTCGACGTCATCCACGGGTTCCGTACGATCCTGCCGGCCCCCATCGCCCTCGCCGCGTCCTGGCACCCGGAGACCATCGAGCAGGGCCAGGCCGTCGCCGCCCGCGAGGCCCGGGCCGTCGGCATCCACTGGACCTTCGCCCCCATGGTCGACATCACGCGCGACCCTCGCTGGGGCCGCATCATCGAGGGCGCGGGCGAGGACCCGGTGCTCGGCGCGGCGGTCGCTGCGGCACAGGTACGCGGCTTCCAGGGTGAGCTGGGGAGCGAGAACGTGCTGTCGGGCCCGAAGCACTTCGCGGGGTACGGGGCCTCTGTCGGCGGTCGTGACTACGAGGAGTCCGACATCTCCGACTCCGAGCTGTGGAACATCTACTTCCCGCCGTTCAAGGGCGGCATCGACGCGGGCGCGCGCAACATCATGGGTGCATACATGGACCTCAACGGCGTCCCCGCCAGCGGCAACAAGTGGCTGCTCACCGAGGTGCTGCGCGACGCGCTGGGCTTCGACGGCTTCGTGGTGTCCGACGCCAACGCGGTGCGCTCGTTGGAGGTGCAGCACTTCGCTCCGGACCTCACCGAGGCGGGAGTACGCGCCCTGAACGCCGGTCTGGACATGGAGATGTGCATGGCCGACCCCGCGTACAGCCGGCTCCCCCAGGCCGTCGCCGAGGGCCGGGTCGACGAGGCGAGCATCGACCAGGCGGTGCGCCGCGTGCTGCGCGCCAAGTTCGAGATCGGGCTCTTCGAGAACCCGTACGTCGACGAGGACGCCACCGCCGAGATCCTCGGCCGCGAGGACCACCGCGAGATCTCGCGCGCCGCTGCCGAGAAGACGTTCGTGCTGCTCAAGAACGACGCCGACGCGCTGCCGCTGGACACCTCCGCGCTCCGGTCGATCGCCGTCATCGGCGACCTCGCCGACTCCCAGCGCGACGTGCTCGGGCCATGGGTGTTCGACCACGACGCGACCGAGGCGGTGACGATCCTGGAGGGCATCCGGCGGCGCGCCGAGGGCGTCGAGGTCACGTACGCCTCCGGCGCCAGCGTGCCCAACCGTCTGTACGCGTCGATGTTCGACCGCATGGACGCCCACGCGCTGAACACCGCAGCGGACTACGACGACGAGTCCGAGATCGAGCGCGCGATCGAGGTGGCCAGGGCCGCCGACGTGGCCGTGGTGGTCGTGGGCCAGCGGCAGAACCAGATCGGCGAGTCCGCGTCGACGGCGACGCTGGACCTCCCCGGGCGTCAGCTGGAGCAGCTGCAGCGGATCGTCGAGACCGGTACGCGGGTCATGGTGCTCGTGATGTCGGGCCGGCCGCTCGACATCCAGTGGGCGCATGAGCACGTGCCCGCGATCCTCCAGGTCTGGTACCCCGGCACCCGCGGCGGAGACGCGGTCGCGGCGGCGCTGTTCGGCGACGTCTCCCCGGCGGGGCGACTGCCGTTCACCTGGCCGCGCCACGTCGGCCACGTGCCGACGTACTACAACCACTACCGCAGCTTCCAGCCCGAGAACCAGACCAAGCGCTACTGGGGCGAGGAGTCCACCGCGCTCTACCCGTTCGGCCACGGGCTGTCGTACGCGTCGTTCACCTACGACAACCTCACGCTCGACCGGGAGCAGATCGGAGTCGGTGAGACCGCGACCGTGTCGGTGGACGTCACCAACACCTCCGATCGCGACGCCGACGACGTGGTGCAGCTGTACATCCACCAGCGGTACGGCACCTCGACCCGCCCCGTGCGCGAGCTGAAGGGCTTCGAGCGCGTGACCGTGCCCGCCGGGCAGACCGTCACCGTGACGTTCCAGCTCGGTCCCGACCAGCTGCGCTACTGGAGCGGTGTCACCCGCGACTGGGTGCAGGACCAGACCGTCATCGACGTCTGGGCCGGCGGCAGCAGCGAGGCGGAGCTGACGACGACGCTCACCGTCGGCTGAACGCACCCCCAGGGCACGCGGGGAGCTCCGCTGCGCATGAAGCTCCGCCGACCCCTTGGCGGCTGCAGCCCCCGCGGCCGTGCGCGATCCTGAACCCCCTGTGCAGCGTCGTCGCGGCTGTCGCTCCACGGTCTGAGGTGGCCGGCCCCGACCTAGACTCGCCCCATGCTCCGGATCATCCTGGTCGTGGCGGTGATCGCGTTGACCGTCTACGGGTTGGTCGACGTCGGTGGGGCCGACGGCGACCGGGTGCGCAGGATGCCGCGCTGGATGTGGTTCGTGGTGGTGCTGCTGATGCCGGTGGTCGGCACGCTTCTCTGGCTATTGCTGGGGCAACCGGCCCGGCCCACCGACTACGAGCAGCCCCCGCACGCGCGCGGCCCCGACGACGACCCAGACTTCCTGCGCCGGCTCTGAGGCCACCTCTCGGAGGTGAGAGAGCGCTCATCGGGGTGGGATCAGCGGCGAGATCACGTACAGTTAGTTGCTGCACGTAACTAATCCTCGACCCAGATATCTGACGCATGCCTGCCCACACCCTTGACCCGACCCTGACCCAGATCGCCCACGAGATCAGACTCTCCTCGCAGTCGCTCGCACGGCACGTGCGAGACCACACGCCTTCCCTCGCCCCGCACCTGTTCACGGTGCTCGCGTGGCTCGAGGAGGGCCCTGCCACCGCCGGTGAGCTGGCGAACCGCGAGCGCGTGAGCGCCCCCTCCATGTCGCGCACCATCGGCGAGCTCGAGGAGCGCGGCCTGGTGGCCCGCCAGCCCGACCCGACCGACGCCCGGGCGAAGATCGTCACCCTCACCGCCGCCGGCAAGCGCACCCTGCACAAGGGCCGGACCGAGCGGGATGCGTACGTCGCTCAGCTGCTGCGCGACTGCACCCCCGCCGAGCTGGAGACCCTGCTCGCCGGCGCCCAGGTGCTCCGGAAGGTGATCGACGCATGAGCCGCACCTTCGACAGCCTCTCGGTCCCGAACTACCGCCGGTACTTCACGGGCGTCACCGCCTCCAACCTCGGCGTGTGGATGACCCGTACGGCCCAGTCCTGGCTGGTTCTCGTCGAGCTGACCAAGGGCAACGCCCAGGCACTGGGGCTGCTCACCAGCGCGATGTTCATCCCGACGCTGCTGCTCACCCCCATCGCCGGCTCGCTCGCCGACCGGTTCCCCAAGCGTCGGATCATGCTGATCGCCAACACGGTGCTGCTCGCCGACATCATCGCGCTGGCCACCCTCACGCTGACCGGCACGGTGCAGCTGTGGCACGTGTTCCTGCTCGCGTTCCTCGACGGGGTGGCTGGAGCGTTCGACGGCCCCTGCCGGCAGTCGATCGTGTCCGACCTGGTGCCCGTCTCGAAGGTGTCCAACGCCATCGGGCTGAACAGCACCAGCTTCAACGCCGCCCGCCTCCTCGGCCCCGGTGCCGCCGGCGCGCTGATCGCACTGATCGGCACCGGCCCGGTGTTCATCGTGAACGCCGTCACCTACCTGGTGCACATGTTCTGCCTGCTCCGCCTCGAGCCGGCGACCATGGCCCCGCAGGTCGCCAAGGGCGGGCAGAAGGGTGGCCTGATGACGGCCATCCGGTACGTCTCGAAGCGCCCAGACCTCACCATGCTGCTCACCATCGCCGCCGCGATGGGAACCTTCGGCTTCAACTTCGCCATCACCAACCCGCTGATGGCGACGCAGGAGTTCGGCAAGGGCGCCGGCGAGTTCGGCGCCCTGGGCTCGATCATGGGCATCGGCTCGCTGACCGCGGCGCTCCTGGCCGCACGCAGACCGCGGCCCCGGATCCGGCACGTCGCCGTCGCGCTCGGGTGCTTCGCCATCTGCATGACCCTGTCGGCGATGGCACCGACCTTCCTGCTCTTCACGCTGCTGATGGTCCCCATGGGCCTGTGCTCGGTGCAGGTGATGGTGACCGCGAACGCGCTGGTGCAGATGGGCGTGGCGCCCGAGGTCCGAGGCCGCGTGATGGCGCTCTGGGGCGCGGTCATCATGGGCCTCACGCCGATCGTGTCGCCGCTGGTCGGCTGGATCGGCTCCGCGTACGGCGCCCGCTCCACCGTCTGGTTCTGCGCCGCCGGGCTGATCGTGCTGTTCCTGGGGGTGGCGGTGTACCTGCTGCGCTCCGAGGGTGTCGAGGTGCACATGATGAAGCGCCGGCCCTGGCTGTCGGTGGAGCCCAAGCACCCCTGATCTGAACTACCTGGTGCGCAGCCGTTCCGGCCGCGTCCGCCACTGCACAGGGGTCTGGGTCCAGGACGGGCGAGATCTCGCCGGTCCTGAACCCAGATGCCTGTGCCGCTGCGGTGTGGGAAGGGGCGGGTCTACACGCCGTTCGCGTGCGCCCAGGCGGCGGCCTCACCGCGGCTGCTCACCCCGAGCTTGGCCAGGATGTTCGACACGTGCACGCTGGCGGTCTTCGGTGACACCACCAGCTCCGCCGCGATCTGCCCGTTGCTCCGGCCGGCGGCCACCAGGCGCAGCACCTCCGACTCGCGCGCCGTGAGCCTCCCCACGCCAGCTCCTGGCCGCGACGCCGGCCTCGGCGCCACGAGTCCCGACAGCTCGCGCTCCCACCGCACCGCCCCGGCATCGCGAGCGCGCTCCAACGCCTCGGCCACCACCGTCTGTCCCTCAGGCCGGCCAGCAGCCAGCAGCGCCTGCCCGTACGCGCCGGCGACGTAGAGGCCCAGGCTGAACGGCAGCGGTTCGCGGACTTCGTACGCCTCCCGCCAGGCCTCGACCGTGCCGGTGCACTCGGCCGCCAGCAAGGCCCCGTACGCGGCCCCACGCACATATCCGGGGATCCGTCTGGCCACCTCCAGCAGCCGTGACGGGTCTCCCCCGCTCAGCCGTTCGGCCCTGGCCGAGCGGACGATCACGTCCCAGGAGAGTCGGCATGGTGTACGTCCCTCGAGCAGCGGGGCGCCGGTGGCGACCGCGTCGGCGTACAGGCCCTGGGCGAGCAGGACGTCCTGCCGGATGACACTGGTGAACCACACGTGCTGGGCCTCGTCCACCGGCCCCATCGCCTCCAGCGTCGCGTACGCGTCGTCGGCCTGGTCCGCCTCCAGCAGCAGCATCGCCTGGAGCTCGCGCAGCTGGATCTCGTACGTCGAGTGCACGTTGAGGAGCAGCGCCTCGTTCAGGATCTCGCGCGCCTCGTCGAACCGGCCGAGGTTGACCAGGGGCTCGGCGAGGTTGCCGAGCAGCATGGCCCCCACCGACTGACCGACTCCCTGCTCGGCAGCCGTGGCGATGCCTTCCCGGGCGAGATCGACGGCCCCGGTGTAGTCGCCCCGCAGGTTGCGGTAGTGGCCGTGGTTGAGGAAGTAGCGGATGCGCGTGCGGCCGCTGCCGAGCCGGCGAGCCTCGGCGAAGTGCGGCTCCGCCTCGTCCTCCCTGCCCAGCGAGCACAGGCACCCCGCGATGGTGTTCTCCAGCGTGCTGACGTAGTAGTCGCTGCCGAGCGCCCGGGCGACGTCGACCCCCTCCTGGGCGGTCCGCATGGCCTCCTCGAAGTGCGTGCCCTCGAGCATCAGCCGGCCGGCGAGCATGTCGAAGGCTCGTGCCCGCTGCATCGTCGGCCGGTCGCTGGGCGTCAGCGCCAGCGCCTGCCGGAGCACGGTGACGTCGCCGCGCCTGTTGAGGTATCCCAGCGCCCTGCCCTTGGTGATGAGCCGGTTGGCGCGCTCGAGCGGGTCGATGTCGGGGGCGGTGTCGGCAAGGCTCTCGTCGATCCGCGCCAGTGCCTCGGCCCAGTCGCCTGAGGCACCCGCGGCGACCGCGGCCCGAGCCAGCACCGCATCCCGGGGCCCCGCGACCGACTCCGGCTCTGAGACCAGGTCCCAGGCTCCGAGCAGCCGCTGGTAGAGCTGCCAGGCGCTCCAGTGCGAGGAGCCGACGCACTGCAGCAGCTCGACGCAAGCACGGAACGCGTCCTCCGTACGTCGCGCAGCGGCCAGGTGGTGGATGCGTTCGGACCGCTCCTCCCGGCTCGGACCGACGAGGTGGTCGGCCACCCGGGAGTGCAGCCGGACGCGCTCACCGGGCAGCACCTCGTCGTACAGCACCTCCTGCAGCAGCGCGTGGTGGAAGGCGTACCCGTCGTCGGTGAGGTCGACCACGGCGGCGTCGACGGCCTCGCGCACGGAGGTGGCGAACGTGTCCTCGTCCTGATCGGCGAGGTCGCGCAGCAGGTCGTGCGGGGCCCGGACGCCGACGACGGCAAGCCGACCCAGCAGCTGCCGGGTCGGGACCGCGAAGCAGCGGACCCGCAGCAGCAGTGCCTCCCGCAGCGTCGTCGGCAGGGCCCAGGAGGCCGGGGCGAGGGCACGAGCGAGCTCTTCGGCGAAGTACGGCACCCCGGCGGCGCGGTCGGCGATCCGGGCTGCGTACGCGTCGGGGGCGGTGGGGGCGACCGTGCGGACGATCTCGAAGATCCGCGCTGCCGGCAGGGGCCGCAGCTCCAGGGTCTGCACCCCGGGAGCCCGCCGCAGCTCGGCGAGCGCTCCGCGGCGGGGGTGGCGGCCGAGCACCTCGTCGGAGCGGTACGTGCCGAGCACCAGCACCCGCGCCTCGCCCAGCGTGGTGGTGAGGAACTGCAGCAGCTGCCAGGTGGCCGCGTCGGCCCAGTGGAGGTCCTCCACCACCCAGACCAGAGGTTGCTGCTCGCTCGCGCGCTGGAGCGTACGGGCGACCGCCTCGAACATCCGCAGCCGGTCGACCGAGCTGCCGGCCGACGGCGGGCCGGCCGCGGGCAGCACAGGCGCCAGCGACGCCGCGCCGGCGCCTGCCCACTCCAGCACCGTGTCGTCGCCGACTCGTTGAGCGAGCGTCGACATCGTGGCGCTGACGGCTGCCAGCGGGGCTGGCTCATCGCCGAGCGAGAGGCTGGCTCCGACCAGCACCTGGGCATCGAGCCCGGCGGCGAAGGCCCGGGCCAGGCTGGTCTTGCCCATGCCGGCCTCGCCGGCGATCAGACGTACGGCGCCGCCCGCCTGCGCCGCCGCGTACGCCTCGTGCAGCCAGGCGAGCTCGTCCTCCCGGCCGATGACGCGTGGGCTCATGCGCTCATCGTGCCAGGGCGGGGGTGGGGGGTCTCGCGGGTGGAAGGGCGTACGAGACCGCGCAGACGTGCGAGCAGGCCGGGGCGCCGCGGCAGCGACCTGGCGAGCGCCGCGTCGCGGGCCCCGCGTCGCAGGTCTGCCTCCCGGGCCCGGTGCAGCTGGGTGAACTGGTAGTCGCTCATGACGTCCAGGCTCGCCGTGAGACGCGCGGCGAGGCATCGGGCGGGTGCCCAGTCTTTGCGCACGGTGCAGGGTCTGAGGTACCTCAGACACAGGCCGCGATCTGAGGGAGCACAGGGGCTGATGCGCGATGAGGTGCTCGTCACCTGCGCTTCACCCAGAGCCTCTAGGGTCGCTGGTATGGCTCATCCTGTGCTTCGCGTGGCCCACCGCGGCCACCCCGCCGCCCGACGCGAGAACACCCTCGACGGTTTCGCCCACGCCCTCGACATCGGGTGCGACTGGCTGGAGATCGACGTACGGACGACGAAGGACGGTCGCTCGGTCGTGCTGCACGACGCCACGCTGCGCCGGCTGTGGGGGCTGCCGGCGGCGGTCTCGGAGGTGACCTGGGCCGAGGTGCAGGCGCTGGGCGGGGCCGCGTACGCGATCCCGCTGCTGGAGGACGTGCTGGCGCTGGCGAAGGAGCGGTCGGCGCGGGTGCTGGTGGATGCCACGTGCGCCGAGGACTCTCTGGCGGCGCTGGACGTGGTGCGCTCGGTGGGCGGTGTCGAGGTGGCGTACTGCGGTGACGTGACGGCGACCCAGGCCGTACGAGACCGGGCCCCCGAGGCCGCGATCCAGATGAACCATCCCGGCGGCGCGCTGGACCTGGAGCTCGTCGAGCGGCTGCGGCCGACGATGGTGAACAGCAGCTGGGCCGACTGGACGGCGGCGCTCGTGGAGCAGGTGCACGGGCTCGGGCTGCAGGCATGGGCGTGGACGGCCAACGAGGCGGGGGTGATCCGGTGGCTGCGGTCGATCGGGATCGACGCGATCACCAGTGACCGGCTGCGGCTGCTGAACGAGGTGCTGAGCGAGACGCCCCGGGCGCGTACGGCGGTGGTGCTGCCCGTCGACGAGCGCGAGCTGAGCCGGTCGCTGAGCGTGGCCGGGTCGCTGGCGCAGTGGGCGAACGCGTACACCGCCGACGCCCCGCTCGGCTCGGTGGTGGCGAAGGCGCACGACGCGGACGTGGTGACCGAGGTGGACACTGCCGTGGAGCGCCGGGTGCGCGAGGTGATCGCGGCCGAGCTGCCCGGGCACGTCGTGGTCGGCGAGGAGGAGGGGGGCGAGCCCGGTGAGGGGCCGACCTGGTACCTCGACCCCGTCGACGGCACCACCAACCTCGCCAACCGCCTGCCCTGGACGTCGTTCAGCCTCGCCATGGCCGTCGGCGACCGGCCGCTCGTCGCGGCCGTCGGCCACCCGTGGCTGGGTGAGGTGATGCTGGCGGCGTACGGGATGGGGGCCACCCGCGACGGCCGGCTGCTGCAGCTCGACGGCGAGCCGGAGCTGCGGGTGCTGCTCACCGAGCTGGCCGCACACGCCGCGTGGCCAGGGATGCTCGACATGCTCGGCCGTGCCACCGATGCCCACGTGACGCTGCGGGTGATGGGGTCGGGGACGCTCACGCTCGCCGGGATCGCCGCCGGCTGGGGCCAGGCCGCCGTCATCGACGCCTTCTCCGCGGTCGACCACCTGGCCGCGCTGCTGCTGGTGCGGGAGGCGGGCGGCGTGGTGCTCGACGACCAGGGCCAGGAGGTGGCCTTCCCCCCGGCGGGCACCCCGATCCTGGCGGCCCACCCGGCGGTGGCCCAGCAGGCGTACGAGCTCTGGCGCGGCCCCCGGGGCTGACGCCCCCCGACTCACGGACCGGTACCTCCCGCAACGTCACATCCGTTCCTGTTCTTCGCAACCGCCTGGAGGGATGCGGGGCGCAGAGACGGATGTGACGTGGGGGGATGAGAGCGGATGAGACCGGGTGGGGGCAGTTCTCGCGGAGGCGTACGATTCCTGCAGCACGTGCTCCGGGGTCGGTGAGATTCCGAACCGGCGGTGACAGTCCGCGACCCGTGCGTCGAGGGGGCAGCCGCTCCCGAGCCGCCCGGTTGACCTGGTGGAACTCCAGGACCGACGGTGAAAGTCCGGATGGGAGGCGCACGCGGCTCGTAGGACGACACCGGTCGCCCTGCGGGCCTCGCGACGCGTTCCGACGTCCCCGGTCAGCACGCCCGACCGGAGGACTCATGAGGACCGTGGACACACCTCGCAGCGGCCACGCCGCCTCGCCGCCGTCCCCTGCCCGCGAGCCGGCCCGCCCCACGCGTACGCCGTCGGCGCCCCTGCCCGGTCACCGCCCTACCGGCGCGCACCCGGGACTCAGCCACACCAGCACGCCACCCCACCCCAGCACGCACCGGGAGCCGAGCCGCACCAGCACGCCAACCGGCGTCAACCCCCCGCGGGCGCAGTCTGTGCACGGCCCCACCCGTACACCGTCTGAGCCGGCCCCCCGGACACCGCCCGAGCGTAGGCGCACCCGTACACGCCGGGAGCCCGCGATCACCGCCCCGCTCGTGCTGGCCGGCACCCTCCTCGCCGCCTGGTACGTGGCCTCGCTCGTCCTGCCCCCGTTCCTCGTGCCGTCACCGGGCGCCGTCGCCCGCAAGCTGTACACCGGCATCGCCAGCGGCTCCCTCCTCCCCTACCTGGGCAGCACGGTCACCGAGGCCCTCCTCGGCTGCCTGCTCGGTGCCGCGGTGGCGCTGCCCCTGGCGGTCGTGCTGCACCGCTCGCGCTGGGCCGACGCCGCGACCCGACCCTTCCTCGGCGCGACTCAGGCCATCCCCGCGGTGGCGCTGGCGCCGCTGCTGGTGCTGTGGGTGGGGTACGGGCTCGTGGCGATCGTCATGCTCTGCGCGCTGATCGTGTTCTTCCCGATCCTGGTCACCGCCTCCAGCGGCCTGCGTCACGTCGACCGCGACATCGTCGACGCCGCCCGCATCGACGGCGCCAGCTCGTGGCAGCGGCTGACCCACATCGAGCTCCCCCTCGCACTCCCCTGGATCTTCGCCGGCCTGCGCAACGGGTTCACCCTGTCGGTGACCGGCGCCGTCGTGGGCGAGATGGTCATGGGCGGGCGTGGGCTCGGCATGGTCCTCACCCTGCAGCGCGACCGCGTCGACACCGCCGGCATGGTCGCCACGATCGTCCTGCTCGCCGCGGTCGCCTCCGCCGCGTACCTCCTCCTCGTCGCCCTCGAACACCGATCCGCTACCGCCAGGAGTCTCGTCGCATGACAGACCGCACCACACCCGTACGCACCTCGCGCCGTGCCCTCCTCCAGGGCGCCGGCGCGCTCGGCCTGGGGGCGCTGGCCGCGTGTACGGCCCCCGCCGACCCCGCGCCGCAGCCGCCGACCACCCAGCCGGCCGCCAGCCCCGCCTATCCCGTGATCGGCCTCACGTACATCCCGAGCGTGCAGTTCGCCCCCTTCTACGTCGGGGTGAAGAAGAAGCTGTTCGCAGACGGGGTGACGCTGCGCCACCACGGCGAGCAGGAGGGGTTGTTCAACGCCCTGCTCCAGGGCACCGAGCAGTTCGCCGTGGCGGGCGGCGACGAGCTGGTCCAGGCGCGCGCCGAGAGCGGCGCCGACCTGGTGGCTGTCGCGCAGCTCTACCACCAGTACCCCGCCCGCCTGATCGTCCCGACCGCGTCGGGCATCAAGTCGCTGACGGACCTGCGGGGCAAGAAGGTGGGGGTGGCAGGACGGTACGGCGAGTCGTGGATCGGGCTCACCGTCGCCCTCGCCCTGGCCGGGATGACGGAGAAGGACGTCGAGGTGGTCGAGATCGGCTACACCCAGCAGGCGGCGCTGCGCACGAACCGGGTCGATGCGGTGATGGGGTTCGTGAACGGCGATGCGGTACAGCTCGCGACCTCCGGCTTCTCCGCGCGGGTGGTGCCGCTCGGCGACCCGTTCCCCCTGGTCAGCATCTGCCTGGTCACCACCGGCGCGTACGCCGCGGCCAACCCCGACCTCGTACGCACCGTGGTCAGGGGCACCGTCGGCGGCATGAAGGCTGTCGTCACCGCGCCGGCGGAGGCGCTGACCATCACCGGTCAGTACGTGCCGGGGCTCGATGACCAGGCCGCGGCTGCCGATGCCAAGGCGGTGCTGAACGCGACCATCCCGCTCTACCAGGACGCGGCCGGAGTGGCCTCCGGGGCGCTCGACCCCGCCCAGTGGGACACGATGAGCCAGGCCATGCTCAAGAACCGGTTGATCACGAGGGCGGTCCCGGCGAAGGAGGCCATGTCGACGGCGTTCCTCTGAGCCCACCCAGAGCACCTCGCCCGCATCTCCTCCCACGGGAGGATGGCCCTCACGGTCGTCGCCCCTACGGTGGAGGCCGTGCGCCTTCCCCCCACCACGCGAGCCGATCTGGCCCTCGCTGCCGCCGGGATGGCCGCCAGCCTCGTCGCCGCCGACTTCGTGCGGATGTTCGGCCCCTCCTTCACCTATCTCGCGAACACCGCCATCCACCTGGTCGTCGCCGCTGCGATGACGGTACGCCGCACGAGGCCGGTCGCGTCGTTCGTGGCGACGTACGCCGCGCTCGGTGCCCTGGCCGTGCTGGTGCGGTGGACGCCGGTCCAGCTGGGGGTCTCGCCCGTGCTGCTCGCCGCGCCCCTCAGCCTGTACGCGGTGACGCGCCACGCCCGCTCCCGTGGCTGGGGGATCGCGGGGCTGCTGCTGGCGGTCGCCGGGACCGTCGTCTCCCCCGCCCTGACGTACGGCATGAACGCCATCCTCGTCGCCGTCCAGCTGGTGATCGTGGTCCTCGTCTACCTGTGGTGTGACTTTCGCCTTTAAGTGGCGGTAGTTTTTCGGTAATCGGTGGCGGTCGGCGTTCAGGTGTTGCCGATCACGAGCGTGGATTGGGCGGCTTCGATGACGTCGTTGGTGATGGTGTCGAGCTCGTTGATCTTCAGAACACGCTGGATCTGAGGGAAGAGGCGTTCCAGGAGCCGGAAGTTGCCGCGGGTGATGCGGGTGATGGCGGCGATCGCCTGGGCGTCGGTGAAGTCCTCGGGATTTAGGGTTTTGCCCAGGGCCTGCCAATGGCGTTGGAGAACGAAGAGGATCTCGTCCTCTCCCAGGGGCCGGTAGTGGTGGGCGAATCCGACCCGGCTGTAGAACTGGGGGTAGTGGACGAACTGCTTCTCCAGACCGGGCATGCCGATCAGGATCAGGGCGATGTTGTCGCGGTCGTAGAGCTCGCGCAGGAGTTCCAGGGCGGTGGAGCGCAGTCGCTCGGATTCATCGACGATGATCAGTTCGACGTGGTTGACCCCGTGGTGCCAGCCTCGTTCCAAGCTCCAGCTGCCTGGTGTTCCCTTGTCCAAGGGTGTGAGGTGCTGGTCGATGCAGATGTTGACGCGGGCAATCGCCTCGTCCAGTTCGTGTTTCAGGCTTTTCGGGGTGGTCAGTACGCCGGGGGTGTAGAGCACGGTGCGGACCCGGGACAGGGTCGCGTAGATCTTGGCGTCCTTCTCTGAGCGGGGGCCCCAGTGGGTGAGCAGTTCCCCGGTGGTGTCCCAGCGGACGTAGTGACGGGCGGAGAGGGTCTCGCCGACGCCGGCGGCGCCGTAGCAGAGGCCGATGGTGCGTTGGCGGCGCACCGCGTCGGCGAACTCGGTGAAGCGGCGGTGTTCCTTGGTGATGATGAAGCGCGGACTCATCTCAGTCCTCCTGGTAGACCTTCAACTTCGACCGTGGTGAGTGCACTGCCGGGGTTTTCGGCAGCGGTGTCTGGGTGACGGGGGCGATGACGGCGATGCGTTCCTGGATCCCGGTGCGCAGGGCCCGGCGGCGGGCGTTGCGCGCCGACTGGACGTCCTTGAGGCTGACCGCCTCGGTCTGGTGGTCCGGGTTCACGGCCTTGCACAGGAACCCGTTGTGATCGAAGACCCGGATCTCGGTGATGTCGCGGGGGTCGTAGCGGATCACCACGGTCCGGCCGACATAGCCGGCCAACGTGGGGGAGATATATCGCAGGCCTTGGAAGTGGATGCCGTCGCGGCGCACGACTCGGGACTGGGCGACGGTGAGCAGCAGTCCATCTAGGGCCTCCAGGGACTCTGGCAGCCGGGGTAACCAGCCTTCGGCAACCCACGCGGTGCGCGGGGTGGTGCCCAGCTCGCTGTGCCCACGGTCGTTGTAGGCGACGATGAACTCTTCCAGCGCTCGGTCCAGTTCGGCCAGGGACAGCTTCGGTGTGGGGGCAGGCTGGCCGCGGACGGTGTGTCCCGGCAGCGTGGTGAGCAACTCGGTGTTCACCGTGCTGAAGAACCGCTCGATCTTCCCGCGGCCCTGGGGCCGGGCGACGGTGGAGTGGATCAGGCGGATGTGCAGGTCCACGGCCGTGGTGCGGAGCTGGTGGCTGGTGAAGTCCGACCCGTGGTCAACGTAGAGCACGTCCGGGATCCCGCACATGGGCCAGTCCGGTCGGGTCTTGGGCCAGATCCCCTGGCGCAGGGCCAGCGCGGTGTTCATCGCCGAGGGCGCCCCGAGGAAGACGGTGTACCCGCAGACCGCACGGGAGTAATCGTCGAGGATCGTGGTCAGCCAGGGCCGGGCCGGTTTGCCGTTGGGGCCCACAATGAGCAGGTCCAACATGGTGTGGTCGGCCTGCCAGAGCGCATTGGGCCGTTCGGCCGCCCAGCGCAGGGCCAGTTCGTACTTGTCCCGGTAGGCGGCCGGCCCGTCCAGGGCGAGGGTGACCATGCCCGCATCCAGGGCCTGAATGATGGACCGGACCACCCCGTAGGAGGGCACCGGCCAGCCGCGCGCGGAGCAGATCGGCGCGATGCGACGGCGCACGGTGCTGATAGCCGGCCGGGGCCTGGACAGCACCAGTCCCTCGATCAGCCTCACCAGCTCGTCCGGGACCCGGTGGCTGCCGGTGTCAGCTCGAGGACCGTCTTGCAGGCCGGTGTAGCCGTGGGTCTTGTATCGGGCGTGCCAGCGCTGCAGGGTGCGCAATCCGATGCCGGCGTCTTGGGCCAGTGCGGTCAGGGGGATCCCGTCCTCGACGTGCAGTCGCAGGATCTCCCACCGCCCGGCCGCATCCATGGCCGGGCCCTACACGGACTTCTTCGTCGGCCGGCGCCGGGCCGGGCGGGCCTTTTCCGGCCGGTCGTGCCCGCGTTCCAGGGCCCGGTAGATGGTGGTCCGGCTGACGCCGAGCACCTGGCCGATCTGGGCCACCGTCAGCTCCTTCTGTTCGTACATCCGCCGGGCGGCCCGCACCTGCTCGGCCGACAGCGCAGGCGGCCGGCCTCCGGACCGGCCGCGGGCCCGGGCGGCGGCCAGCCCCGCGTTGGTGCGCTCACGGATCAGGTCCCGCTCGAACTCGGCCAGGGCGGCGAAGACGTGGAACACCAGCCGACCTCCCGAGGACGTCGTGTCGATGGTCTCCTGCAGGGAGCGGAACCCCACCTGCCGGTCGCCCAGAGCCTGGAGTTGATCGATCAGGTGCCTGATCGACCGACCCAGCCGGTCCAGGCGCCACACCACCACGGTGTCCCCGGGGCGCAACTGATCCAGCAGCTTCTCCAGTTCTGGCCGGGAGGCCAACGCTCCGGACCCGGTGTCCACGAAGACGCGGTAGCACCCGGCGGACTTGAGCGCATCGATCTGCAGTGCCGCATCCTGGTCGATCGTTGACACCCGCGCGTAACCCAACAGCTCACCCATGCACAGAATGTACCGGAACCCGTCGTACGCCGTCAGTATCTGGGCATAGATTCCGTGACGCAGTTTCGCTACAAAAAAGGGATGCTTCACGCTGCTCGCCGCTCCGACTTTGCGCATGTAGCGGAAACGGTCGATTTAGGAACGGATGAGGCCGCCTCCCGTCGGTCTTTAGACGCCGGGGCAGATACGCCTGCGGTGCCCGGCCCTGGTGCTGGAGGTGATCGGCATGGCTCGCACTCGCCTCGCTTACCGGCGCCTCGTGAACGTATGGACCCACTCGGTGATGCGCCTGATCGGAGCTAACGCTGACGAAGTGGGGGTGGCGTGCTGGGCGGGGCAGGCAAGGATGGCCTCGGCGATCTCAATGGGGATAGCTGCCGGAGGGTGGGGCGTATCGAGGTCGATCGAGTGGGTCAGCTGTTCGCTGCCGTTGGAGACGGTAACCAGCGCCGCGGTCCCGGTCCGTTCAACCCGCTGGTATCTCCACGGTGTCCGACCCGGTGAGCGGGCGCGGGAGAGACTGGCCATGTCCGCGGAGTACTTACACAGATCGTGCAGCACATCCGCCCACCATCGCTGAGGAACCAGGGCCTCGGGATGCGGGTTCTGTGCATCCGGCGCCGTGGCGGCCTCGGTCGGCAGCGCGTGCAGCACGTGGGTGATGGTCTGCCGATCGGCGTCCACGCTGATCGTGCAGCTACCCCCGGGCAGGCTCAGCCGGGCCAGGTCATGGTCGGTGAAGTCGATCCGGTGACAGGGCGGGATTGTGTGGCTACGTTCGGCGCCGGAGAGCTCGGACAGGAAGGTCCCGATACGGTCCATATGTACCCTTTCAAGGGTGGATCGGTCAGGCCACGATGAACGTACTCGGCGCCGGCGGTGGCACCCCCAGATGGAGCCCGCGGTGTGTGTCACAGCGTGCCGCACCGGTCGGTTCCGGCAGTCCGCGGCGAGGCGGCAGGAGCCGGGGCACGTGGTGTTGCGGAAAGGGTGGGGACTAAGTGGCGCTGCGGAGCTCGTCCCAGAGGGCCTTCACTCGGGTATCGATGGCGTCGACGATGGCGCGCACGCCGTCGGGGGTCTCTGCGGCGGGGTCGGCGATCTCCCAGTCGAGGTAGCGCTTGCCCGGGTAGACCGGGCAGGCGTCCCCACAGCCCATGGTGATGACGTAGTCCGCGGCCCTCACCACATCATCGGTCAGCGGCTTCGGGTACGCCCCGGACAAATCGATCCCGCGCTCGGCCAGGGCCTGTACGACCAGGGGGTGGACCTCGGAGCCGGGCAGGGGCCCCGCGGAGCGGACCTCAACCTTATCCCCGGCGTGGTGGGTGAGCAGGGCCGCGGCGATCTGGGAGCGGCCGATGTTGTGCACACACACGAAGAGCACCTGCGGAACCGGGGAGGCGATCTTCCCCTCGGACTGGGCCAGGGCCCGCAACCGGTTGTCGGCGAAGTGGCTGGCCGTGGAGGCCAGGTAGGTGCGCACCTTTGCGGTGCGCGAGAGGGTGGCGTAGGACTCGAAGACGTAGCGTTCCACGGTCTCCGGGGAGAAGACCCCGGCGTAGCGTTCGGCCAGGTGCTCGGCGGAACGCTGCAACACGTGGGTGTCCAGGGTGGTCGGCTCAGACATGACGGCTCCTCAGGGTCAGCGGGCTGGTCAGCAGCAGGTGGCGGCCTGAACCGGCAGCAATACCGGCAGTCTGGACGCGGGTGCGGGCAGGGTTTGGGGGGCCGGGGCGCAACAGCCCTGGTCGGCGGTGTCGGCGGCTGTGGCGGGGGCCGGGGCGTCGCAGGATCCGCCGAGGTCGGTGGAGCAAACCCCGGTCTCGGGCAGCTGCAGCTCGACGTTGTCGGCGGCGGTGCGGTCTCCGGCCAGGGCGGCGGCGATGGAGCGGACCTGCTCGTAGCCGGTGGCCATCAAAAAGGTCGGGGCCCGCCCGTAGCTCTTCATGCCCGCGATGTAGAAGCCCGGCTCCGGGTGGGCGAGCATCTTCTCCCCGTGCGGGGTGACCGAACCACAGGAGTGGACCTCCGGATCGATCAGCGGGCCCAACTGGCGGGGAGCCTCCACAGCCGGGTCCAGCTCCAGCCGCAGTTCCGAGAGCATGCCCAGTGCAGGACGGAACCCGGTGGCCGGCACCACCACGTCCACGACCAGATGTTCCTTCCCGGCCGGGGTGGAAGCCTGCACCATCATCCCCAGACCGGTGGTGGTGAAGGCGGTGATGGTGAAGGAGGGGTGCACCTGGATGGTCCCGGTCTCCACCAGGTGGCGCAGCCGGGTGCCCAGGGCGCCGCGGGCGGCCAGCTCGTCGCGGTCCTCCCCGCCATAGACCCGGGCGACGTCGGCCGAGCGGACCGCCCAGGAGATTCGGGTGCCCGGGGTGTCCTGGGCCAGGGTGCCGAGCTCGAGCAGGGTGTTGGCTGCCGAGTGCCCGGCCCCGACGACCAGCACATGCTGACCGGCGAACCGGGCCTGGTCGGCGCCGAGGACGTCCGGCAGCGGGGCGGTGATCTGCCCGGCGGCAAGGGCCTCGGCTTCGCCGGGAGCGGGCAGCCCGGCCTGGCCCAGCGGGTTCGGGGTGGTCCAGGTGCCGGAGGCGTCGATCACCGCGCGGGCGTGAACGTCCTCCACGGCGCCGTCCGCGTGGGCGACTCGGACCAGAAACGGGGTCTGGGCCCGGCCGGTGGTGCGGGTCTTGTCCATCCCGGCCCGGGACACCGCGACGACCCGGGCCCCGGTGCGGATCCGGGGGGCCAGGGCTTCGGTGGCGGCCAGCGGCTGAAGGTACTGCTCGACGAGCTCAGCCCCGGTGGGCAGGGCCTCCGGGTCCGGGGCGGTCCAGCCTCTGGTCTCCAGCAGACGGGCGGCGGCGGCGTCGACGTTGTACCGCCACGGGGAGAACAACCGGGTGTGGCCCCACTCCCGGATCGCCGCCCCGACCACGGGGCCGGCTTCCAGGACCAATGGGGTCAGGCCGCGCTCGGCCAGGTGGGCGGCCGCGGCCAGGCCCACGGGGCCGGCCCCGATGACGACGACCGGCAGGCCGTCGGTGTCCGCGCCAGTGGTGTCAGCCATGGGTGGGTTCCTCGACGAGTGCGGTGGCGATGCTGTAGGCATCGTGCAGGGCGGCCAGGTAGCGTTCGGCGTCCAGGGCGGCGGCACAGCCGGTGCCGGCGGCGGTGATGGCCTGGCGGTAGCGGTGGTCCACCGCGTCCCCGCAGGCGAACACCCCGGAGAGGTTGGTGTGGGTGGTGCGGGCGTCCACGACGATGTACCCCTCGTCATCCAGGTCCAGCTGGTCGGCGACGAGTTCGGTGCGGGGCAGGTGCCCGATGGCCACGAACACGCCGGTGGCGGCGACCTCGCGGGTCTCCCCGGTGATGGTGTCACTCAGGGAGACCCCGGTGACCTTGTCGGTGCCGTGGATGGCGGTCACGGCGCTGTTGTAGGCGAAGCGGATCTTGGGATTGTCCTTGGCCCGGGCGGCCATGATCCTCGAGGCCCGCAGGGCGTCCCGGCGGACCACGACGGTCACGGACTTCGCGAAGCGGGTCAGGAACAGAGCCTCCTCCATAGCCGAGTCCCCGCCGCCGACCACGATGATGGCCTGCTCGCGGAAGAAGAAGCCGTCGCAGGTGGCACACCAGGACACCCCGTGCCCGCTGAGCTTCTTCTCCTCGGGCAGGCCGAGTTCCCGGTAGGCCGAGCCGGTGGCCACGATCACTGCCGGGGCCCGGTAGGTTTTCCCGGCCAGGGTGGTGACCTCCTTGAGGTGCCCGGACAGCCGGACGGACGCCGCGTCGTCGTACTCGATGACTGCCCCGAAGCGGGCCGCCTGTTCGGCCAGTCCGGCCATCAGCTCCGGTCCCTAGATGCCGCCGGGGAAGCCGGGGAAGTTCTCCACCTCGGTGGTGTTCATCAGGGCCCCGCCGTGGGTGACGGAGCCGGCGATGACCCGGGGGGCCAGTCCGGCGCGGGCGGCGTAGATCGCGGCGGTGTACCCGGCCGGACCGGACCCGATGATGATCAGCTGGTCCGTGGCCTGCTCAGTGCTCGTGGTGTCCGTGCTCGTGGTGCTCATGGAGTGGTTCGCCTTCAGTTCGCGGTGGACTCGGCCGGGAGCAGTTCGGTGATGAGCTGCTGGATGCGGGTCTTGATCTCGTCGCGGATCGGGCGCACGCCCTCGACGCCCCGGCCGGCCGGGTCGTCCAGCTTCCAGTCCTCGTAGCGCTTGCCCGGGAAGAACGGGCAGGCGTCGCCGCAGCCCATGGTGATCACCACGTCGGAGTCCTTCACGGCCTGCTCGCTGAGCACCTTGGGCTGGTTCGCACTGATGTCGATGCCCTCCTCGGCCATGGCCTCCACGGCGGCAGGGTTCACGGTGTCGGCCGGGGCAGAGCCGGCGGAGCGGACCTCGATCCGGCCCCCGGCCAGATGCTGCAGGTAGGCGGCGGCCATCTGGGAGCGGCCGGCGTTGTGCACGCACACGAACAGCACGCTGGGCTTGGTGGTCTCCGGGGTGGTCTCTGCGGTCATCAAGTCATCCATTTCAGTCAGGAGGTGAAGGGCGAACGAGGGATCAGGAGGCGGGGCTGCCGGTGAGTTCGGTGAGCAGGGTCCGCACGCGGGCGTCGATGTCGTCGCGGACCAGGCGCATCCGTTCGATCCCCTCGATGCCGCGGGTGGAGGGCTCATCGGTGTGCCAGGTGACGATGGTCCCGGCCATCCCGTCCACCGGCTCGACCCTGGCCTCGTCGCCGAGCACGACGACCCGGTCCACCCGGGCCAGCAGGTCCGGGTCGATGGGCTTGGGGTGCCCGGCGGACATGTCCGCCCCGGCCTCGGCGATCACCTCAGCGGACAGGGCGTTGATCGACTTCCCGGGCTTGGTGCCGGCGGAGTGGACCTGAACGGCGCCGGCGGCGTGGTGTTCCATCAGGGCCGCGGCCATCTGGGACTTGCCCCCGTTCTTGGCGCAGACGAACAAGACGGACGGCCGGGAGGCGGACTCTGGGGTGGTCACTGGTGGTCTCCTGTCGGGGGGTGCGGGTTCAGGCGCGATGCGCGGCGGCGGCCTGGGGTCGGGCGGGGACGGTGGGGTCCCCGGGGAAGAGCTTGCGTCCGGCCCACAGGGAGACGTAGACCAGGCCGACGAGCACGGGGACCTCGATCAGGGGTCCGACGACGCCGGCCAGGGCCTGGCCGGAGGTGACCCCGAAGGTGCCGATCGCCACGGCGATGGCCAGCTCGAAGTTGTTGCCCGCGGCGGTGAAGGCCACGGTGGTGGACTTGGCGTAGTTCAGGCCCACGGCCTTGGAGGCCAGCAGTGCGATGCCGAACATCAGCACGAAGTAGGCCAGCAGCGGCAGCGCGATCCGGGCAACGTCCCAGGGGTTGGAGGTGATGGCCTCGCCCTGCAGGGCGAAGAGCAGCACGATGGTGAACAGCAGCCCATACAGGGCCCAGGGCCCGATCCGGGGCAGGAACCTCTCCTCGTACCAGGTGCGCCCCTTGGCCCTCTCGCCCAGGAGGCGGGTCAGGAAGCCGGCCAGCAGGGGGACGCCGAGGAAGACCAGGACACTGAGCACGATCGCCCACACGGAGAAGTCGGCGCTGGTGGTGGGCAGGCCCAGCCAGGACGGCAGCACCTGGAGGTAGAACCAGCCCAGCGCGCCGAAGGCGACGACCTGGAACACGGAGTTGATGGCCACCAGCACGGCGGCGGCCTCCCGGTCGCCACAGGCCAGGTCGTTCCAGATGAACACCATGGCGATGCACCGGGCGAGCCCGACGATGATCAACCCGGTGCGGTACTCGGGCAGGTCCGGCAACAGCATCCAGGCCAGGGCGAACATCAGCGCCGGACCGACGATCCAGTTCAGCACGAGGGAGGTGATCATCAGCCGCTTGTCCCCGGCCACCCGATGGGCCTCGTCGTAGCGGACCTTGGCCAGTACCGGGTACATCATCACCAGCAGGCCGATGGCGATCGGCAGGGAGACCTCCCCGATCTTCACCGCCTCCAGGGCGGTGTTCAGCCCGGGGACGAAGCGTCCCAGCAGGAGGCCGGCTGCCATGGCCAGCAGGATCCATCCCGGGAGCCAGCGGTCCAGGAAGGACATCTCCTTCATCACGCCGTGCTGGGGCGCGGGTGCGGCGGTGGTGACGCTCATGAGAGCCCATCTCTCGTATCGACTGATATCGATGCGAACACTACTGGGACATATCGATCTACGTCAATGTAAGATGGGGTGATGGTCGCGACAACTACTCTGCCCGCCCCCGAGGGCGCCGATGCGCCGGGTTCGGTGGCGTGCTGCTCCCTGTCCGCGGGCCCGATCAGCGCCGCACAGGCCCAGCGTGCCGCCGGGATGCTCAAGGCCCTGGCCGACCCGATGCGGCTGCGCCTGCTCTCCCACGTCGCCGCCCAGGGCTGTGACGCGGTGTGCGCCTGCGACCTGACCGAGGAGCTCGGTATCAGTCAGCCCACGGTGAGCCACCACATGAAGAAACTCGTCGAGGCCGGACTGCTCACCCGCGAACAACGCGGGCGGTGGGCCCACTACAGCGTCGTCCCGGCGGCCTTCGCCGAGCTGGGCCGGATGCTGGAGCTGGGTTGACCCCGCCGGCCCCGCCAGCAGACCCGACAGCAGCGTCCGTGACGGCCAGTGCGGTCGACATCCTGGTAATCGGGGCAGGCCAGGCCGGGCTTGCCGCCGGGTTCTACCTGCACCGGATGGCCCGCGACGCCGCCCGGGGCCGCGGCGGCCCGGCGCCCAGCTTCGCGATCCTGGACGCCAACGAACAGCCCGGCGGGGCCTGGCAGTACTACTGGGACACCCTGGAGTTGTTCTCCCCGGCCGCCTACAGCTCCCTGCCCGGCTACCGCATGCCGCCCTGGACCGGGGCGGGCCACCCCTCGGCCGAGCACGTGGTGTCCTACCTGACTGCCTACGAACACCGCTACGGGCTGCCGGTGCACCGGCCCGTCACCGTGCACGCCGTCGAGGACCACCCCGGCGGCGGCTACCTCACCCGCACCGACCGCGGCACCTGGGAAAGCACAGTCATCATCAACGCCACCGGCTCCTGGCGCCGCCCCTTCGTGCCCCGGATCCCCGGCGCGGAACGCTTCGCCGGGACCCAGCTGCACACCACCGGCTACCGCAACCGGGCACCCTTCACCGGCCAGCGGGTCGTGGTCGTCGGCGGGGGCAACTCCGGGGCGCAGATCGCCGCCGACCTGCTCCCCGCGGCGGCAGCCGTGACCTGGGTGACCCGCCGGCCCCCGCGCTACCTGCCCGACGACGTCGACGGCCGGGCCCTGTTCGCCCTGGCCACCGACCACGTCCAGGCCCTGCGCCGGGGCGAACCCAGCCCCGGCGGGGTGGGCTCCCTCGGGGACATCGTCGCCGTGCCCCCGGTCCGGGCGGCCCGCGACGCCGGCCGACTGGAGGCCCAGCCGATGTTCTCCGGTTTCACCCCCACCGGCATCCGGTGGGACGACGGGCGCAGCCTCGAGGTGGATGCGGTGCTCTGGTGCACCGGCTTCCGCCCCGATCTGGCCCACCTCCGCCCGCTGTGCCTGCCCCTGAACGGCGCCGTCCCGGCCACCGCCGACGATGCGCCCACACGCTCACCCGACCGGCCAGGGCTGTTCCTCCTCGGCTACGGGGACTGGTGCGGCCCGGCCTCGGCCACCCTCATCGGGGTCGGTGCCCCCGCCCGGGCCACCGTTGCCGCCGTGGCCGAACACCTCACCAGAACATCCCAGGCCCGGGCACCGTCCGGGCGCCTCGGCTAACCGCCCAGAACGACGTCGAGAAATGCGGCGCGAAACCCTTGACCTTGGAGTGGGCTTTAAGCTTTACCGTCTGTGCATGACGACCCAGACGGCGGTTCAGGACGGGATGCGGATCGGCGAACTCGGCGCGGCCACCGGGTTGAGCACCGAGACGATCAGGTACTACGAGCGGGCCGACCTCCTGCCACCGCCCTCCCGCACCCCGGGCGGCTACCGCGCCTACGGCCCCGAGGCTGCGGATCGGCTGCGCTTCATCCGCGGCTGCCAACGCCTGGGCCTGCACCTAGAGGACATCCGCAACCTGCTGGCCATCCGCGACACCGGCACCTGCCCGTGCGAGCCCGCCGGGGACCTGCTCACCCGGCGCCTGACCGAGCTGGACGCCGAGATCAACCGTCTCGAGGCACTCCGGACCGAGATGACCACCATGCTCGACGCCCTACCCGCCGGGGAATGCTCCCAGCCAACCCCCGGCACCTGGCTCCAACGGGAAGGAGGTGACCCACGGTGAACGACTGCTGCGACGACCCGACCTGCCAATCAGAAACCTGCGGCTGCGGCTGCAACTGCTAGGAAACCACGAGTAGGGGGCCGAAGGCCCCCTACTTTTCCATCCGGCCAGACCGCCACCGACCATCGAAAAAACGCCGCCATCTAAGAGCGAAAGCCACACTGTGGGCCGCCGACCGGCGCTCGGCGGCCGAGGGGCGCGTCCGTGCCCTGGCCGAGCAGGCGGCCGCGGCGGAGCAGGAGACCGCCGCACGGGTCGCGCTGGCCATCGAGACCGAGCGCACCAGGGTGGCGCGTGAGGTGCACGACGTCGTCGCGCACTCTCTCGCCGTGGTGCAGGTCCAGGCCTCGACCGCCCTGGCGATCGGCACCCCGGAGCAGGCCACAACCGCCCTGCGCGCGGTGAAGGAGACGGCGAGCAGAGCACTCAACGACACCCGCGCCCTGGTGTCGATGCTGCGCGAACCCGGAGAGAGCCGCGACCCCGCCGGCGACCTGACGTCGCTGCCCGCGATGGTCGAGCAGCCGGCCACGGCGATCGACGTCACCGCGACCCTCCCGCCCGACCTCGCCCGGTGGCAGGACGAGCTGCCCGCCGACCTCCGGCTCACGATCCGCCGGGCGGTCCAGGAGAGCCTCACGAACGCGATCAAGCACGCCCGGCCGCGACGGCTCGACCTCACGCTGACGATCGGTGACGACGGCGTACGCATGCGCGCCACCAATCCCGCGGCCGCCGCCGAGGGCCCCCCGGCTACGGGCTGGTGGGGCTGCGGGAGCGTGTCACGGCCCTCGGTGGCAGCATGACGGCGCGGCACACGATCGACACGTTCGAGCTGGACGTGACGGTGCCGCTACCTGGCGCTGCGCCTCTGCTCGACCACGTCGAGCAGAGGCGTACGCCGCCCCGCAGCAGCGGACCGACCCCTCAGGAGCCCTCGTGACCATCCGCGTCGCCGTCGTCGACGACCAGCCCCTGCTCGTCTCCGCCTTCGTCGCTCTGGTCGACGCGCAGCCCGACATGCAGGTGGTGGCGACGGGCGCGAACGGTGACGAGGCCGTACGCGCCGCGGCCGAGCACTCGCCCGACGTCATGCTCATGGACATCCGGATGCCG